>Ga0315274_10016017_pt1 | contig 10605 bp, 14 predicted proteins | sample YL17G02_20_MG_FD_203700 | JGI IMG/M metagenome (GOLD analysis project Ga0315274, IMG submission 203700) | Sediment microbial communities from Yellowstone Lake, YNP, Wyoming, USA - YL17G02_20 | ecosystem: Environmental > Aquatic > Freshwater > Lake > Sediment | place: USA: Wyoming | collected...
AACGCAGATCGTGGCCGGTGTGTAGTTACAAGACGTCAAGCGATCCATCGTTTCTCCTTGGCGTAGGCGTAGGCCGCAACGCCTCCGGCGGCGAGAAGCAGAAAGACCGTGGTGCGTGAGATACCGGCGGCGGCGATCGGTCCGCTCGAACCGCCTCCGGGAATCGGCCAAAGGGGGCCGCTCGGCGTCGAGCTCGGGCCAACGGGGGGACCGTCGACACCGATGGAGAAGGTCAAATAATCAAACTGGGCGTTCGAGCCATGCGGACCAGGCGAACCTGGATCGGCGCCTGCCTGCACGTAGTGCGCGGGAATGTGGGCGCCTCCTGCGTTCATGGCTTCCACCCACAAACCTTTCAGGTAGCCGCGACCGGGCGGCGGCGAGCTCGCCGAATCGCGAAACCACACTTTCCCTTCGAGGTAGGGCGGGGCAAGGCTTGCGGCTTTCGCGTCAAGGTAGGTGTCTTCCATCTGCGCCCATGCCTTCGAGCTCATGCGCGGATCTCGGTAGGCGTTCACGGCTGCTTGATACGCTGCGACGTCGGCTGGATCGGCCCAGTTCGGGACGTGGATCCCTTGCGCGGCAATCATGGAAGGCGTTGGCAACCCAAGCCACGGATTGCCCCGATCTCTGAGAAGGTCGATCTCGCCTCGCGTCGGAAGGCGCAAGCCCAGTCGACGGGCGGCGGCCTCGTTCTGATCGGCGGTCATCCGCGCGCGCAAACCGGTGGACGAGTCGCGGAAGGGCATCGACACCCGCACACCTGGCGCGAGGTCGTAAAGCCCTCCCACTAGAACGGCGTTCGCGGGGTTGGTGTTGTACGCGTCGGCCACCTACCGGCGGATCCTGCGTCGCCTGCCTGGGTTGGTCGCGTGGGGCCTCGTGTGCTGCTCGGCTTTCGAGGTCACGAGAACGATTCCCACGATGCCAGCGAGCGCTAGCAGCATGAGCGTGGTGCGCTCCATGCCGAGGATCTTCCCATCGCTCGTGGTCGAGCTCGGGGGAGTGCCACCGGGGCCGGGCGCGATTGGAGCGAGCGGCGCGCCTCCGGGCAGAGCTCCGGCGTCCACGATCCAGATTATGTTCGGCGGGTAGGCTTGGCCTCGCACGTCTGGCCCGGTGCGCTTCGCTGATACGACGTAGTTTGCCCCGCTCGGGACACCGGGCGGGAGGGTGAACGGCCCGGCCTGACCGTTGACGATTCCGAACACCTGCGGATCGCTGAAGCCTGGGATCTGCGCGATCGTGCTCTGGATCATGGCCTGCGGAATGAACGGCGAAACCTGCACGCCTGCGGCGTAGGTGTGGCCCTCCAGGAAATCGGCCGTACCTCCTCCAGTGGGGATCATGACTGGCGCCGCGATATCGCCAGGGTGCGCGCTCGGGTCGATGTTCGGCGAAGCTGCTCCGGGCGTGCTGCCCCCGAACCAGTCCCAAGGCATCGGAAAGCCCTTCGTGCTCATCGTCGGGCTTCCATAGGGCGCGCTCGAAGCGGTGAGCGTCTGATTTTGCTGAACGACCAACGGCGGCGAGTAGGGGGCGGCCTGCTGGTGCAGGGTGCCGCTCTGCTGTTGGATCCTGCGGCGTGCGAAGAGTGTAGGCGGGTTGTTCATGAGAGAGCTCCTCGCGTCACTGCGTGACTAGTTCGGCGTCGAAAGGGATCGTTGCTGGGGCGGTGTAGAGGATCGCTACCTGATTTCCTTTTGCGTCGGTGTTGCCCGCGTACCTGTACCAGACGGGCACGCGGGCGAGGGCTTGCGCGGCGTACCACTGCGGGAACCACGCAAGCGGATCGTGTGTCACCGGGTCAACCGGGACACCGTTCGATCCGGGCGCGATCGGGCCCAAAATGTAGATCCCTGGCTGCTCGGCGACCGGAAGCACGGCGCTCGTTCCCCACTTGAAAAAGAGATCGCTGTAAGGGTGCGTGCGGGTCGGGCGCGCTGCGCTGGGCTTGTGCGTCTCGTACCAGACGACGGCGACGAATCCGCCGATGATGAGCAAGGGCCACATTTGAGATCACCTCAGAAGGAGAAAGGTTCCACCTGCGCCGATGATGCCACCGACGAGTGCGGCGGTGGGTTTGCTCGGGAGCGGCGCGAGCTCAAAGGCGAGATAGGCGGCAAGCCCTCCGACACCTGCGGCGAACACTGCGATCGTGGTCGCTGAAGGTCCGCCTCCACCGAACAGGCTTGGCGCGCTCGGCAGTCCGGGGATCTCGGGACGAGCAAGGCCAGCCGTCTCCATGCGGCGCGCGTACTCGATGAGCTGCGCGTGCTTCAAGCGTAGGCGGTCCCATGCTCCGACCAGGGGATTTGCTGCGCTGCCTCCTGGTAGGTACGTCCACGGGTTCGTGAGTTGGGCGCCGATACCACCGGACCATTTGCCGAGATCCGCATTTAGCTTCGCGAGCTCCACCTTCCAAGTTGCGAACCACGGAATGAAATCGACCAGGATCGCCTGGCCGTTCTGCGTGGCTTGTACTGTCGTGAGAGCTTGTTGAAACTCGTTAGCTCTCGCGTCAATCCAGGCGGCATATGCCCCGATTTCGTCCGGGGTATGGGCGCGATCGGCGCCGCTCGGAACCTCGGGAACGGCGGGAAGGGCGCCAAGCTGAAACATCAGAATTTGCTCGGGCCAGAACCGGCGGGCGCGGCTGCTGCGCTCGGAGGGTACGCCAGATAACCGGCGAGCCCTCCGACCACTGCCCCTCCGAGGGCTGCCACCATCGCATGCTTGGGCACGAGGAAATAACCGGCGGCGGCGAGCGCAACGGCTCCAACGGCGGGCGCGATCATGCTGCTGCTCGTCATCGGCGAGCTCGGGGCGAGCGGCGCCGATCGCACTTCGAGCGGTCCCTGTGGCGTCTGGTAGTCGCGAAGAATGCGGAGCGCGTTCGGGTTGATCTGCGTGTACATGGGCGAGGTCTCCTCAGTGAATGAAGCGGGTTAGCAGTAGGCCAACAACGGCGGCGGCGCCTGCTGCTGGTAGACGGTACTCGGCCGGGGCGAGGTAGTAACCCGCGACACCGCACAGGGCACCGGAACCGAGAACGGCGGCGGGGTGAGGCGCGGGGCCTGTGGTGAGGCTGCGCGGCGTTCGCGTCGGCTGCTGGGCGGCGATCCTTTTCGCGGCCTGGCGTAGCGCTGGGCTCGCGGTCGCCAGTCGTACTAGGGTGCCCTGGCGTCCTTGCCCGAAGTTGATCCCCTGGACGATGGCGCGGGCTGCTCGTGTGAGGCGAGGGCGCGGCAGTCCGGCGGCTTGTAGCAGTCCAAATTTTGAGCCTGGATCATAGGCTGCTAGCGCCTGCTGGGCGTCTCGTTCGTTGGCCTGGTGAGCCTGGATCAAACGGTCGATCGCCTCTGGGTTGCCTGGGAGCGGGTTGCCTGGGATGAAGGCGCTTAGGGCGACTTGGAGAGGCGTCAAAATTGGCGGATAGTCACGGGCAGCGATCAAAGCGTCGGAGACCGAAGCGCCTCCGGTGCGCGCTGCACGAAAACCGGCGATCGCTGCATCTGATGCGCGCTGCGTCCAGGCTAGGTCGAGCCATGTGATTCCGCCGGAAGCGCTGAGCCGTGCGCGCGCTCGCAGATAGACCAGGCCAGCAAAGAAGGTGTCTGCGTCCACATTCGTGATTTGTGCAAGCTGGGGCCAGTCGTTCGGATCGGTCGGTACAAAATCTCCGTCTAGGCATACTGTGCGCCACGGTTTGCCGGCCTCCTGAAAGGCGATCGTGATGGGCACTCCATCATTTAGCGACGTCACATGGAGGGTCGTGCCCTCGGCGGGGAACGCGGCAACGGCGCCCATCATGATCGCGAGCATGGCGGCTTCGGCGGCGGCGGCGATTGCGCCGACTCCGGTTGAAGCAAGGGCGCCAAGTCCGGCGGCGGTGCCTGCGATCTCCGCGGCGATCGTGCCTGCTAGAACCGAGATGGTGCCGAGTCCCGCATTTGCGAGCGTTTGGAGAGCGACCGCGACCGTTACCGTTGCACCGATCATGGTGCCGATCCCCTTACTGGCGGCGAGCATCGCCTGCCCATAACGGGCGGCGTTCATGGCTCGGGTGGTGTTCGGGATGCCGTACAGCGTATGGGGAAAGGCTAGGGGATAACGCGGGTTGAAATCCTGAGCGGCGATCTGAAAGCTGCCTGTGTCGAGAACGACGGAATAACAACCGTTGTCGACGATCCACGGAAAAACATCCTGTTTGGGCGGGATGAATGCCTGTCCATCGATGATCTCCTGATTCACCGGAAGGCCCATGGAATAGGCAAAACGGCGATCGCATTGGGAAAGCTGCGCCCACGAGTAGCCGAAGAAGGTCCCGTTCGGTGCAAAGCCTTTTCGCGTCTGCGTGCCGTTTAGCTCGCTCGCTTGGTAGAGCTGTAGCCCCATGGCTACCGCGTCAGTCGATGGATCGCAGGATCGGGCCATGGTTCAACCGTTCTCGTCGTAGGGCTGTTCGCTCGTGAGCTCCACGACTTCGGGCGCGCGATAGTCTGGATTTGGCACGCACATAGCTCGAAACTCTGCGTTTTCGTCGGGCTCCTCGGGCTCCGGAATGGCGCGCTCGGTGAACCTAGGCGCCAGTCCGGTTGCTCGAAGGTCGGCCTTCTGGTTTCGAGCGTACTCCGGCGGATCGGCTTCGCGGCGTGGGCCTGCGTCGCCTTCCTCCCCTTCTTCGTCGTCGTCGTCGTCGTCGGTGAGAAGGTCGGCGATCTCTTCGAGAAGCTCGATCTGCCGCGCCTGGGCCTTCATCTGGATTTCAGCAACTGCCACGAGTTGCCCTAGACTCTTCGCGCTCGCCACAAGGCACCGAACCGACAAGAGAGAGAGCTCCTCCGGTGAGAGCTCCTCCACTGTTTTCGTGCGTTGCTGCGGCGCTGCCACTTTGACTCCGGGAATGGACATGGATGGTACCCCTTGTTTGTGCCTGAGAGTGTCAGAGCTCGCCGAACCGGTCAACGGTGCGCCACGCTGAGCCTTGACGACGCGTCAGGCGGGGCGCTACCGTTCGGGGCATGTATGGAGCGCGAGGAAATCCGGGTGTGCCTGGTCAAATTCCGCCGAGTGCGCGCGGCGTGGTGGGGGCCACCATGGCGCTCTCTCGCCGAACCGGCCTAGCTCCTGCGATCGTGTTGGCCCATGGGGCGCCTGCCATCGCTGCCGCTCGGCACATGTCGCCCGATCGGCTGCTCGACGAGTGCGGGATCCCTACCTCCGACGCATTGCGGGCGGGCTTGCACCTCCCGCAGCCTGAATTTCTCACCCACGATCCTCGGGTCTGCTGCCGCTGTGCAGGTGGGCCTAGGCTGCCCATCAACGATCTCGGGGCGCTCGTGCTGGGCGGTCTCTTCGATACGGTGACGAGCCTCTTCGGCGGTGATGCGGCTCCGGTGGTCCCGTATCCCAAGGCTGCAGACATTCCGGGAACCGGAATTTCGGAGACCTATGATCCGGGGCCTCCGATTGCCTCGGGCATGTCGGACGGCTGGCCGGCGGCGCCTCCGTTTCGGCCGGGTAACTGGGATTTTGACCAACCGAACTACACGATCGCAACCGGCGACACCCTGAGCGGCTTGGCTCGCCTCTACCTCGGCGCGCCCAATCGCTGGCTCGAAATCTGGTCTCTGCAGAGCTACCGCTGGACGCTGAAGCCTGACCCGAGCTCGAAGAATCCGGGCAGGGGGATCCAGCAAGGCGACGTCTTGGTCATGCCCTACGAAGCGCGGGACATGGCGATCAAGCTGATGAAGAGCAAGCCCGCAACGCCTCCGAGTCCAGGGGCACCGGGCACCAAGCCGAACGCGATCAACGGACTTTCGCCCACTGCTCCCGGCGCGGCTACGTTCGTCGGCGCCCATAAAACGGGCCTCATCGTCGCGGGCGTCGTCGCTGTCGGCGTGATCGGCTACGCGGCCACACGGTGAACCGATGGCGCTCAACCCCAAAGACATCGAACGGATCGCGAGCGTGGCCAAGCACGTCCATGGTGGCCTTCCATGGCTGCTTGAGCTCGCCGAACGCATCCGAGGGGGCGAAGCGCAATACGAGGCGAAGCACTGGGGCCAACCTGGGCAGGGCTCGGCGCGGGATCTTCCGCTGCCGAACGTGGAACAAGGGCTCGTCGAGCTCGGCGAGCTCGTCTCTCTCGTCTATCTCACGGCCAAAGGTCGCGATCGTGAACTCGTCGAATACGAGCATGAATTTTCGGACCGTCGCGCCTCGGACGAGCGAGACGGCACTAGGCCGCTTTTGTGTTTCGCGGGCGATGGCTCGGGCCTCGTAATCGTTCGCGGGCCGTCCAGGTACACAGTCACAAACCGAGGGATTGAAGGCTAAGAACATGGCAAAACGACGCAAGAAGGCTGCAACGACTCGACGGCGCAAGCGAAACCCGGTGCGACGCAAGCGGGCTGCGGCGGCGCCTGTGCGGCGTCGTCGTCGAGCTCGGCGCGCAAATCCCCGGCGTCGTCGACATGTGGCGCACACTGCGGCGGCGGCGCCTGTCCGTCGTCGTCGTCGTCGCGTGCGGAAACACAACCCACACCGGGCGCGCGCGCGTCACTCGGCGCCGCGTCGATCGCATCGTCGGCGCCGCTCGAATCCGGGCGGGATCTGGATGGAGCTCCTCAAGGTCGCGCTGATCGGCGGAGCTGCAACCTACACCTTGGCGACGCTGCTTCCTTCGGTGCTGCCGGCAGAGCTCAAGGCTTCGGCCTACAAGTATTCGGCTACCCTCGTCGCGGTCGGCATGCTCGGCGGTTACGGCCTCTACAAAGCCGGACAGCGAGAGGCGGGCTTGGTGACTGCGGGCGTCGTCTCTGGGATCGGCCTCGTCGGCGCAGTCTCGGAATACATGCGCCGCAACACGGCGGCACCTGCGGCGCCTGCTCCGGCGGCGCTCGGCGCGGTCGAGCTCGGCAACACGTGGCAGTTGGGAGCGGTCGAGCTCGGCAACACGTGGCAGTTGGGCGCGGTCGAGCTTGGCGCGCCGGATTGGGGCTATGAGTCGATGAACCGGACGGCGGAGGGGCGAGACTGGGGCTATGGCGAGCCTTTCAGCCTCGGAGCCATCGAGGCTCAAATGATGGACTCGGAGATGGGCTACTAGGCGGCTCTGGCTGCCCTTGGCTGTGATGTAACTACAAGACGTCCACGCGTCGAGCGGGTTTCCCCGGCGTGGCAAAAGGAAATCAGAATGCAACCGATCAATCTCGCGCAACCTATCGATCAGAACAGCCTTTCACCTGCCAACAGGGCAGCGCTCCACGCGTTCAAGAACCTTCAAGAAGTCGTTACAAACTGGCCGTACTGGTCCAGGGTCCGCTTCAACACCGTTCTTACCGGCGGCGGCGCGGCTCCGAGCGTCTACACGATCCCTGCGGGGACTGAGGTAACGGCGTTCGCGTACTCCCAGAAACAGGACATGGCGGCCGGCGGGCGGCCTGGCATCGCTGCGACGCTCGCTGATACGAACCTCCAGAGTGCGGGCGAGACGATCGGTGGACAGGATTTGTTCATCCGCCGGATCGGCCTGATGCTCAACAGCACGAGCGAGCCGGAGCTTCTTCTGGCTGGCTCGCCTGAAATCTCGGTGCGCGTGTCCCTCGATGGCGGTCAAACGACCTTCAACATGGGCACTCTGCCCATGCTACCGGGCGGCGGCGGGCTCTTCGGAGCGGGAGAGTCGGCGGTCGCTGCGCAGCCTCTGCCCGGTGGTCGTCCGATGGTCGGCGCGCTCAACAACGGATGGCCCCTCGAACGCAACCAAGCGGGCATTCCTGAGACGCTCGTATGGAAGCGCAAGGGTTTGCCTGACAGCAATCTCGCGATCATCCTGAAGGCGGAGAGAGCGATCGTCTATACGACGCAGCTTCCGAACGAGATCGCGGGCGCGGGGATCCGTGGGTACGTCAATCCGCCGGCCTCCAGCGTGTTCGTGGATGTCACGGTGCAGGTAAAGGCGCAAATCCGATCGCAACGGTCGGCGAACGCCTGAAGGTTCCGAGGGGGCGGGCGTCGAGCTCGCTCCCGCTCGGGCCTGGGGCTGCGGGCGCTGCCTGGTACCCCCTTGGCCTGGCTCTCGTTTCCCCTTCCGAGCGGGCGCGACTTCGGCGCCTGCCTTCATCTGAGGATCTGAAAAATGAATCGTGGACCGGGAAACTACGGGCAGGGCGAGCCTCATCAACGCGGGCGGGCGATGCATCTTGACGATCGCGATCCCTACCGTGACGGGCATTTTATGCCTACGGCCACACCGGGGATCAATCGTGCGATCCCTTCGAGTGCGCCGCACGTCATTGCTCAAGAGGCGCCTTGGCAATATTGGCGCGTCGGCAATTTCGCGGCGCTCGCTCCGGGAGCTCCGGCGCAAGAACTCGCAATCGAGTGGCGGTCTCCGGGCGAGGTCATCGGCGTGCAGCTCATCTCTACGGTCGGAACCACGCAAAGCATTTGCGCGCTGGGGATCAAAATCAGCGCGGGGCCTGAGCAAGTTGCGATCTGCATGAACGGCCTCTCGGGCGTCTCCGATTTCGTGCGCTTCGCGTCGATTGTCGGACTCAATCCGCAAGGTGTGGCGCCCATGTATCGGCCGGTCTGCCAGAACGACAAATGGATCGTGTCGGTGCAGAATTTCGATCCGGCGATCACCTACACACCCGAGGTCTGTTTTCATTTCCGGGGCTGTCGCTGAGCGATGCGCGGGCCTCCGTCTTCCGATCCGGCGTCTGGATTCTGGCAAGCTCTCGCGGCGAACCTGGATCCGGCGCCCTTCTCGCCTAGCGGGAAATTCTCGATCCCTCTGGTGACAGTGGCGGCGATTCTGCCGCTCAACCCAGACGGACGAGGGGACGGGCGCGGGGTCAATCAAGACGTAGGCGAAGCTCCTGGACGGTGGAGCAATTGCCGCGTGTTCCTCGATGTGCCGGCGTCGTTCGCGCTGGCCGATGATGTGCTCTTCACGCTCTGGGCGGACACGCAAGGGGTCGCCTCGATCGTTGCTGAGGCGGCGGTCTCTGCGATGGGGCTTGAATCCTATCAAGTGGCCTCGCCTGTGCCTCGTCTGCGAGGTATCGGGCTCGGCGGGTCCGGGATTCCCGGCATCCGTTGGCGCGTCACTTGCCGATCTAAAACCGATTTCTTCTCGTTCGCGGAAGATCCAACGATTGGAAATGTCGTCTATCCGCTCGGGACGGTGGCGCTCGAAGTCTGGGGTACCGAGTCGCCTCTCTCGGTGGTGCAGGGCGCGGCCGGCGGCTCGCTTGGGCATGGCGGTTTCCGCGATGCGCCCGTTACGGCCTATGCCGCTGAGGCGATGGGCTGGAACGCACAACACAACGTCTGGCTGCCGGTCTCGGTCAACCTCGCGGGCAACCTCACGACGTCAACACCGATCGCAAATCGCTCGGTCAATATCGGCACGGACTCGGGCACGGTGCAGGTGGGTTTGACAAGGCTCCGAGCGGTTCACGCGTGCAACGGAACGGCGGCGGATCTGTTCCTTCAGCTCTTCGACTTCCCCAACCCGCCTAGCCCTGGTGACCAGCCGACCTACTGTTACGCGGCGGCTCAACCTGCCCTCGGCGGAAATCCGAACGTCGTAGAGGACGCCTATCCGGCGCCCTTTATCGATGGCTTGCACTGGGGCTGGTCGACGGTCTCTTACAAGTTCTCGCCTCCGGGCGTGGTGCAAGATTTGGTCGCGACATTCCTTTACGAGTGAGAGTGAGGCAAAGCGCATGCACGAGCACAAACAAACACAAGAGGTCCTGACCACGATCGCGCTGCAGCTATCGCACGGCCAGACGGATCCAGAAGAGGTCGCCTCGGCGCTCTCTCGGTTTGAGGCGGTCGCGGTCGAAGAGGCGCTTGGTCTCCTCGATGAAATTGCGGCTGCTGTGCGGGCGCTCTCTCGGTTTGAGGCGGTCGCGGTCGAAGAGGCGCTTGGTCTCCTCGATGAAATTGCGGCTGCTGTGCGTGGGTCTTGAAGGATGGATCTCCGCATCTCGTCGAGTGTCAACCCTGGGCAGCTTGCGCCGAAAATATCGCGCATGCCGAACGGCGGCGATCTCGATGAAGTGCAAATCACGCTGCTCGAAGTTTCGCTTTCGGCTGACTCGCTGCTGACCGTCTCGGCGCTCGTCCCTGGGCAGTGCGTACGCGTGCGCATGGTGCAGGATGCGATCGGCGGATGGCTCGCAACCTGGGCGGGTGCAATTTTTGAGGGCGCGCCCTCGGTGCTCGTCCCCAATCCTGCGCCGTTCGCGGTGACCGATGTTTTGTGCATCGTCCAAAGTGAGACGACGGTGGAGGTATCCTCACTGGCTGCCACGGGCGGCGGCGGCGGCACCTCGCCGATCTTCGTTGCCACCTGGGCGGCGCTCCTCGCGCTACCGGCGGCGCTGCTGCCGACTGGGACGCTTGCGTTTGTCGGCACCCTAAAGCGGATCTTCGTGCTCGATCATGCTGGGGCGGCGACGCTGGATCCCTACGTCGTCGGGGCGGCTTCGGGCGGTGGGCAGTGGTTCACGAGCACACCGGATCCGTTCTGGGTTTTCCAAACTGATTTTTTTGTCGACGACACGGCGAACGCTGAAA
>Ga0315274_10016018_pt1 | contig 10605 bp, 7 predicted proteins | sample YL17G02_20_MG_FD_203700 | JGI IMG/M metagenome (GOLD analysis project Ga0315274, IMG submission 203700) | Sediment microbial communities from Yellowstone Lake, YNP, Wyoming, USA - YL17G02_20 | ecosystem: Environmental > Aquatic > Freshwater > Lake > Sediment | place: USA: Wyoming | collected...
TAGCCGGCAAGTGGTTAAATGGAGGTCGAGGGACGGCAGTCAAATGTCACATAATGGGGATATTTAACAGTTTTATTTTTGCCGAATGGATGTAAAATCAGGATATCAGGGGTTTAAAAGTTGAGAGAATTATGATTTGTTTGAAAGGAATCAGAAAATGACTAAAAGACCGTGCTCCGGCTGGCTCCGACCAGACGAGTTAGTTGTTACAGGTTTTCTGGTTGGGGCGGTCCTTTTCGCACTATCGGGTTGCACCGCTCAATGCGGGGTCAAAGAGACTATAGAGGCCAAAGGCCGGGAATTCGTTTTGCGTGTTAACTGCGGGGCTTCTGAACCCTACACCGATAAGGCCGGCAATGTTTGGCTTGCCGACCAGAGCACAGGGCCCGACAAAAAATGGGGAGCTGTTGGCGGCGATACGGTGGACAGGGGCAATTTAGCTATGGCTGATACAAATTCGCCCGGAGTTTGCCGGACCGAACGCTACAGTATGGAGGCATATAGATTCAGTGTCCCCAACGGCAAGTACACGGTTCGGCTGCACTTTGCCGAGACATATTCCGGCATAACCGGCCAGGGCCAGCGCGTTTTCTCGGTAGCCATTAACGAAAAGAGCGCTCTCGCGGACTTCGACCCCTTTAAGGGGGCCGGTGGGTTTGAGAAGCCGGTGGTTAAAACAATCGAAGGTGTAACCGTAACCAATGGCGAGCTGGTTATAGGATTCACCGCCAATATACAGAACCCCGAAATCAACGGTATCGAAATACTGTCCGAGCAGTTGGACTAAACAGGATAGTCTATAAGCAGTTCTGTCAGAGGTCAAAACAAAAAACTCTTGCAGGAAAGCTGATTAGTAGAATGGGACAGCTCAAAACAGACTCTTCTATGGCGAAATGAAAGGCGGAGAAGCCGGAGAAGTTTGTCTGTCTTAACCAATTTCGCGAGGCATAAAGATGGCAAAACGCAACAAACAACCCAAAAAACCCATCGAACAATACGACCACAGAGATAAAAAGCGGCTCAATAATCCGCCGGTAGGACTCGTTACGCCGCAGACCGACCCGGAATCCGGCAAGAAGACGAAATATCAGTATGACGAATATCTTGACCCACAGTTAGTCTGGGCAGGAAAAGCAGAGCATACCTCCTTCCAAGTCCCCACCGTTTCACTCCACGTCCACGAAAGAATCGAGCCAAGAACCATTATTGAAGCGGTCAAGAAGAAAAACGGCCCGCAATATCAGCCGGGTCTTTTCGATTCTCTTGAGGAAAATCCGCCTCTGCGGGATGCAATCCAATTCTACAAACACGCCCACAACTGGTCTAATCGCCTCATCGCCGGCGATTCACTTTTGGTTATGAACTCGCTTCTCGAAAAAGAAGGTCTCGCAGGCCAGGTCCAGATGGTCTATATCGACCCGCCTTACGGCATCAAATACGGCTCAAATTTTCAGCCGTTTGTTAATAAACGCGATGTCAAAGACGGCAAAGACGAAGACCTGACCGCCGAACCCGAAATGATTAAAGCGTTCCGCGATACCTGGGAACTCGGAATCCATTCCTACCTCGCTTACCTCCGAGACCGTTTACTTTTAGCCAAAGAACTCCTCTCAGAATCCGGCAGCGTGTTTGTCCAGATTTCTGATGAAAATGTCCACCATGTCAAAGAGCTTATGGATGAGCTGTTTGATAAATCGAACTTTTGCGCTATCATTCCTTTTCGAAAAACCGGTGGTTTGAGAAGTAAACTACTTGATTCTGTGTTTGACTTTTTAGTTTGGTATTCCAAAGATAAGAAAATTATTCGCTATCATCAACCATTTACAGAAAAGCAGCCTGGTGAAGAAGGGGCAATGGCTTATAGATTTGTGGTGCGTGATGGAAGACTTAAAGAGATAAATTTGGCTAATCATGATTTTACAAAAGAAAAGGTATGTACTCATGGTGATATGACTTCACAGGGAAATCCCATTAGTGAATATAAATTTAAAGGCGAAATATATAGAGGAGGATGGAAAACAACTAATCCAGATGGGCTTGATAGATTAGCAAAGGCTGGAAGAATAGCGGTACTTGGTAGCACTTTACGTTATGTAAGATACCTTGATGATTTTCCGTATTTCCCTGTTAATCAATTATGGAGTGATACTGGTATCAGTGGATTTGCAAGTGATAAGAAATATGTTGTTGAAACCAACCCTAAGGTTTTAGAACGCTGTATTCTTATGACGACCGACCCTGGCGATTTGGTCTTTGACCCGACCTGCGGCAGCGGCACAACCGCTTATGTGGCTGAGCGGTGGGGCCGCCGCTGGCTCACCTGCGATACTTCCCGCGTGGCGATTACACTTGCAAAGCAGCGTTTGATGACGCCACTGTTTGATTACTACCAGCTTGCCCACGAAAGCGAAGGCGTATTAAGCGGCTTCAAATATAAAACTGTCCCGCACGTTACCTTAAGATCCATCGCCAACAACGAACCACCGGGCGAAGAGACGCTCTATGACCAGCCCTATATCGACAATTCTAGGGCGCGTGTAACCGGCCCATTCACAGTCGAGGCCGTCCCCGCACAAGTCGTCAAACCCTTCCTCGAATCTCCACCCGAAACGTCCTCTGTCATTCCCGCGCAGGCGGGAATCCAGACTCCGCTTGCCCCCGATACCTCTATTGTGCGTAGCGGTGAGACATTACGCCAAGCCGAATGGCGAGACGAGCTTCTCAAAACCGGCATTCGCGGCAAAGGCGGCCAAAAAATCGAATTCTCCCGCGTCGAACCCGTAGGCGGCACCTGCTGGCTTCACGCAGACGCCGAGACAAAAGAAGATAAGCCCCAAAGGGTGGTCCTATCTTTTGGCCCAGAGCACGCACCCTTAGAACAAAGGCAGGTTGCATTAGCCATAGAAGAAGCCCAGCTTCTTGTTCCAACTCCTAAAATTATCGTCTTTGCTGCTTTTCAGTTCGACCCCGAAGCAGCAAAGGATATAGATGAGACCGATTGGCCGGGCGTTGCGCTGCTAAAGGCGCAAATGAACGCCGACCTGCTCACAGACGACCTCAAAAAGAAACGCTCCAGCAACGAGTCCTTCTGGCTCATCGGCCAACCAGATGTCCAACTAACCGAACTTACCCAAAAAGAATTAGCCGACCTTAACTCAAAACTCAAAACTAAACACTCAAAACTATACCGCGTAGCGGTATTGGGCTTTGATTATTACAATACCCGGACCGGCAATATCGAGTCCGGCGGCACAGAAAAAATCGCTATGTGGATGCTCGATACCGATTATGACGGCAGAAGCGTCTATCCTAAACAGGTCTTTTTCCCGATGGCAGACGAAGACCAGGGCTGGGCACGTCTGGCCAGAAATCTCAAAGCCGAAATCGACCCCGACCTAATCGAGGCATATCGCGGCACGGTATCGCTTCCCTTTGCCGCAGGCGACAACAAGCGCATCGCCGTAAAAATCATCGATGACCGTGGCATTGAAAGTCTGAGAATAATGGAGTTATAAATGGAAACGACAAAAATAGCTGGTACGGGATGAAAAGGCGAGAGAAGGAATCATCCGGAGTTGAGTTGTCGACACTTTGTCGACAACTGATGATAGAGGTGGTAACTGAAAGGATTGAACAGTATGGAAACGAAAATCGCGGTATTTAGGGGCAAACAAATCCGACGTCATTGGGACGATAACCGGCATAGCTGGTTTTTCTCCGTCGTGGACGTCGTCTCGGCGTTGACTGACAGCGAAAATCCAGCAGTTTACTGGCGGGTTCTGAAGAAACGCCTCAAAGACGAGGGCGCAGACCAAACCGTTACAAAATGTAACGCTTTCAAAATGCCTGCTGCCGACGGCAAATTGCGACTGACAGATATGGCTGATACAGAGACGATGTTTCGCCTGATTCAGTCCATCCCCAGCCCCAAGGCCGAGCCCTTCAAACGCTGGTTAGCCAGGGTTGGCTATGAAAGGGTGCAGGAAATCGAAGACCCCGAACTTGCCACAAAAAGAACCCGCGCGCTCTATAAGGCCAAGGGTTACTCCGACAACTGGATTGAAAAGCGTATGAGAGGTATAGCTATCAGAGAAGAGCTTACCGATGAATGGAAAAAACGCCGCGTCAAAGAGGACGCCGAATATGCAATCCTTACCGCCGAAATATCAAAAGCAACCTTCGGCCTGACGCCCACCCAATACAAACGGCTTAAAGGATTGAAACGTGAAAATCTCCGCGACCATATGAACGACCTTGAGCAAATCTTCTCAATGCTCGGCGAAGCCGCTACCACTGAAATCACACGCACCACGGACGCTCAAGGATTCATTGAGGCAAAAGGCGCAGCTCACGAAGGCGGCGAGGTCGCAGGTAAAGCCCGAAAAGACCTCGAATCGAAAACAGGCAAACGTATCGTCTCAAAACAAAACTACCTCCAAACCCCACAGGATAGAAAACTGTTGAAAGAAGGCAGATGAGCCAGGAAAAAATCGACCATTTGATTATCAATTCTCCGTTTGAAGAGCCAAAACTCCACTGGCACTACGACCGCCAAACAAGGAGCTTTGAAAAAAGACAAGGCCGACGCCCTGCCGGTTACGTAACTGCAACGCCTGAGTCTAAGTCTTTTGATGACCCTGGGATTTTTGTGCCGCTACCACTTGTTAATCAAATCCGCCCGCGAGTAAAGACGTGGCGAGAGAATAACTACCCGGGTGTAACCGGCATAACAAAGCGGCTGCTTGAGCACTGGTATGATAGAGACCAGCGGCGGTATCCCTTGTTCTTTTGTCAGCTCGAATCAATTGAGACGCTTATCTGGCTTATTGAAGCTCCTGCCGCAGAAAAGGTGGGAATTGATATACCCAAAGACGGAGATTTTGTTCGACTTTGTTCAAAAATGGCTACTGGCTCAGGCAAAACCGTCGTTATGGCAATGCTTATTGCCTGGCAGGTCCTCAACAAGCTCACTTATCCGCAGGATGCCCGGTTCTCAAAGAATGTTCTGGTTATAGCGCCAGGCCTGACAGTGAATTGCCGCCTTCAGCGAGCGGCTTTACGCTTTTCGCTTTGCATTTTTTGCTTTTTCTATCCGCACCGCACAATACGAATATGTCAATCGTCAATCGTAAATCGTCAATCGCAAATCGTCAATCGCAAATCGTAAATCCCCTTATTCCCCGCCCCCCGACCCCTGCTCTTATGCCCTTGTAATCGTAATAACCTGCGGTATAATGCCTCCTTACAGGAACATTAAGGGCGATTCCCCTTTGAATAAAACAGAGGTGCAATATGGCAGAGAAACCGGTAGCGCAAGCTGAGGGATAGACTATTGTGAAAGAAGCGAGGGCGAGAATTAAGATCAACAACCTTCTGCAAGAGGCGGGATGGCGGTTTTTCGACAGCCAAGAAGGCCCTGCAAATATAACTCTCGAAAATGCAGTAAGAATCACGCGAACCTGCCTCGATGAATTCGGAGAAGACTTCGAAAAAATAGCCAGAGGTTATGTTGACTTTCTACTCCTCGACAAAGACGGATTTCCCATAGTTGTCCTTGAAGCCAAGAGAGAGGAAAAAGACCCGCTCGATGGAAAAGAGCAGGCCAGAATATATGCTCACGGCCTGAAAGTCCGCTTTGTTATCCTCTCAAACGGTAATCTTCATTACTTCTGGGACATCGAAACAGGAAATCCCGAAGTGATAACATCGTTTCCCACCCTTGAATCTATCAGCCATAAAAAACGGTTCAAACCAAACCCTGCCAATCTCACAAAGGAAGTTGTTGAGGCCGACTATATCCTTCTGACCCAAAACCCTGATTACAAAACCGACCCTCGGTGGCTTGATGAGACCCAAAGAGGAACTTTCCTGAAGGAAAACAACTTGAAACTTCTCCGCCTATATCAAGTCAGGGCTGTTCACTCCATCCAGAAGGCGGTCGCCGAGGGTAAGTCACGTTTTCTTTTTGAAATGGCAACCGGCACCGGTAAAACTCTCATCGCCGCGGCCGTTATAAAACTTTTCTTAAGAACTTCAAACGCAAAACGCATCCTTTTCCTTGTTGACCGCATAGAACTTGAAACACAGGCGGAAAAGAATCTAAAAAGATGTCTAAAAAATGACTACTCAACAGTAATCTACAAACAAAACCGCGATGACTGGAATAAAGCCGAAATCGTTGTTACTACAATTCAATCCCTTCTTTCGGATAATAAATACAAACGCCTTTTCAGCCCCACAGATTTTGACCTTGTTATCTCAGATGAAGCCCATCGCAGTATCGGCGGCAACAGCAGGGCCGTCTTTGAATATTTTATTGGCTATAAACTCGGCCTGACCGCTACCCCAAAGGATTATCTCAAGAACATAAAGAACATAAACCAGAGAGACCCAAGAGAAATCGAACGTCGAATCCTCCTTGACACCTACACAACCTTCGGTTGTGAATCGGGCGAGCCTACCTATAGATATTCTCTGGTCGATGGTGTTCGTGAAGGTTTCTTAATCAATCCCATTGTTGTTGACGCCAGAACCGAAATAACTACTCAGCTTCTCTCTGATGAAGGTTATTCTGTAATTGTTACAGACGAAGACGGCGAAGAAAAGGAGAAAATCTTCGTCCATAAGGACTTCGAGAGAAGGTTTTTCTCCGAGAAAACAAACGGAATCTTTTGCGAGACATTTCTGAAAAATGCCCTGCAAGACCCCCTAACCGGCGAGGTCGGCAAAACTATTATCTTTTGTGTTAGTCAGGACCATGCCAGTAAAATAGCTCAGATGTTGAACACTATGGCCCACCAAATCTGTCCCGGGAAATACAAATCCGATTTTGCTTTGCAGGTCACAAGCAGAATCCCCGATTCCCAGCAGTTCTCAATGAACTTCGCAAACAACAACCTCAACGGTCATACAAAATGGCTCGATTCTTACAAATCCAGTAAAACAAGGGTCTGTGTTACTGTCGGAATGATGACCACCGGCTACGACTGCGAAGATATACTCAACCTCTGCCTTATGCGCCCGATTTTCTCTCCGCAGGATTTCGTCCAGATTAAAGGCAGAGGCACGAGAAAATTCTCCTTCGAATACAAACAAAGAACCCCATCAGGCGATACCGAAGTCGTTACCAAACAAAAAGAACGTTTCAAACTATTTGACTTTTTCGCAAACTGTGAGTACTTCGAGAAAAAATATAACTATGATGAGGTCATTAAACTCCCTGCCGGAACCGGCGAAGGAGGCGGAATAGGTCCGCCGCCCGTGCATATACCGGAATACGAAAGTGTTCGTCCGGACCCCTTAAAAACCCTTGTTGAATCGCCCGTTGGCTTCGATGGTATGCGTATCGACAGGGAATTCTTCGGCAAATTTGAACAAACCGTCAAACGCGATACTTTTGTCACTCAAAAAGTTAATGAAGGTGATTTTGACGCTGCAGAAACCTATATCCTCGAAAATATCTTCGAGCGACCCGAGGACTTCTTCAACCTCGAAAAACTCAGAAAAGCCATCCAGCTTGATAGACGCCTTACACTCCGCGAAATCCTCGAAAAAATCTTTGGGCTTATCCCGCACTTCAAGACCAAAGACCAGCTCCTTGAAGAGGAATGTCAGAAATTTATCTCTATTTATAAACCTCCCTCAGATTATGTCCTGCCGGTGAAAAACTTCCTCAAGGCTTATGTCACCGACCCTAAAGTCCGCGAAATTGTCGAATCAAGACGCTATGCTGATTTCGCAACAAGTCCAACCTACGATGACTTCAACGCTTTGACCAGGGACTTGCGCAAACTGATACCTGAATACGTGAAGGATTACATATCCTTAAATAAATACGTGGCCTGATTAAAACTATGCTTGACGCCGAAACCAAGAGAAAAATCGACAACTGCCGTGATGTCCTCGTCGGCAAAATCCCCGACCCCAAATCCCAGGTCGAACAGATAACCATCGCGCTCATTTATAAGTTTATGGACGATATGGACCAATTGTCTGTTTACCAGGGCGGCAAACCCAGCTTCTTCAGAGACGAATTTGAAAAATACTCCTGGTCCAGCATATTCGACCGCCGGCTCGGCGGCCAGGAAATCCTTAATCTGTATGGCGAAGCCCTTGTCAAGATGAATCAGAATCCTAATATCCCACAACTATTCAGGGATATCTTCAAGAATGCCTTTCTTCCTTATCGTGACCCTGAAACCCTTCGCTTGTTTTTGAAGGAGATAAGCGGCTTCACTTATGACCACAGCGAGCGATTGGGCGATGCCTTCGAATATCTTCTTTCGGTCCTGTCCTCTCAGGGCGATGCAGGCCAATTCAGGACTCCCCGCCATATTATTGACTTTATCGTTAAAATCGTTGACCCCCAGCTTAATGAAACTGTCCTCGACCCCGCCTGCGGGACTGCCGGCTTTCTTATCTCCGCCTATAAGCATATTACCAGAAATAACCCAAAGTTATCTAATACTCAAAAACAGCGTCTTATGGGTAATTTCGTTGGCTATGATATCTCTTATGATATGGTGCGTCTGTCTCTGGTAAATATGTATCTCCACGGTTTTGCCAACCCCAAGATTCACGAATACGATACCTTGACCTACGAGGATAAATGGAGCGAAACCTTTGACGTCATTATGGCCAATCCTCCATTTATGTCGCCCAAGGGCGGCATCCGCCCCCACAGTCGCTTCAGCATCAAGGCAAATAGAAGCGAAGTCCTCTTTGTCGATTATATCGCAGAACACCTCAATCCTTCGGGCCGTGCGGCTATCATCGTGCCAGAAGGTATTATTTTTATCTCTCAGAACGCCTATAAGCGGCTTCGCAAGATGCTTATTGAAAATTACCTCTGGGCTGTCGTCTCTCTCCCCGCAGGTGTCTTCAATCCTTACTCAGGCACTAAAACCTGCATCTTGCTAATGGATAAATCGCTGGCTAAACGCATCGACCAGATTCTCTTTGTCAAAATCGAAAGCGATGGTTACGACCTCGGCGCCCAACGCCGACCCATCGACAAAAACGACCTCCCTCCCGCCCTCAAATTCCTCAACACCTACAAATCGAAAATCGGTAATCTCTCAAATCTTAAATCTGAAATCTTAAATCCACAATCCGATATTTCTCCCTTTGCCCACGTAGTCCCAAAATCCCAAATCGCCAAATCCGGCGATTTCAACCTCTCCGGCGACAGATACCGCTCTTTTCAACAACATATAAGTACATATCCGGTTGTGGAGTTAGGAAGTGTAGCAATCATCGGTGCAGGAAATTCAGCGCCCCAAGATGAAAAATATTTCAAAAATGGTTGTTATCCTTTTTTTAGAACATCAGATGTCGGTGGAGTTCATGTTTGTCCAAATCTTTGCACTTCAAATGACAAGATAAATCAAGAAGCAGTAAGTGAGTTAGGTCTAACTTTATTTCCAAAGGAAACCATACTATTTCCTAAAAGCGGTGCTTCGACTTTTCTAAATCACAGAGTTATGATTGGTTTAGAAGGTTATGTTTCCAGCCACTTGGCAACAATAAACTGTGACAAAACGAAGCTTTTACCAAAATTTGCGTTTTATTTGTTATGCAATGTCGATGCTAAAAATCTCACTGAAAACCAAAATTACCCATCGCTAAGATTAAGAGATATCGAAACAATCAAAATCCCCCTTCCTCCTCTCGATGTTCAGGAAAAAATCGTCGCCGAAATTGATGGTTATCAAAAAATCATCGATGGCGCCCGCCAGATTGTCGAAAACTACAAACCCACATTCAAAATCAACCCCGCTTGGCCAATGGTACCGATGGAGAAAGTTTTGAGAATTGATGCCAAAATAACTCAAAACTTGTCTGATTATGCGGATGAATATTATATAGGGGCGGACAATATTGAACCTGACACAGGACGTTTGATAAATCCGACTACAATTAGTAAAAAGAGGATACGAGGTCCCGCATATAGGTTCAAGAAAGGCCAAATATTGTACAGTAAGTTGAGGCCTTATCTTAATAAAGCAACCATTATTGGTTTTGCAGGGTTTTGTAGTGCTGATATGTATCCACTGTCTGTTAATCAAGATTCGGCTAAGCCAGAATATGTTCTTACCTATATTCTATCTCCGACCTTTATGCAGAGCATAAAAGATTTTTACGCAAGAGCGAGAATGCCGAAGATAAATAAGAAACAACTATATTCATTAAAAATGCCCCTTCCTTCCTTATCTGATCAGCAGCAAATCGTCTCTCAAATCGAGGCCGAGCAGAAAATCGTTAATGAAAACAAAAAACTCATCGAAATCTTCCAAAACAAAATCTCCGACAAAATCGCCGACCTCTGGGGCAGGTGAGTTTTGGGGCAGAAGGCGGACTTGCCTGCCCCTGTAAGCAGTTAGCAGGGGCCCGCCGTAGGCGGAATCAAGTATCGAGAATCGAGCATCGAGTATCCAGCATCCATAATCCGTGTCAATTTGTGTCCATTCGTGGCTAAAATTTTTTTGAATTCCTGCAATTTTCTCCCTTGACTTTTCGACCCCCTTTTTTGCCCTGATTTTGAGGGTGGTTAAATTTCACCCCAAAAGGTGCGCATTTCTGTAAATTTCCGCTTAATTTCTGTTA
>Ga0315274_10016019_pt1 | contig 10603 bp, 7 predicted proteins | sample YL17G02_20_MG_FD_203700 | JGI IMG/M metagenome (GOLD analysis project Ga0315274, IMG submission 203700) | Sediment microbial communities from Yellowstone Lake, YNP, Wyoming, USA - YL17G02_20 | ecosystem: Environmental > Aquatic > Freshwater > Lake > Sediment | place: USA: Wyoming | collected...
CGGCACAGGCAGAGAGATGGGTGAGGATCTTCCCTGTCTGCCGCCTGCCTGTGCGTTTCCGCACGCAGACAGGTGCCCGGCACAGGCAGGTCGATCACCTCGGGCTGCCTGTCTGCCGCCTGCCTGTCGCGGCTGCGACGCAGACAGGTGTCGGCACAGGCAGGCTCGATGAAGGCGAGGAGGGACGGGGTTCGCCCCCTCGGCCTTGCGGGCGGGGAGGAGCAGCCCCTCCACTCCCTCGATCTCGTGATGGTGGCCGGCCGCCGTGAGCCGCGTGCCCGCCGGGAGGGATTTGGTCGTGCGCCCGACCACGTCGAACCGAGGCCGGACGTCGTCCGGGCCCGAGGAGCGCCCATGGAGCACGGCGGCGAGCACGGTCGTCGCCGATTCCACGCCGAGGAGGTGCGACGGCCGATAGATCATGGCCGAGCCGCCGGAGCGGCTCACCACATGCCCCTTGGCCCGCAGGACCTCCCACGTGCGCGAATCCTCGCAGCGGACCACCACGAACACGCCGCCGGCCAGGCTGGCCTCATCGGGGCGCCTGAGCGAGTTGACGACGTCCACCGCGCCGGTCCCGCCGAGAATCCCGCCCATGTCGGCGGGAACGAGCACGCCCGCGATCTCCGGCGTGCGCACGATGGGCGCGTGGAACGCGGGGACGTCTGGGGCGAGCCCCATGGCATTTGCCACGAGTCCCATCTCCAGGAGGTCTGGGACCGTGTGCTGCGGAATGGCCGCCAGGGCCTCGGCTCGCGCCTGGACGACGGTCCGGGCGTCCCGGTCCGCGAGGTCCCAGAGCGCGTCGAAGCCGGGCACGTCCACGGAGCGGTCCAGGCTCGTCACGCGCCGCCCGGCGGCGTCGTACACGAAGTCGTATTCGCTGGCCTTGCCCGCGCTGAGGACCTCCAGCCCGAGCAGCCGCGCCCACACCGTAAGCTGCATGAGCAGGCTCGGCTGGTCGCCGTCCACAGGCGTGTAGACCAGCCCTGCCGCCTTCGCCCGGCGGTGGAACAGCGGCCCGACGACGGAATCGGCCTCCTTGGACACCATGGCCACGTGCTTGCCATGCCGCAGGGCCGCGTCGGCGTGGACGGCCGCGGCCTCGGGGGCGCCCGTCGCTTCAACAACGACATCGATCGGGAGCTGGATCAGCATGAGGGCGTCGCTCGAGACGACGACCTTCCCCGCAGTGAGCGCCGCCCCGGCCTCGGCCAGGGTTTCGCACACCTGGATGGCCTCGTCCGGCAGCCCGGCGTGCCGGAAGGCCGCCACACCCCGCTCGACCCTCCGGGCATAGACAGCGGATACCACAAGGCCCGGCGTGCGGCGCGACTGAGCCAGAAACGAGAACCCGTACTCTCCGGCCCCCGTCAGAAGGGCGCGGACGGTTCGTTCTTGTGTGGAACGCTGCAGAGTCTCCAGGTACATTGGGGCCCCCTTGTCGGAAACCGTGCCATCTAGGCCGACGCCGCCTTCCCCGACCAGAGCCGGCGGAAGAGCAGCGACGGGTCGAACAGCACCATCAGCACGAAGAGGATCAACGAGGTCGGCCGAGTGAAGAGAATGGCGAACCCTCCCATCGTACCTGCGATGCGCTCGGCGGCCCCACAGACATCGAACCCCCGGGCAGCAATCCACCCTGGGGGGGTATGTGTGCGCTTGGAGGCGAGTGGTCTAGCCTCTCGCAAGCGTATTGAAAGCTCCGGCGTGGAAGCGCATGGCCATCGGCCCAAACCACGAAAGGAGCAAGCCGCCTCGCGCGTCCCCTACGGCCAATAGAGGCGCGAAGGCCCATCCCTATGGGGAGCTGAGCATTAGGCCGACGATGTCCATATGGGCATGCGTTTCCTCTTGACCAGTCCCCTCTCTACTCCTTTCTTCCAAGCCCTCTTGTTCTCCCCGTCAATCGTCAAGGAGTACGCAGTCCTCGACCGAGAACGAGAGAGCTACCTCCTCGCCGGGTCGAGCGACGATCGGCGGTGTGGTCTGAATGCGGACGGGTTCCGAAATCCCTGCGATTGCGACGAAGTAGTCCACGCGGCTCCCGGTGAAGGTTACACTCTCCACCCGCCCGCGGAGCCGGTTTTCCTGGGCCGGAGCTGCCGCTTTCGTTGCGAGACGGATGCACTCCGGGCGGAGCATGACCGAGACGCGGTCCGCCGCGGCCGGGTGGTTGTCCGCCAGAACGCCGATCCGCTGCCCGCCTGCGAGCTCCACGATCTGTCCCACGGTGTCCCGGCCGACCGCTTTTCCCTCCAGAATATTGGCCAAGCCGATGAAGGTTGCGACGAAGCGGGTCCGCGGCCGTCGGTAGAGATCCTCCGGAGGTCCTACTTGGACGATTTGGCCCTCGTGCATCGTGGCCACGACATCGGAGAGGACCAACGCCTCCTCCTGGCTATGGGTCACGTAGATCGTGGTGATCCCCAAGCGCTGCTGCAGACTCCGGATCTCGAACCGCATCTTCTCGCGGAGGACGGCATCCAGGTTGGAGAGCGGCTCGTCGAGCAGGAGAATGGCCGGCTCGGTGGCCAGGGCCCGGGCCAGGGCTACCCGCTGCTGCTGCCCCCCGGAGAGCTGGGTCGGATAGCGCGCGGCGTACTCGGCCATGTTCACCAGCTCCAGCACGGTCAGGACCTTCTGGCGGATGGCCTCGCGGGACCACCGCCGCAGCCGCAAGCCGAAGGCCACGTTGTCGAAGACCATCATGTGGGGCCAGACGGCATAGCTCTGGAACACCATGCCCATCCCACGGCGCTCGGGCGGGACGATCCCGCTGGTATCGGAGAGGACTCGACCGTCCACGAGGATCCGGCCCTTGGTCGGCGCCTCCAACCCGGCAACGATCCGGAGCGAGGTCGTCTTTCCGCAGCCGCTGGGACCCAGGAAGGAGACGAGGCACCCCTCTTGAATCTCCAGGTTGACCCCTCGGACGGCTCGGACGTTGCCGAAGCTCTTTTCTAGCCCTTCCAGGACGAGTTTCGCCGGATTGCCCATGGCTGCCGCGCCCTTTCCTCAGAGAAGTCGGCCGCCGGACGGGAGTCCAAGAGGCGGAATCCGTCCGGCGGCCGCCCGTCATTCGTCACCTCAGCGCATGATCTCGTGGAACTTCCGCATGTGCTCTTCGCGCTTCTCCGGTGTGATGTACGCCAAGTCCACGGGGACGGTCTTGATATCCGCCAGGCCGCGCCCGTCCGGGAACTTGAAGGCCGTGCTGGTCCGCACCGGCACGTAGCCCCCGACCTTGACCATCAGGTCCTGGCCCTTCTCCGTCAGGAGGAAGTCCACGAAGGCCTTGGCCTCATTCGGATTGCGGCTGCCCTTCAGGAGGCTGGCGGCCGTGATCTCGGCGGGCGACCCCTCCTGCGCCAGGACGAACGAGGCGGGCTCGCCCGCCGTGATGGACTTCATCGCATCGTTCAGCATCTGGATGCCCAGGGGCCGCTCCCCGGTCTGCACCATCGCCCGGATGGTGCCGTGGCTCGCCACGTACTTCACGTTCAGCTTGCGCAGCTCCTGATAGAACTTCCAGCCGTAGGGCGGCTCCCCCTGCGCGTCGGCCATATACTTGGTGAGGAACCAGATGTGGGTATGCGCCGAGGAGGAGCTCCGGGGGTCGGTGACGACGATCTGGTTGTTCCACTTCGGGTTCAGCAGGTCGAGGTACTTCTTGGGGGCCTCCTGCGGGGGAATGCGCTTGGTGTTGTACTGGATCAGGGACAGATTGATGCCCACGGGCGTCAGGAGCCCCGCCGGGTCGCGCAGCTCCTTCTTCACCGCCTCCAGATCCTTTGGCGAGTAGCTCTCCAGGGCCTTGTGCTGCTGCTGGAGGCCGAAGAGCTGCGAGGCGGTGATCACGATCACGTCCGCGCGCGGCTTCCCCGCCCGGATCTCCAGCTCGATGGTGGCCATCAGCTCCTCGGTCGGGGCCCGGTAGCTGCTGACCTTGATGTCGGGACGGGAAGCGGCGAAGGCCTGGACGACGGGCTCGAAGAGGTCGCGGGACGTCCCGTAGTAGACGTAAAGCTCCCCGGCGACGGCGCTGGCCGCCAGGCCTAGGCCCAGGCTGAGACAGAGACCCAAGAACGCGATTCGAAGGTGCTGTGTCATGGCTATCTCCTTTCGCATCGAGACCATGGAGAAGTCGTCCGGGGGGCGCCTCGCCCCCCCCGGCGACCGTCTGCGGTCTAGCTCCGTTCCAGCATCGAGCGGCCGGTGACGCGCTGGGCGAGCAGCACGAGCAGCGTCAGCACGAGAAACACCATGACGGACAGGGCGGAGGCCGCGGGGAGCCCCCCCGTGCCGTCCCACATGTCCAGGATGGCCGTGGCGACCACATCGGTCCCGATATTGCGCAACAGGATCGAGGCGCTGATCTCGGGGAAGGCGGACAGGAAGGCCACGATCCACGCGTAGAGGGCGCCGCGCTTGATCAGGGGGAGCAGGATGTGGCGCACCGTCTGGAACCAGTTGGCCCCGCCCAGGCGGGCGGCCTCTTCGAGCTCCTGCGACACCTGCATGAAGGCCGTCTGGCAGTACCGGACGCCGAAGGGGATGAACCGCGTCACGTACGCGATGAGCAGGATCCAGAGGGTGGCGTAGACGCCGAGGGCTGAGAGCGGTCGGTTGAGGTAGACGATGATGAGGCCGGCCGCCAGGGCCGTGCCCGCGATCCCGAGCGGGAGGACCGCCAGGTAGTCCAGGACGGCCCGGCCCCGCACCCGCGTGCGGGCGATGAGGTACCCGATCACGATGCCGAGGAGCACCACGACGGTCGAGCTGGCCGTAGCGAGGATGAAGCTGTTGATGATCGCCGTCCTGGGAAGGGGCTCCGTCCAGATGTAGAGGTAGTTCCGCAGGGTGAAGTTGTCGAGCTCCAGCCCGTACCCGATGCGCCGCATGCAGGAGACCAGGACCAGCATCCCGTAGGGCAGGAGGAAGGCGAAGACGCCGTACAGGAGGCCGAGCGCCGTGAAGCAATGGCGCCAGCGCCCCAGGCGCATGACACCGGGCCGGAACCCCCGGCCGGTGATGGTCTGGAACTTCTTCGCGGAGCGGACGCTCAGCCGGTAGAGCCAGAGCGTGAGGAGCGAGGCCACGAGCACGACCATGGACAGCGTGGACGCGGCCTTGAAGTCCAGCGGCATCAGCAGCGACTTCCGGATGGCGATGGTCAGCACGTTCACGTTCAGGATGTGGGGGATGCCGTACATCGCCAGCGAGACGCTGAACGCCAGGAGCGCCCCGGAGAGCATGGCGTGCTTGGCCATGGGGAGCGTGATCCGGAGCGCCGTCTGCCGCGGGGTGGCGCCGGCCAGCCGGGCCCCCTCCTCCAGGGAGGGATCCATGTTCTCGAAGGCGGAGGCGGTCTGGAGAAAGACGAACGCCACGCCGCCGGGGATGCTGAGGACCACGAACCCCCACGCGCTGAAGATGTCCAGCGGGCCGGACTCCACCGACAGGCCCAGGAGGAACCGCAACAGCTGGTTCAGGTAGCCGACATTCGGCCCGGCCAGGATGACGTAGGCGATGGCCCGCAGGAAGGGCGGGGTGATGATGGAGACCAGGACCGTGCCCCGCACCAGCCCCTTGCCCCACATGTCCGTCCGGCTGACGCCGAAGGCCAGAGGGACACCCACCAGGGCGCTCAGGAGGGTCACGGCGCCGGAGAGGAGGAAGGTGTTGGCGGTGGCCTCCAGGACGAACGCCATCCCGAAGTACTTCGGGATGTTCGCCAGCGTCGCCCCCCCCTGCGCGTCCGTCAGGCTCTCGTAGGCCATGTACCCGAAGGGAACCGCAATCATGTAGACGAGCAGCGCCGCGGACAGCACCCACACCAGTTTCGCAAGGTCCAGACATCCGGACTCTTTTTGTAGCCGCACGGAGTCACCCTTATTCGAAGCAGTCCGTCCGATCACATCCCACCTCGAGTTATCCCTGAGATGCTTCGCCAGCGTCTCGGTCTGCGATCACTCGTGGACACACGGCCGTTGGCGCCCTCGGCCGACGACCACGCACCCGTCTGCGCACGCGGGTTGAGCCGATAGAACAGGTCGTACCACCCCAATCCGAAATTATTAACCGCCAAGGCGCCAAGAACGCCAAGACCAGAAGGCCTTATTGGGGAAGACAAACGGAACTTCTGAAGGCCTCAAGAACCGGTTCTCGTGTTCTGGATTGGAAGGTTCCGAACATGCCATCCATGGCGGCCTTGGCGTCATGGCGGTTCAAGGTTTTTCTCGGATCAGGGACCAATGCCGCTCCGTCAGTAGGAGGTCGCGGCCCACCAGCAACGGGGCGATCTCGCGGTTGACACACTCAGTGAGTGAGTGAGTGATAGGAATTTGCTTTTGGGCCGCGCCGGGCGGCGACGCCCGCAGGCCGGGCAGCCCGGCAACTGACCGAGCATGAGGGTACGCTGCCACTGCGGGGGAGCGCTGTCAAGCCGAAAAACCGTTGCGGGCACGGTGGCAGCGGGGACGGACGGGCCAGGGGGGCTGGCGCGGCGCCACACGGGGCAGACCCCGACGCACGAGAGCGTTCGGGTGGGTGGGATCACGCTGCGGCGCCATGCGGCGACGACCCGTTGCAGAGAAAACGGCAACGGGTACCCCGCCGGCGGGCTGTGGGCTCGGGCCGGCCAGAGGCCCCTGTCTGCCCTCGGCACAGGCAGGCCTGTCTGCCTTCGGCACAGGCAGAGAGATGGGTGAGGATCTTCCCTGTCTGCCGCCTGCCTGTGCGTTTCCGCACGCAGACAGGTGCCCGGCACAGGCAGGTCGATCACCTCGGGCTGCCTGTCTGCCGCCTGCCTGTCGCGGCTGCGACGCAGACAGGTGTCGGCACAGGCAGGCTCGATGAAGGCGAGGATAAGGCGTAGCAGCGCTCGGCACGCTCGGCGAGCGAGCGGATCTTGGAGACCCACTCCAAGAGCTCGGCCTCGCTGTACAGGTAGTCGTACCGCTCCCAGGCCTCGGCGTGGGTCCACCGCTTCTCCCGATTCCGGCCGTGGAAGCGCACGTAGGCGGGCGAGGCCGTGACCCGTACCACGGGCGGCGGGAGGTTCCTGAGGCGCGGCTCGTCCACGCAACAGTAGGCGAGACCGAGCTCTGCGAGCAGGCCGAAGGTCTCGTCCGTGATCCAGCTCTGGTGGCGAAACTCCACCACCGTAGGGTCGGGGTGGAGGTCGCCCGCCAGGCGGCGCAGGAAGTCCCGGTGCTCGGGTGCGGCCTTGAACGAGAAGGGGAACTGGACGAGGACGCAGCCCAGGGCTCCGGCCTCTCGCAGGGGAGCCAGGGCCGCGCGGAAATGCGGGAGGGCCTCGGCATACTTCTCACGCGCATGCGTCATGTCCTGGTGGGCCTTGACGGCGAAGTCCACCTTCCCCTCGGCTCGCTTGGCCAGGCCGGCCATGTTGCGCGGGGGCGGGATGTGGTAGTAGGTGGAATCGATCTCCACGGCGGGAAAGTGATCCGCGTAGTAGGCGAGCATCTGCTGCGCGGGAAGCTTCTCGGGATAGAAGGGTCCCTTCCACTCGGGGTAGCTGAATCCGCAGGTGCCGACCTTGATCATGCCGAGCCAACCGGGCGCTGGACGCCCGGGACCGCGCAGGCCCGGGCGTCTCTTCTCCCCTCACTTGAAAAGGAGATTGGGGAGGAACAAGGAAAGTTGGGGGAAGAACTGGAGCACGAATAGCACGACGATCAGGATGATCAGAAAGGGGATGTACGCCTTGACGACCCGTTCCATGGGCAGCTTGGCAATCGCGGAGACGCCATAGAGACACACGCCCACGGGCGGCGTGGTGAGGCCAATCATGGTGTTCACCGAAATAAGAATCCCGAAGTAAACCATATCCACTTCCAAGGTCTTGAGCAGCGGCATCAGGATGGGGACCATGATGAGGACGATGGGCGTGGCGTCGAGGAAGCAACCCTCGACGAGGATGATGAAGTTGATCATGAGGAGGATCAGCATGCGATCGTGTGTCAGGCTGTAAATGAACTCAGTGAAGAGGAGGGGGATCTTCTCTAGCGAGAGCCACCAGGCGAAGGCCCCGGTGATCCCGATGATGAACATGATGACGCCCACGGTGACCGAGGTCTCGCGTAGGATCTGCCAGATGGCACGGAAGCTCATCTCGCGGTAGAAGAATCCCAGGATCACGGCATAGACCACCGCGATCATGGCCGCTTCCGTCGGTGTGAAGTAGCCGGTGTAGATCCCGCCGATGATGATGACGGGGGTCAGCAACACCGGGAACGCCTCCCGCGTGGCAATGAGGAACTGACGGAAGGTGGCCCGCGGGTAGCTGGGGTACTTTCGCTTCTTGCTGATGATGTAGACGCCCACCATGAGCCCCCCACCCATGATGAGACCGGGGATGATGCCGGCGACGAAGAGGGCCCCGATCGACACGCCGGCCACCACGGCATAGATCACCATGATGATACTGGGCGGGATGATGGGCCCGATGGTGGCGGCGCCCAGGACAATGGCCGAGCTGAAGTCCTTGTCGTAGCCCTCCTTCTCCATGGCGGGGATCTCGATGCTACCCAGGCCCACGGCGTCCGCCGTGGCCGAGCCCGACATCCCGGCGAAGATGATGGAGGCCACCACGCAGACGTGGCCGAGCCCCCCGGTGATGTGCCCCACACACGTCCGCGCGAAGTTGAAGAGGCGCTTGGTGATCCCCCCCGTGTTCATGATATTCCCGGCCAGGATGAAGAGCGGCACCGCCAGGAGGGTGAAGTTGTCCACCGTGGTGAACATCTTCTGGGGGATCATCATCAAGGGCTTGCCCGAGGCCAGGAAGTAGTAGACCGAGCCAAGCCCGATGCTGAAGGCGATCGGCACGCTCAGGAGCATGAGGGCCCCGATGATGAGGCAAGAGAGGATGACAGTCATGGTCTCAGATCCCTCCGGTGGTCGGCTGGGACGGTGAGTATCGCTTGACCATGTTGCCAATGACGTGAATCCCCATCAAACATGCACCCACGGGGACCGACAGGTAGACGTAGGCGTAGCGAAGGCCGAGAGCGGGCGAGATCTGCCCCCACACCATCTCGGCCATCAGGTAGCCGTACTTGATGAGGAACCCAATGAAGACGAGCTCGAAGGCGTACACGAGGAGTTCCATCCACCATTGCAGCGCCCTGGGGATGGCGTCGCGGAGAAGGGTGAGCGCGAAATGCTCCTGGTTGTACATACCGACCGAAGCCCCAAGCATGAGGAGCCAGACGAAGCTGAAACGCGAAAGTTCCTCGGTCCACGGGAGGGAAATCACGGCCGAGTCTCCGAAGTATCGAGGAAGCAGGCGGGTGATCACCTGAAGGAGAATTGAGATGATGAGGGCGGCGAAGAACGCGCCGGCGATGCTCTTTTCCAGTGCAATGAGACGTGATTCGCGCTTCTGATCCGTCATGCTGGTGTCCTTGAGGAGAGGAGGCGGGCCGCCGCAGGGCGGCCCGCCTCGCGGCGGCCTACTTCGTCGCCAGGGCCTGGTTAATCAGATCCTGGCCGATCTTCGGTGCGTACTTGTCCCAGAGCGGCTTCACCTTAGCCTGGAAGGCGGACAGGTCCTTCATCTCGTTCACCTGGACCTTGTTGGCCTTCATCCACTCGATGTCCATCTTCTGCTTCTCGGCGTACCGGTTGCGCTGCCAGTCGCGGGTCTCCTTGACCGCCTGGTCGAAGACGGGGCGCAGGTCGGCCGGAATCTTGTTCAGGAAGGCCGGGTTGCCCAGGGCGATCTTGACGGCGACCACGTGGCTGGTCATCGAGAAGTACTTGGCCGGTTCGTAGAACTTCATGGCCAGGTAACCGCTGGTGTCGTTCTCGGCCGCGTCGATCGTCCCGGTGGACAGGGCAGTGTAGACCTCGCCGTAAGCCATCGGCACGGGCATCGCCCCCAGAGCGTTGAAGAGGCTGATGTAGACCTCGTTGTTCATGACGCGGACCTTCACGCCCTTGAAATCGTCGGGCGTGTTGATCGCCTTCTTGGGCAGGAAGGTGTGGCGGACACCATTCGCCCAGTAGGCCAACATCTTGGTGTTCGTGACCTTCTCGAACTCGGCGGCGAGCTGCTGCCCGACCGGGCCGTCGCAGAACCGGTGGACGTGCGGTTCGTCCTTCCAGAGGTAGGGCAGGACGAAGATATCGAACTTCGGGAAGTGTAGGGAGAGCGGGGCGCTGTTGACGGTGATCAGATCCACGGAGCCCATCTTCACCTGCTCGATCAGCTCCCGCTCTTCGCCGAGTTGGCCGGCGGGGTACAGATCCACCTTGAACCGACCGCCGCTCTTTTCCTCCAGGGTCTTCTTGAAGACCTCCCAGGCGTCGTAGGAGGGATCGCCCGGCGGGTTCACGTGGCCGACCTTGACGGAGATGGGCGCCCCGGCGCTGACGGGCGGGACGACCCAGACGACGAAGGCGAGGAAGATCGCGAAGACCACCAGCATCTTGGATCTCATGGCGGAGCCTCCTTTTGGGGGGTTGAGATTGGATGGATTGATTCCCGGAGTGACCGGGCCTTCACGCCTGACGAGTCGCGCAACGGTCCTGCAGGAACGCATAATCGGCCTCTTACGTCCCTTCGGCCTCT
>Ga0315274_10016020_pt1 | contig 10603 bp, 6 predicted proteins | sample YL17G02_20_MG_FD_203700 | JGI IMG/M metagenome (GOLD analysis project Ga0315274, IMG submission 203700) | Sediment microbial communities from Yellowstone Lake, YNP, Wyoming, USA - YL17G02_20 | ecosystem: Environmental > Aquatic > Freshwater > Lake > Sediment | place: USA: Wyoming | collected...
TCGAAGATTGTTTGGACCCCCCCCCCCCCCCGAAAAAAAAAACCAACTCTTCTCAGGCGGTCGGCCCCGTCGCCGTCACCTCGATGATCATCGGCTCTTCGTTACCGGCCATCGTCGCCCGCGACTCTCCGGGATTCAGGTTCCAGTCCGACCCGAACAAGCCATCGGACGTCAGGGGACAGGACGCGTACAACCGCGCCGCGATCCAGGTCGCCTTTCTGGCGGGCGTCTTTTACACGCTCGTCGGGGTGCTGCGCCTGGGCTTCTTCACCAACTTCCTGTCGCACTCTGTGATTTCGGGCTTCATGACGGGCGCGGCGACGCTGATCGGGCTGACGCAAATGAAGTTTTTCTTCGGGTACGACTCGATCAAGAACGAGAAATGGACTCCGGAGTCGCCCAAGTCGGTAAGGAAGTATTTGAACTTTTTTCAAGTTTTTCCTCTTTTTTTCCCCGTCGGTGTTGAGAGCGGAACTCATTCTCTTTCTCTCTTTCTTTCCCTCCCCGCCCCCCCACCTCTCTTCCTCTCAACCAACAACAAGCAGGTCCCTCAGTTCATCCCCTTCCCTCGAGGGCATGCCGACGACCGCATGATCAACCAGCTCCGCAACCTCTTCTCGAAGGAGTGGCTCGCCGTCTTCAAGTGGCGCGATTTCGTCATGGCCGTCTCGTGGCTCGCGCTGCTGCTGCTGATGAAGGAGGCTGGCAAGCGGTCCCGCAGGCTGGTGTTCCTCAAGGCGCTGGGGCCGCTGACGGTGACCGGCCTCTCGATCGCGGTCACGGCGGGCCTGCACCTGGGCTGCTCGTCCGCGACCAAGGAGTTCAACCCGCGGTGCGTCCGCGTCGTCGGCAAGGTGCCCAAGGGGCTGCCGCACGAGACGGTGACGTGGTGGTTTCCGATGTCCAACGTCGGCGCCAAGGTCGGGCTCGCCCTGCTGGTCTGCGCCATCGACGTGCTCGAGTCGATCTCGATCGCCAAGGCGCTGGCCTACAAAAACCGCTACGAGCTCGCCGCCACGCAGGAGCTGACGGCCCTGGGCCTCGCGAACATCGTGGGGTCGGCCTTCCAGTGCTACACGACGACGGGCTCGTTCTCGCGCTCGGCGATCATGGACAACGTCGGCGCGACGTCACAGGTCGCGGGCTGGGTCGGCGGCCTGCTCGTCATGATGGTGCTGCTGCTGCTGACGCCCGTGTTCCGCAACATGCCCCAGAACGCGCAGGGGGCCATCATCGTCTCGGCGCTCATCGGCCTGCTCCAGGTCAGGGAGTGGCGGTTCCTGTGGAGGGTCAACAAGTTCGACTTTCTGGTCTTCAACGCGGCGATGCTCGGCGTCTGGTTTGCGGGCGTCGAGCTGGGCCTCGCCATCGCGATCGGGCTTTCCGTGGCGCTGGCCCTCTACAAGTCCGCGTTCCCGCACACGGCCGTGCTCGGGAGGCTGCCGGGGACCACCGTCTACCGCAACGTCAGGCAGTACGCCTCGGCCAAGCAGATCGACGGCATGCTGCTGGTGCGGGTCGACGCGCCGCTGTTCTTCGCCAACGTCGGGCCCGTCGCCGACGCGCTGCGCGTCTACGAGAAGCAGTACCACCAGGCTGCCTCCGCCCCCTACGGCGAGGGCGCGGTGTCCTCGGCCCTTCCCGGAGGCCCGCGATCGCCGCTGCGCGCCGTAGTGCTCGACCTCTCGCCCGTCTCCGACATGGACGCGTCGGCTGTCCACTTCCTGGCCTCGTACGTGAGACAGACCCGTGCGCGCGGCGTCGACGTCGCGCTGGCCAACCCGTCGTGCCAGGTCGCCAAGCAGCTCGCGCGCGCCGGGCTCGACGCCCTGGTGGGTCGGGACAGGGTCTACGTGCGGGTCGGGGACGCGGTCGACGACCTGAGGAACGCACTGCCGCTGATTGCGAGGGAGGACGAGGACGCGGGCAAGTCTGACGACACGGCGAGGGAGGGGCGAGGAGACGAGGAGAAAACCGGCGGCGACGGCGGCGAGAAAGTATAGAAGGAAAAGAGTTGAGAGAGAGTTTTTCGAAGAGTTGCTTTTTCCATCCCCCCCCCCCTTCGTTCTTTCTCCCACGATAATCAGTATTTTTACCACTTTCCACTGTTTCTTGAGCCGTGAGGTTGGGGGGAGAGTCGATGCAACAAAAGAAAAGAGTTTCATTTTTGGAAAAGAAAAAAAGGAAAGATGAGGAAATAATTTGTTTCTTTTTCTTAAATGGTGGGAAAAAAAAACAGCTAAAAAAATCACGGTTTGTTGGGTTTTTCCCAAATAAAAAGCAAGAAGGGAAAGAAAAAAGAAGCGGAGTGAGAGCTCTCAAAGCGTCTAAAAAAAAGAATCCCTCGACTAACTTTTTCTCACTCGCGCTCTCTCTCTCTCTCACCATCCCTCTCTCCTTCCTCTTCCAAAAAAACCTTTCCTCTCCTTCTACAGCCCGATCGCCTTCTCCCACTTGGGCAGGTTGGCCACGAACAGCAGCGTGATGACCGCGTGCGGCGCGATGCGCACGCAGTAGGTCGGGAAGCCGGTGTAGAACGCCAGCGGCCCCCTCTTGGCGACCGTCTTGAGGGCGCAGTCGATGGGGCCAGAGTAGGGCATCTTGCCGTCAGGTCCGGCCTTCATCTCCTGGATCTGCGTCTTGACGTAGTCGAAGGGCAGCGAGGAGGCCGCGGCGAAGAAGCCGGCGATCATCGCACCTGCGTTTTGGTTTGGAAAAAAGACAAGAGAGAGAGAGAGAAAGAGAGAGTGAGTTTTTACGGAAAATAAAGGAGGTCGAGAAGAAAATCGAAAGGAATGAAAAATGATAAAAGAAACCCAAACCCAAACCCAAGACTCACCTCCCATCACGGCCGTCTGCCCTCCGTACCCGGCCGCCTGCAGCATCTCCTTGGCCTGGTCGTTGGACGCCAGCATGCCCATGTTGAGCGCCATCGCCCGCACCACCGTGGGGCCGGCGCCCCGGAAGAGCCCGCCGGCCCCTTCCTCGCGGACGATGCGCGTCAGCGCGTCGCCGACGCCCTTGTAGTTGCGGCGCTGCGCGGCGGGCAGCGTCGAGTCCGCCTGCATCCGGATCAGCGACAGGTCGGCGGGGGAGCCCACCAGGGCTCCCAGGCCCCCGGCGGCGAGCCCCGCACCGGCCTTCTGGTACAGGGGCAGCGGCTCGCCGTTGGGCATGCGCTCCTTGAGGGCCTCGGACAGCGAGTTGAAGATCCCGAGGCGGGCCGTGGTGTACGTGGCCTGGCGCAGGAGCCCCGCGGAAAGGCCGCGGTAGAGGCCCGAGACGCCAGATTCCTTGATGCACTGCGCCGCGACGGAGAACTGAGGGGGGAGAGGAGCAGTTTGTCGTGTTTTTCCGGGTATTTTGAGAAAAAAGAGGTTGGATTTTCTTTTTTTTCTCGGCCTCGAGAGAGAGAGTGGAGCGAGGGGGGAAAAAAGGAGGTAAAAAAAACTTACCGGCCCCCCGCTCGCGCCGAGCTGCAGCCTGACTTTCACCATGTCGATGGGCTGGATGATGGTCGTGGCGGCCATCCCGGAGAGCCCGCCGTTGACGAAGGGCTTGGCGGTGGCCCAGGCCCCTGCGGTCGCGGGCTTGGCGTCGGTCATTTTTTTTTGACGAAAGAGGAGGGGACGGAAAAAGGGGAGCGCTGTTTTGAAGAGTTTCGATTGATGGAAGACACAGAGGAAAGAGAACGGCCGTTTGTGTGTGAGCTTTCTGTTTCCTGTTCCTGTAATTCGAGAGAGACCGTGGACGGGGGGCATCCTTCTCGTGCCCTGCGAGAAAGCAAGGGGCAGGGGCGGTGGCGGCGGAGAAGACAGCGGAGCGCTGAAGAAGAAGCCCGTTCCCGTCGAGCCGTCGCCCGCCGCTCGTCGCGTATTCCCCCGTCCCCACGACGACGACCGCTTGGCCGCGTGTGGCGGGCCGGAATCGCTCAGGCGACGCTCCAGCCGCGTCGAGGCGGGGCGCGTTGCATATCCCGAAGCAAAGCTCGATCGCTATTCGGGAAGTGAGGGACCGGAGAGAGAGAGAGAGAGAGAGAGAGAGCGAGAGAAAGAGGGGCGGTGATGGAGGCAGCGGCGAGGGCGGCGATGCCTTTGATCGGCCGACAGAAGAACTGTCGCTGTCTCGCTCTCGCTCTCTCTTCTTCGTTGTCTCAAACTCCGCGGAGCGAGAGGCAAGGACGAGGTTCGTCTCTGAGAGCAAGAGGAGCGGCTAGAGAGAAGAGGAACAACGAGGAAAAAACGCACCTGCGCGGTCTTTTTTTCTTCGAAGGGATGAGAAAGGGAACAGAGGTGGGCGCAAAGGGGATGGGATGCAAGTGGCACGGCTTGGCGCTGCTGATTCCACTTCTCTCTCTCGACGGCGGAAAAGAAGAGGAGCTCCCCTCGCTCTTTTCTTCTTTCTCCACCTCTCTCTGCCGCTTTCTTCTTCCTGGCGCACGCCCCACCCCCCACCTCCCCACACACGCGCAGAACATAGCATCTCTCCCAATCTCTTACCATGACCTCGCTTGACGGCGACAGCGAGCCCTCCCTGCCCCCTCCGCCGTTGCCGCCCACAGATGCAAACGCCGCCGCCGGCGATTCTAAAAGCGGCCGATCTCGCGGAGGCGCCTCCTCTCCCCGTCGCGACAACGGCAACGAGCGCTCCCACAGGCGGTCGCGGAGCCGGAGTCTCGACCGCGGTGGCGAGCAGCGCGGAGGAGGAGGAGGAACAGGAGGAGGAAGGCGCAGCGGTGACGACGACGACGAACGAGATGGCGGCGGCGACGGCAATCGACGCCGGCAGACGAGGGACGACAGCGACGACGACGAGGACCGCGGGCATCGCCGCCGCCGCTCCAGATCGAGGTCCAGGTCGAGGTCGAGGTCACCCAGGTGCGTTGGTGTTTTGAGAACGAAGCGGAGAGGGAGAGAGAAAGAAGAGAACAGGAGAAGAAAGAAGAGAACGGGAGAAGAAAGAAGAGAACGGGAGAAGAAAGAAGAGAACAGGAGAAGAAAAAAGAAAACTCAATTGTTCGACGCCGCCTCTCGCTCTGACGCTCTCCTCCTCTCCTCTTCACCCTCAAATAAACCACCGCAGACGCCGAGGCCACGGCCGCTCCTCCCGCCGCCGCCGCAGAGGAGGCCGCTCCGTGACCCCGCCGGGGTCCCGCTCGCGCTACGGGGGCTACGTCCCGCCCCCGCCCTCGTCCAACGTCGTCCCCCAGTTCCCCGGGGGGCAGCCGCCGATTCCGGCCGCCGTCGTCGCCGCACGGAGGCTGCAGGCGCGCGCGAGGGCCCCCCCTCCCTCCGCCTCCTCGCTGCCCCCGCCGCCGCCGCCGCCTCCCGGCGCGCCCCAGCTCCAGCAGCAGCAGCAATTCCTCACCATCAACGGCGAGCGCGTCCCGGACGACGCCGACGCCGCGACCAGGGCCCGCGCGCTGGCCGAGGCGCAGCTCCGCGCGCGCCTCGCCTCGATGCAGGCCGCCGCGGCGCAGGCGGTGGAGATCGCCGAGTCCCGCGCCCGCGAGGTCATCGTGGGCAGCTACGGGCCCCTGGTGACCGCCGACGCGCTGCGGGCACTGCTCGACGCCGCGCTGGGCGCGGGGTTCCCCGCCGCCGCGGCGCTCGGCGGCGCCGTCGTGCGCGTCGTCTTCAACGCCGAGCGCCGCTTCTCGACCATCGAGCTCCGCTCCAGCGAGATGGCCGCTGCGGCCGTCACGCTCTCGGGCCAGGTCGACCTGCTGGGCTCGCGGATCGCGATCTGGAGGCCGGGGGTGCGCGTCGACCCCGTCAAGGCCACGGCCGACGCGGCGGCGGCGGCGGCGGCGCTGGCGAGGCTCCTCGAGGGGGACGCGCGGGCCTGCCGCGAGGAGCTGAAGGCGGTGGGGGTGCAGATCCCCGCGCTGGAGCTTCCGGAGCTGGGCCTGGCCGCCGCAGAGGAGGCGGCGGCGGCGGCGGCGGCGGAGGAGGAGGAAGAGCGGAGGAAGGCGGCGGCGGCGGCGGCGGCGGCGGCAGAGGCGAGCAAGCCGCCGCGCCCGCCGCGGCAGAAGCCGACGCCGGTGCTCCGCGTCGAGGGCCTGCTGCCCGCCGAGGCCCTGGCCGACGCCGAGGCGCTGACGCACGCGCTGACGGAGCTCGCCGCGGAGTGCTCGAAGTTCGGCGACGTCGTCCGCGTGGAGACCGGGGAGCTGCCCGAAGAGGAAGGAGGAGGCGCAGAGGGCGGCGGCGGCGGGGGCGGCGAAGGGGTAGCCCCCCCCAGCGCTCCGATCTTCGTGGTGTTCGCGCTGGCGGCCTCCGCCGCGGTCGCCCGCCTGGCGGTCAGCGGGAAGAGCTTCGGGGGCCGCGCCGTGCGGGGGGCGACCTTTGCCAAGCCCGAGGAGGTCCCCGAGCCGGCCCCCGAGGACGGCGAAGAGGAAGAGGGAGAGGGGGAGGGAGAGGGAGAGGGAGAAGGCGGCGAGGCGGCGGCAGCTTAAGCAGCGTCCTCTGCTCTCTTTTTTTCGCTTTGTGTAGTATAAGAACCAGCGAATAGAATTGATTGGGAGCATCGAGGAGAGAACGGGAGACAGCGCGAGAGGCAAGTGAAACGAAAAGCGAACGAGAGATGACCAAATGTTTTCCTCAAGTTTTTCCTTAAAATTTTCACGTCTCTCTCTCTCTCTCTCTTTCTCTCTTCCTCACCTTTTCGCAAAGCTAACTCTAATGCTGCCCTCGCACGGCAGCCAGCAGCCCGGCCCCGACGCTCTGGCGCCCCTCCCTCTCTTTTCTCTCCCTCTCGTCCTGCTCCGCGAGCTTCGACGCGGCTCCCTCGGGAAGGCCGCCCGCGCGCCGCCTCTTGGAGCGCGTCGCGACGGGAAGCGCGGCGAGCGCCGCCGCCGCCTCGGCTGCGGCCTCCTGCTCCTCCCGGTCCGCCGAGGCTCCCGCTGCTTGCGCCTCCGCCGCCGCCGCCGCGGCAGCGGCCGCCTCGGCCTCGGCGGCCTGCGTCCTCGACGCGATCGTCGCCATCGCCTCTCTGACGACCGCGGCGGCGTCGAAGTCGAGGAGCCACGCCGCCTCGAGGGCGCCGACTTCGCCCGCGCGCGGCGGGGAGGAGCCCGCCGCCGCCGCCGCCGCCGCCGCCGCCGCCCTCCCCCCCTGCGCCCCTCCCGCCTCTCCCGCTCCCTCCGCCCCCTCCGCCGAGGAGACCAGCTCGCTCCTCTTGGCCTGGCTGACCCCGACCTCCTGCTGGAACTCGAACGCCGTCGCGCCGCCGAGCTTCCGCAGCCAGATCTGGACCGCCGACGTCAGGACCGTGTTTGCGAAGTAGTAGAGCGCGATCCCGCTGGGGACGTTGAGGGCGAACCAGCCGACGAGCAGCGGGAGCCCCCCGACGAGCGCCTTGGTGAACTGGGCCCCGGCCCCCTCGTCGTCGCCGTCCTTCGGCGGGGCCGCCGGGGAGATGATCGCCGACGAGGCGTACTGCGCGGCGACGAGCAGGACGGGCAGCACCAGGTACGGGCCCGCCGCGGCCCAGCCGCCCGGGGGCGCGCCGTCGACGAGCGGGAGCAGCCAGCTCGTGCCCGTCCCTGCCCTCTGCGCCGCGAGCGAGGTGGGCCCCGAGAGGTTGGGGATCCAGAAGAAGCCCTGGTCGACGACAGAGGCGTCGCCCGAGGCGGCGACGTTTGTGAGGGCGCGGTAGAGGCCCCAGAAGACCGGCAGCGTCAGCAGCGTCGGGAGGCAGCCCGCCGAGGGGTCGACGCCGGCCTTCTCGTACAGGGCGGAGGTCTCGCGCTGGACGGCCTCCTTGTCGTTCTCGCCGTACTGCCGCTTGATGTCGTCGATCGCCGGCTTCAGCTTTTGCACGGCCAGCGCCGACTCGACCTGCTTGCGCGTGAAGGGGAAGGTGGCGACCTTGGTCGCGGCGGTGAGGGCGATGATCGCCCAGCCATAGGAGTAGGGGATGCCCGCCGCGGCGAAGTTGCGCTGGAAAAAGGTCAGCGAGGCCTCGAGGGAGTTGGCGACGGGGGCGAGCCAGTCGCTGCTGGAGGTGGGAGGAGGGGGAGGAGCAGGGATCGACGACGACGAGGCGGCGGCGGCGACGGCGGCGTCGGCGAGATCGCCGACTGCCGAAGCGCACTTCGAGATTTCGTCGGTGCTGCCGCTGCTCGACACCGCTGACAGGTCGGTGCTCGAAGTCAGCAAGTGATACAGCGCGTCTGCCGCGGCCTGGGCGTGCGAGAGGGCCTCGTGCGGGGGCAAAGCCGCGGCGGCGATTCCTGCGAGACGGCTCGTCGTCGAAGTCGAAGAATTCTTCTTTGAGAAAATCGTCCGTCTCCTAGAGCGTCGAGAAGGAGCGACGGGGGAAAGGTTGCGATTCCTGCTGGAGCAACAGAAACCGTCCCTGGTTGTTGTTGGTCGTTGTGAGACGGATAGAAAAACGAAAGAGCGTTTGGAATCGAGGTGAGCGAAGGGGGGGATAAGGAGTCTTATCTCTTTAGTAGCCAAAACGACGATGGCGGCGGCGACGAATTGCCTTCCCGTCTCGCGCTCTTTTTCGTTTCTGCTCACCTCGCCGCTCCCGAGATGCCAGCGGCAGCGCACGTAGATGCCCTCATTGCTCTGAGGAGGAGATGAGAAATGCGAGCTTCGAGTGCGCGAGATAGAAGGAGACGAAACGGGACGAGTCTTGCTCTTGCTTGCTCCCTTTTGCCAAGAAAGGGAAAAAGCTTTTCTGCTCCGGGCTCTTTCTCTCTCTCGCTCGCTCGATGTTCATTTCCGACTTGATTGAAAAAGATGACGTCCCCTGCCTCTTCCGCCGAGCGCATCGCCGCCCTGCGCGCCGAGGCCGTCCGCGGCCTCGACGCCTCCACCTCCTCCACGGCCTCCGTCGCCGCCAACAACACCGCGGCTCCCTCGGCGGCAGACGTCGAGGCCACGCGCGCCCGCGAGGCCGCCGTGTCGGCGCTCATCGACGCGCTCGTCGCCGAGGGCGACGCCGCGGCGCTCGCGGCGCTCTTCGATGAGCTTCGGCCGCTGTTCTCCGCCCTGCCGAAGGCGAAGACGGCCAAGCTCGTGCGCGGCGTGATCGAAGCGATCGCCAAGGTGCCCGGGAGCGAGGAGCTCCAGGTAAGAGGATGGTTTCCTTTTGGGTTCGGGATCGATCGATCGCAAAGCGAAGAATCGATGCGCGCACCAAAACCCAACCTCCAAAAAAACCCGCCCTCTCGATCACAAAAAAAACAGCTCCGCGTGTGCAGGGAGCAGGCCGCCTGGGCCCGCGCCGAGAAGCGCACCTTCCTCCGCCAGCGCCTCGACGCCCGCCTGGCCGGTCTGCTCCTCCGCGCGGGCGACGTCGCGGGGGCCCTGCGGATCCTCTCCGCCCTGGCCTCGGAGGTCAAGCGCCTCGACGACAAGCTGCTGCTCGTCGACGTGCACCTCCTCGAGTCGCGCGCGCACCGCGCCCTGCGCGACCTCCCCAGGTCCAGGGCCACGCTCACCGCGGCCAGGGCCGCAGCCGCGTCGACCTACGTCCCCCCGGCGCAGCAGGCCGAGCTCGACGCGCAGTCGGGCGCGCTGCACGCCGACGAGCGCGACTACCGGACTGCGTTCTCGTACTTCTACGAGGCCTTCGACGCGCTGGCGCCCCTGTCCGGCGCCGCCGCCTCGACGTCGTCCGGCGCCGCGGCCGAGGGGCCCGGGGCGGGCGCCGGAGCGAGGGCGCCGGTCGCGGAGACCGCGGCGGCGCAGCTGACGGCGCAGCACCGCAGGGGCGCCGCGGCCGCGCTCAAGCACATGCTGCTCTGCAAGGTGATGATGGGCGACGCCGCCGAGGTTCCGGGGCTTGTGGCCGCCAAGGCCGGGTCCCGCTTCGCGGGGAGGGACGTGGATGCGCTGCAGGCGGTGGCCGCGGCGCACGCGGCGAGGTCGCTGTCTGCTCTGGACAAGGCGCTGTCTGACTGGAGGGAGGAGCTCGAAGGTGAGTCTTCTTCGTCTTCTTCTTCTTCTTCTTCTTCCGTTTTTTTTCCCCCTCCAAAGTTCACTCGGAACCGACTCCCACCCGCTCTCCTTTCCCCTCTTTTCTCTCTTTACTCCTCTTCTCTCTCCCTCCCTCTCAACACCAGGGGACGACGTCGTGAAAGAGCACGTCGGCGAGCTCCACGACGCTCTTTTGAGGCGCAACCTCCTCAAGCTCGTCGAGCCCTACTCCCGCGTCGAGGTCTCGCACCTCGCCAAGAAGCTCGACCTCCCCGTCGGGGCGGTCGTCTCCAAGCTGAGCGAGATGATCCTCGACGGCGCCGTGGACGCGACGCTCGACGCGGGCGCGGGCTGCCTCGAGGTCTTCGAAGGCGACGACGCGAGGGGCGGGTACGCCGCGGCGCTCGAGGCCGTGGAGGGGCTGGGGGCGGCGGTCGACGCTCTTTTCGCGAGGTCGAGGAAGCTCGCGGCGGCGGCTTCGTAGAAAGGAAGGGTTGAGTGTTTGCTTGTATGCGCGCTCTCTTTGGGGAGAGGGGTGGGGTGGTGGGTGGGGACGGCGAGAAAAGAAAGAGCGAGAGAGAGAGAGAAGAGAGGGGGGCGGCTGTAAGGGAGGTTTCGAAAAACTACTTTTTTCGAGCGGGAGTTTTTTCTCCTTCTTTTTCTTCCCC
>Ga0315274_10016021_pt1 | contig 10603 bp, 6 predicted proteins | sample YL17G02_20_MG_FD_203700 | JGI IMG/M metagenome (GOLD analysis project Ga0315274, IMG submission 203700) | Sediment microbial communities from Yellowstone Lake, YNP, Wyoming, USA - YL17G02_20 | ecosystem: Environmental > Aquatic > Freshwater > Lake > Sediment | place: USA: Wyoming | collected...
GCGCAGGGCGAGGCATTGCCGTCAGAGGCCAAGGGAGATCCTATTACTATTGGCACCATTGTCGTCGCCTTGGCTTCCGCTGGAGTGTTCACTGCCCTAATTGAGCTGCTAAAGTCATGGGCACTCCGCCGTGAGGGGCGCACTATCACTCTCAAGGTGAGGGACGGTGAGCGGGAGATGGAATTGGCATACTCACCGGCCGACACCTCACCTGAAGAGATGGCCCGGTTCGTCGACAAAGTTATTGGCGTACTGCAGCAAGGGAAGAGATCCACAGCAAAAAGATAGCCTGGATATGACCCCACAAGGCCGACGGCTGGCATTAATCGTTGCCAGCAGCCAATTCGATGAGCCCAACCTGCATGGATTGGGTGCACCCGATCGGGATGCTGCCGACTTGGCACGAGTACTGGAAAATCCTACGATCGGTAAGTTTGATGTCGAGGTGCTCGTCAATTCCCCCTCTCAAGGTGTACGCGAGAAGATCGAAGGTTTCTTCACTGACTGTCAACCGACTGATTTGTTGTTGCTTTATTACTCCGGTCACGGTATAAAGGATGATGGCGGACAACTCTACCTGGCAACCTGTGACACTCAGTATAGGCGGCTCCTTTCGAAGTCAGTACCAACAACCTTCATCAACGAGGTTATGGCCAAAAGTGGCTCGCACCGCCAGGTACTGATTCTCGATTGTTGCTACAGCGGGGCCTTTGCGCGAGGAATGATTGCCAAGGGCGATGAAAGCGAGGAACTCAAGCGCTACTTTGAGGGACGAGGGCGAGTGGTGCTGACCGCATCCAGTGCGATACAGCCCGCCTTCGAATGGAACGAGGTCGCTGGCCAGGGTAAGCGTTCCATTTTCACTCAGTATTTGGTGCAGGGGCTGGAGACCGGTGCGGCCGACCTGGACGGGGATGGGTGGATTGAAGTCAGCGAACTCTACCAGTATGTCCAAAAGCAGGTAACCGATAATGCCCCTCATCAGACTCCGCGCATATGGATGTATGACGTGCAGGCAAAGATATTCATCGCCCGCCATCCATTGAAGAAGCAGCAGTCCGTTATCAGGGACGACGAAACACGCGAATCTCTTCCCAGAATCGTGCGCGACAATCATTGGTTAAGACTCTACCTGCCAAAGGTAAGACTGGATGTAGGCCAATTGCCAAACATTAGTGCCGGTGCCTTGTCGGAGTACACTGCACAACAGATTATCGAACAAGATAGGCGTCTTCTGGCGGGCGAGCATGGCCAGACACCTTCAGTAGAACAATTCTGCCGTCTACTCTCCCGCTTGGGGTGGTACATGTTCAGCGAAAATGTTACTGCTTGCAAGGCGAAGGATGCTGCTCAGGTGATCGAAGAGGCCCTAGCCGAGATATGTGGAGACCAATACGATACTGGACAAGTGCTGAATTGGCTAGCCTCTACACATTGGTTTCGGAAGACCAGTGATGGTGAATATGAGTTCCGGGATCCCGATACCGTGAACGTGTTTGCCGCAATGGAGCTAAAGGAATGGTTTTCCAGAGCGCTTGACTTGGGAGTTCTGGGGCTTGGACCAGGGACTGACCCAGCTAAGTGGCAACAGGCAATCGCACTCCTTGCTGGTATGCTAATGCAAGATCAGGTTATTGACTTGGTCAGGGTTCTCCTACAAGCAGAGCTGGTATCATTGGCGGGCTGGTGTGTGGCTAATGGTCAACCAATGCCACGGTTCATTGTGGAAGATGTCATTCATGCGCTTTTGGCTCAGTCTGCTAGAGGAGTACGACTGTGAGCAAACTGATCCTCGATCACTGGCTCAAACTGGTTGGTTTCGGCGCCAACCCTTTCGGCACGCGCGAGGCCGAAAGCGAGGGTGCGGAACTGGGTCAGTACTTTGTCGAGTACCCTTACTTTGACGAAGTGCTCGGCAGCGGACTGCAACCCAGAACCACGTTTCTCTTTGCCGACCGCGGCTGCGGCAAGAGTGCCAATCGCTGCATGATTGAGGAGTATTGCCGTTCCCAGAAGATCGAGGGGACTGTCCTGGCCATTCCCCACACAGATTTTCGTACTGTGCTTCGAGCAGCCGGTGGTGACCCAGCCCGGGTTACGCAGGATATGCACATCCACGAGATCCTGCGTCGGGGGGTGGTGGCCCTACTCGATCACCTGCGCCGCCATCCTCAGTCAATGCAGCGGCTCTACGAAAACGACCGGCCTTGCTGGGTTACCTTGCTACCCCCCACGTACCTGACGCCCACCTTTGTCAACCATCTGCTGCGTCAGTCTAGTCCAGGGCTGGGCTTGACCGCCGCTGCGCTGCAGAAGGCGGTGCGCAAGCGAGCATGGGAAGCCCTCTTGACCACGACCAGGGACGAGGCCCGGCCGACCGTCCTGTTGCTGGCGTTGCTCCTGAACGCCCAGGCCGTTTCGGGCGCTGAGCCGCCGCTACCTGTCGCGCAACTCCAGGAATTTGTCCAGTTGCTTCGCTTTCTTGGCCTCGATGCGGTGTACATCCTGGTGGATCGTGTGGATGAACTGCCTGAGACAGCCCAAACCCCTCAGGCTGGTGTGGCTCTGTTACGCCCTTTACTCAATGACTTGTCTTTGCTACAGTCGTCGCACCTCGCTTTCAAGTTCTTCTTGCCTACCGAGATGCAGCCGGCTGTCGAAGCGATCGCTCGCACCGATCGCATCGTCTTTCGCCACGTCACGTGGGCGAGCAGCGACTTGCAGCGGTTGCTGGAGGCACGGCTGAAAGCCTTCAGTGACGGCCGCATATCGAGCCTCAGCCAGGTCAGCGACGTGAATCTGAAAGACCTGGACAAACAACTCGTTGAGCAGGCAGCGGGATCACCACGCAACCTGATCCGCCTGGGCGAACTTGCCTTCTCCGAGCATTGCCGACTGCCGGTGGATGACCGAGTGCAGATTGATACGGAAGACTGGAAGCGAGCGCGGCGCCAATACTGGTCGGAACTCGGACTGTGCATGGACCCTGTCACTGGCCGCGTCATCGTTGCAGCACGGGAGTTGTCTTTGGATGCGTTGACGCCGCACGAGTACGATGCGCTCCGGTTCCTCTATGACCACGCTGGTCAGCTCTGTACCAAGGATGGACTCGCCGACAGTATCTATTATGATGTGGAGACAAAAGATGGTGTGTCTGATGGTGCGATTGACCAGACGGTGAGCCGTCTGCGCAAGAAGATTGAGCCGGGCGAGGAACCGCTGTTTATCATTACCATCCCCGGCAAGGGCTATCGCCTGGACCATGCCAGACCAACATCTTTCTCCCCTGGAGAAAGGAAAGGATGATCTTTAGACCCTAGACCTTTGTAGCCCTTCTGACCCCCTTTTGTCATTCATATGTCAAGCCTTTCCTCTGTCTTCATGGTATGATGAGAACAGATTCCATAGAGAATGAGGAAAGGGTAAACACAATGGTTACTTGTGGCACCGAGGGTCACTGGTCCGCTGCTAGAATAGGTGGAGGTCGCGGTCCGCCAGTGGTATACTCCACCAGGATGAAAGATTGCTAGGATGAGCGCCAAGGAAGCACTCGATATAGATAACTGGCTTGAGACCTTTGGCTTTGGCGGGCATTCATTCCCAGACATCGGGATCCGGCATACCCCGCGCTTGTATGAGTTTTTCGTCGAGACATGTTGCTTAGACGTGTTTCTGGGCACAGCGGCCTCTCCTCAGACCGCTGTCTTATTTGCGTCACAGGGTGGGGGCGAAACTGCGCGCTGTGCGTTGAGCACAGTTGTGAGTGCGCCCGCTGGCACCCTGCATCGTCGCGCCCCTTTTGATCTGACTCCCACAGAAGAAGAGGTACCGCCCATGGCTGTGATATCCCCTGCACATATCAAGTTCGTTGGCCGCAGAGAACAAATCGGCCTGGTGGAGGACTGCATTGGTATTGTCCAGTACGGTGGCCCAGTGTCGCGGGCTGTGATCAATTTCCACGGTGTGGTCGGCATCGGCAAGACCGCCCTTCTTCGGGAATTACAGACACGTATCACCAGCAAGAGACTTCCGTGTGCCTTTATTGATTTTGCTGAGCCCCAGGCCCGCACGACGCTGCGAGAGGTTGCTGCCGATCTGACTCAAGATCACAAGGTTCCTGCTGTGCTGTTCCTCGATACGCTCGAAAAAGCCGAGCCAGGCATGTTGGACTGGATGGAAGATGAAGTGATCGGCCCCCTGATCCGTACTGATCGCGCTCTGGTCATCACTGCCAGCCGCATACCACATCGTTGGAAGCAGTTTGAAGTGCGCCGGCGTGTTTACACAGCACCACTTGATCGTTTTGACGAGCCAACCACCCGAGAGCAGTTGCCAGAGGAATATAGTGCTCTAACCCCCAAGATCATGCGCCTCACTTATGGCCATCCCTTCGGCAACGTCTATGTGCTCCAGTACATTCAGAGAATCGAAGAGGAAGTGGGTCGGCCGTTTGAGCGTGCTGACTTTGACAAATATCAGACGCGCTTGGTCCAGGAATTGGCGGAGCAGTTGATCGAGCGGGTCGTAATGGAAGGTGTGTCCCTGGACATCAAACATGCCTATCGCGTGATGGCTGTGGCACGCCACTTTGACGTCAATGTCTTGCGCCGTTTGCTGACACGGTTTGTCCAGGACCCGTTCGCCGACAAGAGCGCGGCCTATTTTCTGGGCGTCGTAGGTGCGATGGTCAAGACCACGCTGGTCGAGTGGAGTTCTGCCCGCAGGGGATATATGCTAGACGATACGATCCGCTGGATGCTGGCGCTCCACATGAGACTCACAGACAGGCAAAAGTATGAGGAGATCAACCGGGAGTTGATCGGACTGTATGACGAATGGATCGAGCGGGTACCGGAGAACCGCAGTGGCTTTATTATCGAGCGGCTGTACCATGAAGCGTGTCTCGAGAGTGTGCAGGGAGCCGACGCCACGGACGTTGCTGACCGGCTATGTGGCCTGTTACACGGCTACCTGGACAGATATTACCCTGTAGCCGTGGGAGGAGAGATGCCTCATGGCCGGACTGTCCTCACGGAAGAGTTGGACAAGGACGATGAATTGACAGGGTTCCTGCCGCATGATCGGACGGCGTGCCTGGTCGAAGTGGTGGGGAAAACGTCGGCCATGAAGTGAGCGCATCGCGCGCTAGGATGCATTGATTGAGAGTGAGGAGGATGCCATGCCGAACCCAGTGGGGCCACATTCAGCAGATATCTTTGTGGGACGCACTCGTGAACGGGACCTTTTCCTCCGCATGATTCAGGACTTCCAACCTGAACGGTGGATCCTCAATATCTATGGGGAGGCGGGGATTGGCAAAACGAGGCTCATCGCCCGGTTGAGTGACCTGTTCGACGAAAGTGGCCTGGGTGGTCGGCGAACAGGGGTGATTGACTTCTATGACCTGGCCAATCGGCGCAAGGTGGGGCTGATCAGAATTATCAGCGACTCGCTGGGCCTCGACCTTAGACCCGTCTTCGGGGTGTATGACCAGGTCAGCAGGGCTGAGTTCGTCGGCGAATCGCGCAGCGCCGAGGAACTACGCAGGGCTGAGGAAGCAGTCATAGAAAAGTTTCGCGAAGAATTGACCGGGCTCCGCCAGAACGAGCGCCCATTAGTCCTGTTCTTCGACACCTTCGACGACAACGTGCAGCGAACCAACGTGGGACAATGGTTCGTCAGTGAGTGCCTGCCCCTCATCAACCAGGCCGTACCGATCATCGCCGTGGTAGGAGGGCGCCAATCCATCACGGCGCCGGCTGAACTCGAACCGCACATCGTCGGTGCCTATCTGGGTAAACTCACCCAACAGGAGACCGCCGATTTCTTCGTAGCAATGGGTTTGGGTGGCCTGGGCCACCAGGCAGTCAAAGAACTCTGGGAGCGTGCTGGCCAGGGCAGGCCGATCCTGGTCGCCATACTGGCTGACTGGCTGACCAAGGGCCAGGTATCGCCAGGCCACATCCTCGATATCCCTCCTGATCGTTTTGAGCCCGAACTGCTCAGATTCATACTGTCCGGCCTGGAAGTGGGTGAAGACGAGCGGCGATTGCTGCTGCTGATGGCTCATCTTCATCATCGCTTTGACGCAGAGGTATTCAGAGCCGTTCATTCGGCGGAAGACGGTGAGTTGTTCGATCCCAATCCTGTCTTTTCGAGACTGGCCCGTTTCTCCTTCGTCAAGTACCGTCCCCACGTTCCCAGTTGCCTGCTTCACGACGAAATGCGAGAGTTGATCCATCAGCAGGTATTCCCCGAGTTCGACACGGCCGGTGACACGCGCAGCCGCTGGAGCAAAGATATCTCGGCCCACTACTATAGCCCCCAGATCGCCCATGCCTCTGAGAGGATGACGGCCCAGACTTTGCAGGCGGAACAACTCTATCACGAATGCTTCGCCTACGTCAACAGCGGCGAGTTCAACAGGGACTTGTTAAGAGTCAAGCCTGCCAGGTCCCTTCCTGAAGGTGCCACTCCTCTCACTGTCTTCTGGTACCGGCTGGATGAGAGTTGGCGGCCCCAGAACCTGGACCAGATGGAGCTGTTGTTGCAGGTTCTCACTGAAGCCTGGGCGGCCCTGAGGCTGCGGAAACTGGAGGTGCCAGAGGAAAAGGCCCGCTTTCAGAACCTCTGCTGGATCAGAGAAGCAGGGCTGGGATGGCTGTGCGTCTCACAGAGGCAGTTCGGTAAGGCTGAAGAGGCACTGCAGCGTATGTTGTCCGACCAGGCGTTGCCTGCCCGATTGCGGGCTACAGTGTTGGCAGTGCTGGGCGAATCTGCCTTCAGGCAAGCGGACGATGACAAAGCGGTCGAATACCTTCGACAAGCGCTGGCTCTCTTCGACAAACTGGGGGCGGCAGGTGAGGCTCAACCTCCGCTCATCGCTACGGAGATGGGGATTCCGGCGGAGCGACATCGTATTCTCAACACCTTTGGTGTCATCCACCGCCGGCACGGTGAGTTGGATCAGGCCCTTGAGGAATTCGAACAGGCGTTTCGATTGGCGAAAGAAGCAGGGGATGATGAATGGATCGCCGCTGCACAGAACAACATGGGGAACATTTACAGGTATCAAGGACGATACGAGAAAGCGCGCACCCACTGCCGGCGGGCGATGAAGCGTAGAAGAGATATTGGCTACGAATATGACATCGGCCTCAGCCACAACACGCTGGGCCTGGTCTATCGTGATCTGGGAGAATACGCTGATGCCAGAATGCATACCGAAGACGCCCTGAGGATCTCTAGAGAATACAACGATGCGGAATTCCAGGTGCGTGCGCTCATCAACCTCGGTTACATCGCCTTCCTGACCGGTCATCATGACGAAGCAATGGACCGGTACCGGGAAGCCCAGCGATTGTGCGAGAGGACTCGCCTCGAGCTCGAATTACCGCGCTTATTCTCGAAATGGGGGCTCGTATATCAGGCCCTCGGCGATTTCCGTCAGGCAGAAGAGGCCTTTCGAGAAGGGCACGCTCTAGCCGAGGAAAAGCATGACGCACTGTACGAGGTGGTCAATCTGGAATATCTGGCCCGCTTGAAGTATGCACAGGGGGATAAGGGGACGGCGATAGCATTGGCCACGAAGATACTCAAACACAGGAAGGCCTACCAGTTCCGCATTTCTTTCGGTGAGGCTGAATTGATCCTGGCCCAGATCGCTTTGGACGAAGGAGATGTGTGCTCCGCCAGCCAGCACTTTGGGGAGGCATATCACCTTTTTGCGACGCACAACGAAGACTATATGGTCAAAAGGCTCAAGGCACTCGAAGATCGCCTATTTGTCATGTCCGATGATGAGCGACGAGAACTGACGACCCAACTCAAGCACTACTGGATCAAGGAGGGACTCCATCAAAGGTTTGAACCTCTCCTTGATACTTGTGAAGCCTGGGAAGAGTAACAATTCTTTGTGGAGGTGCTATCATGACGAAGGTAACGAACCACCCAGATGAATCACTGGCACTCGTTTTTTACGGCCCTGAATGCGCTCCATGGCTTGGCCAATCTTCTACAAGGATTAGATTGGCGTATACAGACTCATCGGGGACAGTAATCGAGTCCAATGACGCTTGTGATAAAGACTGCTAGCCTATCAGCCAATATGGTCGTACCGCGCGCTCACGAAACTACTGTCGTTGACCCTGGTACACTGCTGGCCGTCGTTTGCCTCTGGCCAGGTGCGCTTTGCATCCGTCAGGCCACTGCTGCCGACCTGGATGCCATTGAGCGCAACGTCAACGCTGTTTGTGACGAAGGCCTCTACCTGGTGCCGTCTCGTTTCGTCATGCCCGAACGCTGGCGCAAGATCCTGGCCGCTGGCGGTGAACTGGACAACGACCTGATCGTCGTAGCAGAAGTAGGCGGCCGCGTGGTGGGCCATGGACGCATGTTTACTACGCCAGGCACAAGTGTCCACGTGGCCGACCTGGGGATAGCAATCATCGCCGAATACCGTAACCGGGGGATCGGCAGCCGAATGATCGCCTGCCTGCTTGACTGGGCCAGGCACAAGGGGCTACAGAAAGTCACCTTGGGGGTCTTTGCCAGCAACCTGCAGGCCATCCACATCTATAGGAAGTTCGGTTTCATGATTGAGGGAGTGTTGAGACAGCAACACCGCGTCGGCGGGGAGTATGTGGATGAGATTGTGATGGCTCATTTTCTGGAAAACCATGCTCAAACTTTGTGGCCCCGCCTACTGTTACCTGGAACTGACTTTCGCCTGCAACAATCGCTGTCCCGGCTGTAGCAACGTCTTTGTGCAGGAAAAAGCCCCCCGCTTGCCCTCTCTGCCCCAGCCTCTTGATTTGGCCGGCTGGGGGCAAGTGCTGGAGAAACTGCGCCCTTACGTCCACAGCCTGCGTCTGACCGGCGGCGAACCTACGCTACACCCGGAGTTTGTCGCCATCGCGCGTACTATCGGCGCAATGGACATCCCCTTCTCCGTCTTCACTAACGGGCGGTGGCACGATCCTGCACGCCTCGTGGCAGCGCTGCGCCAGATTCCTCAACTGTGCAGCCTGCTCATCTCTGTCCACGGTAGCAGCGACTCCACTCACGCCGCTTTCTGTGGAGTGCCCGGCGCCTTCGAGGAGACGGTTTCCAACATCTCCCTCGCTGTTGCGGCAGGTTTGACTGTCAACACCAGCACCGTCATCACCAGCCACAACTTCGACGACGTGGCAACCATGGCCCGCCTGAGCCGGGATCTGGGCGCGCGACGCGCCGTGTTCAACCGGCTGGTCGGGGAGGCCCCCTGTGCACCATCGCCAGACCAGTTGCGCCAGGCCATTTATCAGGTCGAGCGACTGCGCAGTGCAGGGTGGCCGGTGGAGTGGAGCGTCTGTATTCCAAAGTGCTTCATGCCCAACTCGTCAGACGGCTGCCTGGCGGGGGTGGTTTTCTGGACCATAGACCCGTGGGGGAATGTGCGCCCCTGCAATCATGTCTCACTGGTATGTGGAAACCTGCTGGAGCAGCAGATGACAGAAATCGTGGATAGCCATGCCTGGGCCGCCTGGCATGCCTGCATCCCCTCCGCGTGTGAGCAGTGTGCTGTCTACCTCCGCTGTCACGGAGGGTGTCGCGCTCAGGCCATGCTGCTGGGTACCGCTCGGGATGACTTGATCGCGGCGCCTTTGGACACCGACCCGGCTCCACTGCCGGAACTTGTCCTGCCCGCGCACGCACGCCCCATCGCGCGTTTCGAACCCCGAGCCGAATCCTTCGGTTGGCTGCTCATTCGTGGAGGGCAAGTGCAACCTGTGTCGGCTAGCGCGGGACCTCTACTGGATGTGCTGAATGGCTCCCTGACGCTGGCTGAGATTACGCATCAGTTTGGTGAGGAGGGGCTGTCCCTCGTGGGCCTGTTGGTCAGGAAAGGCCTCGTGGCACTCGAAGACTAATGGCACCTCAGCAGTCTACCCTCCGGCTTGTTCATCCGTCATGCGAAAAACGCGCTCGATCGTGTGCGGCTTTCCGACGTGCCGTAGGCTGTACTGGAGGAGGCCCAGGCGGCGGCTCAGGAATAGAATGAACCGCTGCAAGAGGGAGGGGTGCTGGGCATACTGGAACGACGACCAGATGAGCACGTACGTGGTGGATGCGGGCACAGCGGTGACCAACGTGTAGACCTGATCTATTCCGGGCTGCACGAAGGTATCGTATGGCACGATGCTAAAGCCGCGCTGTTCCCGCACGCCGGACCTTCCCGAAGGCTCCCAGCTTTCGGGAAGGTGGTACCCGCTGCCGGTGGGAGCGGGAGGCACATCACGGCGCTCCAATTCCTTGCGCAGGGAGTGGGGAAAACGTAGCCTCCCGAACGTGGCACGCCCCGCGTCGTCGAACAGGCTCGGCTCGTCAGCGGCGTCCAGGTAGAGGACGTCCGCCCGGATGTTCTTTGCCACCAGGGTAGACGAACCGAGGTTCTTTAAGTGGATGAGGACCTCGAGCACCTTTTGGTCACCCTGGAGACCGACGGGGCTGCATTCGACGTCAAACTGAATGGGAGGAAGCAGGCCCCTCTCCAGGACGAATTTGGTGTACGCCCACAGGGCGGTCACCAGTCCGGCCACGAGCGCAAAGACACCGGACACCA
>Ga0315274_10016025_pt1 | contig 10601 bp, 7 predicted proteins | sample YL17G02_20_MG_FD_203700 | JGI IMG/M metagenome (GOLD analysis project Ga0315274, IMG submission 203700) | Sediment microbial communities from Yellowstone Lake, YNP, Wyoming, USA - YL17G02_20 | ecosystem: Environmental > Aquatic > Freshwater > Lake > Sediment | place: USA: Wyoming | collected...
AACACGATCAAGATGGTGCGCTACGTCGATGAATGTCGGCGCATGCGCATAAAAGTACTGCCGCCAGATGTCAATCGCTCGATCTTAACTTTTGATGTTCCTGCCGCCTCTACCATCGGCTTCGGTTTAGCTGCGATCAAAGGTGTTGGTGCTCAGGCGCTGGAGCCCTTAATAATCGAGCGTACTAAAGGCGGACCTTACACCTCTCTGAGCGATATGGCGCGTCGTGTGCAGCTAACCAAGGTCGGCAAAAAGACGCTGGAGCTACTGGCGCAGGCCGGAGCTCTCGATGGCTTTGGCATGTCCCGCCCGAAACTTTGCGAAGTGGTCCCCGAAGTCGTGAAGTTTAGCGAAGCCCATCACGAAGCCAGCCGTGCCGGCCAACGCGGTTTGTTCGACATGGATATGGGCGAGACGGGCGACTCTACCTCCATCCAAGATCTGTCGTGGAATTTAACGCCGATCGACAAGCGGATTGGTGCACCAGATCCACTTTGGCTAAAAAAAGAAAAAGACCTCCTGGGCGTTTACATCAGTGGCCACCCCTTGCGCTTTCACCGCGAAGACAAACGTGCCTTTGGTCGCTTCAGCAGCAACGACCTGGCAAAAGTAGTCGGTAAAAAAGTCGCAATGGTTGGTATCATCGCCGCTGTGAACGAGCGTCTGACGAAAACCGGTAAGCGCATGGCCAGTATCCGCCTCGAAGACGAAGAGGGAGCGCTCGAGGCAGTGATGTTTGGCGACCTCCCGGATGAGTTTCCTGAACCCAACTCGGTCGTGGTCGCTATTGGCCAAGTCAGTCCCGGTTTTGACGGGGGAGAGCCGCGCTTTCGTCTGGAAAAAATAGTCGAGATGGAAGAGATGCGCGGCGAGTATGTAAAAGCTGCGACCATGCGACTGAAACCCATAGGCGGTCATCAAGCACGAGCAGTGGATTATCAGCCTGCGCTTGCTGATTTAAAAAAGCACTTTGACAGCCATCGCGGTGACACACCGGTCACATTGATTGTGCAGTACGATAAGACCGAAGTCATAGTGAGCCTGCCTAATCACGGCGTAGATCTTCGAGATACTTTTCTTCACGGCCTATCCCGACTAGCGTTCGCGCATGCGGATCTAAGCTTCCAGCTTTTTGCGCAGAATGCGGCAGCGAGCGCTTCGGGTGCAGGTGGTGCTACTGCTACAGGTAATGCTAGTGCTGGTGGTGGTTAAGTAGTCGCTGATTTTAATTGTCTAACACTATCGGGTAGATAGGTGTCGCGTCCAAGCGCTGACCCCAACCGCCTGATTCTCCAAGCCAATTTCATGCCTTCCGGCGAAACATGCAGAAACCACATTTGACCTGAATAAAAATCGCCACACCTAAGCCCTCTACATCATTCGCGTCATTTAATTTGATTCAGGTTTTGACCAATTCCGACCGATAAGAACTTTACAGGCGGTACATTGTAACAAAAGTACTTTGGAGAGAACCGTTATGGGGAACTCAATTACAAGACTAAACATTGTATTTTTAGCATTAGCCATACCGGCATGCTCGTCGGGGACGCAGGGTAACAAAAGCTCAGGCCGTTCAACATCAGCCGTGAGCCAGGACAATGGCAGTAGTCAAGCAACCACGGCAGCTAAAGCTGCTAAGACACCGGAAGAAAAGAAAGCCGAATTAGTGGAGCAAGGTAAATACCTCGTCTCCGATTTGCAACAGACCAAAGATCGGCTCGAAGAGCTTAAGAATAACATGCCCACCACGGAAGAAGATTTGCTTAAAGCAACCGACTTCATGGATGAGCTCAGCGAAGCAGTTGCGGGTGTCGAAAATGATGCTGCCGCGCTGAAAAATGTCATTGAGGCACACGATGAGCTGAATGGTAAGCCAAAACCAGCAGGCCTAGCGCTTGCCGATGCCGCACCTAATGCACAAGCTGACGATGCTAAAGTAAACGCAGCTATTATGGCTCGCCGCATGACGCGCACCGCCGCTTCCCTTATGGAATACTTTCAACAAAAAGCTGGAGCCTGCGCAGCAGCTCTACAAAAGATGCCACCCGCTAAAAGCGATGGTCCATTAAACATCCTACAGATGATTTTGGGCGCCATTATCAGCCTAATCACTCTCATTTTCACGATCATTACCTCTTGTCTGGTTAGCCTTTTTAACGGCAAGTCGGAGGTTCACAAGGTCACTATATTCGACACGGTGCTGAGTTACTCCGGACCCGATGGCGACAACTACAAAGACCCTACTCCGATCCCACTACTGCTGCGCCACAGTGCCGCAGCTTACGCGACAAAAATCCGGCCGGAAGAAGTAGCTAATCTTGGATCCGATCTTCAAATTAAACTAAACCTCAAATATGGCTGTGCCACTTACGACGCCAGTATGAATATCGATCTTGTGCTAGTCCCGAAAAACAGCACTGCTTATTCACGTACTGGTGACTATATTGCAAGATTTGGAAACAAAAACGTCACGAGATTCGAAATTGCGCGAGGCATCACTCCATTTATGAATAAGACAGTAGCTCCGGCCCAAGCCCCATACACCTGGTCGATAGGGCATTTAGCAAAGATTCTGCGCGATCAAGATCTACAGTCTAAATACGACTTTTGGATAGAAGCCAACATGCCTGGATCCGCAGGTGAAGTTGAGAAACAAATTCCTAGTTGCACAGGTGCCGCGCGCAACGAAGGTCTTTGGACATCGATAGACTTAGTGTCTTATTCCAGCTACGTACCCGAAGGGAAATCTGTCATTGTGCCAATCGACGCACACAGACACCTGACTTCCGACCCAAATCGCACACCTTCCGATGTAAGCTTTACCTCTGAAGGTGGAGTCATGGGCGAATACACCACCACATTCAATGTAGACCAAAATCTCAGCGACGCTCGCTTTTACCTCATCACCTCTAAACATGGTAGTGACCCTCAGGGTGGCGAGGAATACATCCGCCGAGGTCACAACATCTACTTGGATGGCAAGCTGATCAAACAATATACTCCCGGCGGATCCTGCGAGCCGTACCGCAAGTACAACACCATGTCCAATGGCATCTACGGTCCTATTCCACACTTTATGTGGTACTTCTGGAGCAACTGGTGTCCAGGCGCTCCAGTCCCAACTCGCGTCCTGGCTGTCGGAGATCTTACTGCCGGATCGCATACGATTAGGCTGTCCGTTCCTGGCATGACCGGAAAAGGAGCTGTAGATTTCTCCGTCTACCTTAAGGGCGACGTGAAGTGAGTTGCTGAGTAATTTTAGCGAGGGATAGCCAAAGTCCCTCGCTTTAATTTTACCGGCCACTTACCTATGAAGGTTCAACCAATCGGTCCGTAACCCTCTAAATTACTGAAAAAAAATAATTTTAATTAATGTTTCCTTGCTAAGGGGCCGATTTCCCAAGGCAGGGAGAGATGTGCCCGAGAGATAGAGCACATTTTTCAGGTTTATCTTAAAGGTGACATTAGGTGAGCGCTAAAAAAGACATTGTAGAAAATTTCGCCAAGGTCTTCCGTGAGAAGGCGGAGATTTTTGCCGAAGCGGTCCATGACCGGGCTGATACCATCGCCGAAGTGGTGCATGAAAAGTCCAGCGCACTATCACGCCCCAAAAAGCTCATCATCTTAGGCCTGATCATTTCCTTGTTTGGACTTAGTGTATTCTTTCTGACTAACTCCCCTACTCGCCCAGCAGTAAAACCATCGCATACTCACGTCAAAACTAAACATAAAAAACATCATAAAAGGTCGGCAAAAGGCAGACACAAGGTCCGTGGTACCGCGAAAACAGTTGCGCTACAGATTCCGTTTCGCAACGCGGGGGCTCCAACACGCGCAGCGGCCCCAACACCGGTTGTAGAACAAATCCCGGAGACGGGAATTCAGTATCTAGCCAGAATCAAAGCCAACTACCGGCCAATCACAGATCCCAGTAAAGTAACTAGTCAAGCGGCGGCTGATTCCTTAATGCTTTACCGAGTCACTAACGACAAGAAGTACTTAAACGACTGTCAAAAATACATGGCGGTCCTGATGATTTACCTCAAAGCAGAAGTAACTAGGAACAGAGATCTGCGAGACACCGATCAGATTATGCAGCTAGCGAAAATCAATAGGCAAATGCAGATCATCGGCGCCGGCCGACCTGAGTGGAACCATACCCTGGCAAGCTACATCACCATGCTCACACGCCGCTAGTCCGTGCGGATTATGAACGGGAAAGAGATTCTAGTTGAACGGAGATGCTATGCAGAAAAACCTAGTCGGCAAGTCAGAGCAAGGGTTCGGTCTGCTTGAGATCATCATTGCAGCGGGACTACTAGCCCTAATCGTCGCGGTCATGAATCAGAACATTGTCTTTTCGATAAATTCGCAACGTTCCGTTGAGCTGCGTGGGGACAAAGAGGATGTCAAAAGACGGTTGGTAGATTATGTCGACTGCAACAAAACATTAACCGCGGTCCCCGATAACGTCTGTACTCAAGTTGGCCTACCCATCGACCTTAAAACTAATTCTACTAATCCGACGATTATTAGAAAAGAAGGAACTACAATTGGTAGTTGGACTTATAGAGCGTATTGCGTCTCTGCCGATGGTAAAATAAACGTGAAGGCGTTTCATTTCAAAAAAGGACGAGACTTTCAAACCCCTCAAATAGATCTGAATGATGCGACTAACTTTATTGCAGATCCGCTGACGAAAAACTTGCCACCGATCATAGATTCAAATCCTAAGAGTAAGCTTTTTGATGACGGCGCCGAACTCTGCCTGAGGAATAAAAAGTTAGTCCCGTTTTATTCCTCATACCCCAGTGGCCAATCTATTACGAGGCAGACCCCTGGTAAGCCTATGTTTGTTATGATTTTCAACCCCCAAATTACACCCAACCATGCCTACTGTATGAAAACTAGAGACATGCCAGGGATTGAACACCTTTGTGGAGAAAACACTGACAAGTTAAACGATGCAAAAATCCAATTTGGTTTAAATGACTTTACCGTTAGTGGATCATTTAATACGGCGAACAGCCCAGGATCCTACCCTAATTTTGTTTATTTTGGATTTGCCGAAGTCTCTGAATAATCTTCACCCAAGGTTTTCCCACCCCCAGCCACCCTTCCAAATGGACTGGAGATGTCATGCCAGCTAAGAGTGCCAGAGTCTCCGAGCATGGGTTCGGTTTAATGGAAGTCGTCATTGCTGCTGCCATCTTTGCAATCATCGCTGCTGCATTGTCAAACAATGCCGTATTCTCGATCAATGCTCAACGTGCGCTGGAGATCCGCGGCGACAAGGAGGCTTTCAAGAAACGGATATTGGAACACTACTCCTGCTACAGGACTACAACTACTCCTTCAACTAAATGCAAAAATCTCGGCCGTATCGACTTAGAAGACACATCTGGAGAAATCCTCTTACCAAAATCAGGAAAAACTATAGGTAATTGGACTTATGTAGCAGAATGCGTCTCACCAGCCGGAGCTATCAATGTAAGAGCAGTCCATTTTATACAAAATATGTTCATTGATCCTAACAATTTAGATCTTGATCACTTAGACCCAAACGCTGATCCGAACCTACAGCAGAATTACATCAAAGATCCATTGACCAAGAAGGCAATCACGATAAAAAATCCCGAGAGCTTCTTGTTTCCAGATAATAAACCATTATGCGCAGGTAACTATGGAGAAAAGTTAGTACCATTTTATGGCCAATATCCAACTGGCGCGCCTAATCTATCGTTCACACGAGAGCTAGGCGGGAAACCCAAATTTGTTACCGTTTTCAGTCCAGCTAATGATGGGATACGGGCCGATTACTGCACTATAAACGATGGTATGAGCCCTAATCAGCGTGTCTGTGGTCCCGCTGACAATCTAAGCGGCAATTACTCCATCACCCTAGGCCCAACCAGCTTCACTGTAAGCGGAGATTTACTGAAGGCTAGTCCCAGCCCAGGAGCCTATCAAGAATGGGTTTATTTCGTCTTTGTAGATGTAGCTCACTAATCTAAACATCACCCGAATTAGCCACCTTCTGCCTCGATACCACCTGCATATTTTCAATACCAATCACGGTCATATCGTCTGCTAGTGTCGAAGCCGCGTGATCCCCCCGGTCACCTCGCTCACCTCGCTCACCACGAGAATCGCCGATTCTACGCAAAAGTTCACTCACCGGACTCTTCCAGTGATCACCTAGGAACAACTGCAAACGCCGAGTTCCCTTCGGAAGGCGAGCTCCGTCGCTAAAAAGTAGTAGCCGGTCTCCAGCGCTAAATTTGTGCTGCACAGACTCGACCTCAAGATCTGCCCCAATCCCAAGTGGATTGGTTGGGCGGAAATTAGTTTCAAAAGTAGACTCAGAATCTCTTCCCTTGCGGATCAGGATGGGCGGCGGGTGACCGCAGCAAATGCAGCTCAGGTCCCCTTGGGTGGATAAGGTAACACCGACCAGACTGGCAACGTGGTCGCCCTTGCTGATCGCGTACATAGTGGCATTGAGCAATTTGGCGTACCTAATCACAAAGTCGGACTGTTCTCGTGCCTCTGGATCGGCAATAAGCATGGATTGCAACACGGCCTTACAGGTAGACACGACAATAGCGGCTTGAATGCCGTGGCCAGCGATATCGCACAAAATAATATGGCGAAGACCTGAGGCTGTCCCGTGTTCCAGTGCATACCAATCACCACTGGACGGCATCAGCGGACGGTAAAGAGTGGCGATCTCATAGCCGTCCCATTCCGGGGTGTCTTGAGGATGAAAGGCCTTAGCGATGTCACTGGCGCGGTCAATTTCAATCTGCATCCCGCGGTTGCGTGCCTGCAGCACATCAACTAGCAAATGCAACTGGCCTCTTAGCCCTGTGGCGAAGAATTCACCGACCAAAGCGGACAGCAATATAGCCGCAATGGGAGTGAAAAAATCCAAAATAACGCCGCCAAATACAAACACGCAGATCACGGACAAGATCCATAAAAGTAACAGCACCCCAGTAAGCCGCATCTGCCGACGCCTAGCTAGTTCAAAAATCAAAAGAACCCCGACACAACATAAACCGGAAAGTATCCAGTCAAATCGGTCCGTCCGCTTAAGCCAGGTACCAGTGCTAAGTGAACTGAGCAAAGAAGCATGTACATAGGCTCCCGGCATGCTACCAAAAGGAGTCGCCGTGAAGTCTGCATGTCCCGTATAAAAATCAGGCACCACCAGCACATAGTCGCCTTCATTGATGAGCGCGGCCGCTTGATTCACTGTATCTGGCGAGAGAAAATGACTTATGCTGATGCTCGATCGCTGATAAGTTTTTGGGTCACGAAAATCTACATAAACACGCCCCCTGGAATCGACAGGGATGGCGGCGCTTTTAGCACCCGCACCATCGACGACAATAGACTCGGGGCCAACTCGAATTTGCTCACCGCTCATCAAAAAAAAGTGTGGAATGGCTGCTTGTCCGCGGACCGGATAAATAGCTTTCACCCACCCATGGCCACCGTTCATCACATGACCAGCTCGGTGAAAAGCTTGTGCTAACTGAGGCGCCGGCCCGTAGCCATAGGCGGTCGCCGCAGAAAGTGCACCCGATAGAGATCCCGCGGCCGGCTCTACCAGAGTCAGGTCTCGGTACCACGGACTATCGAGATTCAGTGGCGCCCGACCGCGTACAGAATTTGCGTGAATAAATGCAGCGGTAACTATCTTTGTCGGTATCTGCTCAATCCTTTGAACCGCCTCAATTTCAGCTGCACTGGGTTCCGCTGCTCCGGTTTCAGTCGCCAAAGAAAAGAGCTTGTCAATGTAAATAGCCTTCGGCCTTCGCGCCGCGACTGTCGTGAGTAGCTTTTCCCACCCTGAGATCGCCAAATCACTACGTCCTGACTGGGCGAGAGTGCTGTCGTCGTAAACCAGAATTTTAAGCCGCGCCGACAGTTTTTCCTGTAGACCAACCGCCTGCCGCATTTTAAATAAAAGAGGTAATGTGGCCTGCGTCTCAAGATAATCGTTTGCAGACGAGCGGATGAAGCATAACGACCCAAGGAATACTGCAAAAACACCTAATCGCATTTGCCAACGAGACTTGTGCGACAATTGTGGCAAACTTGGTCCCGACGCGTCCGACATTAAAACTCCTCCATGCGACACTTCACCGCGGAAAGCCTTCACTAATCCAGGTCGACAATTGCGAGATTTCGCTGGAAACAAGTGGAAACAGGCCGTTAGGAGGCATCCTTTGCGTCAAAATGCTCTGTAGAATCAGGTCCGACGCTGCCTTAACTTCATCGTAGGTAGCTAATGTAGGCGATTTGTCACCGACATCGTGGCAGCTTAAGCAATGCGTCGACATAATCGGGGCAATATTTTTGAAATAACTAGTTGTCGGATTTACCATAGGATCAGGCTTAGAGCCGAGAGGCGGACTGACGACGACAGGAACAGTCAGTGTAGATGGCTGAATCTCGCCCTTCTGATACGACTTAATATTCAACTTCTTAAAGCATGAGGACAACGAATCTGTGGCTAAACAACTCATCAATGTGCTGCCGAGCTGTGCCTGGGGCAGACTCTTGGACAGTTCACTCAACTGTGTCTGAATAGACTGCAAGTCTGGGCCAAGATATGCAAGTTCCAGAACACTATCCCTGACCGCTGCGAGATCGAGTTTAATTAATTGTTCAGGGTCGTTTGAAGGTGTAACAAAATTCACACCGGACAGAGTACTGCCATCTGAGCGTTTTAGTGACCAGTTTGCTTTAGCCTGAGTTACCCTGTCCCGGGCCATCAGGGACCCGTCCTTTTTGTGCCACTGCGCCAGAATAGTAACGTGGCCTTCGCTATCGGAAACTTCTGACCAACCGCAAGTAAGGTAGCTCCCGTTTATTGCCTCGGGATAATCCGCGCCCCCTAACGCTGGTGGCGCTGTCTCAGGTTTTCTGGCAGGTTCCGGAGTTGTAGTTTTAGCATCATCACCGCTAGCAGGCTTTGACCCCTTGGCCTGGCCGACAAGCCTTGGATCACTGCAGCCATTTGCAGCCACTATTGTCAGCAGAAAACTAATTTTGATTAGTGCTAGAGGGGTAAGTCTCATCAGTGTGCACGCTCCCGATTACATACACTAATGTTCGTAAACAACCTCTAGTTAAATATTTATCGGTAGGCTCACTGATTAACTTAAATATTTATATTTAATCCCTTAGGATCAGTTAGATAGACCCTTAGCGCCGAGGCCAGGGCCTATTTACAAAATGAAAAAAATAAGCGATATCGTCCCGTCCTTATTATCAAGCGATATCGTCCCCTAAAGCCTAGTCTTCCCCGATGAATCAACAAGTTACAGATCAGGGGTGGTACATGGCAGCAGGGGGCATTTTTATGTTCAAGAACGAAGCTGTGGCTCTCAGGATCTTGGAAGACTTTCGGATGGGCGTGATTACTCGTAAAGAAGCCGCCGACCTTTTGGAGTGCAGCGAACGCTCTGTAACCAGACGAGCAAAGAAGATTCGTCTCAAAGGCATTGAGGGGATCAAGCACGGGAATTATCAGCGGTCGACGGTAAACCGCATTGATGACGCCAAGCGAGCTCAAATGCTGCTCTTGGCAAAAGAGACCTACTTTGACTTCAACATGGTCCATTGCCTTGAGAAGCTTAAGGAGCACCATGGTTTGTCAGTAAGCTATGCGACCTTTCATGGCTGGTGTCGAGCAGCCGGGATTGGAAAACATCGGCGTCGACGAGCCAGCAAGGCACGCGTGCATCGCGAAAGAACGTCCTGCGAAGGCCTTCTTCTGCAGATGGATGGCTCGCACCACAAGTGGAATGGCATAGACGAGTGGTGCCTAATTGGGATGATTGACGATGCCACGAGCGAGATACCTAGCTGCAGGTTTTTTGAAGGCGAGACGACGCTTGGATGCATGAAGGTGCTGCGCGCCGTGATCGAGGCCAAGGGGGTGCCGCAGATGCTTTACACCGACGAGGCGGGATGGGCCGGCGGTGGTGAAAAACGGCGTGGTTTTAGCCAATTTGTACGTGCCTGCGCCGAGCTCGGGATTCGTGTCATCACCACCAGCTCAGCGGAGTCCAAAGGGCGCATCGAACGCGCGTGGCGCACCACGCAGGACCGCTTAGTGCCCGAACTCAGGCTTGCGGGTATCACATCGATGCGCGATGCTAATCGCTACCTCGACCAGGTATACCTACCCAAATACTGGCATGTCCAAAACACCGTCGTGGCTCGGGATGAAACGTCGCGCTACCGTCCGCTAAAGACGCACGAGAACCTCGACGAAATTTTCTGCGTCAAACACACGCGTCAAATCCGCAGTGATCATACCGTCCACTTTGAAAACCGGCTCTACAGGGTCAAAGATCGCCAGTACGGAAGTCTCAAGAAAAAAGACATTGCCGTCCACGTCTACGAAAATGGCTCAATAGCGCTTTATTATGGCCACATTAAGCTCGTCCATGAACTCGTAGCCAAGCCGAAAAGGCAGTGGGAACGATCAATCGCCTAAAGAACCAAACAATTTTGGTCGAAACGTCAGAAGGGACGATATCGCTCGATAATTCACGGGACGATATCGCTAAAAATTTTCA
>Ga0315274_10016028_pt1 | contig 10600 bp, 5 predicted proteins | sample YL17G02_20_MG_FD_203700 | JGI IMG/M metagenome (GOLD analysis project Ga0315274, IMG submission 203700) | Sediment microbial communities from Yellowstone Lake, YNP, Wyoming, USA - YL17G02_20 | ecosystem: Environmental > Aquatic > Freshwater > Lake > Sediment | place: USA: Wyoming | collected...
GCGCTACGGCCTGGCCGAGAAGGCCAAGGCGATCAACCGGGCCGGCGCCGAGATCTCGCGCCGCGCGGCGGGACAGGCCGCTTTGGTCTTCGGCTCGATGGGCCCAAGCGGCAAGATGCTGATCATGGGGGAAGTCAGCCGCGAGCAGGCGCTCGAAGCCTTCAGGGAGCAGGCCCAGGCGCTGGCCGAAGGCGGCGCCGACGGACTCGTGATCGAGACCATGGCCGATCTGGAGGAGGCCCAGCTGGCATTGGCCGCCGCGCTCCAGACCGGCCTGCCGGTTGTGGCGTGCATGGTTTACGATTCAGGCGCGGGCAAGGACCGAACCATGATGGGCGTGACTGCGGAGCAAGCGGCCGAGGCCCTGACGCAAGCCGGGGCCGACGCCATCGGCGCCAATTGCGGCCAGGGAATCGCGGGCTTCGTTCCGATCTGCGCTCGCCTTCGATCGAAGACAGATCGGCCCGTCTGGATCAAGCCTAACGCCGGGCTGCCCGAACTGGTCGGCGGCAAGACGGTCTATGCCACGACGCCGGAGGAATTCGCCGGCTGTGCGCCTGCGCTCGTGGAGGCGGGGGCCAGTTTTCTGGGCGGCTGCTGTGGGACGAACCCCGATTTCATCCGAGCGCTAAGGCAGGCGCTGGGGGCCTGAGGGCTTGAATCAAGGCGTGCGTCATCGCGCGACTGATGCACAGAAATCGACGTATAGTTCGGATTCTTAAGGGTTTAGGTCAAGGCTCATTCTGCATGGCATGGATTTCCATTGAACCAGCGGGCGCTAATGGTAGCATTAAGAGATGATAGGTTCGAGGGCGCCTTATGAAACCATTGCGAAGGCCACGGCGAGATCTGAGCGCTGAGCGCCTTGCAGTCTACTCCGCATTGCCCTCGTGAAAGGATCGTATGGACCGCAAAATTCTGATCAACGTCGACGACACCGACGCGCGGGTGGCTCTCTTGGAGGACGGGAAGCTCGTCGGCCTTCAGGTTGAGCCATACAACGACCGAAGCGTCGTGGGGAATCTATACAAAGGCCGAGTTGAAGGGATTGTCCCCGGCCTCAAAGCCGCCTTTGTCAACATTGGGTTCGAGAAGAACGCCTTTCTGCACTTCTCCGACTTGCACAGCGGATATTGCGTCCCAAGCCACGGCCGGCCCCGCCGGGCGCCGGCGGCCCCGAAGTCGGGCGAAAAACTGACCGTCGCTCCCGCGCCGGAGTCGAATCGAACAGGCCCCAAGAACAAGCGTGGGCCGATTTCGCTGGAAGTCGGCGACGGAATCCTGGTTCAGGTCGTCAAGGAAGAAATCGGCGACAAGGGCCACCGCGTCACGACGAACATCTCCTTGCCGGGGCGCTACTTGGTCTATCTGCCCTATTCGGAGAACGAAGGCGGGGTCTCCCGGCGGATCGAGGACTCCGAAGAACGGCGCCGCTTGCGCGGCATCCTCAAAGACATCCGGGTTTCCAAGGGCAGTTTCATCGTTCGGACGGCCGGCCTGGAGCAAAGCCAGGAGGCCATCACGGCCGATGTCCGGCATTTGCAGCGGCAATGGCGCAGCATTGAGCGCAAAGCCAGTCGCGCCGCTGCGCCTGTCCTCATTCATAATGATCACGACCTGCTGTATCGGCTGGTGCGCGACACCTTTGCCGCCGACGAGAGCCAGGTTCTGATCGACGATCCGGTCCAGGCGCGCAACCTTGAGCGCGCCGTCAAGCAGCTGATCCAGGATTCAGACCTTAAGGTCTCCGTCTACGACGAGCCGCGAAGCATCTTCGAAGCCTATGACGTGGAGCGCCAGATCCAGCGCGCGTTGAAGAACAAGGTCTGGCTGAAGAGCGGCGGCTACGTGGTCTTTGAAGAAACCGAGGGAATGACAGCCATCGATGTCAACACCGGGAAATACGTCGGCCGAGGCGATCAAGAGGAAACCATTCTGCGCACGAATTTGGAGGCGGCCGGCGAGATAGCCAACCAGCTGCGCGTGCGCGACATCGGGGGCATCATCGTTATTGATTTTATCGACATGGCCTCGCGCAAGAACCGCGAAACCCTGCTGCGGGAGCTGGGCCGTCTTCTCAAGGAAGATCGCGCCAAGACCTCCTACTCCGACATCAGCGAGTTTGGAGTGGTTCAGATCACGAGGAAACGGGTTCGCGAGAGCCTGTCGAAGACGCTTCTGGCCCGCTGCCCGTACTGCGAGGGAACGGGGCGCGTTCCGAGCAACGCCCAGATCTGGAAAAGCATCAAGAGTGAGATGGTCCGGGAGATTGAGAAGAAGCCAGCCCCCAAGGGGCTGGAGATCTCGGTTTGCCCGGAGATTCGCAAGTACTTGGAAGAAGAGATCTTAGAAGGCATTAGGCGCTTGGCGAACCGTCATCGAATCACCTTGACGTTCATTGCCGACGGGTCAATGCAACTTCAAGGCTTCAAGATCAAGCGGATTGAGAAGGAAGGCGAACAGAAAGCGAAACCACTGCCGAGGCGCCGATCCAGGCGGACAGCAAGTTCAAATAAATCAAGGATGGAGCAAACGACTAAGCACGGGGCTGAGCGTGCTTCCCATACGGAGGCCAGAAACCCGGAAAAAACTCTTGAATCCACTGCGCCGGGCGCAGATAATCAGGCTACAAAGTCACCGAGACCGGGTTGACTTGGAGCCTTCCCTCCGGGGAAGGTCCTCCCTTTCTCTTGTAACATGGTTCATGTTACAAGCCCTCCACTCACAAGTTCTGAGCAAGTCTCCACTCCTTGCTCAGGACTTTTTTTCGGACTCCTCTGGTCTGCCGTTGTGTTTTGCCCAAGTGTGCGCTACCATTCGAGCGGCTGTCGCACGGCGGCATTCCTCTGTTCAATGACATGACGTTCCGTGGTTCTGAGACTGGGCGGGCTGTTTTCCCCCGAACCGTTGATCTCATTCCTGAGGCCTGCGGATAATGAGCCAAAGCCGCTTCGTTCATCTTCATCTTCACAGCGAGTATTCCTTGCTCGACGGCGCGTGCCGGCTGAATTCGCTCTTTGACCGGGTCAAGGAATTGGGCATGGACGCCGTGGCGTTGACCGACCACGGCAATCTCTTCGGCGCCTTTGACTTCTACAAGGAGGCCAAAGCTCGCGGCGTCAAACCCTTGATCGGCTGCGAGCTGTACGCCGCGCCGGGGAGCCGATTCGAAAAGCGCGGAACGGAAGCCGCGAGCAATCAGCATTTGCTCCTGCTGGCGGAAAGCGTCGAGGGCTACTACTCGCTGGTCAAGCTCAGTTCGTTGGCCTATGACGAGGGCTTCTACTACAAGCCGCGAATCGACTTGGAGCTCCTGGAGAAATACAAGAAGGGGCTGGTGGGGCTGTCGGGGTGCCTGAAAGGGCCTGTGGCCGAGCGTCTCCTGGAAGGCGACGAGCGCGGGGCCTTGCGCGCCGTCGACGCCTGCGCGCAGATTCTGGGCCGGGGGAACTACTACCTGGAGATCATGGATCACGGGATGCCCGAGCAGCGCAAGGTCAATGAGGGCATCCTGCGCTTGGCCCAGAAGACCGGCCTGCCGGTGGTGGCCACCAACGACTGCCACTATCTGAAACGCGAAGACGCCGAGATTCACGACATTCTGCTGTGCATTTCCACGGGCAAGGGCCTGGAAGAGGAGAATCGGCTGCGGTTTTCCTCGGACCAACTCTACTTGAAATCGCCTGAGGAAATGATCGAGCTGTTCGGGCATGTCCCCGGGGCCATCGAAAACACCGTGGCCCTGGCTGACCGGCTCAACCCTTCCATTCCGGTCAACCAGAAGCTGTACCCCGTGTTCGTCCCCCCGGAGGGGAAGACGGACAAGCAATACCTGCGCGAGCTGAGCGAAGCCGGCTTGAAGAGCCGCTTTCCCAAGGGTCTGCCCGATGAGCGGGTCTATCGCCCCCGGGTGGAATACGAGCTGGAAACGATCGAGAAGACAGGGTTCACCTCATACTACCTGGTGGTCTGGGACTTCATCAACTACGCCCGGAAACAAGGCATTCCGGTCGGGCTGCGCGGATCGGGGGCCGCCAGCCTGGTGGCTTATGCCGTGGGGATCACGGATCTGGATCCGATTCGCCACTCCCTGGTTTTTGAGCGTTTCCTCAATCCGGAGCGGGTGGACCCTCCCGACTTCGACATCGACTTCTGCTACGAGCGCCGCGGCGAGGTCATCGAGTACGTAAAGAAGAAATACGGCGAGAAGAACGTCGCCCAGATCGTGACGTTCGGAACTTTGAAGGCCCGCAACGCAGTCCGCGATGTTGGGCGCGTCATGGGGATGACCCCGTCGGAAGTGGATCGGATCGCCAAGCTGATCCCCGAGACGCTGGGCATCACGCTGGATCAGGCTCTCCAGCATGTGGCCGACCTGAAAAGACTCTACGAGAACGACTCGCGCGTCCGGCGGCTGATTGACTTTGCCCGGCGGCTGGAGGGGACCGTCCGCCATTCCTCGACCCATGCCGCCGGGGTCGTTATTGCGGACCAGGAGTTGAGCGATCTGGCGCCGACCTACCGCATCTCCGGTCAGGGCGGCCAGCAGGAAATTGCCACGCAATACGCCTGGAAGCAGGTTATCGCGCTGGGACTGCTGAAGATGGATTTCCTGGGGCTGAAGAACCTGACGATCATTGGACGGTGCATGCGGACCGTTAGGGAGACGCGGGGCATTGAAATCGACTGGAGCCAGATTCCCGACAACGACCCCCAGACCTACGCCATGCTTCAGGAAGGCCAGGCCTTCGGCGTCTTTCAGTTGGAGTCCAGCGGGATGCGCGACTTGCTCCGGCGCCTCAAGCCCGAGTCCATTGCCGAGATCACGGCGCTGATCGCCCTCTACCGCCCGGGGCCGATGCAGAACATTGAGGAGTTCATCGACCGCAAGCACGGCCGCATCCAGGCGACCTACGATCACCCGCTGCTGGAGCCGATTCTCAAGGAAACCTACGGGCTGATCATCTACCAGGAGCAAGTGCAGCAGATCGCCAACGTTCTGGCCGGCTTCAGCCTGGGGCAGGGCGATGTGCTTCGCCGGGCCATGGGCAAGAAGATCAAGGAGGAGATGGATTGCCAGCGCGAGATTTTCATCGAAGGCGCGGTTGCCCGCGGCGTCGAGCGTCAAACGGCCGAAAAGATCTTCGCCCTGATGGCCAAGTTCGCCGAATACGGCTTCAACAAGGGCCATTCGGCTTCGTACGCGGTGGTCTCTTTCCGCACGGCCTATCTGAAGGCGCACTATCCGGTCGAATACATGGCGGCGCTGCTGACCAATGAAATTGGGGCGAACAACGGCAAACTGGGCCTCTACATCAGCAAGGCCAAGGAAATGGGCCTTGCGGTTCTGCCTCCCGACATTAATGAGTCGAACGCCGAGTTCACCCCCGTGGGCGAGGCCATTCGATTCGGACTGGCGGCGATCAAGAACGTCGGGGCGGGCGTGGTCGACTGCATTGTTGAAGAGCGAAAACGGAACGGCCCGTACACGTCTCTCCAGAACTTCTGCGAGAGGGTCAGCCATAAAGCCCTCAATTCGCGAATGCTGGAGTGTCTGATCCGAGCCGGCGCCATGGACTCGCTGAGCGTGACGCGTCCGCAGCTGCTGGCCATCGCCACGGACTGCCTGGAAGTGGCCAACCAGACCAAGCGCGAAAGGGCCGGCGGCCAGGGCTCGCTGTTTGACATGCTGGAAGGCGAGACGGCCAAGGGGTTGACCGAGATCCCGCTGCCCGATGTTCCGGACTGGAGCGACAAAGAAAGACTGCAAAATGAGAGGGAGCTGCTGGGCTTTTTCGTCAGCGGCCACCCGCTTCAGGGATATGCCGCGGACGTGCGCAGCTTCTCCACCATGACCTCCTCGACGCTGCGCGCGGCGCCGGACCAGGCCGAAGCCGCCATGATCGGCGTGATCACCCGGATTCAGACCAAGGCCGACCGCAGCGGCTCGATGATGGCCTTTGTCGAGCTGGACGATCTGGAAGGCTCCTTCGAGGTCTTGTTCTTCAGCCGGGTCTACGAGAACTGTCGCGAGAAGGCGGTGGATGGCGCGGTCCTTTGGGTCAAGGGGCGGGTCAGCGAGACCAACGGCGAGCGGAAACTGCTGGCCGAGGAGGTCGAGTGGGCCGAAGATCTGCGCCGGAAGCGAGCGCGTTTCGTCGATCTGGCCTTGCCGATAAGCCAGATCGATGAGGAGCATCTGGACCGACTGCGCCGGGCGGTCAAGCGCCACCGGGGCCGCTGCCCGTTGCGGCTTCGGATCGAGGCGGGCGAAGACCTCGGCGAAATTGTCATTGAGACGGACAAGCAATATAGAATCAATCCTTCAAGCGCGTTTGTTCAGGATCTGGAAAGGCTCGGAGTGGAAAAGGCTTTGACCTATTCGGCAAATTAGGCTAGGTTAAAGCGTGTGGTTTGGGCTCCGGATCCCTTCGGATTCCCGAGCTGCCATCTATTTTGCCAGCAAAGCGCCGCGAACATCTTGAATCTCCAAGGCAGCATGCTCTGCGCTGCGCCGGTTCTCTTCTGCGGCCCCGTCGTTCCGCCGTTAGGCTGTTCATCATCCGACTGATCCGAGGAAACGACTGTGTCCCCCATGGCCTTTGAATTCGAGAAGCCGATCGTTGAACTGGAACAGCAGATCGAGCAGCTGAAAACCGAAAGCCAGCAGGACGAGAACGTCTGGATCGAGATCAAGCGGCTTGAGGAGCAGTTGGCTGAACGGAAGTTTGAGATTTACTCGAGCTTGACGCCCTGGCAGCGAGTCCAACTGGCCCGCCATCTCGATCGGCCCCACGCCTTGGACTACATTCATCGCCTGTTTCAGAATTGGACCGAAATCTGCGGCGACCGCCACTTCGGCGACGACAAGGCCATCGTCACCGGCTTTGGGCACTTTAAGGGCAAGCCGGTGGCCATCGTCGGCCAGCAAAAGGGCAAGGACACCAAGGAGAACCTTGAGCGGAACTTCGGCATGCCGCATCCCGAAGGCTACCGAAAGGCCATGCGGCTGATGCGCCTGGCGGAGAAGTTCCACCTGCCTGTGGTCATTCTGATTGACACGCCGGGGGCCTATCCCGGCATTGGCGCCGAGGAGCGCGGTCAGGCCGAGGCTATTGCGCGCAACATCATGGATATGTCGACCCTGAAAACGCCCATCCTCTGTTGTGTGATCGGCGAAGGCGCCAGCGGCGGCGCTTTGGGCGTCGGCGTCGGCGACGTGATCCTGATGCTGGAGAACGCTTGGTACTGCGTCATATCGCCCGAGGGATGCGCGGCAATCCTGTGGCGAGACCAGGCCATGGCGCCGGAGGCTGCGGCGGCATCGAAATTGACGGCGCAGGATCTCCTGCAACTCCAGGTCATTGACGAAATCATCCCTGAGCCTCTGGGCGGCGCGCATCGCAATCCGGAAGAGGCGGCCCATAATGTCAAGCGCGCTTTAGAGCGCCACCTCGATCGCCTGCGTCACAAGCGCATTGCCGATCTGCTCGACGAACGGTTTCAGAAATACCGCCGCATGGGCGTGCATATCGACGCCGAATAACCCGACGAACAGACAATGGCGCGCTCCAGGATCGTCGGACGCGTTGCATATGCGTTCGGCGGCCGCAAGGGGCGTTGACGACAGGGGGGAGCGGCTCGGGCGGCGGAGCTTTATTTCCGCCAAACAGCCCGCAAGATTCTCAGGCGCCGCTCTGTTGGCACAGAGTCTCGTGGAACGCGCGGTAGCGGCCGTTTTCGATCTTCATCAGATCCTCGTGGCATCCGGCTTCGACGATTTGGCCATCCAGCATGAACAAGATCTGATCGGCGAGTTTCGCCGCCGCCAGGCGATGCGCCACGATCAGGACAATGCGGTTCTTGCTGAGTCCCTTAACATTGTGCAGCAGCTCGGCCGCCGTCGCGGCATCCAGAGTGGCCGTCGGCTCGTCCAGAATCAGGATGGGCGCGTTGCGCAGGAAGGCCCGCGCCACGCCGATCCGCTGTTTCTCACTCCCATTCAGGCGCGAAGCGTGCTCGCTGACGTGCGTGTTGAACCCCAGCGGCATGGCGGCGATGACCTTCTCCAGGCCCGTGGCGCGCGTGGCCTTCTGCAGGTCGTTGCGCAGCCCCTCGTCCAGATCCTCGAGGCGGACCCCTTCGTCGCCGGCCTTGTCCCGGGCGTCGTCGTGCGATCCATAGAGAATGTTCTCCAGGATGCTGGCGGAGAACAGGCGGTTTTCCTGCAGAGCGATGGCCACTTGGGCGCGCAGCGACTCGACTGTGTAATCGCGCACGTCTGTGCCGTCAATGAGCACCGCTCCCTGCGCCGGGTCGAAGAAGCGGGGGATGCAGCTGACCAGCGTCGTCTTCCCCGTCCCGACGGGTCCGACGATGGCCGTCAGCGTGCCGACCCTGGCCTTCAGCGACACGTCCTTGAGCGCCGGGTGGCCTTCTTCGTATTCGAAGGTCACATTTCGGAACTCTAGGCCGTCGCGGATCTTGCCCAGCGGCCGGGCGCCGGGGCGGTCCTCAACATCCGGTTTCTGATCCAGGACCGTATAGACGCGGTCCAAGCCGACCAGGAGCGACTGCAGAAAGCTCCAGATCTGGGAAAGCCTCTGAACCGGCGTCTGGACGGCCACATAATAGGAGTTCATCAGGGTCCACTGGCCGAGGGTCAGCCAGCCTTTCCAGACCGCGTAAGCGCCATAGAAGAACAGGGCGGCATGGCCAAACTGGAGCCCACAGGTCACCGACTGCACGAGCGCCACCCGCCAGACCTCATGGCGCAGCTCCCAGGTCAGCGCGCTCCACGATACGTCGCGGTACTCCGCTCTTTCGCGTTTCTCGCGTCCGAACGCGACGACCGCCCGGATGGCGTTGAAGATCGTTTCGACCTTCGACATCTGGTCGCTGTTGACCTCGCGCAAACGGCGGGCGGCGCGGCGCACCGGCATGACCAGCAGAATGTTTATGGCCATGGCCAGCGGGATGATGCTCAGGGCCACAATCGCCGCCGCGAAGTTCATGATAAACAGCGAGGCCACATTGGTGGACACTGCGATGGCATCGTTCCATACTTCGACGAAGATCCGCTGGTAGAGCCCCCGGGCGCACTCGCAGTCGTGCTGCACTCTCCAGATGATGTCGCCCACGCGCTGAGAGGACTGGCGCCGCAGCCCCATCTGCAAGAACCGGCCTACCAAGGTCGTGCGCAGCCGCTGCAGAACGCGGTTCTTCACGTTCCAGTCCCACCAGGTGAAGAACACCGTCCGAGCGCAAATCAGCCCATGCAGGATCAGGAAGCCGATCAACACCACCCAAAGCAGGGCCCCCGGGCCCGACTTGTGCCACGGCTCCGTGATCCAATAGATCAGCTTCGCCTGCGGCAGATCCTTGTACTTTGCGTAGTCGACCGAATTGCGCAGCAGCACGTTGTCCGTGAACATCTGGCTGGCGAAGATGGGCGGCAGCAGCGCCAGCAGCGCGCCAAGCAAAACCAGCAGCAGGTCGAAGCCGACGCGCCACTTGTACGCGAAGATATAGCGCATCGTCCGCCCCATAACCTTCAGGACGGCTTTGCCGCGAACCCGCTCGCGGTCTTTCCGTGAGCCGGCGCGCATCGCGGCGTGGAAATACTTCGTTCTCTCGGGCAGGAATGGATCAGGCATGGCCTCCCCCTAATCTCTGCCTGGCTAAGCCGCTTCTCCTCCAGAGGAGACAGCCGCATCGAGCGCAAAGAAACACCTCGCAGGAATGTGCGAACAAGAGCGCTGGGCCTTGCTAAAATGGTTTATGGGCTCGCCCATGCGATATCCCGGGATCATCCGTGAATCCCCGTGGAAGTATTGGGAGCCTTGAGATGCACGTGGGCTGGCAAGGGTTGGATACCGCCTCCTAAGCGCCTATCCTGTCGCCGCTTGCTGAAGACTGACGACACCACAGTGATCCGTTCTCCATGGACAAAACGGACAAAGGCGCATCCGAGAACTCATCTTGCCGAGGGCATGGTAGCGCCCCAACAGAATCTAGGCAAGTGGCCTGTTCGAGCAAATGAATTTTCGAGGGTTCGGTGTTGACGCTTCGCCTTGCCTGACGCCGAAGGCTTCCGCGCGCTGCCCTTCACCCGGCTTTTCCACTCTCAAGCCTGCCTCCCGGGCTTGTCCAGCAGACGCCCTGCGCCCTTCGCGTCCTCGAGCCGGCATCCCCTGGTTGACCTTTGCCTGCCGTTCAGCGTAAGAGACTCATCGTGCGGCGCACGATCGACGTGTCTGCCATAATGTGAGGGTTTTCGGATGATTTCAAACAAACCGCGCGTCTTGCTGCTGTTCTCCCTGGCAGCGCTTGGCTTGACGCTGCAGGCGAGGGCCGCGGGCGGCGAGCTGGTTTTGACCATCGACACAGGTCGGCAACAGGCTCGGCGGCCGGTTTCAATCCCCGCCGGCGCATGGACGCGCTGCCGGGTCCCATTGCGCGAATTGGGATTGACCGACAGCGACGTTGGCTTGATTCAGTCGGTGGGCTTTGTCAACGAAAGACCGACGACCCAGCGCATGCTCATTGACGAGTTCCTGATTCGGCGGGATTGATCTCAGATGCTGAACGTCCTTCACTT
>Ga0315274_10016029_pt1 | contig 10599 bp, 16 predicted proteins | sample YL17G02_20_MG_FD_203700 | JGI IMG/M metagenome (GOLD analysis project Ga0315274, IMG submission 203700) | Sediment microbial communities from Yellowstone Lake, YNP, Wyoming, USA - YL17G02_20 | ecosystem: Environmental > Aquatic > Freshwater > Lake > Sediment | place: USA: Wyoming | collected...
AGCCCTTCGAATCGTCTTATCACTCAGTTTCGTCGGTTTGGCCATGGCTGCTTTCCTCCATGGCCATATTGTACCATTAGCTCACTTTGACTGCAAATTGGAATAAGAATCGTCAAGGATTCGGTTCATGGTTCCACTGCGAAGGTCCGTTGTCGCCGTGTGGCGGGCGGCGCTCTTGTAGAAGTTCCGACCGTGGAAGTCGTCATCGAAGATGTGCTCGATGCGATCTCCGCTTGGCTTACTGAGAATCCTGAAGCGCAAGCAACCGCTGGCGGTATCTCGAAGCGATTAGGCGTAGACAACCGGAGCCTTTACGGATATGTTGTGAAGAAGTTCAACGCGGCGACCGCCAGGGAAATTGGGGATGCTATCTGTCTTGGGCTCCGGCAGAAGTCCCTAATCGAGGTCGAAATCAAGCGTAGCAATCGCGGCAAGAAGACGGTTTTGCGCCTTGGAAAGAGGCAAAGTGAGAGAAATGAAAACAACGATGTTGCACAAGATGTTTTTTAGCGGGGGATTATCTTGTGCACGCACACCACAAGAACAATGCACAGGTGCACAAGCACAAGTCCCTCCTAAAGGAGGGGAGGGACCTTGTGCATCTGTGCTGCATCCCCTGTGCAAGGCCACCTAGTGGCGGGAAAGGAATGCCAACATGAAATCGTGCGTGAAGGAAGCCCGAAGGCAGTGGGCTGGTCCTGTCACCAGACGGAAGCGGTTGCGTTCTGTCAGGCGGCAGAGGAAGCGCGGCTCGGTTGTTCGCTGCTGGCCGCCCCTGGGTTGGTTGAACGAAGACAAACAAACGGGGCCGGGGTTGCACTGGAAAGCCGTGCTCTCCCTGGGAGGCGAGAACATCGCCGAGTTTGGTCTTGCCCTCGACATCTACGAGAGAGCTAACCTTGCCCATCACGAAGCGCTCATCAGGCTGTGGAAAGAATGTAAGTATCCCGAAGCCGGGGAGTCTAAGAGCGTTCCTGATTACGATGATGACAGGGTTCCTTGCCAGTTGTCTTTTCGCGCGGGAATGCAGTACGGCGTCGCGACTGTGCCGGCACCGTTCCTGCGGGCGCTCATGGACGAGGCCCGGGAACTGGAAGACCTCAAGGACAGGCTCTCGCACATCGAGGGGATCGCGTCGTTAGGACCAAAGGTGAAGTTAGTCCCCAGGGCGGATCCCGAAGCAATAGCCGCTGCGCGCGCCTCCGCCGCGTCCTTGAGCGCACGGGCGTAGACGCCGTTGGAATGGACGCAAAACCTGATACGTGGTCAATATTCGTCACAGAGTTGACGGAAAGGAGTGTTCTGACATGAGTAAAGAATTCGATCGGCAACAAGCCACAATCAACCAACTGGCTGCGCTGACGGCGGGCATGAGCACGCTGTATGCGGATCCGGAGAGTCCTCAAGGGCGCTTTGGGTTGACAATGATGAAGACCGCAAGCGGCAACATAGGCGCAGAGGCGGCGCGGATGGCGTACTATCGGCAAAAGAAACTCCGAGGAAAATCGTCGAGCATCGGCAAGATTCTCGGAACAGTCGGCGGGCTTGTAGCAGCGCCGTTTACTGCTGGCGCGTCGATTCCTATAGGGATGGGTCTGGGGTCGGCTGTTGATTCAGCCGTCTCGGGCGACTACGGTGGCTCCGCCATGGATGTGGGTGGCGCTGCAAACGCCTATCTGAATTATTCGAATGACGCGAAGATGAGACGGTTCGCGGAGTCATTATATATGTTACGCCGCCAGCCGACCCCGCCTCCGGCATATCGTCCTCCCCCGGCCGCCTTTGCTTCGCCGTATGTCGACCAGGAACTTCGTGGCGCGACGCCGACAGGAGATTGGAGCACAACGCCCGTTGCGCCCGTTGGCGTGTCAGAGCCGGGCATGCCGGGAGAGTGGAGCGCTGTACGGCCGTACAAATCAAGTCCTGTACTGGCAACGCCGGAGAAAGCCATGCCGGTCGCGGGGTCTGCATCCCCTACTGCTGCGCCAGCGCCTTCTGCGCCAACTCAGGGTGCTCCGTGGCTTCTTCCGGTTGCTGCGGGGATGATGGCCGCAGGCGCGGGTGTTCGAGGGGCCGCGATGCAAGCCAAGGATCGCGAAAAGACGATTTCACAGGCAGGGATGTATCCTGCACTCGCGAATGCGAGTCGAGAAGAGGTGTCTGGCTGGAACCCGTGGCAACGTATGCAGTTCGTTGCGAACATGCACCAGATGGGCATTCCGTTGACTCATCAGCAAGCGGCGGCAATTCCGCGCGAAGAACGGGATGTACTGGAACGGCAGGGGTACACCTTGCCCAAGACGGGATTTGGTGCGGTCCTGGAAGACATCGCGCGAGGTTTCTCTTTTGCGTCGAACCCGGAGCCGCAAATCTATGTTTACCATGCCCCAAACGGCGTGGTCTACGTGAGGTAAAGCAACGCGCTTGATGATGCTGTAGAGTGAACTGGACGCGCCGGCGCCGTTGCCAGTGTCCGGGCCTGGAATGAATTGAGAGGACCGCAGCGTGAACAAGATGCTTGCACTCGATCTCGGCACGGCCACGGGATGGGCCGCTTCCGTCGACGGCCGCGTGCAGCACGGCACGTGGTCATTCCGCCCGTCGCGTTACGAAGGCGGCATGCGCTACGTCCGGTTTCGTCATCAACTCGCGGAAGCACACGAGTTCCTCGAGTTCGAGGCCGTGTACTTCGAGGAAGTGCGCAGACACGCGGCCACGGACGCCGCACACGTCTGCGGCGGATTGCTCGCGACACTCACGGCATGGTGTAAAGAAGCGCACGTCCCTTACCAGGGCATCCCCGTGGGCAGCATCAAACGACACGCGACCGGCAAGGGCAACGCCCCCAAGCCCGCTATGATTGCCGCCGCCCGCGCCCGCGGATGGACGCCGGCCAACGACAACGAGGCGGACGCTCTGTGGATTCTGGACTACGCGCAAACGCAGAATGCCCCTGCAGCAGACTGGTAAGGAGAACCGCTTCGATGCGCAGCCGCGACATCAAACGGTGGGAACCAATACATGACGACATGGTCCGCCGATATGCCATCGGCCAATCTTATGCCTCCATCGCCGCGGCTGTCGGACGCACCGTCTCGATGGTTAAGGCTACCATCCGTTCTCCTTCCGGTCAGCAACGTCTCACTAACCTGCGCGACCGCATGGACGAAGCTGTTGTGCAAGCGGCCGCAATTCCTCATCTCCTCGAAATCGAACGACAGTTCCGCCGCATTGTTTCCTGACGCCGTTTGGTTCAGCGAAGGATGTTCCACTGCTCCAAACTGTTGAAGAATCCCCGGAGCTACGCCCTGGACGCAGAGCGCCGCATGGGGGAAATGCTCAAGGAAACGGAAAGGGCAGTACGGCCACCGGGACCGGGGCGCGGAAAAGTCGGTGACAAGGCGTTACCGACTTTTAGTGAGACGTCCACCCTTTCCGATCTTGGCATCTCTAAACGCGAAAGCGCAGAAGCACAGAAGCTCGCCGCATTTCGGCGGTAACACTACGTGACCGCCGACGTGACCGCCAGAAAAATTCCAGAAACTTCACGGGCGAGGGCAATGTCAGCAGGCCAGCGGGGCCGGATCCCCCCTCGCCCCCCCTTCGCGCGTGCAACGCGCGACGGCTGGCTTCGAGGATCCGGGAAACCATCCTCATTCGGGGTCCCGCTCTCCCGATCTCACATGCAGGGCAAGAGCGAAAAGGTTGTCAGATATCTGGAAACCTTTCCCGCTTTCCCGTCGCGAGCATGCAGCACTTCGTCAGATATCTGACAAAGGTTTCCTTTGTACGTTCGCGCCTTAACTCGCCACGGCAAAGGGACATGATTTGTAGGCATAGAATGGCCCCGTGCGCTTCGTTGCATGACTGCCTGCACGGTCTTGATTGGTGTCGGCGTGCCTACTTGGGTGTAGGCTGAGCCGCCTGCTGCTCGTATGCGAGGACAATTGCAGACATGGTCGGCCACGCCACTTGGCAGGGGATGATTTGCGTTGGAGTGGGCGCCTTGATCACCGCAACGGCTGCTGTCCCTGCAGGAGTGCTCACAGCGCCAGCACCCGCGTAGCCGGCTTCCCCTGGAATGTACATGTTGTACTGGACTACTCGTTGTCCCACTGGGCCGAGGACTATTGCGTCTCCGCCGGACTTGCGCGCCTTGGCCTGTGCGCCCCTGATAAGAGTCTCGGTTCCTGTCCCGTAGTAGCCGTCAATCTGTACGACGCCAATGACCTTGTAGGGGCGGGAAAGGACTTCCCCTGGAAGCAGCACATCAACAGGTGCATCTTTCGGCTTGCTTGGCAAGTCCAGCTTCCCATAATAATACGCCCTGGACACACACCCGGACAGAAGAAAGACGACAACTGTAAGACCTACCATAGCTACACCCTTGTTCATGGCTTATCTCCTTCGCTTTGGTGTGCATTCCAACACGCGCCCTGCTCTATCAGTGTCCGGGCGCCTTCCGACAAGTTGCCCTTTCCTTCCTCGCGCAGTGAGTCGGCGTGCGTCTTCGTCAATCGTATGCGGTAGTCGCGCATTGGTTCGCGGTACATGGGCCTACGTCCGAGTTTCTTCATTCCCCTCGCTTTCATGTGCGCCTCAATCGTAAGCCACTGTCCGCGGCAAGTCAAAGGTTCGAGAAACCGCCTACGTTCGCTTGTACGGCGGCCCCAGAAAAGCAAGCCGTTGTGAGTCGGGTAGCATTGCCGCGCGATGACGGCGGGCCAGCCGCGGCGCTGGAATGTGGCAATTCTCTGCGCGTTGCCTGGGCATGCAGCGTAGAGGCCCGATGGCCGACGCGGCGCATTCCCGCGCTATCACGTTATCGGGTAGACTACCCGAACACGGGTGCAAACCCGCGCAATTTGAGGCAAGAAAGAAAACGCTTGCAATGCTCGCACAGTTGGTATATACTGTGTCTCAGTAACAGTTTAAGGGTCGCGTGGCCGCTGTACTAGTGTGACGTGATACCGCCTGTCACGTCGGAGGTCGCGGGTTCGAATCCCGTCGCTCCCGCCATTCTTGAGGAAACGAAGGGGCGCCTCCTTAGTGGAGTCGGCCCTTTTTCTGTGTCCGGCCGACTGACAGTCTGCCCCACGGCATCAACCATCCAATACGTTGTAGTCCACCGTCATGTGCGTGGGATGCTCGAGTTTTCGGGCAAGCATGAAGAGGAAATCGCTCAAGCGGTTTACGAACATGAGGAGGTCCGCGGCCTCGAACTCGGGGACATGCTCCTGCAGACGGACGAGGTTCCGCTCGAGCCGCCTCACCACCGTGCATGCCACGTCCGCTTGGCCCGATAACGTGTTCGAGGCCGATACGATGAACGAGCGGGGCAGAGGCGTCTGCTCCTCAAGCCACTGTTGTTCCGCCTCGAGCTTCGCAAGATCGCCCGGCTTGAGGTCGCGCTTGCGGAATTCCGGATGCTTGTTCAGCGGGTCGCTGCACGCGGACCCGATCAGGAAGTACACGTGCAGCAGCCATAGAAGGAAATCCGCAAGCCGGTCGCAATCCTCCGGCCTCTCGTCCAGTATGCGGAGACGCACCAAGGCGGTTTGCGCCCGCAACTCGTCCACGGACCCGACGCACTCCATGATGGGATGCGATTTTGGAAAGGAATCCCCGCTCAGGGTTGTCGTCTCGCCTTTATCGCCTCGCTTTGTCGTTACTTGTGAACGCATATGTGGCCTCACGCGCGGCAATGTGGCACAGCCGCCCTCGGCTGTGTAACGAGGGAAAACGTCAGTTCTTCCTGGGTGCATAACACAGCCGAGGGCGGCTGTGCCACATTTTCTCACACATTCTCTTACACATTATCTCACAAACTCGTAGATACCCGGCCCTACTCTATTGTTATCGCCACGGGGCAGTGATCCGATCCCGTTACCGTCGAAAGGATTACTGATGATTTGACCCGCGGCATGAGCCCTGTGCTCGCGCAATGGTAATCAAGCCGCCAACCAACGTTGTTCGCGCGCGCATTGCCCATGTACGACCACCAAGTGTAATGCCCGCCCTCCTTCGTGAAATGCCGGAATGTGTCCACGTATCCGGCGCTCAGAAGCTTCGTCATTGCGGCCCGTTCTTCCGGGAGGTAACCCGGATTGCTCTCATTTTCTTTCGGCCGGGCAAGGTCGATCTCTGTATGGGCGATATTGTAGTCGCCTGAAAGGATCACTTGCCTGCCGTTGCGCCGCAGGTCGTTGCACAACTCCACGACGGCGTCGCAGAACGCAAGCTTGTAGCCGATCCTGGCGCGTTCCGGCTGGCTGTTCGGGAAGTACGCGTTGACCAGCGTGAACCCCTCGAACTCGAGTATCATGATGCGGCCTTCCGCGTCGAAAATGTTTATCCCGGACGGACGCACCGACAACGGCTCTCTCTTGGTGAACGTCGCGATGCCGCTGTAACCTTTGCGCTGTGCCGGGAACCAGAAGGCCCGGTAACCCGGGGGTTCCCGCAGTTCCACGCCGGCCTCATGGGGGCTAACCCGCGTTTCCTGCAAACAAAGAATGTCCGGATCGGTTTTTGCCAGCCAGTCCATGAACCCGTAACGCACGGCGGCCCGGATCCCATTCACGTTCCACGAAACGATGGTCGTCACCTTCGCCCTCCTCGCCGCGCCCGTTTTGCCGCAAACGCAGCATACGACGCGTCTCGCAGCCGATGCAACACGGATAGGCCGCGCGCAAGGCTCGTCCTCATCCTTCACTACCTCGTGTAACGAGCGCTGCTGCTCTCTGTAACATATATAGAGATTAAACGGGAAAGAAAGGCGGCGCGCGCTAAGCGCCAAGACTGGCCGATGGATGTTGTCATGAGAAGACACTGTAAGGCGGTATCGTGGCGAGGTCGCTTCCCCGCGAGGGCCGAGGACATCATCTTTTGCCCTTGTCACTGCAAGCTAACGCAGCACGGGGGGCCACCGCCCCTCTGGGTATGGGTTCTTTGTATCCTGGACGAGTTCTTTACCGACCCCTTTGGCAAAGAGCCTCCCATCATCGAGTAAACGTCCCAGACAGTGTATGGGTTCTTTGTATCTTGGACGAGTTCTTTACCGACCCCTTTGGCAAAGAGCCTCCCATCATCGAGTAAACGTCCCAGACAGTGGGAGCATCCAAGCTGGCAAAGCGAGAGACACACGTCCTACAACGAGACAACAGGGCGCCGCATTGCGTACTGGGCGGCAATTGCGCGGTGGCGTCCCTTTGGTTGAGCGGAATTCCCGACCTCAGTTCCGAAGGAAAGGAAAGCGTCCATGAGTACACATTGTCGACCAACATCAATGTCGCGTCGCTTGCCAGCGAGGGCCGAGGGGATTCGATGCGAAGTATGTGACCTCCCTCCGTGGCAGCAGATCCTCTATGCTGTCTATTTCTTCATAAAATACGGGCTGTTTGGCAAAGAACCTCCCACTGAGTGAATCAGCCGCAGGGCGAGCCAGGTCGTCGGTTTTCCGCGATTCTGGCCGGGGCAGTTGGTAGGGTCGAGCTCCCGCTCGACCATCCACACGCACAGAGACTGCATCAAGCTAGGCGTTCCTGAGTTCGGTCAAGCGGGAACTCGACCCTTGAATGTTCGTTGTACCGGGTTTACCCGGCGGGGTCTGTCAGCGGAACGGCCGCCTAAAGGCGGTACAACCAACACACTACCTACCGGTTATCAAGATGCCCGCCTTTATTCACGTTGTGAGATCGCTACCCCGTCTCAAGGCCATATGGTGGACTTGTAAGTCTTACCTGGGGATTGTGGAAATCGTTGGCGAACAGAAGCCGTTGGGAACTTGCGAAAACTGCTTGTTATCGTATATGCTTATTAGAAGCGGTTAGGCAATTGTTTACCGCTTGGTGAAAAGCGCGCAATGGGCCTTCGACGGGTCGGAAGTTATGTTTTGGTGGCGCTGCTTGTGGCGTTAGTCACGGTGATGTACGCCGAGCGGCGGAATCTCTTCGCGCGGTATTTTGAACACGAGGCCCGCGAAGGGCAGGTCGACACGGTCCGACAACAGTGCGAGGAGCTGCAAAAGGAAATCGATTCCTCGCGCCGGCGCGTCGAGAACTTGGGCAGCGACCCTCTCGAGATCGAGGCTGCGATACGCCGCAGCAAAGACCTCGTGCGGGAAGGCGAGAAGATTTACCGCATCGAAACAGGTCCGGCCGGAGCAGCCCAAGGGACGGGCAGCGGTTCGGGGCTGGCCACGCCGTAAGCGGGCGGCGGGCCAATGGTCCCACAAAAGAAGGACTTTGCTTCAAGACTGACACACGAAATAGAGTTAAACAGTCCGGACGAGGCCATAAAACTCTTTGGCAAGAATGGCGAACTGCGCAAGCGGATTCAGTCCGAGACAGGGGCTCGCATCGTCGACCGTGGGGCCAAGGTGGTCGTCATCGGCAACGAGTCGACGGCGGAAATGGTAGGAACCGTGCTGGGTGAGCTGTTGCAGGCCGTCCGACGCGGTCATGTGCCGACACTCGCCGATGTGAATTATGCCTTGGGCGAGGCCTGGGACGGAAGCGTTGCCGACCTCGGCAATGTCTTGACCGAATCCCCGCGGGGCGTTGTCCGCCCCGACTTCGGCATCAAACCGCGAACGCGCGGCCAGAGCGAGTATCTCGAAGCCATCCGCCAAAACGAGATCACCATGGTCGTCGGCCCGGCCGGCACCGGCAAGACGTATCTGGCGATGGCCGCGGCGGTTTCCGCTCTGCTCAATAAGCAGGTGAACCGGCTTGTGCTTACGCGACCGGCCGTCGAGGCGGGCGAGAGCCTGGGGTTCCTGCCGGGCGACCTCGAAGCCAAGGTGAACCCGTATCTGCGGCCTCTCTACGACGCACTGCACTCGATGGTGGACATCGAGCGGGTGCATCGTCTCATCGAGCGGCAGGCCATCGAGGTAGCCCCGCTTGCGTTCATGCGGGGCCGTACGCTGGATCACTCGTTCGCAATCCTCGACGAGGCCCAAAACACGACAACCGAGCAGATGCTCATGTTCCTGACGCGGCTGGGCGAAGGATCCCATGCCGTCGTGACGGGCGACATCACGCAGATCGATCTTCCGAAGGGCATGAAGTCCGGCATGGTCGAGGCCATCCGCATACTTCACCATACGCCTGAAATCGCCATAATCCGTTTAACCAAGCGCGACGTGGTGCGCCACCCGTTGGTCGAGAAGATTGTGAACGCTTACGAAGCCGATAAGGCTTCGTCCCAGACGGCGCAGGAGCCTGGTGCTGCACAAACGGGCGGCCCGCGATGATTTTCCAGAGGTCAGGCAAGAAGAGAATACGCCATGGGACGGCGGCTCACCGGGAATTTCGGGAAACGGAGGCCCCGCGGATCTTCAAATGGGGCGCAGAAGCGTTGTCGCTGACTGCGGCCTTTGTCATCCTCACCGCGTTCGTCACGGAACCCCCGAAGTTCCCGCGGAAGGCCATCGGCTACGATATAGACTCCCAATCCGTCGCGCTCGAAGAGATCCGCTCGGACATTTACTTCCAGGCGGAGGACCTCCAAGCCACAAGAATGAAACGCGACGAGGCCGCCGCGAAAGTCCCGGATACCTTCCGTGTGGACCGCGAGCAAGTCAAGGAGCGGCTTCGGCTCCTCGATGACCGGATCGAAGAGCTGAACTTGAAGCGAGAGCAGGTCGCGGAAGTCGTCCGCAAGGCATTGCGCGGGTCCAACTCGAGTCAGACGGATTCCGACGTGGTTGCAAAGGCCGCGACGGACTACGCGGCTCACCTTATGGATGAGGATGCCTTCCGGAATTTCGGAAATCCGTCCGATCTCGCGGTGTGGCTGATGCCCACTGTGGATTCGATTCCCAAACGGCAGTTCGTCGACGCAGGCAAGAAAAACGGAAACGGCGACGGGGCACTGCGTGTCGCAGGGCTGATCGAACCCGAAGGGAAGGTCTTCGAGTTTGCCTACGCGAAGGATCTGGCCAAGTTGGCCCGCGAAGGACTTGAGTATGTGCTTACCTACGGCGTCATTTCGCGGGAGCGGGCCGCGGCGGGAGACAAGAAGGCGATCACCATCATTCGGGAATTGCCGGTGGACGACCACAAGCCGGCCGAGGAGTTGCCGATCGCGAAGGTCCCGACACCCGAGGAAGCGCAGGCGATTCTCCGTGATCGCATTGCGGAGGCGGCACGGGCCGCGGCGGGACGCGAGAGCGACAGTCCGGTGGACTGGACCCGCTTGCAGGCGGCAGCCGCGGACATGGCCAAACAGGATATCGCGCAGACCCTTTTCTTCGACCAGGTTGATACGGAACGCGCTCGCGAACGGGCGCGCTTGGCTGTAAACCCGGTGCTCAAGGAGATCCGGCCCGGAAAGGTGCTTCAGCGAAGCGGCGACGACTGGACGGCACAGAGCCGCAGCGACGTGCGCACGTACTGGGCCGAACTCGAGGGACAACGCGAGCCGGTCTCGCGAATCCTTGCGGCCATTGGGGCAAACATGATCTTCGTTCTCCTGGCGCTGGCATGTCTGGTCCGCTCGATTCGTTTCCTGACCGCCAAGCCGCAGGATGTCTTGCGAAACTTGAACCTTGCCGTGCTTGTGATGGTGGCCACGGTCGTCCTGGGACGCATT
>Ga0315274_10016033_pt1 | contig 10597 bp, 10 predicted proteins | sample YL17G02_20_MG_FD_203700 | JGI IMG/M metagenome (GOLD analysis project Ga0315274, IMG submission 203700) | Sediment microbial communities from Yellowstone Lake, YNP, Wyoming, USA - YL17G02_20 | ecosystem: Environmental > Aquatic > Freshwater > Lake > Sediment | place: USA: Wyoming | collected...
ATAAGAAAAAATATTGAATCACAAATCGGTTCTCCTTTGATAATAACGGTTTGTGATATTTTTGATAAGAAACACTGGAAGGAAGATATAGAAAAGCTTAAGGAATCAAAAACTTAGGAGGATTGATGCCCCAAAGACGTTTGTGTTCCAATAACAAGGAGGCTCTCAGATGGTGCCGCGCTCGCATGGCGACGATTCAATTTGCTAACTGGAGGCAATTAAAGAACATGGAGTGGATACCTGAAGGTATTACATGCTGTGTATTTCTCGGTAGACTTTACAAAGTGGAAAGAACTCTTATAAAAGCCGTAAATATGTGGATATCGGATAATGGTAGTACTACAGGGTAATCATACCATTCCTTGTATGAATTTTCTGATAACACCACATTGAATTGTGTTTAAAAAATTAATGATTTTTTTATGTAGACTCGTGCTGTAGATCATTGTATATTCTTTCTCGGAGGTAATAATGATCCATGGTCATTCAATGATTTTAGTGTGCGCCGTACTCATTTCAGCAGTATGGGCTTTGGTTGTTATATGCGTGGTATTATATGGGCGTATGATAACTTTGAGAGAAGAAAAAGAAGAAATGATTATGGATATTTATGAAATTCATAGGAACAATCATTTTCGTAAAGATCCGTATATTATTACTATTTGTAAAGATTTAATGCGCGTCATCGGAAAAACCAAATAACCAATCACAGTTTCAATTCAATGGAGGATCAAAATGCCTGAGAGTTCCATCGTTTTCTCTGGAAAATTGCCGAACGGTCTGGAGTATAAAATTCATACCCAACAGGGTTTTGTAAAAACACAATGCCAAATAGCGGTAGAAGTTGCCGGAGAAGTCATCACCGTTTGCTCTTTTACCCAAAAAAGGGGCGGTAATATTGAGGTTGTTCCTTCTCATAATGGCAAGATAACCCTGCATACTAATGAGCCAATCGAAAGTGTAAAACCCGTCGATTTATTGTCAGGAATTATAAACCAATAGAGGTGAATTATGGGTGATCGTTATAAGATTAAGAAGGACGATCTCAGGGCGCTTTTTGCCACCGTCGAGATGGTAATGGAGAACCATTATCATGAGTATTATAAGAAGCTCGGACGTGAACAGGGCGCTAACAACAACTTCATCTGCTGGAACCTGGAAGCGCACGGTAACGGAACGGACATCCATCCGTCGGTATCGATTGATAACAAATCAGGTAAGTGGCACTGCTTCGCCTGCGGCATCAAGGGAAACTTCCAATCGTACTGGAAAGAGTACATTAAGGGTGGTCCAGCTGGGGATTCGTATAGCGACTGGATCATTGATTTCTTGGGGTTGTCGAGTTCCGGGAACTTGAGATTCTCGACCTCGACGACCGATCCGGACTTTGAGAAAAACTCTCAACAGATGAGAGAATTACATAAACAATTACAAGACAATAGGATAAAGGAAACGGGAAGACCGTGGATATTATCGGGAGAGTTGACTAGACTCATAAAAGAGAAAACAACAATCCCGATGACAAACCTCGATGCTTATGTTGATACCCTCCTTGCAAATCCCGAATCACTTAAATACCTTTACGATACACGCAGGATCACACCAGATATAATAAAGAAATATCGTATAGGCATGAATGAACGAGGCAAATTCATCTTCCCCATGATTGATGGTGAAGGAAGCCTCATCAATATGAAGGCGTACGATCCAAGGTGCGCTGAACAAAAATTTAAATGGACTTATCCATACAGGGGGTTGGAAACTTGCCCAACCCCGATTAACAACTTCACTAACCAAAAGCTATACTTCTTTGCCGGCGAACCTGACACGTATTGCGCGATATCGTTTGGCATTGAAGGTGCCGTTACCATGGGTAGCGAGGCTGCGTGGGATGTCGATAAGATCTTCGGGCAGGACAGGGCCCGACAAATATTCCTTGGAAAAGAAATCGTCATCTGCCTCGATTCAGATGAAACCGGAGTAAAACAAGCCGCTAAATTAGCAAGCGCTTTATATCCTTACGCAAAGCAAATCAAAATCATAAATCTTGATAAATCAGATATAAATCCACACGGATTAGATCCAAACCTTGTCAAAGAAATCGAAATTGATGATAAGAAAAAAGTTAAAAGGATTGAAAAAGATTTTACCGAATACATGATGAAAAATGAATTTAATGATACCGCGAAGACGAGATTTATAGAACTTGAAGACGCAACAACAGTATATACGAAAAATACCGATAGGGTTGCAAAAGAGATCTTCAAGGTTACCCTGCAAGAATCTCGATCTCCAAAATATTATTCATCTGATGGAACAAAAATACTCGAACTTGTGGCTTCCGTCTCTGAATTTAAAGACAACGCATTATTTTATCCCAAAAGTTTTACCGTATCATGCAGACAGATGGGGTGCGCTAATAATCTCAGCGGTGGGTGTAAAAATTGTTTAATATCAACAAAACCGAAATTCGCCGAAGCTAAAATTTTTACATTCTATTTCGTAAGAGAAATACCAAAAGATCAATCAACAAATCCGTTTTATATCAAGATTGCCGAACATGATATATTGGGTTTGGTTGAAGTTACCGACTCACAAATGATGACTCAGTTAAAAACACTTTGCGGTATAAATACGCGATGCAACGCGGTAACTATAAAAACAAGTGAACCGGAAAAACTTGTCCATGTCAAACTATCAAGGGATATAAACGAGTATGGTGAAAATAATACTCTTATGAACACCGGCGGGGCAGACATAGGCGTTGAGGCCTATATGATCAGTTGTGACATTTATCCGAATAAGTCATATAAATTTGAAGCTGTTCAGACAACGGCATGGAGTGGTCAACACGCGGTTTTATTTATCCACAGCGCTGAGCCGATAGCATCATGTGTAGATACATTTAAAATGGATGAGAAAACTCATAATATGCTTTGTGTTTTTCGCCCAAGAAGCGATGAAACCATAGCTCAACATTTAAAAAGAAGATACGATATATTCGCCCAAGCGGCCGGTGTAACAGGAAGACGCGAATTGTTTTACATGAATGATTTAGCATTCTTTTCACCACTCGAAATACGAAACAAAAAACTTCTTCCTGAAGTTACAAGAGGGTGGGTTGAGGTGTTGATAGCGGGTCATACGAGGACCTGTAAAACAATGATATCGAGATTTCTACACCGTCATTATAAAACGGGTGATATGGTCGCAGGGTCAAGCGCGGTATCAAGATCCGGCCTTCTTGGCGGAACAGATATGAAGGCGAAAAAAATATCCTGGGGCAAAATACCGATCAATGATGGTGGGCTCATAATAATAGATGAACTCAGTTTAATAGATGAATCGGTTCTGAATGATTTGACTGATTTACGATCTTCGGGAATAGCATCGATTACCGGATTCGTATCAGGAAAAATGCTCGCGAGAACACGAAAGATAATGTTATCAAATGATAGAATATGGAAACAAGAAAATGCAAACGGAGGGGTTATAGGAATACCGTTCCTCAAAAATCTCTGTTTTAAAGATGAGATACTTGCGCGATTCGATGTGGCGTTGATGGTAAAACAAGATGATGTCGATATTGAAAAATTTGAAGCGTCATATACTCCGATCCTGTCGGATTTTACCGAATATCAATGCCAAGCTTTTATCAGATGGGCAAACTCAAGAAAACCTGAAGATATAATATTCGATGAAGGGTTTGAGGCTGTCGTGAATGAAGCCCAAATATTAATGAATCGTAAATATCACCCTTCAACTCAGCTTGTCAATCAAGAGATGAGGGCCAAACTGGTAAGAACCGCAGTTTCAACCGCCATCATGGTTTATTCAACCCTGGATGATGACTGGAATAAAGTTCTTGTCAAAGCCGAACATCTTCAGCATATCGTTGATTTTTTGAATATGATTTATTGTTCTAAAAATATGCAACTTGATAAATTTTCAGAACAAAAAAGAAAAAGCGAAACGCTTGGTGATATGAAATTCATGGAAAATATATGCAAATATATTGATACCAATCAACTGGTGATGGAAAGCGAATATAGCGAGAAATCAATCGGTCAGATTTTTTATGATTACCTTCAAAAGGTTTCCGGCGGAACCATGACCATTCCTGACGCCAAAACCGATAAGGTTACAAGTAGTTTTTTAAGATTTTATGAAAGTGTTCCAAAACTAATAGGCTTAATGGTATCAAGAAATTGTTTATCAAGAACAAGGCGCGGAACGTATCGTAAGACGGAGCAATTCTCAAAATGGATAGCGGAGAGGAATGAAAATGGAACCGAACAGGGATCTGATATTCTCGAGCATCCTGAGGCTAAACAAAATGCTCTTGTCAATGAAGCTGTTAGAAAGTTTGCGGAACTTGACCGAAAAAATAAGAAAGGGCGAATACGTTGATTGGACCATATGGATCAATAGACAATTGAAAAATCTATGTGAATTTTATGTAGATTATCAATTATGTCAGAGGATTGCTTTGGAAAAAGATCAATATAATTTATTTGTCAATGCGGTAACCGATATGTATAATCGCAGGGAATATTTAATCGAGCAAATGGTAAATACAACGCCTGGATTAAAAAAATATTTGCAAATACATTCCGTATTCAAGACCAACTTGGAAGATCATGATTGGTTCTCCATGAAAATGGCTGATGTTACCAACGCGACGGAAAAAGAAGTAAAAGAGATGTTTGAAGTTCCGGATATATTCAAGGAATTATTGGAAAAATTCAAGGGTTTTGATCCGGAACCCATCCTGTTTACCGTCGATAACATAAGAATAGAATATGATCTTGATGCTAAGAATGGCCCTATAATAGTAAAAGATATGGATTGGGAAAGCATTATCGGAAAAAGTTCGGATGTTGAAAAATTCATATCACAATTTGATTTTATATATACAGATTCGAGGACCGACGATGACACGTTATTATTCCAATGATCTTGTAATAACAATATTGAATACTTTAACCGATTGGAGTTGTTATGGGTGTTGATAACAGTTCATTAGCTAACGGACGGTTCTTCTCCGAACAAAAAAAGGAGAACATCAGGGGTAATCAGGAAGCGATCGACGGCGCCAGCAGTGAGATGAAAAAGACCACGCCGATCGCTGCTCCGGGTAATTATCTGTGTGAATGCGCATCGTTTGGTTACATCAAGGATGGTGAAGAAAGATGTTTTCCGGAATTATTTATTTCGGATGAGAAAAAAAGTTTGAACATGACGATTGTTCTACGAGTCATAGACGGAACCGATAAGGTCCCAAAGGGTTCTTCAATATTTTCCAACATCACGCTTTGTCCGGGCGGTGATACGTTTGATCCCGAGACATCGGCGAAAATTATGGCGTTTACAAAACCAAAACTCGTCGCTCTTACGGGTACGACAAAAATCGAATTAACATTTGAATGGATCGAAGAGTGGCTTGTTCCAAAATTCGAAAGAAAAGGCAATAGCCTCGTTTTGATAAAAGATCACAAAATGAAACAGCAGGTCATGGCGATGGTCGACCTTGATAGAAATCTAAAATTGGCGGTTAAAACAATCGTTAAGGCTGGTCCTGGTGACAAGAGTGTTACTTATGCTCAAGCGGCACCGGTAAGCAATATGCCATCCGAGACGACAATGAAACCACCTACTTTTGGGAAATTGATCACAACAGACGATTCGGCGCCGGCGGATATTCCTCACGTGCCGGATGTGGAGGATTTTTAAAAAATAGTAAGCGATTGCAGAAACGGACGTACCGTATACATTGCGTACATCGTGGGTTAGCTACCCCGCAAACGGTTCGTAGGTGTCGATCTCCTCGTACCGCGCTAGTCAGGGCCAATGGCTAGATTAGACAAAACGAATGAGTATATGGGCAATCGCTTATTATCTTTTTATAAACATTTTTTTTCATTGGGGGTAATTTTGATCAAAGGTTTGACGCACGAATTAAACGGTGATCCCATCAGGATAGTGAGATATAAAGGTAAAATATCCGCGGGATATGCTCCAAAAGAACCGCCGAATTTAGGCAATTATCCGGCGGCATCCGGGTTTTTCCGAATGATGAAAGAGATCACGCGCAACCAGCGAATCGTATCGACTAACACCGTTATTGCCGTAAAAGATTGGGTTCTTAATCAGGAAGTGCAGAAACTTCTTGAGATTGCAAACAATAATAATCCCAACCCAAGGAGAATCGAGATCTGTTGTTTTGATCAAAGATCTGAGGATCAGTGGGATAGTTATATGGCAAAATACAATCAAAGTGAAGGGCTTTTGTGTAAGAGTCATGGGTGTGGAACGATAGCAAAACATCTTGTCATCAAGGGTGCAAAGCGAAGTTGGGAAAATAGATTTGAAGATAAAGGTGGTTGTCCATTCCAGGATTGCCCCGATTTCAAAGATGGAAAATGTAAACAGATGGGGTTGTTGAAATGTTTTCCGATTATCGATCTGGCACCAAACCCTTACCGTTTTGAGACGAGAAGTATTAACACGATTCTGAGTTTTGAGACCACGTTTGCGAATTTGTCTACATTATCCAGAGCCGCTCACATGGTTAAACAAATGGAAGCCGGCAAAGCGCTTCCTTATGATGGCATCTTCGGAGCCAAACTATTTATGATTCATAGAAAAACAAGATCCGGTGGTAAGGATGTATTTGTAACAGATCTTATGCCGACACCGGAATATATTGAAACAATTATGGAGCCGATTAAAAGAGGTCTCGCTGCACGCTCTAAGATGGCCCGCTTGGTAGGCGAGGCCGGTAGCATATCAATGCTTGGTCAAGCAAGCGAAAAGCTCCTGGAGGCTTCCAGGGCCTCATTTGAGGCGACTGAGACCGAACCGGTTCCATTAGCTATAGAGGATGAAAAAGAGATTGCGGTCAATTTTTCCGCAGAAACTGGTGATGAGGATTCTTCTATTACTGAAGTCGTTGAGCCTACAAAAGGTATTTCGGAAGGAACTTCGGATATTCAGGTTTCAGAAGATCTTGCCAGACAAGCGGCTGAAAAATTGTTGAGCAAATGAGTTAATTAAAAAAAAGCGATCAATGTCAATCGCGAGATAGACCACGTTGTCTATCAAAAATCCTGTTTGGATTCCTACGCTACACGTGGTATTTATTGTTATTAATTACAATGGGTTGGTGTATAATCCACGCGTGCGTGGGTGATGTTCGATGAGGATGAGAAAACGGTGATGAGGCAAGGTATAATCCACGCGTGCGTGGGTGATGTTGATGTTCCACCTCGACCCTGTATAATCCACGCGTGCGTGGGTGATGTAGTTGTTTGTTAAAAAACCGATTGTTTACCGGAGTATAATCCACGCGTGTATGGGTGACATTAGTATAACCCGCATGTGTGTAGATGAAATCAGTTTGTGCCCCATGCTATCAGCGGGGGGTTATCATATATTATATGTATATATTGATCACATTTTGTAAGACTGACCCATGACTATCTGATTCAGATAGGCTAGGAATTTAGTAATGGGATCGATCAGGGTCGATCTACACCATGGAGACGCCCAGGGCCCGTGCAGCTTGAGTACAAGCTGCAGGGCCCTCTGGCGCTTCCATGGTTTGATCTCCCATCGATGTCAATTTTAGTTACATTTTTGCATTAGATGTTCGGATTAATATTACCGAGATTGATCCGACTTTGACGTTTCGTCATAGACAAATTGGAATATGTGGACGCCATCCTCGGACCCTCGTTATACCTCTCCCAGGATCTTCATCTTCAGCGGAGCTGTAGATGAGGATCCTTCCCGAGGCATACCTCAGGCGGATGGCTACGGTAGGGACTGCGATGGCCTCTTGGTCGTTTCTCTCGGTTGTTACGACCGCCCCAGCTCGGAAACCCCGACAACTGAAACTCGCCTTCGAAATTATGTCGCATTGTGTCTAATCTGTAATTTTCCTACGAAAAATTACAGCTTAACTCAATGACGAATAATTTCTCCGGGCTCGTTTCCGGGCGTCGTCGGGGAATCCTCGCTCGGCGATCTCCCAACCGTTCGAAAACCGCATCGTCCGCTTATTCGACCGAAATACAACCTCGGCTAAAACGCAAAACTCGGACCTTCGTATTGGTGGCTATTCCTGCGTCATATCCACCAATACTCGGCTTCGTTATGCGTTTTTACGCCATCGGCTGTATTTCGCATCTCACAAGCTTCCTCAGCTCTCCCAATCGGTCATCGTTCCCCCTCGATTTTAGTAATGCAAAAAAGAATTATGCGATATTAGAAGTAAAGACGCCAGGTGTTTCACTTGGCATATGTCTTTCCCCTTTCAGGGGAATACCGTTTGTCAAGTTTGGATTCTTGACGGATGGAACGGGCACTCGATCGGTGCACTCGGCCCTGTCCGCGATTTGTAGATTAGATTAGAATCCGAGTTTATCCTAACGTGGGATATCGTGGTCGAAGAGTGTGGTAGCCGACCTGTTCAATCAAGTTATATCGCTTAACAAAGGGAGGTTTTTTGAAAGAAAAAGGAAGCAAGGCAGGTAACGCATTGATTACGTTTTTCGTTACCTATATTAAAAAAACCAGTATTGATCTGGTTGAATTTATTAAAGAATCCACGGAATTCATGGGTGAACCAAAAAATTCCGATGGAACTATTATCAATATGTCTGTAAAAAAAATTGAAACAACTCATAACGGACTTCCGGATGGGATAAGGTTTGAAGAAGAGTGCTGCAAACCGGATGAGCTTGATCAATTTATTCATTTTAAATTCCATGGAACAACATTCTGTGTTGATCGAAAAAATATGACCGCCCAATGCAATAAAAAACCAAAAATTGATGAAATGACAGGTGAAAAAAATGATGATTTTTGGATATTGAATGTAGAAACCTCAAATTAAAAAAATACAAAATTCACAATTTTAGTTATATAAGCGGTCAGCATCAATCGCGAAATGAATCAAGTTATTCATTAAAACCATGATTTGGTTCTTATATTATATATAAGTGATGCCATGTGAATCACATATCTATATGGATTTTATATCAACTTAAAAAAGAGGTTTTAGTGAAAATAAAAATAACTCAATGTTCTTTAAATTCCTGGTATAAGGAAAGAACTGGGAAAATATTTGATGTAATTAAAATTGAACCTCATTGTGCCGAGGTTCAAGTTGGTAAAAAAATTAATTATAACGCGCATTTTTATGTTCTCGATGAAGATTATATTATAATTAAGGAAAGGGGAAAAAAGTATTTTAATGGATCAAGAACAATCATTAGAGAAGACTTTTATAGTAGATCCTTGGGTTACGAGGTACGAGGATTTGAAAACGTATATGATCAATATTGGGATCCCCTCAGAGAAGACTGGTGATTATGATTGGATCAAACAACATATAAATTCTTATTGCGATTCAACAACCGTTATTGCTATTTTAAAACAATTAAAAGAACTTCACGGGTATTAGGAGGTTATATGGTTTTTGGGTGTACTATGACTTTGTTGATCTTGATTATTATTCTTTTCTTACTTGCTTGGTTTAGGCATACAAAAGATTTGATTATAGCCAAACAAATATATGCAAAACAACTTGAACAATTTCAATCTCAACTTATTAAAATGACGGATTTAAAAAATGAATATTATAATCGAACAGTTGAGATTGAAAACGGCGTACGTGAAGGTACCGCCATATCTCTTAGAAACGAAGTTACGCAAGTGTTATGCGATTTCGATTCTATTGAATTAACTCAAATGTCCGAAGGGTTAAAACTGTTGATACAGGTTAATTATGATAACATATCAGATGTCGAATACCTTATTAAATTGATCAAAAAAGTTAATGAAGGTATTTCGGCTCATGTAAAATCAAAAAGTGAAAAAGAGGTTGGAATTGATTAATCAAGTATTCGACCATGTATGTGTCGATGTTGAAACGACCGGTCTGGATCCCAATAAATGCGAGGTTGTTGAGATTACCGCGGCTGAATACAATCTTAATGGTGCTGTAGGAACCATAATGTCAATATTGTGTCGTCCAGCATCTGGGTTTATACCGGTAGAAGCGTCTTCCATCAATCACATTACATACGATATGGTGAAAGATTGTCCTAACTATTTAACCGACGGGATACGCGAAAAAATCGCTGAATTTATTGGGGATAGAATAGTATCAGGTCATAATATCATATCATTTGATTCCAATTTTATGAAAATAAAACTGAACAAAGTCGTAGATACTTTGCAAAAATGCAGATCGAGATTTCCTGGTGGTAATAAATTAAAAACCGCGTGTGCAAAATTGAATATTGAATGGGATGATAAAGACGCGCATCGGTCGGAATATGACGCATTGCAGACTATCAAACTGCATTGTAAATTGCATATATTGGATGAAAAGGATAGAATGCAAAGGGAAGATTTGCCATTATTTACGATTGATGAGGAGGTAAAACAAATCTTATCCAGTGAACAAAAACTTATAAAAGAATTAGTCGATATCGATTCACTATCCGTTATATCTAACGGTATTATACCAAGTGAAAAAGATAAACAAATGATGGCAACTCAGGCATATTCTTATTCAAGAATATCG
>Ga0315274_10016035_pt1 | contig 10597 bp, 9 predicted proteins | sample YL17G02_20_MG_FD_203700 | JGI IMG/M metagenome (GOLD analysis project Ga0315274, IMG submission 203700) | Sediment microbial communities from Yellowstone Lake, YNP, Wyoming, USA - YL17G02_20 | ecosystem: Environmental > Aquatic > Freshwater > Lake > Sediment | place: USA: Wyoming | collected...
GGACTTCCTGGCTAAAGCCGGGCCTCCGGTTCCGTGTTGGACGCCCCGCTTCAGCGGGGAATTCCTCGGCTGAAGCCGGGCCTCCCATCCCGCCTTACACAGGGAACAAGGCGAAGGATTACAGGTTTGACGTAGCCGCCCTGCTTCTCCTGGCGCTCGTCGTCCTCGCCTTCTTCTGGCCGCTCGTCTTCGCCGGCCAGTGGATCCCGCGCGGCGGCGGCGACCTGGTCTCCTTCCTCTGGCCGATGTACCGCTTCGCTGCCCGCAGCCTGCGCGCCGGGCTCGTTCCCCTCTGGAACCCCCACCTCCATAGCGGCATCCCGTTCGTCGCCGACAACCAGTCTGGCGTCTTCTACCCGCCCAACCTGCTCGCCTTCGCCCTCTTCGGTGAGCCTTCCTACGGCGTGATGGAGGCGCTCGTCGTCTTCCACGTCTGGCTGGCTGGTGCGTGTATGTTCGCGCTGGCGCGGGGACTGGGCCTGCGCCGCCCCGCGGCGCTGGTGGGTGGGCTCGCCTTTGCCCTCTCCGACCTGTTCGTCACCCACGTCGGCAACCTCAATCTCAACGCGACCGCCGCCTGGCTGCCGCTCCTCTTGCTCCTGACCCATCGCGCCCTGACTCGTGGGAGCTCCGCCTGGGCCGCTGGCGCGGGCGCTGTGCTGGCGGTGGCCGCGCTGGCCGGGCACGGCCAGATGCTGCTCTTCCTGGCCTTTGCGCTCGTGCTGTACCTCCTGTACCGGCTGGCCACAGACTGGCGGCGCGGCTACCGCCGGGCATTGCGCACGCTCGGCCTGATGGCGCTCATCGTCATCGTTGGGGTGGGGGGGACCGCGCTGACGCTCCTCCCGGCCCGTGAAATGGCCGAACACACCGGCCGCGGCCATCTGCCCTACGACGAGGCGACCCGCTACTCGTTGCCGCCGCGTGCGCTCATCGGCCTGCTGGCCCCCGGCTTCTACGGCCGCGGCGTGACCGGCTTCTGGGGCGGCTGGGAGCGCGTCGAGGTGGGGTACGCAGGCGTGGCGACGCTCGTGCTCGCGGCGGTAGGGATAGCAGCAGATCTCAGATCGCATATCGCCAGGCTCAAATCTCACGTTTCACGTTTCACGTTTCACGTTTCACGTTTCACGTTTCTGGCCCACAACCCGGAACCACAAGAGAGCTTCCCCACCGGCTTCTTCGCGCTCCTGGTTGTACTGGCGCTGCTCCTGGCACTGGGGCGCTACACGCCGCTCTACGGCCTGCTGTACCGCTACGCGCCGACCTTCGACCAGGTGCGCGCACCGGCGCGGCTGATCCTGCTGGCCGACTTAGGGCTGGCTGCGCTGGCAGCCTATGGCCTCGACCTCAGACTTCGGAAGTCTTCTGAGACCTCCGAAGTCTGGGGCGCTTGGGCCGGACTGGGGGCACTGATCGCCGCAGGCGTGCTCCTGGTTGTTGGGCTGTCAAAGGCACATGCCGTCCCGCCCTCCGACCGCGTCCCGCAGGCCACGGCCAGCGTCGTCGTCGCCGCTGTGCTGCTGGTGCTCAGTGGATTGCTCCTCTGGCTCACCCGCTCCGCTCGAGCGCGCCGGTGGGTGGGCTGGCTGTTCGTCCTCCTGCTGGCGGCCGACCTGCTCGGCCTCGGCTCCACGCTCGAGGCCGAGCCCAACGACCCCACGCCTGGCTTCCGCCACGACGACGTCGTCGCCTTCCTGCACCAGGACCCCAACCTCTTCCGCATCGAAGTGACCGCCGGGGCCTGGCAGCCGGATGCCGCGCTCGTGCACGGCCTCTACGATATCGGCGGTGTCTACAACCCGCTGGGGCTGGCGCCCTACCAGGCCTACCGCTGGGCGGTGGGGGAGCGCGGCGCGCCGCTCTACAACCTGCTGGGCGTCAAGTACGTCCTGGCCAACAAAGCCAAGCCCCCCGGCGACGAGCGGCTGGTACCGGTCTACACCGCCAACCCGTCCATGGACGTGTACCTGAACACCGCCGCGCTGCCCCGGGCCCTGTTGGTCTACCAGGCCCAGGTGGTGCCCGACCACGCCGCAGCCTGGGAAGCGATCCACGCCCCGGAGTTCGACCCGACGCAGGTGGTCGTGCTGGAGCAAGCCCAGGTGGCGGGCGAATTACGAATTACGAATGGCGATGTGCGATGTGCGATGTGCGATGTGCAATTCGTGCGGTATGGGTTGGACGAGGTCGAGTTGACCGTGCAGACGCCGGTGAGCGGCTTTCTGGTGCTGAGCGACGTGTACTACCCGGGCTGGCGGGCGACGGTGGACGGTGCGTCGGCCACGGTATTGCGCGCCGATTACGTCTTTCGGGCAGTGTTTCTTTCGCCGGGCGAGCACACCGTCAGGATGGAGTTTACCCCGCTGACCTGGCGCGTGGGCCTGGCGGTGAGCGTCGCCACCTGGGTTGGATTGGGTGTCTGGGTGGGGTGGAGAGTCAAGAAGCACCGAAGATGCTCACAGCCTTGACCTTGATTCGTCCGTTAAAATGGGTATAATGGGGCGAGACGAGTTTGAATGAGATTACTGATGGACGAGCGAGCGGGGAATGATGGGAGGTATGAGAGATGATGAGGATTGATGAAGTGGTTCGAGAGTTGCCGCCTGAACTGCAGCAGGAAGTAGAGGACTTTGTGCAATTCCTGGTCGAGAAACGGGCGCGTAAACGTGGGGGAAAGCTACGCCAGGATTGGGCAGGTGCGTTGAAGAACTACCGTGATTTGTATACGTCGTTAGAACTTCAGAAAAAGGCTCTTGAATGGCGAGGTACTTGAGCCATGTACCTGGTAGACACGAATGTATGGCTTGAGCGTCTTTTGGACCAGGCAAGGTCTGAAGAGGTTGGCGCTTTCCTCGCCCACACACCGTCGGAGCGTCTCTTCATTACCGACTTCGCCTTTCACTCTATCGGGGTAGTACTGAGCAGACTGAACCAGGTTAAAGCGCTGGTGAGTTTTGTCCAGGATGCCTTTATAGACGGGGCGGTCGGCCTGATACACCTTGGGCCTGAGGATACAGAGCACCTCGTTTGTGTTATTGAGCAAAGTAAGCTTGACTTTGACGACGCTTACCAGTACGTAGCGGCTGAGAAATACAATCTTACCCTGGTGAGTTTTGATAGTGACTTTGACAAGACTGAACACGGAAGGAAGGTTCCGGCAGAGGTGTTGCAAGACCAGCCAATATGAGAGAGGGCGGTGGAACCGCCCTCCCCGATTCAGGTTCGCTCTCAGTGCTCCAATATCTGCCGCGCGATGACCAGCCGCTGGATCTCGTTCGTCCCTTCGCCGATGGAACATAGCCGCTGGTCGCGGTACATGCGCTCGACCGCGTACTCCCGCATGTAGCCGTACCCGCCGTGGATCTGGATCGCCTTGCGGCAGGCGCGTTCCGACATCTCGGTCGCGAACAGCTTGGTCATCGCCGCCTCTTTGGTGAACCGCTCCCCTCGCTCCTTGAGCCATGCCGCATGTTGCACCATCAGCCGGGCCGCCTCGATCTCCGTCGCCATCTCCGCGATCATCCACTGCACGCCCTGGAACTGCGCGATGGGCTGCCCGAATTGCACGCGCTCCTGCGCGTACGCGGTTGCCTTCTCGAACGCGCCCTGCGCCAGCCCCACCGCCATCGCCGAGATGGCGATGCGCCCCGCGTCCAGCGTGACCAGGAACTGCTTGAACCCTTCGTTCTCCTTGCCCAGCAGGTTCTCCGCCGGGACGTGGCAGTCCTCGAAAAAGAGTTCCGACGTGACCGACCCCTTGAGCCCCATCTTCTTCTCGTCCCGCCCGGGCTGAAAGCCCGGCGTCCCCTTCTCGACGATGAACGACGAGATGCCTCGCGTGCCCTTCTCGGGGTCGGTCTTGGCCGTGATGACGACCGTGTCGGCCACAGAACCGTTCGTGATGAAATTCTTCTGCCCGTTGATCACCCATTCGTCGCCCTTGCGCACGGCGCGCGTGCGCGTGGCCCCGGCGTCGGAGCCGGCCTGCGGCTCCGTCAGCCCAAACGCGCCAATCTTTTCGCCGCTTGCCAGCGGCACCAGGTACCTGCGCTTCTGCTCCTCCGTGCCGGACAGGTAGATCGGCTCGCAGCACAGCGAAGTGTGCGCGTCGAGGATGATCGCCATCGAGCCGGAGACGCGCGCGATCTCCTCCAGTGCGATGACCAGGCTGGTGTAGTTGCCGCCGGAGCCGCCGTACTCTTCCGCGAATGGCAGGCCCAGGATGCCCAGTTCCCCCATGCGGCGGAACAGGTCGTCGGGGAAGCAGTCCGTCGCGTCTATCTCCTCGGCGCGGGGCGCGATCTCCTTCTCGGCAAAGTCCCGCACCATGCGACGGATCATGCGTTGCTCTTCGGTCAGCTCAAAGTCCATCGTTGGTTACTCCTTTTTCTGGAAGAACAGGATGTATTCGTGCTTGAAAATATAGTACTTGCCCCGCAAGGCCCGCTGGCGCCAAAAGTTCTGGAGATTGCGCTTGGCTCGATTGCCCTCGATGTTCTTGACGACGATACTTTTCAGGGTGTAGCCAACTGGCTGCACAGCCTCCATGGTACGGAAACCGAGGGGAATCCATGCCCCGTTGCTGTACTTGTCGCCAATCACCACGGCGAGGAAATGGTCTTCCTGAAGAAGGTCGTAGGTCCCGCGGACCACCCTCTGGAAAGACTCCAGGAAGTCCGTGAGAGTAGGGGCATTACACAGGTCCCGTGGATCGTCACTGAAGTGGATGATGTCGTGGTAGGGAGGATGCATGATCAGCAGTTGCACCTGGCTGCATCCATGCTCCTCGAGTACTTGACGAATTTGCCTGATTGTCTCTTCGCGTGTGCTGTCGCCTACGATGACTTCCTGCCAAGTATAAAAAGGGTCGGTCTCTGCTTCGATTCGCGCTCGAGCGTCTTGAGCGATGGGCTGGATTAACTCGACCCCGATCCCGTGCCGGCCCTGTCTGCGGCACTCGATCAGCGTGGTCCCGCTTCCCAGGAACGGGTCGAGCACGACGTCTCCCGGCTTGGTAAACCTTCGGATGGCCTGGTATGGGATTTGGGGGACAAAGTTTCCGTGGTACTTGCCGCTATGCATCCCCTCCCGACTGCGTGATTGGAAGAGCCACAGGCTGTCAGTGAAGACGTCTGGGAAATCTCTCCAGTTGTCCGCGTTAACTTCGCCAATGTCCAGCACTTCACCAGGCTCGGTAGGCAACCCGACGTCCAGCAAGTCGTCTTCTTCGACGTTATGTTCGTAAGGTGAATCAAAACTCTCGCGTGGGACCATTACACTGCTACCAGTAATTCTTCACGAATGACGCGCTTGCCTGCAATCTCACGCTGCGCTAACTCACGGTTCGCTTCGATGATCAGTTGCACGGCCTCCTTCAAGTTCTCGCGTGTCTCCTCCAGGGTCTTGCCTTGAGTGTTTGCCCCGGGCAACTCCTCGACGTACCCAATCCACCAGCCATCCACTTGCTCAAACACAGCAGTGAACCTGTTCTCCATGTCGCCCCTACTTCCCAATCACCATCCCCGTCGGGTCGATCTCCCGCAGGGTGCGGCGCACCTCCGGCGGCGGCGGCTCGGTCGTCCCCACCTGCGCCGGCACGATCAGTTCAAAGCCGCTGTTGGCCTGGAGTTCGTCCACCGTCACGCCGGGGTGGGTGGCCAGGACCATCATGCGCCGCGTTTGCTCGTCGAACCCGTACACGCCCAGTTGCGTGATCACCCGGTAGGGGCCGCTCCCCGCCGGCAGCCCCGCCCGCTCGCGCGCGCCCGGCCCGTCCAAGTAGCCCGGCGTCGTCAGAAAGTCCAGGCGCTCGACGAAGCGCCGCCAGTCCTGCCGCATCACGATGATCGTGCGCCAGCACGAGGAGCCTACGTCGTTGGCTCCGCCGCTGCCGGGGAGCCGGACGGTCGGGTTGGCCCACTCGCCGATCACGGTCGTGTTGAGGTTGCCGTAGCGGTCAATCTGCGCCGCGCCCAGGAAGCCATAGTCCAGGTAACCGGCCTGGCTGGCCGACATCACGTCGTGCATGCTCGAGGCCGCCACGGCGCGGTAGAAGGTGCGGCTGTCGCCCACCGAGATTGGCAGCACCGGTACCTGCGGCCCGATGCCGCCGGCCTCGAACACGATGAGCAGATTGGGCGCGTGCGTGCGCTGCGCCAGCATCGCCGCGATCATCGGCAGCCCCGTCCCGACGAACACCGACTTGTTGTCCTCCAGCAGTCCGGCCGCGACGGTGGCGAGCAGTTCGGTGGAATTGTAGTCCTGGCTCATCGTCGCTCCTCCTCCACCCCGGGCGTGCGGAGCGGTGTCTCCAGCAACTCCACCTGGCGCAAATATTCCATCTGCGCCTCGCCCCCGATCAGTTCCAGGTATTCAGCGTGGCTTTCGACGCCGTAGACGTAGCGCTCGAAGTATTCGGCGACGCCCTCCTCGGTCGTCGAGAGTTCGAGCCACTTGTGGATGTGCTCTTCGTCGAAGTAGTACTGTCCGGGCATCAGCGTGGGGTGTGCCCCGTAACGCACTTCCACGACGGCATCCACCAGGTAGTAGGGGACGAGCGTGCGCCAGGGCTGGCTGCGGATGACCTCCTCGTCCACGATCTCCTCGGTCGTGACGATCAGCCGCCGGGCCGCCCGCGCCAGTTCAAAGTCCTCGATCGCAATGCCGTCGATCTGCGCGTTGCCGTGCCGGTCACAGCGGTGGACGTGCATCAGCACCACGTCGGGATAACATGCCGGCAGTAGCGCCACCGGCTTCCCGCTGAACGGGTCCTCGACTACGCGGGCCGAACTGTGGGCCAGCGTGTCGGTGCCGAGCATCACCCGCGTAGGGATGAACGGCAGCCCCATTGCGGCCGCCAGAAAACGCCACTGGTAGCCGGCGTTCGAGATCTCGGCGACCACCTGGCAGCGCCCGTGCTCGACCGCGCGGCGCGAGGCGGGCGAAAGCCCGCGCAGTTCGTGGCCGAAGGCGTAGGCCACTTCGATGCGGTTGACGCAGCCGGCGGCGATGAGAATGTCAGAATCGTGGACGGCGGTCTTGCCGCAGAACGTGAGGTTTCGCTTGCGCTGCCGGACGATCTCGTAGACTGCGGCCATCGAGACGCGGATGTGGCCAAAACCCCCGCAGGCGAGCAATGCGCCGTCGCTTACGGTTTCGGCGATGGCTTCGCGCAACGTCGTGCGCTTGTCTTTCAGCGCGCGTGACTTGTTCGCAGCGACCCACGCGCGCTGCTCGTCCGGGTCGTGCCAACCGATCAGCGTGCCCTGCCCCGCTTGCAAAACGTCCATAGATTGTTCCTTTCAGTCGGCCCCTCCCCGAGGCGGGGAGGGGCCTTTCTTTTGGACAAGGTGGCATCTTGTCCTACATATCCCCAGGGCTGGACAAGGTGGCATCTTGTCCTACATGCCGGCCACAACCTCACCCCCGGCAGTGACCGTCGCATAAGCGATGTGCGGAGTGTTGTGGGCGATGCCGATGCGGCCCAGCCGGTCCAACACGATCAGCCCGCCGTCGCCGGTCGTCCGCCCGGCCAGCACCGCAATCGCCGCCTCGGCCGCCTCCTGCGCCGTCATCCCCTTGCCGATAAAGTCGCAGGCGGTCTTGCTGATGACGACCTTCATCAGCGCCTCGCCCAGGCCCGTGGCGGAAACCGCCCCCGTGCGGTTGTCGGCGTACGCGCCGCAGCCCACCAGCGGCGAATCGCCCACCCGCCCGGGCAACTTGTTGAACGTGCCGCCGGTCGAGGTCGCCGCCGCCAGGTTCCCGTCCGCGTCCAACGCCACCGCGCCGACCGTGTCCGAGGGTGGGGTGCCGAAGGGTTCCCAGCCGTGTGGGTTGCCGCCGGCCTGCGCAGCCCGCCAGCGCTCCAGTTCCCGGCCGGCCAGCAGCTCCTCAGGTGAACAGAGCGGCAAACCCTGCTCGTGCGCGAACGCCTCCGCGCCCGCGCCGACGAGCATCGCGTGGCCGCTGTGGGCCATCACCAGCCGGGCCAGCGTGACCGGGTGGCGCACGCGCTGCACGGCGGCCACCGCGCCAAAACTGAGGTCACGGCCATCCATGATAATCGCGTCCAGTTCGACCTGGCCTGCCGCGTTTAGGAAAGAGCCGAGACCCGCGTCGAAGGCCGGATCGTCCTCCATCACGCGCACGGCCGCCTCGATTGCATCCAGCGCCGGCCCGCCCTGTGCCAGCACTGCCCAGCCAGCATCCGCGGCCTGACGGCACCCCTCGCGCACCGCCTGGTGCGTATCCATGGGGATGTCGTAGGCTCCACCGTGAACGACAATGGTGGGAGGATATTGGCTCATGGCTTACGTGTTACTCGGCCGGGAAGAAATAGACGTCCGTCGGCTTCAACTTGGAGTTGCGCAGGAAGCGCCCCTTCACCTTCATCCCGATCCAGTCGAGGCTGGCCTCGTAGGGATTGACGCCGACGAGCCGTGACAGAAAGAGCGTGTCCACGCCCTCGAACTCGATCAGCGCCAGCACGTAGGGACACTGGGGCAGGAATTCCTCCGAGCCAAAGTGGCACACGGTGAAGGCGTGCACCCGGCCCTCCGGCTTGATCTCCACCCACTCCGTCTCCTTGCCGGTGTACATGTCGTGGCCGCGCGGCGTGGCGTAGGTGTACCCGGTCTCCGGCTCCTGGCAGACGATGAAGCGCCGGTTGGCCAGCGCGGCGAAGAAGGGCGAGTCCTGGCCGTAGGAATGGACGTACTCGATGTGGTAGGGTTGCCGGATGACGATCGGGCTCATCTGCTTCAGCACCGACAGGTCGTCGCCGGTGGGGAAGGGAACGTTGAAGACGACCGTTCCCTCTATCGTCTCCTCCATGCGCTCAGCGAATTCTTTGTCAGACATGGTGGCTCTCTCCTATTCCTCCCGCTCCAGGATGCTCACGGTGACGTAGGTGCCGGTGCCGGCGTGCGAATGGATCGCGCCACGGCGGGCGTCCGGTACCTGTAGCGTCGCATCGCCAAAGTGCTTCTCGATCGTGCGCTGCAACTGCCATATCGCAAAGACTGCCTGCATCAGCCCCGTCGCGCCGACGGGATGGCCGCAGGCGATTAGCCCGCCCGAGGGGTTGACCGGGCAGACCGGCTTCTCTGGCAGGGCCAGCCCATAGTCAATGCCGGGCATAAAGGCCTTGCCGCTGGCGGCGAAGGTACCGCCTTCCCCATACCGGCACAGACCCATGTCCTCGTAGGTCTGGATCTCCGACGAGGTGTAGGCGTCGTGCAGTTCGACGAAGTGAATCTCGTGCAGGGGGTCGGCGATGCCCGCGTTCTTGTAGGCCTCTTTGCTGCCCATGCGGCCGGCGCGGAAAGAGTGCGCGCCGGGATAACGGAACCCGCGCTCCCACAGTTCCTTGTAGTAGGCCCGCGAGTCGGCGTCCATCTCGTTGGGCAGCGCGTTGTACTTGAAGAAATCCTCGTACGATTGGTGCGGCCGGTCGGCCAGCCGCATCGCGTCGGTACCGCAGCCGATGCCACTGACGCGCACGCGCGGGATGTGGCGGCCGCTGGCTTGCTCCAGTTTGGCCAGCCCGTCCTCCGAACACAGGATCGTGCACGCCGCGCCGTCACTCATCACGCAGATGTCGTGCCGCGTGAGCGGCCAGGCGACCATCGGGGCGGCCCGCACGTCCTCGATCGTCAGCCGCATGCGCTTCTGCGCGTAGGGGTTGTGGTAGGCGTTGATGTGGTTCTTGACCGATACGTGCGCCAGTTGCTCGACTGTCGTCCCGAACTCGGCCATGTGCCGGGTGACCATCATGGCATAGTAGCCGGAGTAGAAGCCACCCACGGGGTAGTCGAAGGAGACGTCGGAGGCCAGCGCGATAAACTCGTTCCCCTTCCAGGTCTCCACGTGCGACATCGTCTCGAAGCCATAACACAGGCAGACGTCCATGTACCCGGAGGCGACGGCCTTCCAGCCTTCCTGGAAACAGATGCCGCCGGTGGCTCCGCCGCCTTCCACGCGGTGGGAGGGTTTGGGGCACATCCCCAGGTAGTCCTGGGCCATGATGCCCGACATCAGTTGGCGGCTAAAGTGGTCTGAGAAGTACGAGGCCACCGTCCCATCCACCAGTTCGAGGAACTGCGGATGCTCGAGTCCCAGGTCGGCGATGGCATAGTCGTAGGCCTCCTTCACCAGACCGGGGAACGTCTTGTCGGGCCGGGCCTTGGCAAACTTGCTGACCCCACCCGAGACAGCGTATACGGGTCGCATAAGGCAAAACCTCCTTTATGATAGAATAGCGCATCCTTACGGGACGCCGGGCAGTGAATGGTTCAGTTCTCTTCAGCGATAGGTGTTCCTCCTTGACTCCAGTGATACAACGCAGACCATAGGCACGGCGATCAACCTTGCCTGCCTGGTCCGTTCTTCCCCTTGGACTCTGTCTCTAACTGTTCGATCCAGGCCAATGCGAGGGCCTCAAACGCTTCAAAGTGGGCAATATCCCCCTGTAAATGCCGGTACATCTCGACCGGATCGATGGTCATGTACACGTGCGTCAGCCGGTTGCGCATACTGACCATAGTACTCATCACGTCGGCAAGTTCTTGAGGTAGCAGCCTGGCCTGGCTCAGGA
>Ga0315274_10016036_pt1 | contig 10597 bp, 10 predicted proteins | sample YL17G02_20_MG_FD_203700 | JGI IMG/M metagenome (GOLD analysis project Ga0315274, IMG submission 203700) | Sediment microbial communities from Yellowstone Lake, YNP, Wyoming, USA - YL17G02_20 | ecosystem: Environmental > Aquatic > Freshwater > Lake > Sediment | place: USA: Wyoming | collected...
GCCGAGGCCGTGCATCGCCATGGCAAGCCCTTCTTGCTGCACGCCTGCGGCAATCTGGCAGAGGTGATGGACGACCTCATTGACTCTGTCGGCATTGACGGCAAGCACAGCTTCGAGGATGTGATCGTGCCGGTGACCGAGGCCAAGCGACGCTGGGGAAGTCGCGTCGCTCTGCTTGGCGGCGTGGACGTGGACATCCTCGCCCGCGGGACGCCCGAACAGGTGCGCGCCCGAACCCGGCAGGTGCTGGAGGCGTGCATGCCTGGCGGCGGCTACGCGCTTGGCTCCGGCAACACGGTCACCAACTACGTACCTCTCGAGAACTACCTCGCCATGCTGGAGGAGGGGAGGAGGTCGGGCGTCTACGCCTGAGGTGCGGATGTTGCGCAAGTTCGGCATCCTGCTTCACACCGTTCGCTTCGAACACACGGCCTTCGCGCTTCCCTTTGCACTGATCGCCGCTTTCGTCGCCAGCGAGGGATGGCCGCGTGCCCCCACCCTGGGCTGGATTCTGGTGGCGATGGTGGCCGCTCGCACCGCGGCGATGGCCTCCAACCGCCTCGCCGACCTGGACTTCGATCGCAGGAACCCGCGCACGCGGAAGCGAGCGCTGGTCACGGGAGCGCTCTCCACTCGCGCGTTGGGCGTCGCTCTGGGCGTCAGCGCGGGCGCCTTCTTCCTCGCCGCCGGCATGCTCAATCTGCTCTGCCTGAAGCTGGCGCCGTTCGCTCTCGCCCTCTTGCTTGGATACTCCTATACCAAGCGGTTCACGGTATGGACGCACTGGATCCTCGGCGCCTGTCTGGGCATCGCACCTATCGGCGCGTGGATCGCGGTGCGCGGCGGTGTTGATCTGGCCCCGCTCATCCTGGGTGCGGCTGTCATCACCTGGACCGCCGGGTTCGACATCATCTACGCCTGTCAGGACATCGCTTTCGACCGCAAGGAGGGGCTCTTCTCCATCCCCGCGCGCTGGGGAACCCGGTACGCCCTGGTCATCTCCGCGGCCAACCACGTGTTCACCATCTGGCTGCTGGCGCTGTTCGGCCAGCAGGCCGCGCTTGGGTGGCTCTACTACGCGGGGGTGGTGGCGCTCATCCCGGTGCTCTGGTGGGAGCATCGTATCGTGAAGCCGGATGACCTCCGCCGTGCCGAACTGGCCTCCTTCGTCGCCAGCGGCATCTTCAGCATCGTGCTCTTCCTGTTCGCGGCGACGGATGTCATCCTGGTCAGCAGTAGGCTTCGCATATGAGCGCGGCGCGGTTCGAGTCCGCTGGGCTGGCCGACATCGCCAGGAAAGTCTCCGATGGCGAACGCCTATCAGGTGAGGACGGGCTGCAACTCCTTGCGACCCCGCATCTTGCCGCCCTTGGCGCGCTCGCCAACACAGTGAGAGAGCGTTTGCACGGTGACCGTGCATACTTCATCGTCAACCGCCACATCAACTACACCAACATCTGCGTGAATCGCTGCCGGTTCTGCGCTTTCTCTCGCGGCCCCGGCGATGCTGACGCCTACGTGCTGTCGGTCGAAGAGTGCCTGGAGAAGGCGGCCTCCTTTCGGAGTGGCCGGGTGAGCGAGTTCCACATCGTTGGGGGATGTCACCCCGACCTCGGGCTCGACTACTACACCACGCTGCTCTCGGAGCTGCGGTTACGGTTTCCCGGCGTTCATCTCCAGGCATTCACCGCGGTCGAGATCGCACACATCGCGCGGGTCTCGGGCATCTCCGTCAGAGAGTGCTTCGGACGTCTGCGAGAGGCCGGGCTGGGTTCGCTGCCGGGGGGCGGAGCGGAAGTCTTCTCTTCGCGGGTCAGAGATCAGCTCTGCCCGCAGAAGCTGTCGGGCGATGACTGGTTGGAGGTGATGCGCGCCGCCCACGGTCTGGGGATGCGCAGCAACTGCACCATGCTATACGGACACATCGAGACCCCGCAGGAGGTGGTGGACCACCTGCTCCGCCTGCGAGACCTTCAGGATGAGACCGCTGGCTTCCTGGCCTTTATTCCGCTTGCCTTCCATCCTGAGAACACCCAGCTTCGCGGCGAAGTCGTCGGGCCCAGCGCCTGGAACCACCTGCAGGTGTTGGCGGTGAGCCGGTTGCTGCTCGATAACATCCCTCATGTCAAGACCTTCTGGATCATGGTGGGCCTGAAGCTGGCGGAGGTCGGCTTGTCCTTCGGGGCCGATGATGTGGACGGCACAGTGGTGGAAGAGAACATCACCCACGCGGCCGGCGCGCGGACGCCGGAAGCGCTCTCTATTGGTGAGATCAAGCGCCTGATAGGGCGCGCCGGCAGGATCCCTGTCGAACGAGATACGCTCTACCAGGCCGCGGACAGAGCAGGATTGCGATGAGCACTCACCGCCTGGGTCTGGTAAGCTATCTCAACACCGCGCCCTATCGGTTCGGGCTTCGCCAACGCGAAGAGACGAACTGGGTGGAGGATGTGCCCGCCAGACTCCTCCCGCTGTTGGAGAGCGGCGAGGTGGAGGCGGCGGTGTTGCCCACCTTCGACGTGCTGACCAGCGCCTGGCTGCGACCGCTGCCCAGCGGCTGCATCAGCAGCTTCGGCCAGGCCGTCAGCGTAAAGCTCTTCTCGCGCGTTCCGCTGCGGCAGGTGACCTCCGTTGCCCTCGACACCAGCTCCCACACCTCCGCCGCGCTGGTGCGGGTGGTTTTCGCTGAACTCGGCGCCCACCCAGCGTTCCTGGACATGTCGCCCGACCTGCCCAGGATGCTGGCATCCGCCGACGCGGCGCTTCTGATAGGCGATCCCTGCATGAAGGCCGACCCGGTGGAGGTGCTGGTCTACGACCTCGGGGCGGAGTGGCTGGAGCTCACCGGCGGGCCGGTGGTGTTCGCCTTGTGGGCGGCGCGGCCGGACGCAGACATCGCCGCTCTCGATAGGCTTATCGGCGAGGCGAGGGATATCGGCCTCGGCAATCTCGGCCGCATCGCGGAGGAGGAGTCCGAGCGCCTTGCTCTGGATCGCGAGCAGGTGCTCGTCTATCTGCGGGATCGCATGCGCTATCATCTCGATGGCCCCGCGCGCGTGGGAGTTGAGAGGTTCCGCAGGCTGCTGGTGAAACACCGGCTGATTCCCGATCATGGGGCGGTACGCTTTGACCTGGAAGCGTGACCTTGAGCAGGCGGCCTCCGGAGGCCGCCTGGAGCACGACCAAGCGGTAGCTCTGTTCGCGGCCCCTCTGGCCGCGCTCGGCGCGGCCGCCGACGCGGTCTGTCGCCGCCTTCATCCGGAGCCGCTGCGCACCTTCGTCATTGACCGCAATATCAACTACTCGAACGTCTGCGTGTCGGGCTGCCGGTTCTGCGCCTTCTTCCGACCTCCGGGGCATAGCGACGGCTATGTGCTGTCGCACGAGGACATCCTCAGCAAGGTAGAGGAGGCGGTCGGCCTGGGAGCAACCCAGATTCTGATGCAGGGCGGGCTTCATCCCGACCTGCCGCTGTCCTGGTTCGAAGAGCTGTTTTGCAGCATCAGGGAGCGCTCTTCCGTGACCATCCACTCACTCTCGGCCCCGGAGATAATCCATCTCTCGCGGGTGTCCGGGCTGTCTACCCGCCAGGTTCTGGCTCGCCTGCGGAAGGCCGGGCTCGACTCCCTGCCTGGGGGAGGAGCGGAGATCCTGTGCGACGAAGTGCGTCGGCAGGTCAGCCCGCGCAAGTGCACCACGGAGGAATGGCTGGCGGTGATGCGGGAGGTCCACCAGCTGGGGATGCGGGCCACCGCCACCATGATGTTCGGTCATGTGGAGTCTCCCGCGCAGCGAGTGGCGCATCTGCTGCGGGTGCGGGAGCTGCAGGAGCAAACCGGCGTCTTCACTGCCTTCATCCCCTGGCCCTTCCAGCCGGCCAACACCGCCCTGGGGGGCGAGGCCGCGAGCGTCCATGACTACCTTCGCACACTCGCCATCTCCCGCCTGGTGCTGGACAATGTGGCCAACCTCCAGGCCTCCTGGGTCACGCAGGGAGAGGACGTCGCCCAGCTGTCCCTCGCCTTCGGTGCGAACGATCTCGGCAGCACTATGATCGAGGAGAATGTGGTGCGGGCGGCGGGCGTGACCTTCCGTATGTCCGCCGGCGAGCTTGCCTCCCTCATCCGCCGGGCCGGCTTCACACCCGCTCAACGAGACACCTACTACAACCTACTGGAGATCCTCTCATGACGCCGCGTGACGCCCTGGCAGTGATCGGCGGAAGCGGGGCCCACAAGCTGCTCGCCGCGGCCGCCCAGAGCTGCGCCCGCCTGGGTCCGGTGAGTACGCCCTTCGGCGCGTCGGCGCCGATCTACCGCGTGAGGATAGGCGAGGCCCACTTTCTATTCCTGCCCCGCCATGGAGAAGGTGGTTACGAGGTGGCCGCTCCCTGGGTCAACTACCGAGCGAACGTCTACGCGCTGAAGGAGTTCGGCGCCGGCAGGATCATCTCTTGGTCAGGCCCTGGCGCCGTGGATACCTCCCTGCACATCGGCCAGTTCGTCATCCCGACGGACGTGCTCGACGAGACGCGTGGTCGGGAGAGCAGCTTCTACAAAGGCACAGGGCTGGGGTTCCTCCGGCAGGCCCCAGTGTTCTGCCCGGAGCTGCGACAGGCGGCCGCACGCGCCTTGAGACTGCTGCGCCTGGAGTGCCGGGATCACGGCGTGTACGTCTGCACTGAGGGCCCGCGTCTGGAGACCCCGGCCGAGATCCGACGCTACCGGAAGGATGGGGCGGACCTGGTGGGCATGACGCTGTGCCCCGAGGCGTTCCTGGCGCGGGAGCTGGAGATGTGCTACGCGCCGCTCTGCTACGTCACCAACTACGCGGAAGGCGTGCGCGAGAGAGAAGAGCGACCCGGCATCCTGTTCGGCGGGTTGATCGGAGATGCCGAGCGGGAAGCGATTGAGGAATCGCTCGGAAGGTTCCTGGAGATCGTCTCGCTCGTCGCTCGCTCCTTGCCCGATGACCGGCACTGCGCCTGCGGCCTCGCCATGGAGCGCTACCGCAGGGAAGGCCGCATCGGAGATGACTGGCACACCTGGATCGGGAAGCCCTGATGACCCCCCCGTTCGGCAGGCTCAGGGCAGGGCGCGAGGACTGGGACTTCGCCCATCTGGGCATCAAGGAAACGCAGTATCTTACTCACTTTTTTCACCACTGGACGGCCAAGTTCATCCCCCAGATCCCGGCCCGCGTGATCGAGCGCTACGCCCGTCCAGGTGACGTTGTGCTGGACCCGTTCATGGGGTGCGGCACCACGCTGGTGGAGGCGGCGCGGTTGGGTCATGACTGCTGGGGGACTGACATCAACCCGCTGGCAGTGCAGATCGCAAAGGCGAAGACCGGGGCCATCAGCAGCGAGCAGCTTGCGCGGTACCTCGAATGGCTGGCCAAGGCCGCTGGCGATCCGGCCGCGCACCGCGCTCAGTCGGCGGAGTTGTTCCAGGACAGCAAGAAGTGGTTCCGGGAGGAGGTGGCCCAGAGCATCAGCGCCATTCTCCGTCGCACGCGACGGCTGGAGTCTTCCACCCGCAGCTTCGTCGAGGTCGGCCTCTCCGACCTGCTCAAGGGGATGAGCAACGCGCGCATGGACCGCACGATCCCCACTCTACCGGCCACGCCCAGGTACATTGACAAGAAGCACTACCACCGCGAGGTTGACAACCGCACCCGGGAGATCAACCCGTTCGCGCGGCTGCTCCACCAGCTCCGCCGGATGGAGGGTGCGCTTACCGAGTTCCGCTCGCAGGCCGCCGGGCACGCGGAGCCGATCTTGCACGATGCCCGCGACCTGGCCTCACTCGGCCGCAAGGCCCAGCTCGCCGTCACCTCCCCGCCGTACTGGAACGCCCAGAACTACCAGAAGATGCACTGGCTCTCATTCCGCGTCCTCGGGCTTGCGGAGCCGGGCCGCGCCGAGATCGGGCGGCGCGCTCAGGACTACCTCGGCGACATGGAAGCAGTCATCGTACAGCTAACCCAAGTGCTGCGAGGCCACTTCGCTCTGGTGATTGGCGAGTCCCAGGAGGGCATCCACGAGCGGGTAAGGGATCTCTGCCTGGCGCACCGCATGAAGCTGGTAGGCACGTTCACGCGGCGCCTGATCAACCAGGCATTCTTTGCCAAAGCGGTCAAGGCAGAGGTCATCTACATCTTCTCGCATCGGCCCTGAGGCGCGCTCCGCGGCCCGATGGGCAGTGGTCCTGCTACCCCCCGCCGGCGATCTGCTTCAGATACGCGTCCAGCCGCTCGATGCGCTTTGAGAGGGGAGGGTGACTCTGGAGCAGCCAGGTGATGCGGGCTGGATCGCCTTCCTTGTCGTGGAGATAGGCGAGGAGCTGGCGCAGGCCGTCTGCCCGATACCCCGCACGGAAGGAATACAAGGTGCCCACCTGATCGGCCTCGTATTCCTTCTCCCGATACCCCTGGCGCATTTCCAGGTCGAGGGCGATCGAAGCGGCCTGGCGGATGGATTCAGAGCTCTTGCGCGTGACCAACTCTATCAGCAAGCTCTGGGTCATGGCCTTCTCGATCGCTGACTTGGCATGATGGTGGTCCACATGCACCGCTTCGTGCCCGATCACCCCGGCAAGCTGGTCATCTCCCTTCGCGTAGCTCATCATGCCCTTCGTGGCATACACGAATCCGCCCGGCAGCGCCAGCGCGTTCACCTCCTCGGTATTCAGGATCTTGAAGGTCCACGGCAGCGATGGATCGCTGGTGGTGGCGGCGATGCGCCTTCCGACGGCATCCAGACGCTTCTGCGCCGCCGGGTCGTTCATCACGCCGTACTTCGCCTCCAGCTGCGAAGCGCCGTCCCGGCCGATCTGGATCTCGGTGTCCCGGTCTATCTCCAGGGGATTGTCGCAGCCCGTCGCCAGGGCGCTCAGCAGCACCACGAGCAGGAAGCCGGTCAGTCGCATAGTTTGTTCTCCTCTCCCAGGCGTCATATAGATCCGCGGCATTGCTTCGGTGGTGCACTGCCGACTCAACACCTAGGGTGTTAGCCACGCGAGCAGGCTTTCCTGTCGCCGCGGGATGCCAGCAACAGGCGATCAGGCAGGAGGATCGCCGGAGCCTGTCGTACTCAACCATGGCGAGGGGAGATGGACGACCAGGCCAAGGGTATGAAGAAGCAACTGGAGCGACTGCGGGAGGAGGCCCTCAGGCGCAGGGTGGAGTTCGCGGAGGCGCGCTTCGCGGCCGTCAGGCACAGCGGGCTGATGCTTCAGGACGGCCGCGCCGACCGGGTGGCCGCCGGAGAGAGAGCGGGAGTGGGCGTGCGCGTGCTGGTGGAGGGGGCATGGGGGTTCTCCAGCTCCGAATCAACCGCCTACCCGGATTGGGTTTCGTGTCTGGAATCGGCGATTGAGCTGGCTCGCGTGTCTGCGGCCCGCCTGGAGGAACCGGCCATTCTCGCGGAGGCGCCGGCGGTAGTGGATGAGGTCGGGGCCATCTTCGCGCTGGACCCGAGGCAGGTGCCGCTGGAGCGGAAGCTGGCCGCCGTCCGCGGCTACGAGGAGGCATCTGCCTGTTATGCTGGCGAGCACGCGGCAAATCTGATGACCGGCTACAGCGATGCCTTCCAGACAGAGATCGTGTGCAACACCCGGGGCACGCTGGTCTCTTCGGAATCTGTGCGCACCGCCATCTGGCACGCCATCACCGCACGCAACGGGTCGGTGCGCCAGCGTGCCCGAGAGATGCGGGGAGAGCAGGCGGGGTTCGAGCTGGTGGAAGCAACGCCTGCCGCGGAGCTCAGCGTCAAGGCGGCCGTCCGCGCGGTGGCGCTGCTCGGCGCCAGCCCCGCGCCCGCGGGCAGGTTCCAGGCCGTGTTCCACCCCTCCATCACCGGGCTGCTCGTTCACGAGGCGATCGGGCACAATGCGGAAGCCGACCACATCCTCAGCGGGCAGTCCATTCTCTCCGGCAAGCTCGATACTAAGGTGGCGGCTGATTGCATCACCATCGTGGACGACGCGACTATCCCCGGCTCTTGGGGCTCCTACCGCTATGACTCCGAGGGAGTGAGCGGGCAGCGCCGGATGATAGTCGAGAACGGAGTGCTCAAGGGGTTCATGCATTCGCTGGAGACGGCGGCGAAGATGAGCGTGGCGCCCACTGGGTCGGCGCGGGCCGACGGCTTCTTGCACCGGCCGATCGTGCGCATGAGCAACACCATGATTCTCCCGGGCGAGATGTCTCTCGACGAGCTGATCGCCGACATTGACGTCGGCATTCTGCTTCGGGGCGGCCAGTGGGGCTATGTGTGGTGCGAGAAGGGGCAGTACACCTGCCACGCCGGCGAGGGGGTGATGATCCGGAATGGCCAGCTCGCCGAGCAGGTGCGCGACGTCTCGATCTCTGGCATGACGCTAGAGACGCTGGCGAACGTGCTCGGTGTCAGTCGCGACTTCGAGCTTCGCATGCCGGGCAACTGCGGCAAGAACGGGCAGAGCATGCCGGTGAACGGGGGCGGGCCTTACGTCAGGGTCAGGGAGATCGTGGTCGGCGGCCAGGGATAGGGCAGCTAGGAGGCAGCGGAGCTACGCTCCGCCGTAGATGGGTGACTTGCTTAGGATAGCAGAGATCGCTTGTCAGTCTGCCATGCAGGCGGGGGCGGAGTTCGCCGACGCCTCCGTGGAGTCCGGCCGCGGCATCTCTGTTTCCGTGGAGAAGAACGCCATCAAGTCAAGCGATGCACGGCTGTGGGCGGCCGTCTCCGTGCGCGCCTTCTTCGGGGGAGGCACCGGTTGGTACAGCATCTCCGGCATAGCCGAGGAGCAGGCTCGCGAGGCGGGCCGGCAGGCGGCGGAGATGGCCAAGGCGGCCGAGCCGGACCCGGACTTCGTGGATCTGGTCTCGCCCTCGCCTTACCCGGAGATACCGGGCCTCTATGACCCCGGCCTCGCCGCCATCACCCCTGTGGAGGTGGCGGCCTGGGTGGTGGGCAATATTGACTCGGCGCGGGCGGTGGCGGCGGAGGCGATTGTCTCCGGGGGCGCCTCGACGGGGTCGCGGGAATGGGCGCTGGTCAACAACCTCGGCGTGAACGTGACCCAGCGCACCACCAGCGCTTCGGTCAGCGCCCATGCGGTCATCCGACACGACGATGATGTGGGGTCCTTCTTCGAATGGGATGCGGCACGCCGGCTGGCCGACCTGGAGGTGGACGGGATCGGGGCTCGCGCCGCGACAGAGGCACTGAGATACCTGAACAGCAGGACGGTCAAGACGGCGGTCCTCCCAGTGGTGTTCGGCCCGCTCTCCAGCAGCGGGCTGATGCAAGGCCTGTGTGCAGCCGCCAGCGCGGAGGAAGTGCAGCGAAACCGTTCCTTCCTCATCGGTAAGAAGGGCGACCGGGTGGCATCGGAGGCGCTTACCCTGGTGGACGACCCTCTCATCGGCGGCGGCCTCAGCTCATCGGCCTGCGATGGCGACGGCTTCCCACACACAAAGGTCACGCTGGTGGAGAAGGGGGTCCTGCGCACCTTCCTCCACAGCCATTACACCGCCAGGAAGTCCGGCGAGCAGAACACGGGCCATTCGACGCGCGGTGGAATCGCCACCACAAACGTGCTGCCTGCACTGGGGGACAAGACGGCCGCCGAGATCATCGCCGAGGTGGACGACGGCATCTATGTCGCCCTCGGTAGCCCGGTCGCGGATACCGCATCCGGACAGGTGTCCGCCCTGGTTGACGCCGGCTTCCGGATCGAGAACGGCGAGCTCACTCACCCGCTCAAGAACACCATGGTAGCCGGCCACGGACTTGACCTGCTCCAGGCCATAGACGCGATCTCCTCCGACTACCGCGCTGAGCCGGGTAGAGTGCTGCCGACCATCCGGGTGCAAGGGGTGAAAGTGGCAAGCGGCAGGTGACTTGTCCGCCTGTGGCGGGATGGTAAGAGCGCAACCGCGCCTTCCCGCTACTTTCTCACCAGCTCTCCGTCGAACGCGAGCGGGCCTCGCACATCCAGATGTCCCCCAATCGTCTCCACCTGCTTTCCCGACACCAGTATCTGCACCCTGGCAATTCCCGGCACGGAAGTCAAGGTGTTGACTATCGAATAGACGGCCGCTTCTTCGCTCGACGAGCCGCCGCCGAAGCCGGTGACGAGTTCGTCGCTGAAATCCGCGGTGGCGATTCCGCCGTCAACCCGAACCCCGCGCACCTTCACCCCCTCGGGCAGCGGCCGGTCACAGCCCGGCGGCACCCCGCCGGCGATCAGCTCCTCGAGGGCGCCCCTGGCCGGCGACTTCGCCGGCACCTTCCGCGCGACCGGAAACAACGTCACCGCGCCTCCGACGACGCGAACGAAGTACACCTGCGCCTCGATCGTGCTGATGGCGCCATGGGAGGTCGTGCTCTGGGGAACCGCGTGGTTGGCCTTGCCACCGCTGGCGGCCCCCGGCTTCATCCAGGGGAGACGGCTCAGGTACTCGGGGTGGGTCCGCCACACCCACACGCCGCCGGCGACGGCCGCAAGCACGACCAGCGCAGCGAGCGTTCTGCCGACCCTCCCCACAGCCGGCGGGGATGGACGTGGGCGCGGCCTGCGTCTCCTGCTCATCTAGTCGCCGCCTCCGG
>Ga0315274_10016040_pt1 | contig 10595 bp, 8 predicted proteins | sample YL17G02_20_MG_FD_203700 | JGI IMG/M metagenome (GOLD analysis project Ga0315274, IMG submission 203700) | Sediment microbial communities from Yellowstone Lake, YNP, Wyoming, USA - YL17G02_20 | ecosystem: Environmental > Aquatic > Freshwater > Lake > Sediment | place: USA: Wyoming | collected...
GGACTTAGGCATCGCCGGGAGCTGCCGCAGCTTTGGAGCGGATTCGGGGTCAAATCTCGGCGATTGACGGTCGGCACGAACTGTCCGAGGTTGGGTGGGAACAGAAGTAAATTCGAAGTACGAATGTCGAAATCCGAAACAGGCGTAGCGGCTGGCGACAGCGCTCGTAGTGACGCCGCAAGGCGTTGCTTATCTTCCCGTCCGCGGTCACCCGCGAGACATCCTGTATGCCCTTGCGGGCACACTACAAACGAGGAGCCGGGCCCAACCCAAGCCTGGGCGACGGCGGTTTCGTCATTCAGATTTCAGGTCATTCGGATTTGTTTCGGAATTCGAGCTTCGGATTTCGTGCTTTCTTGCTGGTGTGTTCTGTGTACTGCGGCGCGTGATGGCGTATAATGGCGCGAGGAGTATGACTGTGGAATAGGCTGATATACGCGGCGTGCGGGGCGGGTTGGCCCGGCGGCTGCGGGACTGGAGTCGATGGCAGGCAGAAGGATAGACGAACATACACTGAAAGTGCTCGAATTCGAGGACGTGAAGAATACACTGGCGTCGTTTGCCGCCAGTGATCTTGGCCGGGATGTGGCAAGGGGCTTGTATCCATCCGTCGATCTGCGATGGGCAAAGGCCCGTCTGGCGGAGACGACCGAGCTGGGGGCCGTGCTGGAGCGGGGCGAGCGAGTGCCGATGGCCGGCCTGCGGGATATTCGGCCGATGCTCAAGGAGTTCGGCAGGAAGCAGACGGTACTTGAGCCCGCCCAACTGCTGGAGGTTTCCGATACGCTAGCGGCCGGCGGCAGGCTCAGACTGTTCCTGACCAACCTGGAGCCCGTGCAGAGCAGCCATCTGTGTGCCATGGGCGAGAAGCTTGGCGACTATCAGCCGATCGTGGATGAAGTCACTCGCTGCATCGGCGGCGACAAGCGCGTGCGCGACGATGCCTCAGATAAGCTCAAGGAGATCCGCCGTCAGATCGCCCAATTGAGCGAGCGCATCCACCATCGATTTCTGAGCATCGTGTCTTCGCCTTCGCTGCGGCGGGCGGTGGAGAACGACAATTTCCTCCTGCGTCACGGCCGGCCCGTCGTTGCGCTGAAGGCCAACTACCGCAACGCCCTGCGTGGCACGGTGCTGGATCGCTCGAACACCGGGGCGACGTTGTACGTCGAGCCGGACGAGCTTGTCGAGCTGAGCAATGAGATGGAGGACGCGGTCTTCGAGGAGAAGAAGGAGATCGGCCGCATCCTGTGGCTGCTCACCAAAATGGTGCTGGACCAGCAGGAGAGCATCCTGGACACCGTCAGGATGTTGGCCCTGATTGACCTGACCTATGCGAAGGCGAGGTTCGGTATCGCTTATGGCATGCATCCGCCGGACCTCATTCCAGGCACATTGTTGCACCTTCGCGATGCACGGCATCCTCTGCTGTTGCAGTTGATGAGCCGGCAGAAGGGTTGCGAAGTGCGCGAGCTGACCACGGAAGTCGTGCCCATCGACGTGCGGCTGGGCGACGACTTCGATCTGCTGCTGATCACCGGGCCCAATACTGGCGGCAAAACCGTGGTGCTCAAGACCATCGGCTTGCTGACCGTCATGGCGCAAAGCGGGATGCACATTCCGGCTCTCGCGGGGTCGCAGGTATCCGCATTCCGGCAGATCTATGCGGATATCGGCGACGAGCAGAGCATCCAGCAGAGCCTGAGCACGTTCTCCGCCCACATGCGCCAGGTTGTCAAAATCCTCAATGAGACGAGCGACGGCACGCTGGTTCTGCTCGATGAGCTTGGCGCGGGGACCGACCCGATCGAAGGAGCCGTCCTGGCGAACGCCGTGCTGGACAAGCTGATCGAAAAGGGGGCCAAAGTCGTGGTGACCACCCATCTGGGGCAGCTCAAGTCCTACGCCTACAGCACGCCGCGGGCACAGAATGCCTCCGTGCAGTTCGATAGCGAGACCCTGGAGCCTGCGTTTCGATTGATGATCGGCACGCCGGGCAGCAGCAACGCGCTGGTCATCGCCAAGCGGCTGGGGATGCCCAAGGCCGTTGTCAGCAAGGCGAGCTCGCTGCTGGAAAAGGAATCCGACGGCACGTCCGAGCTGATCAACCAGATTCAGGCCACTCGCGAGGACTCCGAGCGCAAACGTGTCGAGGCCCAGTCGCTGCTCGATGAGGCCAAGGCCGTGCGGTCCGATGCCGCCGAGCGGTTGCAGCGAGTGGGAGAAGAGGGCCGGCGGCTCAAGGAGCAGGCGGACCAGGAAATCGATGATTCCATGCGGTCCGTGCGTCGTGTGATCGAGGAGTTTGCCGCCGAGATGCGAAACGCCCCAAGCCTCTGGCAGCAGAAAGCGCGTGAACTTGCGGGCAAGGTGGCCGAGCTGGCGGCCGGCACCCCGCTGGCGATGCGCCACTCGGACTTCATCGACGCTCTGCACAGGGGCGACAGTGTCCACGTGATTCCCTTCCGGCGCGAAGGCATCGTGGAACGCGTGCGCAAGAAGCGTGGGACGATCGTGGTCTTCGTGGACAGCAAGCAGGTCGAAGTCCCTTTCGCGGAAATCTCCAAGCCCCGGCAGGCGTAACAGGTGTCACGCCATCGCTTTTTCGAGCACCTCGATCAGCTCATCGTCGCGCAGCTCGACGGGATTGCCTTTCATGCTGCTGGCCTTCTTCGCCTGCGCTGCGACGGCGGGCAGGTCTTCTTGCAGGAGGCCGTATGTACTCAATCCGGGCAGGCCGAACTCCGTGCAGAGATCCTGAATCCAGGAGACGGCGTCGGGCGCGCGGGCGGCGTCTCGGCCGGTCAGGATATGAGCGACCTCATCGAAGCGGACCAGGGCCGGCGAATCCGGGGCCCGAGCCTGCAAGGCCCTCACGTTGGTCTCGATGACATGGGGCAGGAGCTTGCCGCAGATGGCGCCGTGGGGCGCGTCCGTCATGCCCCCCAGCGGTCCCGCAAATCCGTGCACGGCGCCGAGTGCAGCGTTGGCCAACGCCAGGCCGCTGAAGAGGCTTGCGATTGCCATGTCTTCACGTGCCTGGGCATCGCTTCCGTCCCGGAACGCGCGTCGAAGGGACCGACCGGCTCGATCCAAGCCTTCCCGGCAGACGCCATCCGTCAGTGGATTGGCCTTATTGGAGACGAATGGTTCGATCAGTTGTGTCAGGGCGTCCAGGCCGGTGCTCGCGGTCAACTCCGGCGGCATGGAATGGGTCAGCAGCGGATCGATCATCGCCAGTTGGGGCAACAACAGGGGACTTCGCATACTGACCTTTACCCGGTGCTCCGGCACGCGCAGGACCGCATTGCGCGTGACCTCCGCTCCCGTTCCCGCCGTCGTCGGCACGGCGACATAGGGGACGGGCTTCTCGCGCAGAGGCTTGCCTGCACCAACAACTTCGAGGTAGTCGAGCAACTCCCCCTCGTTCGTCAACATGGCGGCAACGACCTTGCCGACGTCGATGACACTTCCGCCTCCAATGGCGATCACAGTCTGACTCTGGGCCCGTCGAGCCGAGATGACAGCCGCCTGGGCGACGTCCGTCGTGGGCTCGCCGGTGGTGCGGAAGATCTGACACGTGGTTTGTGCTGAGGCCAGTTGATCGAGGATGCGGCCAAAGCGGCGCGGGTCGCTCCCCACCAGCACGAACGCACGGCAACCCAATTCGCTGACTCCCTGAGCAAGCTCCTCCGCGGCGCCTGGGCCAAAGACGATTCTCTTGACAGTGGAGAATTCGAATCGCATAGGTGTGTCGCCTACTTGCCGGCGTAGTTCCAGCCACGTTCCTCCGGAAACACATCGGCATATTTCGTGCTGGTTCGCGGCTCGGCCATCATGCTCTCTACGGCATCACGCCATTTCTTGTAGTGCGCCGTCTCTTTGTGTCTGGCCGGGTCGTCCGCCGTGCGGTAGACCTCGACCAGAACGAACCTCGTGGGGTCATCCTGCTGCTGAATGACATCGAACCTGGCAACACCGGGCTCTTTGACGCTGGCCGTGGCGTTCTCAAGACTGGCAGCGAGAAATGCCTCCACCTGATCCGCCTTGACGTGCACGTGCACATGAACGATCAACATGGCTGTCTCCTTACCAGCAATGAGCCTGCGGCAGTGTAGCATAGCCCCGGCGGGTGTGCAACTGCCAGCCCTATCACATCGGTTGATGAGAAAGCCCCGTCTTCCCTGAGAAGCGGCTTTGCTTTCGCCGACACCTCATGCATGTTTTCTCGCCGCCTTTTTCCGAGCAGCGGCTGGCTTCATCTGGCACCCCGTGCTTCCTGCCCAACAACGAATGACGAAGCAGGGTCTCAGTCCTGCCTCCTCTTGCGCGCGAGTCTGTCTTACATCGTCTGAAGCCGAGTGGGGACTATCTTTGTGAGCAGAGTGAATTATGGGCGATTATTGGTTGACACGACCATCCATGCACGATAAAGTGCATATTGCATACATAGCGCAACAACATGATGATTGCATCTCTGAGAGCCGCTTTGTGCGAAAGGTGTTTGCGCCGAGATAATTACCGGTGATCGAACCTGCACGCCCGGCAGAAGACCATCTGGGCCTACGCCTGTGGGACTCCTGCCCAGGTGAGCAAGCTTGACCCTGCAATGTGTTCTCTCTCGGAAACGACAGTCGGTGAACACCAACGGAAAAACAGTGCCATAAAGGCCGTTGTCGCCGGCGCAGGCAGATAAGATTCGTGCTACAGACCGAAACCTAAAACACATGAATATTGGGAGGTAGAGAGCTATGAGGCAAAATAAGAAGACATTTGCGGTCAAGTCCATCATCATTCCAGGGACAGTCTGTGTTCTGGCAGCGTTTGCATTTCATGGGTGTGATGGAGGAGAGCCATCGATCGATTATCTCGTGCTAAGCTACGACATTGTGGCCCAAGGCGACATGCAGGGCGTGCAGTGGGGCTCTTCCGGGGGAAACAGTGCCCATTTGACAGTCACTGGACCCGGCAATAACGGTGGTTCCATATATTCCGAGGACGTACCTCTAAGCTCGGAGGGAGTACACCCGTTTCCGACAGATACTTGCGCGCCCGGAGAATACGAAGTGACGCTGCGTGTGACGAATGAGAACGGCAGCACAGAACGAAGGCTCGCTATGCTCGTGGTGGGTTCAGAGGGTGTCTGGTTCGATTTTAAGAAGTACGTCGACCGGCCAAAGGTACACGCTTGGACAGGATTCGAAGATCAAGTGGTACCAGTCTCCACAGGGCAAGGAAGGGACGATGCTGACAGTGTTGTCTCCGTGTCAAAGTACGTTGGTTGTGCGAAGATTAAATGGACGAGCGGAATCCCATGGCCAGACTGTGAGGAGGCACGATGGATGACTATCAGAAAGTCCACTCAAGCTCAGGTTTTTCGGGATGCACAAGTGGACATCTTCCCGTGGCCAAGCTTGCCAGGGAGTTACTACTGTACTTCAATATGGGAACCATGTGCATTGGGTACAGACGCATTGTTGACTTATTTCACGTTGTCTTTCAATGTTAGGAGTACAAGGTAGTTTGGGAGGAAGCAGAACAGCTAATAGGAGTGCAGAATCTCCTCCCTGTCATGACGCCGGCGAAGAGGACACATAGGTAAGGACGGTTCTGCCATACTCTGCGCAGGGGGAGAACGGGGGCAAAGGCAGGCCCTGCGCAAGCTTTTACCGGTGGCGTCTTAGCGTGGACCGAGAGGATGGGTGTCGCGGTTGTGGGGAAGCGCCTCGTCATTGACAATGGTCTGCGTTTCCATTATGACCTGGGATGTGGATTGTGGCCGGTGTGCGGCAGGTCCGCGTGGAATCCTGGTTGGTATTGGGAAAGGCAGAGCAGGACGCGTGGCGATTCTGGCAGGGATAGATGAGGCGGGATTCGGGCCGCTTCTGGGGCCGCTCCTTGTGTCGTGCGATGCTTTTTCTGTCGAGCCGGCGATGGTGGGGGCGGACCTCTGGCAGACCTTCAAACGCAGTGTCGGCATGACCCGAAAGCACCTTTCCGGTCGCCTGCTCATCGCTGACAGCAAGAAGGCCTACCACAGGGACGAGGGGCTGGGGCATCTGGAGCGAACGTCGCTGGCCGTACTGCATGTGATGGGAGTGGAGACGCGAAATCTTGTGTCTCTACTGAGTGTTCTGTGTCCGGACTGCCTGCCGCGATTGGCGGAGTATCCCTGGTATCAGAATATGCAGAACCGTCCCCTGGGGACCGATCATGCGGATGCGAGGATCGCCGCCAAGGTCTTCGCCGACGATCTCCAATCCCAGGGTGCCAGGCTCGTGCATTTGCGAAGCTGCTGCCTCGATGTCGCATACTACAACAAGATGGTCGACCGCGTGAGGAACAAGTCGCGGGTCCTGTTCATCACCACAACCCGGCTGATTCAGAATCTCCTGGACGGGTTCCCGGGGGAGGATATCCACGTTCTGATCGACCGGCAGGGCGGGCGGGCCCATTACCGGGAACATCTGCTCCGCAGCTTTCCAGGCATGGACCTGACGATCGTGCGTGAAGACGAGGAGTGCAGCGTCTATGAATTGCGCACCGCCTCTCGTATGCTCCGCCTGACGTTCGAGGTGAAGGGGGACGATCGTTACCTGCCGGTGTCCTTGGCGTCCATGATCAGCAAGTACGTTCGGGAGCTGCTGATGGAGCGCATGAACGATTACTTTGCAGGCCTGGATGCGGGTTTGCAGCCGACGGCGGGATACTGGAAAGATGGTCTGCGTTTCATAGAGGATTTGCGATCTCGCCTGCCAGGCCTTAGAATAGACGACCGTCAGTTGATCCGATCCCGATGACGGCCGGCAGGACGACGGGATGGGCTATCGCGGATGGATTTGGCCTGTTTTCGAGGGAGTCTATGGTGCAGCATCATAGCGAACAATCGTGGTTGACGACGGCCTCGCTGGTGATCCTTGCCGTGGTGGCGCTGGCGGTGGCGCTGAAGTACACGCGGGCAATCATGATCCCCTTCGTCGTGGCGCTGTTCATTGTGGCGCTGGTCTCACCGATCGAGGACTTCCAGGTGCGGCATCTGAGGCTGCCTCGGCCCATCGCTATCATTGTGACATTGCTCGTGGTTCTGTTCGTGATTGCGGTGGTCTCCCTGTTCGTCGTGCAGGCGATCCGGACGATTGCCTCCACGGCGGGCGAATACAGCACCAGCTTCACCAAGATGGCCAACGAGCTGCTCAAGCCCGTCGAGTACATCTACAGGCATGAGGAGTTGCAGTCGTCGACGGCCCCGGACAACGCGGAACCTGCCCATGCCGGGCCGTCACAACTGCAAGCACGGAGCATAGAGGACGACGCCAATGAGGCGCCGATCGTGCGTGGGGAACCCAATGAGCCGCCCAGAAGGGTGCAACGCATAGACACAAGGAAGATCCTCAGTGACTTGATCATCAACACGAGGCAGATCGTCAGAGACGTCGCGAACCAGATCTTCAACATGCTCCGGAATACCGTTGGGGTGATTTTGGGGCTGATTTCGGGTGTGCTATTTGTCTTCATTTTCGTCGTTTTCCTCTTGGCCGGCCGCAATCCTTATGCAGAGCACTCACAGATTTACAGAGACGTGGTGCACAAGATCCGGCGATACCTCGGCACGAAGGTCGCCATCTCGGCGGCCACCGCTGTGCTGATCTGGGCGTCGCTTGCCAGCATCGGTCTGGAGCTGGCAGGGGTCTTCGCCATTCTGACGTTCTTTCTCAAGTTCATCCCGTCCATTGGCCCCATCATCGCGATGCTGTTGCCCGTCCCTATCGCCGTGGCCCAGTTCCAGTCGCACTGGCCTGTGATCCTGGTGCTGGTCATCCCCGGAGTCATCTACAGCGTGCTCGGCAACATCGTGGAGCCCAAGCTGATGGGCGAAGGGTTGGATTTGCATCCGGTCACGGTCCTTCTGGCCCTGTCGTTCTGGGGCCTGCTGTGGGGAATCGTGGGCATGTTTCTGGCGACGCCGATCACGGCCGCCATGCGGATTGTGCTGCTGCAGTTCGATACGCTCCGACCCATCGGCAACCTGCTCGCCGGCGATTTCGCAACGGCACAGAAGACCACCAGACAGGGGGCTTGAGGCGTGCGGAAGCGGGGTGATTCACGAGAGGACTGCATTTCTGTCGTAGGGGCGAGAGACCCTGCGACATGCCCGATTCGAGACGGCAGTTACTCCTTCTTCATCTCCTCCGCCAGCAGTTGGATCTGCCGGGTTTCCTCGCGAATGATCTTGTCGATCGTGTCCTTGCTGGCGGGGTCGCGGGCGAAGTCCTTCAGACCCCGGTAGAAGATAACCACTTCATTGGCCCGTCGCATCGCGTCCTTGATAATCTGGTGTCGATTCTCCTTGCCGGTAGGGCGATCGGCCACATCCTGCCGGGTCCCAAACCATGTCAGTCCCGCCATGACGGGGGGGTTGGAAAGGACATAGTCATCGGGGTCGAATGTGCCAAACTCCCCGGTCTTCTCGGAGAACCGCTTTCTCATGCGGGCCCAGATCTTCTCGTGCTTGGCCTTCCAGGTGGCCAGTCTGTAGTAAAGATCGCGAATCTGGGGATCGGTGAACGACTCGGCCGCCTTGAGGTAGAACTTCGCCCCCTTATGTTCAATCTGTTCCGCGATTTGCAGGATTTCGAAGACGCTGAATTTCGTCTCCATGCCGTGCCTTTTAGAAAGAGATATTATTCTCTCCCTCAGGAGTTCTGCACCGGCGCTGCGATTCCACCGAGTGGCAATGCCGCTTGGCCGCATACAACACCGACATACGGCATTATAGCCGCTGGAGACAATAAGTCAACCCCGAACTCTGCGCGCGGCAGCGCTCATTTCCATGTTATTGTATTGGTAACGCCCGATAATCGGCCTGAGGACATTTCTCCTCCGGCGGTCAAAAAAAGTGAGTTCCATAGGGCAAAGACTCCTTCCCGTTGTTATATTGGTGAATCGACCGTTCTTCATTGACGGTCTGTGGCAACGCGAAAAAACAAGAAGCAATGAGAGTTCAGAAGGAGGAACGAAATGAGCCTGAGAAGTGCATTGTTGGCGATCGTGGTCCTGGCGGCTGCCTGTGCTGTTCCCATCGCGGCCCAGCAGACGCTCGGCGACCTTGTGGCCCAGGGCGGCTATGACTGGCTGATGGGCCGGTGGGTCGCCACGAGCGACGAGGGCGAGAAGGTGGAATTCCGCTACGATTGGGCGCTCGACAAGCAGGCTGTCGTTGTCGACACCATCATGGGCGGATTCAAGTATCAAGGAATGGCGATGCTCTCGCCCAACGGATATGACGTGCTGGGATTCGGCGCGGACAACCGGGGTGGCGTGTGGAAGGGGACCTGGTCCGAGGATCCCGCCGGGCTGGTGAACGGGATCGAGCATACAAGCCCCGGGGGCGAGGTGCGCAAGGCGGAGATCGTGCATAGCAGGGTCGATGCCGACACGATGACGATTGCGATCTATGCCGTCGATAGCAGCGGCAGCCGCAGCGGCGAGCCCTGGGCCAAGCTGACCTACAAGCGTCAGACGGCTCCGGCGGCGACCATCGCGTCTACCTCCGAGCAGACCGGTGGTTCGGCGGACTACCAGACCCTGGCCGATCTCGTCTCGCAGGGCGGTTATGAGTGGCTCATCGGCAAATGGGGCGCGACGAAGGACGACCGGACGTACCAGCTCGAGCACACACCCATTCTCGACAAGCATGCCGCGCTTGTGAACGTGAAGATCGGCGACTTCCAGTATCGCGGCATGGTCACGTATGCGCCAGCGAGCCAGGAGATCGCCCAGGTCGGCGTCGACAACATGGGCCGTATCTGGAAGGGCACGTGGGAGCAGGGCGACGAGGGGGCGGTGCACAAGGTCGATGTCACCAGGGCGGATGGCACCACGCAGAAGATCCAGATCGTCTATATCAAAGGCGACAACGACACGCTCAAGACCAAGGAGTACACCATCGAGGGTGGCAGCCCCACGCTGCGCGATGAGCTGACGTTCAAACGCCAGAAGCCGTGACAGGAAGTCACGGCAAACGGCCGGAAGTCTGCCGACCACGCCACATCCATTCGAAGTCAGAACCGGATGCGGCCGCCGAACATGTAGATCGGGCCGCTAAGGTCGATGCCGGAATCTTCCTTGTTGATGTCGTACTGGAACTCAAATAGCAGTTCCATGTTGTCGGTGACAGACACGGCAAGCCCCGCGATGACGAAGGGGAACAGACCCTCCGCAAGTGTATCGGTACCCTCTTCCTTATCGATCACGGTGTGGAACGTGCCGGGGAAGAACGGGTCCTCGAAGGTCGTGGCGTACTCGTACTCCCAGCGGTCGAAGAACCAGAAGTAGCCGAGACCGGCCCCGAGGTAGGGCCGGAGGCTCCTGTCGTAGCCAAACGGATAGAGGCGGGCTGCCAGCCGCAGGTCGAACATGCCGAGATCGTCCACGTAGGATTCGTCGATTAGCACGCCGTCGTCGATGTCGGAGTAGTCGTCGTGGATCGACCCGAGCGAGGAGCCGCCGATCGTGAAAGCCAGATCGAGGTAATCGTTGCATAACAGCGGGCTGGAGATCTCCAGCTCCAGCCTTGCCCGGGTCGTTTTTTCAAG
>Ga0315274_10016042_pt1 | contig 10593 bp, 7 predicted proteins | sample YL17G02_20_MG_FD_203700 | JGI IMG/M metagenome (GOLD analysis project Ga0315274, IMG submission 203700) | Sediment microbial communities from Yellowstone Lake, YNP, Wyoming, USA - YL17G02_20 | ecosystem: Environmental > Aquatic > Freshwater > Lake > Sediment | place: USA: Wyoming | collected...
ATCTTCGAGTTCATCGAAGGCTGGTACAATCGCAATCGGTTACATTCGTCTCTGGACTACCACAGTCCAGTGGAACATGAACTTCAATTTGGACATTAATTGTGTCCACTTTTTTGAGGCAAGCCCACCTTACGGTCACAGGATAGGTGGGTGAATATTCAAGAATATCATCTTATTGAAGATCAATAACATTTGGTTTCATATTCTATAAGCTAATATTCCCACTCCGCATGCGCCAACGGAGCTCGATTTAGCTCCTCACGATATTGCCGCCATTGGGGTAAAAATTTGTTCATGTAATCCACGAATCTCTCGTTATGATGGGGTTCGAGCAGATGCACCATTTCGTGAACTACAATGAATTCCAGGCAATGAGGAGGTTTTTTTGCCAGTTCAAGATTGAGCCAGATTCGGCCTGCTTCAATGGTGCAAGAACCCCATCTGGTTTTCATTTTTTTGATACCCCAATCGGCAACATCCACACCAACGATCTTTTCCCATTTTTCAATCAATTGTGGAATTGCTTGCCGTAAGTGTGCTCGATACCAAGCTAACATAACCCGCTCGCGCCGGTCTATATTGCTATATGTGCGAACATACAGATCAATAATTTTCTTGTTGCGAACAATCGCTTTGCCAGGATTATCATGATAGACAACATTCAGTAAATAGCGTGCGCCAAAAATAAAGTGGCTTTCTCCACTCACATATTCACGTTTTGTCTGCCGCTCTTGTTCTTCGAACTTTAGCTTCTGGCGTTTAATCCATGAAAGTCTCGATATTACAGCCAGCCTTACGGCTTCATCATTTATGCGTAATGGAGCAGCCACACGGATCCGGCCGGTAGGAGGATAAACCCCAATGTGTAAATTCTTAATGTCTTTACGGACTACATCTACGATCAGCCCATTTACATCAATATGATGCATTCTCAATATTCTCTTTGGTTCTTGACCAACTCAAATATACGCTCGACTTCAGCTTCGTCATCAATGATATTACGGATTACATACTTTATTTCACGCTCTTTGATTATATGTCCACGCCAATCGTCCTTTCGGATGGCCAAGATTTGAGTATCCAGGGCAATTGCGAGTTCTTCGTTTCTTTCAAGGTTGTCATATAAGGCACGGCGTGCGGAGGTGTTCAGCGCCTTGGGATAGGTGACTCCACCGCTGGCGGGGTTGACTACCTTTTTGGTCAGTTCCACCAGTTTTTCCAGATATTTTTCGTATTCTGCTGCCTGCGCTTTGCGTTCCTGGATCAAATCATCCAATAATTCGGACATTCGCTCATAGTATTTGGGGTTGATGGGCTGCTCGTCAATGATAACTCGGCGCAAGTTGTTTTCGATGGTCTCGGCCACCGCAACAGGATTAGCAGCAATTCCTTTAGGGAGTTCGTTTACAGCATCTTTTCCACGCTCGACGATGAGCTGGATGAGGGTCATATCGTCGAAAGCAGAAATTGTCCGGCTTTCCTCGGCACGGATGTACGTGTCGATCAGATGGCGCATGGCGGGTTCGTAAATTTTCAGGTCAATGTAATCACCACTGGCAAGTTTTACCTCTTTGCGCACCTTTTCGTAGTGGTCCACTTCCTTCTGAATGGTTTCAATCTCGTGCGCGGCGTATCCGGCATCGGTCAATTCGTTAGCAAGATTGGCGTAGGCACGAATGAGCGAGACAGTCAACTTATAGAGGGCGATACGTTTAGGTTCGTTGTCCTTTAACTGGTCCTTATCAGATGTATCTATTCCGCAGAAATAGTGCTGGTATTCCAGCGTGCCTCTTGGCGGGGCGACGGCTTCACACAGGGCTTTGATGGCTTCACGGGCTTCTTCGAGGCGTTCCCTGGCTTTATCGAGGCGGTTAGTGAGTAAATCGATGACATCTTCTTTGTCATATCCATCGAAGGCTCCAGAAGTGTAATCATTGACAGCAACTTCAAGGCTCTGGAACAAGTCTTTGTAATCAATTACATAACCGTATTCTTTATCTTCACCATCAAGACGGTTGATACGGCAGATTGCCTGGAATAAGCCGTGGTCGCGCATTTGTTTGTCGATATAGAGATAGGTGGCTGGAGGTGCATCGAACCCGGTCAGCAATTTGTCCACTACGATGAGTAATTTCATCTGCCCTGGTTCTTCCACAAACTTCTTCTTGGCATCCTTCTCAAACTCTTCAACGTCTCGTCCATCCAGCATCTTGATGTAAATTTCGTACTGCTTGAGTTTTTCCGTCAGCCCTTCGCCGGTTTCTTCGCCCGTGATGTCGCCAGGCGATGGCCTGTAGGATGTGACAATGGCGCACTTGGTGAAACCGTGGGAGACGAACAATTCGTAGAACTTGCAAGCCTGGTAGATGCTGCCCGAGATCAGCAGTGCGTTACCGCGACCACTTTGCAGACGATCGCGGGTTTCCATATCGAACAAAATGTCAGCGACGATCTTCTCAAGACGGTCTTTCGAGCTGAGCAGGGCTTGTATGGTACCCCAGCGCTGCTTGAGTTGGGCGCGGGCGATATCGTTCAACCCTCTTGTCTTGGCTTCAAACCACTGATCAATTTTCTCTTGCGATGTGATGTACTGGTCAATGTCACGCGCTTCATAACGCAGGTCGAGCACCACGCCGTCCTTAACAGCCTCGTCATACTTGTAGGTATGGATGTAACTACCAAAGACTTCGATGCTCTTTTGTTTATCGGCTTTCAGCAAAGGTGTGCCGGTGAAGCCTATGAACATGGCATTCGGCAGTATCGCTTTCATAGCTTTATGCAGGTCACCCGATTGGGTGCGGTGACATTCATCCACAAAAACAAAAATGTCGCCTTTGGCTTTGAAACCTTTGGGCAGGTTGTTTTGCAGTTCTGCAATATACCCGGAAATATCACCTTCTTCTTTGCCGGCAAATTTGTGGATAAGTGAACAGAGCAGCCAGGGTTTGGCGGTATTGAGACGAGAAATGAGATCTGCTCCGCTTTTCGTGCGGTAGATTTCTTCACCCGCGCCAAAGAATTTGCTCTCAATCTGCTCATCCAGTTCGATGCGGTCGGTGATAATGAGAACACGCGAACCGGTAACGTTTTCACGTATCCACCTGGCGAGCCAGACCATGATGAAACTCTTGCCGCTGCCCTGCGTGTGCCAGATGATACCGCCTTTACGGTCTCCGACTCGTTTTTGGGCGGCCTTCACACCAAAATACTGGTTATGGCGGCAGAGTTTTTTAATGCCCGCATCAAACGCGGTGAAGTCGTGAATGATCTCAAGGAACCGATTTTTCTCACAGAGTTGGGTTAGCGCCCGGTCAAATGGATTCTCTAGCTTGCTATCTTCATTCCAGGGCAGGTAATATTTTTCTGGGGTCTCGATGGTGGCGTAACGCAAGCCCTGAGTATCGTTACCTGCCATGACGAATTGTATGGTTGTAAAAAATTGCTGGATAAATTCCTTCTTCTGGTTATCCAGATTCTGACGGATGCCTTCGCTGATGGATACCACCGAGCGTTTGATTTCAAGCACGCCCAGGGCGATGCCGTTGACATACAGGACGATGTCGGGGCGTTTGTTATTTTGTCCACTGACGGTGACCTCTTCGGCAATGGCAAAATGATTGTTGAGCGGTTCTTCCCAATCCACCAGCCAGACGGTTTCGGCGTTCTCGCCCACATCGGCTTTTATTTTGACGCCGTAGCGCAGCAGGCTGAAGACTTCCTTGTTAATGTCATACAGGCTTTTATTCTGATCACCAGCCACTTTGTTGAGTTCATACAGCGCTTTACTGATGAGCGGCTCTATGACCTTGCGCTCTTTCAAGAATTGGCCTAGAAGGACTTCTTCGATATTGCGATTATCGGGACGATATTTCCAGTTGCCGAGATATCTGTATCCCAGTGTATCGCGGAATAAGGCCACCACGCGTTTTTGGGTGAGGAATTCTCGTTGACCGACTGTTGTCATAGCTTAATCCTGATTTACCTGCAAGGCATTGTATTCATCCTCTTCCCATTTTTGCGGATTGTCAAGGATGTATTGATAGATTCGTTCATATTCGCCCGCGTTGCGGATGACATGGTCGTGATAACGTGCCTGCCACACAAATGGGATGCCATTCTGCCGGGCGAATTTCGTTACACCTATTTTATACCCGCGCACGATGGATGCCAGATTTTGCGATTGCGGGCCAAATTGATTTTTAGGGCCATTCCGTAGAGACGCAATATTTTGCGTCTCTACGATTGCGTCCGATACGGGTTTGTTAATCACCACAATCCCGTGGACATGGTTGGGCATGACAATAAATTCTCCTAATTCCACAAACGGGAAATGGGCTGGAATTTCATCCCAGCAAACCAGCGCGGACTGCCCTAAATGGGACAGGGTCATTCCGCTGTCTGTGATTTCGCCAAAGTCGTGGGCGCGGTTGGCAACACAGATGGTGACAAAATAGGCAGCGTTGCTGCTGTAATCCCATGCCGCCCAACGTGCACTGGGGATGCGGTATTTGCGATTGAATTTGTCCATGATGGGTATCACCCAGTAGAGACGCAAGGTTTTGTCTCTACGTTAATCGTATCCTTCCCGTCAGTAGCTCCTGCATCATACCTTGTTTGAGCAGGCAGGTTTTCGCACGCTTTTGCTCCAGCGCGGTGATCTCGTCGTCCATTTCGCTGAGAATTTCGGTAATGGCTTGTTGTTCACCCAAAGAAGGAGTCTCAATTTCGTAATCTACAAAAGTCGAAGCATATACATGTCTTATGGTGCTTCCTTGAGAAAGAAACACAATTTTCTTTCTATGAAGTTGTGTATTCAATAGATAGGAGATGAAACATACATCAGCAACAGTTTTGTAAAGGATAATATCGCCACCTATGGCGACCTCTTCGTAACTATTAAAAGCACAAGCCTTCCCAACGTTCTCCAACATATTTGATGATCCGGCAATTAATATGTGAGGACTATTTATAAACACAGTTTCCGTTGATGATGTAAAGTTTTTAATCAATTCGTGTTTGATTATCTCGTTGAAATCTGTGTAGATCGAAGTGTACGGAATGGCTGGAACTTTGCCATTTGCACTCAAATCGTCTTTAGGCAAACCTTTGCCTTTAGAAAATTTTCCTAACTCTCCCAACTTCTTCGTTTCCCACTCCCTACTGAACCCTGGCAATCGCTTTTTCCCCGTCAGCAATTCCTGCATGGCACCCTGCTTGACGAGGCGTTTTTTGGCAATGAGGGTATCGAGGACGGCGATCAGGGCGTCCACGTCGCTCAGGGCGGTGGCGATGAGGCGTTGTTCAGGGAGGGGAGGTAGAGGAATAGAGATTCTTTTAAGATTATTTTTTGATATTCCGTAAACAGAGATACCAGTAGCTATCTTGATCAGTTCTTGTTTTATAAATCTAATTGATTGAATATATCCTTTATAGCCATTAGTGATAAATTCCTTGTTTCCACGAAGTAACAAGGTGTGCAGTCCAGCAACCACATATTGCTCTTTGATATTTTTTACTTCAACAGATACACCAGTCCCTTCATAATCTTCTGATGCGTCTACCATTATCAGATCACCATCTTCAACAAGAGGCAGATGTTGAACTCTAGATTTTTGGATTCGTGGAATATCTTCACGTTCACAATCAAAGAATGCAGATTGATTGGCATGAACATCACCATAGTGGATGTACTTATAATCGCCAATTTCTGATAAATCGCTTCGTGGATTGTTGGCAGTGTTCAAAAAATCAAACACTTCTGCAAATGTATATATTCCCCAATCCTCAGGGATAATGCCAGCTTCGGTTTTTTTGTAGCCCGGTTTCACTTCCATAAAAACCCCATCATTTTCAGGTGGATATCCACCTTGCCCGTTAATTCTTCCACGGTCTGGGTTTGCTGCGGCAGGGGCTTTTCATAGCGTTCCGCCAGTTCCTTGATGCGTGCGGTCAGGGTTTGCGAGATGCGATCCAGTTCGCTCTGCACACTGGCGGCGAGCGCTGCCAGCCATTTGTCATCCACCACCAGGTTGATGATCTCGGGCTGGGTCAAGGTGTTGTATTTTTCAACAACCTTTGCGTCCAGCATCTGCTGGGCATCTTTCATGTTTTTGCCCGCTTCTGCCGCCTGATCGAGCAATTGCAGGTAGAGATCGAGCAAATCGGCTTCGTCTTTATCGTCTACCGTCAACTCTTTCTGCTGCCTCATAATGCTGGCTTTGGTAATTTTGCCTTTATCGTTTCTGGCGTCTTCGAGCAAACCATCTTCGCCGCTGTGTTCTTCGTTCAGTTCTTCCACCTGGGCGCTCAGTGCTTCCTGTTCGGCTTGCCGGCTTTCGATGGCGCCCTGTTCGGTTTTGAAATAGCGTGCAATCAACAACGCGGGCGGGATCAAATCGGGATTCGCCTGCCAGCCCTCGGTGACGATCATATAAATATCGTCCTGCATGGTTTCCGTCCAGTAGTTCATCAGGTGCTGGTACATGTCGTATTTGTCCACCAGGGCGGCGTTCTCGAATGCTGCCAGCAGGTCTTCTGACAGGGTGGCGATCAGGGCTTTCGGATGAAAGATAGGTGGGGCTGTCCAAAAAGAAGAAGGACAGCCCCTTCGCGATTTATAGAAAGTTTAATATAATGGGGGGATGAAAAGAAAACCAACCGCCCCTGTTTTCAAGCCGTATATCATGAACCAAGCAGCCCTGCTGCCACCTAGCTATAACGAGTTGATACCCGACAACCACCTGGTACGGGTAGTGAATGAGGCCGTTGAAAAGATCGATGTGAGTGCGCTGATGGCGCAGTATAAGGGAGGCGGCACATCGAGTTACCATCCAAAGATGCTGTTGAAGGTGCTGGTATATGCCTATTCGGAACGGATCTATTCCTCGCGGCGGATTGCCAAGGCGCTGTGGGAAAACATCCACTTCATGTGGATCAGTGGGGAGAGCCGACCGGACTTTCGCACGATCAACGATTTTCGGGGCAGCCGGATGAAAGCGGTGATCGAAGAGGTTTTCGCTGCGGTCTTGGAATATTTGGCAGCCGGTGGGCACGTCAAGCTGAAGCACTATTTTTTGGATGGGACCAAGATTGCAGCAGACGCCAACCAACACAAGGTGGTGTGGGCTAAACGGCGGGAGAATTATCACCAACGGGTACAAGAACAAATCAAAGAGCTGCTCAAACAGATCGAGCAAGCCAATGAAGATGAGCAGGCTGAATATGGTGATGATGATTTGGAAGAACTGGGAGGCAACGACCAGGAAGATGTAAACAGTGAGTTGCTGAAGAAAAAGATCGATATACTCAACCAGAAGCTGCGCAATCGCACGCAGTCCAAGAAAGATGCCCGGCCGTTACATCAGGCGCTGAAGAAATTAGAAAAAGAGTGCCTGGTGCGGTTGGAGAAGTACGAACAACAAGAAAAGACCTTGGCTGGACGCAGCAGCTACTCGAAAACCGACCCGGATGCCAGCTGCATGCTTATGAAGGAAGACCGGGGGGCTGAACGACCATGGCCGAAACCGGCCTACAATGTGCAGATCGGGACCGAGGGCCAGTTTGTCGTCGGGTACAGTGTGCACGGACGAGCAGGCGACACAGCTTGTCTCATCCCCCATTTAGAAGGAATGCGCACCCATCTGGGACGCTTACCTCAAAACGTGGTGACGGATGCAGGCTATGGCAGTGAGGAAAACTACGCTTACCTGGAGCAGCACGGCTTGGGCAACTTCGTCAAGTACAACACCTTCTACCAGGATACGCACCACTATCGCCAACCCGAGATCATTCGCAAACACCAGTTCCGGGCGGAGAACTTTGGCTATGACCCGGACAAAGATGAATTTATCTGTCCAGCCCATCAACGGCTGCTTTTTAGCTATGCTTCCCGCTATACCACCGACAACGGTTATGTGACCGACCGGCGCAATTACGAATGCGACCAGTGCAGCCAGTGCCCCCTCAAACCGCAATGTACCAAAGCCAAAGGAAAGCGCAAGATCCGCATCAGCTTCCGTTTGCTGGAATACCGCCGACAAGCCAGGGCTAACCTCACCAGTGAACCGGGGCGGCGCTTGCGAGCCGCGCGTTCAACCGAGGTGGAGACGGTATTTGGGATTGTGAAACAGAACATGGGCTTCCGAAGATTCCATCTAAGGGGCTTGGAGAAAGTGAGAACCGAGTGGGGGTTGGTGAGTATTGCCCATAATATGAAAAAATTGGCGGCCATTTAGGTCACCAATTTTTTTGTTTTGCCCTTCTTCAATAATTCTTCACTTTTTTGGGGGCTGCTGGAGTTTCTTTTTGGACAGCCCCTAATTATTTAACATAGTCAAAAGAATTGCTGTATAATGAATAGATATTGTCATCAATGCAATTGAGTCTATTAGAGAGGAGATTCCCATGCGCCGTGGAAGAATTTTCATATATTTGGCTGTGATAGTAATTATAGGTCTTGTGGTTGGTTACCTATTTTTTAAGCAATATTCCAAACCGACAATCCAAGCACCACCGACTCCATCATTGGTTGATGTATATATTGCAGGGCAAAATATCCCTCAAGGAAGCGCCATCAATGAGGATTCACTTGATACTGTTCAACTACCGCAGGATAAAATCAAAGAGATAATGTTTACAGCAGATCAAAAAGACCAGTTGATTGGGAAGTTAGCGAAATACCCACTTCAACAAGGAGTAATGATCACCAGGCCGATGGTTGTTGAAACAACTGCTGAAATTGCTGCCTCTGGTCCTCCATGGATATCAATGATCTCTCCAAGCATGACCGCCATCGCGGTGCCAATATCGCGATTGGCTTCTGTGGCATATGGCATCGCTGATGGGGCTCATGTGAATGTCATAGCATGTCTCCTGTTCGTTGATGTAGATCCATCCTTTCAAAGCAATCTGCCGAATTACACGGCTATCGTTACCGGATACGGTACTCTTTTAAATAAACTGCCGATTTTATCAGCTGGTATCAATTCTGGAGGTGCACCCGGAACCCAAGGGCGGGTTGAATATGATCCAACATTGCAGCAACCTTTTTATGTAGTTCCGTCGGAGGCACAACGCCCCAGACCTGTATGCCAGATGATCTTCCAGGATGTTGTCGTTATTCGATTGGGAACTTTCCCACTACAGACTGCAAGCCAAGAAGTGAGTATAACTCAACCTCAACCAACACCCCAGGGTCCAGCAGAACCAGCAGTGACGCCACCCCCTCCAGATATTGTGACATTAATGGTTTCCCCGCAAGATGCGGTTACCCTAACTTACCTGGTCTATAGCGGTGCTAAATTCACCTTAACCTTGCGTGGTGCTGGAGATCAATCACGTATAGAGACAGAGGCTGCAACCCTACAATACGTTCTCAGTCAATATGCCATTCCAGTTCCAGCTAAATTACCATATGCTTTACAGCCACGAATTGATGAATTGCTACCACCAATTTTGCCGAATGACAATGTGATAGTACCTTAGAAAAGGGAGAAATCACATAAGAATTCATTCAGAGAACGTATTGGAGATTTAGGATGACAGCGGATGAAAAATTCCGGGTTTTGATAGTAGATGATGATGCGGAAACTCGCGAGAATATCCGTAAACTATTATCGTTTGAATCAGATGTGAATGTTGTTGGTACCGCCCGAACGGGCCGGGAGGCTATACAGCTATCCCAAGAATTTGAACCAGATGTTGTCTTGATGGACATAAATATGCCAGATATGGATGGTATCGCGACGACCGAGGCGATCCGTCTGAAACAACCCGTTGTGCAGATTGTCATACTTTCTGTTCAAGGCGACCCCAATTATATGCGGCGAGCCATGCTCGCGGGGGCAAGGGATTTTTTGATTAAACCGCCCATGGGTGATGAACTAATATCAGCCATTCGTAGAGCGGGACTGATGGCTCAGCAGGAACGAAAAAAAAATACCCAGGCTCATGTCGCGCCAAGAGCTGGTGGTCAATCAATAATGACACCCGGAACAGCCTCGCAAGGAAAGATCATCACGGTCTATAGCCCAAAAGGTGGAACGGGGTGCACCACTGTGGCTGTTAATTTGGCGGTCGCACTCAACAACAATGAAACACGAGTTGTCATAGTTGATGGTAACCTGCAATTTGGTGATGTGACAGTTTTTTTGAACGAACAGGCTAAAAATTCAATTGCAGATCTCGCATCACGAGCTGATGAGTTGGATCCTGAAATTGTCGAAGATGTAATGATCAAACATGCTGCATCAGGTTTGCGCGTGCTCGCAGCACCAGTTCGACCCGAATATGCGGACACGGTAACCGGAAACCAACTGACGAAAATATTGAAATATCTACGACATTTATTTGCCTATGTGGTTGTAGATACTACACCAATGCTAACCGACATCACACTAGCGGCGATCGACACGAGCGATGTTGTCATCCTGATTACCACTCAAGATATCCCTGCATTAAAGAGCGCTCGCCTATTTTTAGATCTATCACAAACATTGGGGATAGAACGCGAGCGGATAATCTTTGTTATGAATCGTTATAGTAAACGGATAGCTATCACGTCTGAGAAAGTAAGTGAGAATCTCAAACAGGAAA
>Ga0315274_10016044_pt1 | contig 10593 bp, 7 predicted proteins | sample YL17G02_20_MG_FD_203700 | JGI IMG/M metagenome (GOLD analysis project Ga0315274, IMG submission 203700) | Sediment microbial communities from Yellowstone Lake, YNP, Wyoming, USA - YL17G02_20 | ecosystem: Environmental > Aquatic > Freshwater > Lake > Sediment | place: USA: Wyoming | collected...
GCGCTATGGAAGCCTCGAACGTTTCCGCGTGAAAAGCGTCAGTCCATCCAGGACGCTCTTCCCTTTCGGGAAGAGGAAGCTCGCGGCATAGCCGACGGCAACGCACGTGACAACGCCGACGGTGCCGTAGAGGAAGAAATGGATCTGGGTGTGTTCCTCGACGAGGTACATGGCGGCGGCGCTCGCCGCGGCCCCAATGAGCGCCCCGGGGCCGTTCGCGCGTTTCGAGAAAATACCCAACATGAAAAGCCCGGCGAGGCCCCCGCCAAACAGGCCAAGGATTTTGTTCCACTGATCCCACATCGATGCGATGTCATAGGTGGCCATGATCAGCGAGGCGCCCGTAACCAGCACTCCGAGCATGAGCGTCAAGGCCCTCGCGATGCGAAGCCACGTCAGGTCCGCCACCGCGGGCCGTAACCTCTTTCCAAAGTCCGTCACGAGAGCGGCGGCCACGCTGTTCATGATGCTGCTGAGCGTCGACATGGACGCCGCGAAGATCCCCGCCACGACGAGTCCGGGAATGCCGGCCGGGAGTTCACTCACGACGAACCACGGCAGGATGGCGTCCGTCTTGATATTCGGATTCAGATGCGACGGGTGCGTCTCATAGAAGCAATACAACGCCGTGCCGAGACTGAAGAAGATCAACGTCGACGGAATGCTCAGCAGCGCGTTCGTCCATATTCCGCGGGCCGAGTCCTTCTCGCTGCGCGTGGTCATGTAACGTTGGACAATGGTCTGATCGGCCGTATAGGGCGCGAGCAAGGCGAAGTAGCCGAGCACGATGACCCACGTGGCCGGCTGCGTGTAGTCCCACGACATGACGAACGTCTGGAACTTGCCGTCGGCCTGGCCCATGGCGAGGAACGCCCCGAGCCCGCCCACCTGTAACACGGCAAATGCAAGGGCAACGATCGCGCCGCCCGCCAGAACGAAGACCTGCATCACGTCGGTCCAGATGACCGCCTCCATTCCTCCGAGGACCGTGTAGATCGTCGTCGTCACGCCCATGAGCAGGATGGACGTGTATACGCTCATGCCGGTCACCGTCGCGAGCGCTACGGCGGGAAGGAACAGCACGACGCTCATCCGGCCCATTTGAAGAAGCATGTAAGCCAGACTGCCAAGCCACCGGACCCCGACGTTGAACCGTCTCTCGAGGTATTCGTAGGCGCTCGTCAGGTTGAGTTGCCGGTAGAACGGCAGATAGAGGTAGATCACGACCGGGGCAATCGCCACGATTCCCATCGACGACATGAAATAGGTCCAATCGGTCGCGTAGGTCTTCGCGGGGACCGCCATGAACGTGATAGCGCTGAGCTGCGTGCCGAAAATGCTCAGTCCCGCGGCCCACCATGGGATGCGCTGCCCAGCCAGGAAGAAGTCGCGCGTGCTCTTGCCGCGCTTCGCGAAGTAGAAGCCCATCCACAGGAGCGACACGAAATAGAGAGACAAGACGACATAGTCAGGATAGTGGAACGCGGCGGTTTCGCGGAAAACTTGGGGCGCTTCCGACATCTTCCTCAGACCTTCTTGACCCTACTTCGCCCGCCGTCGGCTCGCCCTTCTCCAAAGGCAAGCTTCCCGCGGAAGCGGCCACCGCATACACCCGGTCCGGTTTCAGAGAAAGCGGCCTACTTATGCGATTGCGATGACAAGGTTGAAGGGCGGGGCGCTTACATCTTCTGCATCATCGAGAGAAACTCGTGGTTGGTCTTCGTCTTTTTGAGCTTGTTGATCAGGAGTTCGGCGGCTTCGGCCACGTCGAGGGGGCTCAACACGCGCAGTAACAGCCAAATGCGCTGAAGCTCCTCGGCCTCGATCAAGAGTTCCTCTTTCCGGGTCCTCGACTTCAACACGTCCAGCGCCGGGAAGATGCGCTTCTCCATTAGACGGCGGTCGAGGTGGATTTCCATGTTGCCCGTGCCTTTGAACTCTTCAAAGATGACATCGTCCATGCGGCTGCCGGTCTCGATCAGCGCCGTGGCGATAATCGTCAGGCTTCCGCCTTCCTCGACGTTTCGGGCCGCGCCGAAGAAACGTTTCGGCCGTTGGAGGGCGTTCGCGTCCACGCCACCGGAGAGCACCTTGCCGCTCGCAGGCACGATGACGTTGTACGCGCGGGCCAGACGCGTGATCGAGTCGAGCAGGATCACGACGTCGCGCTTGTGCTCCACCAGACGCTTGGCTTTTTCGAGAACCATCTCGGCCACCTGCACGTGACGTTCGGGCGGCTCATCGAACGTGGACGCGATCACCTCGCCCTTGACCGACCGCGTCATGTCCGTGACTTCTTCGGGCCGCTCGTCGATCAGAAGCACGATGACCGTAGTCTCGTGATGATTGGTTGTAATGCTGTTGGCCATCTTTTGCAGCAACACCGTCTTGCCCGTGAACGGCGCCGCCACGATCAGGCCCCGCTGCCCTTTTCCTATCGGGCAGATCAAGTCCATGATCCGCATGGCGACTTCTTCCTGCGTCGTTTCAAGACGCATCCGTTCGTTCGGATGCAGCGGCGTGAGGCTGTCGAAGATAATCCGTTCGCGGGCGACTTCCGGCGTCTCCTGGTTCACGGCCTCCACCTTGAGGAGCGCGAAGTAACGCTCGCCCTCCTTCGGCGGGCGCACGTGGCCCTGGATTGTGTCGCCGGTGCGCAACGCAAACTTCCGGATCTGTGAAGGAGACACGTATATGTCATCCGGCCCGGGCAGGTACGAGTAGTCCGGCGAACGCAGGAAACCAAAGCCGTCCGGCAGGATCTCGAGCGTCCCTTCCCCGTAAAGCGACCCGGTGCGCACGATGCTGGCCTGAAGCACCTTGAACAACAGATCCTGTTTCTTCAGCCCACTGAACCCCTCGATGTTGAGCTCCCGGGCGACGTCCACCAGTTCCTGCATGGACATCGCTTTCAGATCGCCGATGGCCAGTTCAGGGCCATTGCTCTGCGGGATCTCCTCCGGCTCAACGTCGTTTACGGCGACGTCCATGGGAGGCCTGGGATTCTGCATTTGGTGCTGTTGGGGGCGGCGGCTCCTGGGTTTCCCTTGGGGCTTGCCCATCGGACCCTTTCTGCCTCCTCCTCTAGGCCTGCCCTTGCCATGATTCCGGTAACCGTTGTTCATGTCCGCCATATATGGTCCTTTCGTCACAGGCTGTAGACCGTAGGCTGTAAGCGCCTCAAGATCTCCTGAGCCTATTTCCTCCAGCCTCTCTTCCTCCAGCCTTTTTCTAGTGAATTTCCGCCCAGTTTCCGCCGATCCCAACGTCCACCCTAAGGGGAACGTCCAAATCGATGGCTTCTTCCATTATCTTCTTCATCGTTGCCGCGACGTGTTGAGCTTCTTTCGCGGGGCTCTCGACGACCAGTTCGTCATGCACCTGAAGCAGCAACCGCGCGCCTGTTTTCCGGAGCGCCTCGTCGACGCGGATCATGGCGAGCTTTATCACGTCCGCGGCGCTGCCTTGTACGGGTGTGTTGATCGCGGCTCGTTCCGCGGCTTTCCGCGTGACGTTATCCGAACTGTTCAGCTCAGGCATGTAGCGCCTTCGGTTCAGGATCGTGGTCACGTAACCTTCTTCCCGGGCGCGTTCGAGCGTTTCCTCGATCCATGATCGCACTCTCGGGTACTGCTCGAAATAGTGGTCGATGAACCGCTGAGCCTCGGCGTTCGAGATCCCGACGTTCCTTGCAAGACCAAACGCGCTGATGCCGTACACAACGCCGAAATTGACGGCCTTGGCCTGCCGTCGCATCTCCGCGGTGACCTTCTTCGGGTCCACCTGGAAGATGCGCGCCGCCGTGTCGGCGTGGATGTCCGCGTCCTTCTCGAAGGCCGCCTTCAGGTTCTCATCGCCGGCCAAATGCGCCAGGATCCGCAATTCAATTTGCGAGTAGTCCGCGGAAATCAGCCGCAGATCGCGGCTGCCGGGGACAAAGCCCTCTCGAATCGCCCGTCCGACATCCGTTCGCACCGGGATGTTCTGCAGATTCGGGTCACTGCTCGACAGGCGTCCCGTGGCGGCCACGGCTTGGTTGAATGATGTATGAATCCGTCCCGTTTCAGGATGCACCAGTTTCGGAAGCGCTTCGACATACGTGCTGAGTAGTTTGTCAACAGTCCGGTATTCCAGGATCTTTTGAGGAAGCGTATGCTCCTGCGCGAGTTCCTCAAGGACCTCGACGTCCGTGGAATACCCCGTCTTGGTTCTCCGCTTCGGCGCCAACCCCAGTTTGTCAAACAAGACTGCCTGAAGCTGCTTGGGTGAATTGATCTGAAAAGGCTCACCCGCTTCTTCAAATATCGCGGATTCCAGGGCGCCCAATCGAGCCGTGAGGTCGCGCTGCAATCTATCAAACACGGCGGAATCAATGGCAATTCCCGCCATTTCCATTCGCGCCAGCACGGAGATCAACGGCCGTTCCACGTCACGGAACAGCGCCTCAAGCGCACGTTCCCTCAGTAACGTCTGGAACACCCCGTTCAGCCGCCCCGTGACGTCCGCGTCCTCACACGAATATTCACACGCGCGATCAACGGGGACTCTATCGAATGTGACGGCCTTCGATCCCTTCCCGATCAAATCGGCGATAGGGATCATCCTCCGTTTGAGGTATTGAACGCTTACTTCATTGAGATTATGCCTTAATCGGGAGGGGTCCGTCAAGTAGGATGCAACCATGGTATCCATGGCGATCCCGCGAAGCTCGATCCCCGCCCTTGACAGCACAATCAGATCGTACTTGATGTTATGCCCCACTTTGCCGACGGCGGCGTCTTCCAGAAGGGGACGAAGCATATCGAGCGCCTTCGACCGAGGCACGGGTTCAACGCGCTCCGCGAACAACTGCTGCTCGTCTCCCCGAATGGCAAATGCCTCCGGATCGTGCCCGACGGGAACGTAGTACGCCACTTGAGGGTGGCAACTCATCGAGACGCCCACCAGCGTCGCGCGCATGGGATCCGTTGAAGTGGTCTCCGTATCGACCGCAAACTCGCCCGCGGCCCGCATCTCTTTGATCGCGTCAGCCAACTGCTTCTCCGTCAGCACGAGCGTGTAGCGCAAGTTCTCCTGGCCGCTTGCGTCAGGGAGAAACTCCTGCAGCAGTGACGTGAACTCGAGCTGCGCGAATACATCCGCCAAGCGCGCCCGATCCAGCTCCTTCCGCCGGCAGGATTCCAGATCGATATCCAGGGGCACATCCGTCGCAATGGTAACGAGCTTACGGCTCAGATAGGCCATTCCCTTGTCGTCGATCAGCCTTTCGTGGACCTTCCCTTTGACTTCATCCACGTGTCTGTACAGGTCATCCAGCGAGCCGTACGTCTCGAGCAGCTTCGTGGCCGTCTTCTCGCCGATGCCCCGGATGCCTGGCACATTGTCCGAGGCATCACCCATGAGCGCGAGCACGTCGATAACGCGCTCAGGTTCTACGCCGAAACGCTCGCGGACCTCGGCCGGCGTGTACCAGATCCCCGCGTCGCCCTTCGATGGGTCATACACGCATACCCGTTCCGAAACGAGCTGCAAAAGATCCTTATCGCCTGACACGATCACGGCAGCCATACCCGCGTCTTCCGCCCGCCGCGCCAGCGTCCCTATGACATCGTCCGCCTCGACGCCCGGCACGCGCAGCACCGGGATGTCGAATGCCTCAACCAACGCCGTCATCAGCGGCAATTGCGACCTCAAATCCTCGGGCGTCTCCTGCCGCGTGGCCTTGTACTCAGCGTACATCTCGTTGCGAAAGGTCCCGCCGCCCGCGTCGAACGCCATCACGATGTGCGTTGGCTGCTGCTCGCGCAGGATCTTCAGCAGGATGCGCGCGAACCCATACACCGCGTTCGTCGGCTGACCCTTCGACGTGCTCATCCCCGATCGAATCGCGTAGTACGAGCGGAAGGCAAATCCCGTCCCGTCAACCAGGAACAGCCTCGGACTGGGCGCGCCAGAGGCGTCCTTATGGGACGATTCCTGCTTCTCGGACTTCTGTTCTCGCTTTGCCATGGACCGCGTCTCCTTTTCTCAGGCCGCCGACGTCCCTCGCACCAGCTTCAGGATCTCGGAAGCCGCCCGCGCCGAAGCGCCGGGCTCTCCGAGCTTCGCACGGACCTCGGCGAGGTCGCGGAGCATCGCCGCCCGTCGAGGTGTATCGTCGATCAGCTCGAGCGCGACGGGCAGTATGCGCTCGGCGCGGGCGTCATCCTGGATGAACTCCGGCACAATTCCGCGCCCCGCCAGGATGTTCGCAAGGCCGATGTACTCAATCTCCACAAGGCGGCGCGCAATCCAATAGTTGAGCGGCGCCGTCTTGTATAGGATCGCCATCGGAACGCCGAAGAGCGCCGTCTCGAGCGTGGCCGTTCCGGAGGCAACCAGGCAGAACCGCGCGGCCCCAAGCACCTCATACGCCTTTCCAACAACCGTCTCCAGCGGGAAACGCCCCGCCAACGCACGGATCTGCCGCTCACGCGTCTCGTCCACGCAGGGCGCCACGAAGCGCGCCTCCGGATGCGCCTTCCGTATGCCCTCCGCGACCTCGATCATGACGCCGAGCAGTCGGCCGATCTCCTGATCGCGGCTGCCGGGCAAAATCCCTATCACCATTCCGTTCTTGAACAGGCCCGTTAGGGAAACTGCCTGAATCTGATCCAACAGAGGATGGCCGACGTAGATGCAGTCCACGCCGATCTCCCGATACATCGCTTCTTCAAAGGGGAGGATGACCAGCATCTTGTCCACCGACCTCGCGATCCGGAAAATCCGCCTCTTTTTCCACGCCCAGACCTGCGGGCTGATGTAGTACGCCACCGGTATGCCCATGGCCTTGGCGCGTTCCGCCAGGCGCATGTTGAACCCCGGATAGTCAATCGCCACGAGGCAATCCGCCCTTGTCCGTTCCAGATGCGCCACCGTATCAAGAAACACCCGCCGGATGTACGGAAACGACTTCACCACCTCCGCGAAGCCCATGATCGCACGCCCCGCCAGGTCGCAGCGCAGTTCCATTCCCGCCGCCGCCATGCGAGGGCCGCCAAGACCTTCACAAACAACCTCCGGCGCTTCACCCAGCAGCGCCCTGATCAGATTCGCGCCATGCATGTCGCCGGAAGATTCCCCGGCTGAGAGAAATATCCGACTCAACGGCATTACCCTAACCACTGATCACTGATTCTGACGGATGAAAGCAATGATCTGCTCTGCAATCTCGAGGGCCGCTAGACCGTCCTCTCCCGCCACCACGGGCCGCCCGCGCTCCCGCACGCAGCGGATAAAGGACTCCAGCTCCAGTCTGAGGGGCTCGCCACGCTCCACGGGCAGAGAGTCGATGAGGATGTGCTCCATCGGCGAGACGCCCGGCGGGACAGGCCCCGGTTTCTTGCGATATCGCAAGACCTCCTGTTCCGAATAGTCTGTCGAAAGATACGCCTCCTTTTCAAATACACGGATCTTCCGCATCCGCTCCGGCGCGACGCGGCTGCACGTAAGGTTCGCCACGCAGCCCGATGAGAACCGGAGCCGGGCGTTCGCGATGTCCTCGGACGGAGAGAACACGGCCACGCCCACCGCATCAATCGATGCCACATCATGCCTCGCCAGCGCGAGCACGATATCAAGGTCGTGGATCATCAGATCCAGGACCACGCTGACATCGTGTCCCCGGCTCGGATAGGGACTCAGCCGGTGACACTCGATAAACCGCGGATCTCTCACGGCCTCCGCGAGCGCCATCACCGCGCCATTGAACCGCTCGATATGCCCGACCTGCAAGATGCGCCCGTTGCGCGCTGCGACGGCCACTATCTCGCGGGCCTCGGCGGTATTCGCCGCAATCGGCTTCTCGACCAGGACATCGACGCCGGCCTTGAGCAGATCAAGCGTGATCGGACAGTGCGCCGTCGTCGGCGCCGCCACGGAAACCGCGTCAACGCCGCCAGCCAGAAGCTCCTGAACGTTCGCATGCCACGGGACCCCGAAATCGCCGGAAGCCTTCTCGCCGCGCATCCGATCCGCGTCCACGACGCCGACAAGCGAAACGCCGGGCAAGGAAGCATAGTTTCGGGCATGATGATATCCGAGATGCCCTACGCCGATAACGCCGACGCGTATCTCCGACATTGAATGAACCTACTGACCAGTGGCTCGAGGCTGGTGTCTAAACCCTAGACCCCAAACCCTAAACCCTAGACCCTACTTTGTAACGCCTCGGATGGATCGGCGCACGAATTCCAGAAAATGCCCTCTCTCCTCACTGTCTTCGACGGTGGTCTCGATCTCATGGATCGCCTGGGTGGTATTCAGGTCCGAGCGGAACATAATCTTGTACATTTGCTTTATCCGGGCGCGCTGAATACTGTCCATGCCGCTCCGTTTGAGTCCCACGGTGTTGGGCCCGCAACAATGCGCCGGGTTGCCGTCCACGATCATGTACGGAGACACGTCTCTCGCCACGCGCGACAGGCCCCCGATGAACGACATCCTCCCAACCACGCATTCCTGATGCACGCCCGACAGGCCCCCGACGATCGCCCGATCCTCCACCGTCACGTGCCCCGCCAAAGACGCGCAGTTCGCCATGATCACCCCGCTCCCCACGTGACAGTCATGCGCAACGTGCGAGTACGCCATGAACATGCACTGATCGCCTATCGACGTGACCCGGCGCTCCTCGTCACAACTGGTCAGCGTACAGGCGCTGACCGTCACGTGCTCGCGAAAGATGTTGTGGTTTCCGATCCGGGTCCGCCCCACGAGCCCCGCCTTGTGCTTGAGGTCCTGCGAAAGGACCCCTATCTGCGCGCCGCTGTAGATATGGTTCTCCTCGCCGATAACCGTGCGCCCTTCCAGCACGCAATGCGGTCCCACCACCGTCCCACGCCCAATCTCGACATGCGCGCCGATGATGGTAAACGCTTGCACTTCAACATCTTCGGCCAACTCCGCGTCCGCATGGATTATAGCCGTCGGATGAATCTTCATGTATTATGCGCCCCAGCCAGGGTAAAGGGATTGGAACTACACAACGGATAACACAATCAATACCGAAAATCAAGCTTCAGCAGGAAGCCTGATCCGCCCGGGGCCGGCGGCCAATCCGCAATCGGCAATCTACAATCCAAAATCTTCCCCCGTATACGGCCAGTCCGGGATGGGGCGCGAGGAGAAAGCTTCGCGCGGCACGGCGTACAACAGCGTGCGACTGCACGCCGTCCATTCGAGCAGAAGGAGCCAAGGATTGATGCGGTGCAGTGGGACAGGTCGGACGGGTCGGGCCAGTTGGACAGGTCGGAGGAGTCGGGCGGGCGGGCGAGGTGTCGGTTGAGAGGCACATCCGATACCCGAAACCCGATACCCGACCTTATCGTCGCCTTTACGCTCCAAGAACTGGTAGAATCGGGTAATCAGATGCAAACTGATCCGCGAGACCTCCAACAGGAAGCCCTAAATGCGACACACGATCTTTGATACACCCATCATCAGCCCAATCCTACACGGAGTGTCGGTATTCCTGTTGAAGATATTCGGCTGGCGAACGGAGGGCAAGCTGCCCGACATCCCGAAGTACGTCATCGTGGGCGCCTATCATACGAGCAACTGGGATTTTCCGTTTGCAGTGATGTCCGCGTTCGTGCTTCGCATCAGGATATGCTGGATGGGAAAGGACTCCCTTTTCCGATGGCCCTTCCGCTCCTTCTTCCGGTGGGTCGGCGGCATCCCCATCGAACGCAGCCAACATCACGGCGTCGTCGGCGAAACCATCCGCGCTTTCAAAGAGAACGAACGACTGATTATGGTCATCACTCCGGAAGGGACGCGCCGAAAGGTTCAAACGTGGAAGAAAGGGTTCTACTACATCGCGTTGGGCGCCAACGTGCCCATGCTTCTAGCGTTCCTCGATTTCCGCCGCAAAGTCGCAGGTCTGGGCCCGCTTGTCACTCCGTCGGGCGATATCGAGGCGGACATGAAGATCATCCGCGAGTTCTTCGCGAACGTCACGCCGAAGCATCCTGAACTGGCGAGCCCTCCGGTCGTGCAGACAAACACCGGTCCCAATACGCCGTCGGGCGATCGGTGACCATGCCATCGCAGCTCAATCATCCGCTCCCCAGCCTCCAGTTTCCAGGGGGCATGATCTTCGATATCCAACGGACGTCGATCCATAACGGCCCCGGGATTCGCACGACCGTCTTTCTCAAAGGCTGCCCGTTGCGCTGCCTCTGGTGCCATAACCCCGAAGGGCTCCTTGTCCACCGACAGCTTGCCTTCACGCCCTCGTTGTGTATCGGCTGCGGCTACTGCTTCGAGCACTGTCCGAACGCGGCTCACGTGATGGCGGGAGAGAAACACGAACTGCTGCGCGAGCGTTGCGCCGCATGTTTCCTCTGTGTCGGGCAATGCCACAGCAACGCGCTTGAGATCATCGGCAGGGAAGTCACCGTGCACGAAGTGATGGATGAAGTCCTAAAGGACCGCATCTTCTACGAGGAGTCCGGCGGTGGCATGACGCTGAGTGGCGGCGAGCCGCTGATGCAGTTCGACTTCACGAAGGCCCTGCTCGAGGCGGCTAAAGCAGAGGGCATCCATACCTGC
>Ga0315274_10016045_pt1 | contig 10593 bp, 8 predicted proteins | sample YL17G02_20_MG_FD_203700 | JGI IMG/M metagenome (GOLD analysis project Ga0315274, IMG submission 203700) | Sediment microbial communities from Yellowstone Lake, YNP, Wyoming, USA - YL17G02_20 | ecosystem: Environmental > Aquatic > Freshwater > Lake > Sediment | place: USA: Wyoming | collected...
TGAGCCGGTGTGTGAAATCCCTGTGGAACTCAACAGAATCGGGATGGTTTTCATCGGAGGACTGAATCCAGTTGCTGCTGCGGAAGAAGCCGGCATAGAAGCAGAAAACCACGGCATGAGCACCGTTATGGAATATCAAAAATTAATCAGTTTATGGAGGTTATAAAATGAAAAAGGTAAAAGTCATACCATGCCTGGACGTTAAAGATGGGAGAGTGGTCAAAGGTGTGAAGTTCGTAAACCTTAGGGACGCTCGCGACCCGGTAGAGGCTGCAGAAGCTTACTGCCGAGAAGGGGCGGATGAGCTGGTGTTCCTTGATATTATGGCCAGCGCCGAGGGCAGGGGAACAAGACTGGAATGGGTCAAGAGAGTAGCTGAGAAGGTTACCATCCCTTTTGCCGTAGGCGGCGGCATCAGAGACACCAAAGATATGAAAGATTTGTTTGACCTCGGTGTAAGCAAAGTCTCAATTAACACTGCTGCCGTCAGGAATCCCGACCTGATAAAGGAAGCCTCAAAGAAGTTCGGAAAACAAAGGCTTGTCGTTGCTATTGACGGCATCAAAAATCCGCCAAATAGCGGCCGCCCCAGATTGGAGGTAGTGGTTAAGAGCGGCATGGAGTCAACGGGATTGGACATTGTCCAGTGGGCAAAGAGGGTGGAGAAACTGGGTGCTGGAGAGATTTTGCTTACCAGCAAGGATGCCGATGGCACCAAGGCAGGATACGATTTGGAGATGACCAAGGCCGTAGCTGAGGCGGTAAAGATACCGGTCACAGCTTCAGGAGGTGCTGGCAAATTAGAGCACCTTTATGAAGCCGTAGCCATTGCCAAAGCGTCAGCGGTACTGGCTGCATCAATCTTTCACTTTGGAGAAATATCCATACCCGAAGCGAAAAAATACCTTAAGGAAAGGGGAATACCCGTAAGAATAAATTAAAGATTAAAAATAAAATATTAAAAGGAGTGTGAAAAATGAATTTACAACGACCAAATGCAAACGATGCCACTAGAACTGCCAATCGCTCCAGAAGCGTAGTTCCTGGCAGTGGCCTCTGCTCCCGCTGCCTTGACGGCTGCACGGGGAACTGTGAAGTCTTCAAGGCCAGCTTCCGCGGCCGGGAATTAATCTATCCCGGCCCCTTCGGCGAAATCACTGCCGGCGGCGATAAGGAATATCCTGTTGATTACTCCCATCTAAACATTCAAGGCTATGCTTTAGGGGCCAGAGGAATGCCTGAAGGCGTTGTCGGTGACCCAGATACTGCCCTTTTCCCGGCCGTAAACACAGAGACCGAGTATGGCTGGAATATAAAGGTGAAGATGAAAGTCCCTATCTTTACCGGTGCTTTGGGCTCTACCGAGATAGCACGAAAGAACTGGGAACATTTCGCCGTTGGCGCCGCCATCAGCGGTGTTACATTGGTCTGTGGCGAAAACGTGTGCGGTATCGACCCGAAACTTCAGCGTGATTCAAAGAGCAAGGTCGTTTCATCACCCGATATGGACAGGCGAATTGAAATATATCGACGCTACCACCAGGGATATGGCGAGATTTTAGTCCAGATGAACGTTGAGGACACAAGATTGGGTGTTGCTGAATATATCATTAAAAAGCACGGCATAGAAACCATTGAATTAAAATGGGGGCAGGGCGCCAAATGTATCGGCGGAGAGATCAAGGTCAACACCTTAGAACGAGCATTAGAGCTACAGAAACGTGGATATATCATTACTCCTGACCCTTCAAATCCAATCAACCAGGCCGCCTTTAAGAATGGTGCTCTTAAGGAATTTGAAAGGCACAGCCGCCTCGGTTTTATCGATGAGGAAGGTTTCTACACCGAAGTTAAGCGCCTGAGAAATCTGGGATTTAAACGCATTACCTTGAAAACCGGCGCCTACAGTCTGCGCGAGCTGGCAATGGCCATAAAGTGGGGCTCAAAAGCCAAAATCGACCTGCTCACAATAGATGGCGCCTCCGGTGGGACCGGTATGAGTCCCTGGCGGATGATGGAGGAGTGGGGTATACCCAGCCTCTATCTCCATGCGGCAGCTTACGAGTTCGCCAAGATGCTGGCCGATAAAGGTGAACGACCGCCTGACATGGCTTTTGCCAGCGGCTTCAGCAGCGAAGATGGCGTGTTTAAGGCACTTGCCTTAGGTGCACCTTTTACCAAGGCGGTATGCATGGGCAGGGCTTTAATGATTCCGGGTATGGTCGGCAAGAATATCGCCGAGTGGATCAAAGATGGCAAGCTGCCGAACACGGTCAGTCAGTTCGGCTCGACTCCCGAGGAGATTTTTGTCTGCTACGAGCAGGTAAAGAACATAGTAGGCGCTAATGAGATAAAGAACATCCCTCTGGGCGCTATTGGTATCTACAGCTATTCTGATAAAATCAAGGTGGGATTACAACAGTTGATGGCTGGTGCCAGATGCTTCAGTGTGCCTGCAATCAGCCGCAGTGAGTTGATGTCCTTGACTGAAGAGTGTGCCAAGGTCACCGGCATACCCTATCTTATGGAGGCTTACAGGAAAGAGGCAGTTAAGATTCTCACCAGCTAAACGCCACTTCGACCAAATGAACAGGCTCCGACGTCGTCAGAGCCTGTTTGCTTCTCTCTCAAATCGAGGAAATAAGTAAAAGGTTATAAGCTACTAATACCTGAAGCTGTACAGCCAGCTCTCATTCCGGCAACTCCAACTTAAGAAGTGTTACAATTACTTGGGGCAGGTCACAATTCGAAGGCGCTTCAGGTAAGCTCGTTGTATATCCCAAACTCAGGGCGTCCATCCAGCAGAGACGCGATAGCCTTCGAAAACTCCTTGAAGTGCTCTGTCGAGCCGTGAAGCTTTAAAGCCTCCATGCTCTCGTATTTCTCATAGACAAAGAAGTCATTCGAGGCGTCCACTTTGCGGTGAACGACATAGCTAATTGTGCCCGGGTCCTTAAGAACTTTGGGCATCAGCTTCCGGAATGCCTGCTCTAATTCATCTCCTTTGCCTTCGACTGCCTTGAGTTTCGCAGCAACAACTATCATGCTAATTTACCTCCTTGAACGAAACAACTTGAGAAAGGCATAATAATCGGAATAGCTAAATGGTCAGCCTCCGGCTATGAGGGGCAGAAATGAGACAGTGTCCTTGTCCCTTAGAATCCTGTCCAGAGAGGCTACTTCAAGATTGACGGCTACAAGGACCATGCCTTCTTCCAGAGAGAGCGCGGGATACTGTTGCCTGACGTATTCAAGGGCGTCATTGACCCTCGTCTTTCCCGTTATAGGCATATCTATTCTGTCTGTATTGGTTACAACGCGCTGCATTCCGAGGAACTTAATTGAGACTACCATCTTTTGTGTCAAATTCCTTAGGTTCTAAATTTCCTCTCCCTCGATGGGAGAGGATTAAGGTGAGGGTGAAACTTTTTCTTAGTCCCCCCCCCACTCTAACTCTCTCCCTCCAGGGGAGAGAGAACTATACACCTAACTGGCTGAGTAGCTGCCTTGCCTGTTCATCCATGAGACCGAATTTTTCCACTGTTTCACGCTTCGGTATCGCTTCGGATGTGAAACCTTTCTTTTCGTAGACGATATCGCAGAGATGCTTATAGGCTTCAATCCTTTTCTCCATGAGAAGCTTATGCCTTTGCTCTGGGCTCGCAGGGACTTTATTATCACCGAGCTGTTGCTGCAACCATTCATCATAATACTCAGCTCGGGCTTCATATTCGTTGAAAAAGGCAGGGCCTATTGCCCTCTGGGGGATCTGGTCGTTAGCCCGAGTCCCTTTTCCATGACGCAGATTGATTAGTTTTTGAAGTATATACAGCCTTTCTGAATCATCCAAAACGTCCTCGAGCTCTTTGTTGCTACCTGTTGTGGCATTGAGATAGGCGACATAATAGGCTAGTGTGGGAAGATTCTTTGAGGGCTCAGCAGTGCTGGCTGCCTCCGGGTTTCGTACGTCAATCCACGGGAGCTTGCAAAGTCCAGTGGCGTTAAACCAGGTGCGAATCAAGGGGAACCACTTAAGCGCGTTCGCCTTGTGCTCTAAGGTTGGCAGTTCCTTGTGAACCTGGTCAATGAAAATTAGCCATGCCTCGTCATGTTGCGGTCCCTTGAGAGCAAAGCCATATCCACCCTGCTGGGCAAGCGACTCTTTGGTTATGTACATGGAGAACTCGAGGCCTTTAACTTCCATGCCAAACTTGTTGAGCTCAGCCATGACAGCATCTTCGGAAGTGCCATTGCGGGCGGCATACTTCTGGGCAACCCATTTCTTGCCTCTGGCTACACCCTGGCCGACAATCTTACCGAAACCTTTTCCGCTGACTATTTCATGCAACAGCCTATCTGCAGCCTGTATGTTACCGAATGTCAGCTCATAGTCTACGTCATCAGCGCTCAAAAACCCGCGCTGGAAACACTCCATGAAAAAACTAATTGTCACACCCGTAGAAATGGTATCAATGCCGTATTCATCGCAGTACCAGTTGTATTCCATGACAAAATGGGGGTCGAAAATACCCATACAGGAGACCGCGCCCACGGTTTCATACTCAGGCCCGTCGATGTTAACCACCCGCCCTGCCTTAGGGCCCCGTGTAAGCTCAACATTTTCAGAACCCTTAGCGCAAGCAAGATTGCATCCGTAATAACACCCATCAGGTATCTTCTTACTGAAGTACTTATCGAGAAAGACGTTGGCGAAGAGCTTAGAGGACTCAGGGCTTTGCCCATACTGATAGTTATTGATAGGGAAAAGGTGGAATTTGTCCATATACTCGGATAGACCTGTGGTTCCCCATGTGGACAGGTGGAGCTGTTGAGGGTCGCACTTAGCGACAACCGCCTTTAGCTGTGAGCCTGCGTGGCGCACACCTTCCTTGTCTATAGCGTTGTTACCATTTACCTTTGACAGGCTGGAGCGCGCAACAATGCCTCGGAGTCCCTTGTATCGCATGACGGTTCCTGTACCACCCCTGCCAGCCTGTTTGGAACGGATACGCTTTCGCCTTATATCAAAGAACAGGCTATTGACAATCCCGAACCTGGCATTGCATGCACCTTTCCCCACGGTTACGGCAGCAAGAGAATCGCTGTACTCTCCACCATTAACATCTTTCAGCAGTCTTTCGCCGAAGGAAAGTGACCCCTCATCGATTTCTCTATCATAGGCAGGCGCAGCAGCAATACTGATGGTTTGCGCATCGCCGTCAATCAAAATAACTACATCTTCCCTGGATATCCCAGAAACAGCCAGTGCATCAAAACCTGCGAGTTTCAAGAGCGGCCCGAAATGACCGCCGATATTCGAATCGATGAACGTATCTGTCAGAGGCGAAATAGTGCCGACTATGAATTTGCCTGTTCCCGGGAATGCCGGCTCATTACCGAGCGGCCCGCTTGCCATTACAAGGATATTTTCTGGACTATCATAACGGGTTTCCCGCGTGGTGCCGTCCCAAATCAGTTTGAGGGCGTAGCCGCGCCCGCCGACGTATTTGTTCTTAAAGTCAGGAGGTAGTTCCTGAATCGTGATTGCCTGCTTACACAGATCGACCCTGAGTATACGGTCTGTGTAACCACCGACAACCATGGCGGGCTTATATTTGATTTGGCGTAGTGTTCTCATATAGACTCCAGCCTTCTGCTTGGTTAGCTAACGGAAATACCTAGAGGGCACAGCCCTGCTGCACGAAGTGGTATTATAACCCTTTATGTATGGTATGGTAAAGTCTTAAATTTCCTGTAAAAAGTATTCTGAAATTTTTAAACAATGGATATGAAATTATGGATATTGTGGATTGTTGTCAACTGTCCAAAAACCTATTGTTTGTATACCTTTGTTTGTAATATTTCTATAAGGATCTGTATAAAAAAATTCATAAGGAGACAATGATATTAGCACATTAACTCCTAAGTGTAGGTGTTTACCGTCAAAAATACTTATATTGGGAACAAAACTAGTTACTTTCCCAGACAACCCTATAACATCCCCTCTTTTCACTTTGTCTCCTACTTTCACGTTTACTTTATTTAAATGGGAGTAGACTGTTACTAAACTATAATATTTTCCATAAGGACTCTCATGTTGTATTCCAACAGTCCACTGTGCAATAAGATCATAAGGAATTGGATAAGCATATACAACACCAGGAGCAGCTGCTAAGATTGGTGTGTTTTCTTCCATAACAAAGTCTGTTCCTGGATGGTTATCATACGTTCCTCCAGCATTGCCTTTCCAATTTCTCACCTCCTCTATTCTATCATCAATATCCACGAAGTATTCTATTCCAAATGGGTTCTTTCCTAGAAACTTGGTATCTGGACCAAACGGCAGAGTCAAAAAACCCTGCATGAGTGCAATATCCTTGTTCATATCACTATTGACTTCAAGTTCTAAGGGGTCGGTGATTTTCCTGAACTCTTCTTTGGATATATTCAAATATCTGTAAGGCTGGTCATTGTACCCAAGCACATTATTATGAACATTTAATTTATATCTGCTTGTTGGCAGTTGAATACTATAAGCACCATTTGCATTAGTTTCAAGTTGAATACTATAAGTGCCAGTATTTCTATCAACCTTAAATGGATAGCCCTCTCTAATTAATTCCCAGGGTAGCACTTTACTAGATAATTCCATTTCAAGTCCAGGTATAACCGGCTCGTTCTCTTCTTTTATACCATCACCATTATAATCATGATAGACAGTGCCTTGGACAGTATATGTTTGTACAACTGGTGTTTGAGGTATTGGCTGCTCTATCGGTTTTGTCGCAGGTACAGGACTGGCTACGCATGATGTTACTGAAATTGCCGTGGCTATGGCTAAAGGAACTATGGATTTTTTGGCAAAGTCTTTTATATCCTCTTTTGCAGAATAAAGTGAGGACTTCAATTCATCCCATTTATTGATTAAACTCTGCATACTTCTCACTATATTTTGATACTTATCAGAAAAGTATTTAAACCTGTCTTTTCTTCCGAAGGATACTGTCTGTACTGCACCCCTTGAAATCAAGCCCCAACCCCTAGGAGATGTTCTCAATCAGCCTTACGATGCGGACCCCGTGCTCAGCCGGCACCTCGTCAACCCCTTTAAGGAATCTCTCCAGAGAAGGCGCGATCTCTGGGTTTTTTCATCACCTTTTCGTCATTTAGTTTGTGTTCTTAAGCCGGTGGTACCGATAGAGGGCAGCCAGTGACCTGATTGCTCGCTCTGCTGATGTAAAAACCGGTATTCGGTTTAGCTCCAGTTGTTCAACCAGTTCCTTCCCCATCCCAGGATCAGTGATCCAGGTTACTACCGGCTTACCCCTTCTAATCAACTCACAAAACGGCCCCACGAATTCGTCGGGATTAATTGATGCACCAGCGAGCCAGTCTAAAGATAGGGCCAGGCAGTCGACATCGCGGTCATCAGCTATAGCCTCAAGGAAAATACTTCTAATGTTCGTTCCCCAGTTAAACTGAGAGCAGACTCCGACATCAAGAGGATTAACTCGAATGTCCCAGGGCGGGAAAACAGAGCGTAGCTTGGTCTCTGTCTGTGGGCTTAATTGAGCCATAGTAAACCCATGGAGCCGGCATAGGTCTGTCGCAATCACTCCCTCTCCACCAGAACCGGTGGCGACGGAAATCCTGTTCTTCTTCAAAGGTGGCAGGTACTCAAATACTTTTGCCAGGTCAAAAAAATCGTCCAATCCCTGGGCTCGAATTGCTCCCGATTGCCTCAGGGCAGCTTCAACCACAGCATCGCTTGAACGGATTATGGCACCGGTGTGTGACGAAGCTGCTCTAGCTCCTTCTTCAGTTCGACCCGACTTGAGAACAACGACCGGTTTTTCTTTGGTAGTACTTTTCAAAAGCTGTATGAAGTCTCTGGGGTCACCGGCAATGCTTTCCAGGTGCATGGCAATGCATCCAGTTTCTGAATCCCGCGACAAATACTCCAGGACATCAACTTCATTTATGTCCATTTTGTTGCCCAGGTCAATAAGCTTACTCAGAGGTAGATGAAAATCCGAAAGAAGCCAGCCGAGTCTGGGCTCATAAAGCCCTGACTGGAAGATAAAGGAAAGCTTTCCCTGTGGCAGCTTTTCGACGCGGGAGAAACTAATAACAAGATTATTTCTGCTATTGATGGGACTAAGTGTGTTCGGTCCAATTGCCCTGATTTTGTGCTCTCTTAAGAGCGCAAGTATTTCATTTTGTGATTTCTTCCCATCTTCACCAATCTCTGAGAACCCACCCGGGACCAGGGTAAGACACTTTACTTTCTTGGCTACGCAGTCTCTGACTGCCTCCAGCGTTTTGGTGGCTGGAACAGCAACTACGGCCAAGTCTATATCCGCTTCAATACTTCTTAAATCGGGATATGCTTTCAACCCCAGAATCGCCTCAGCATTGGGATTCACCGGGTATATCCTGCCCACGAATTTCAGGTTTACCAGGTTTGATACTAAGTTGAAGTTCAGTGTGTCCGGACTTCTGCCAGCACCTATAACAGCGACGCTTTCAGGATAGAAGAAAGTGTCCAAGAAGTGATGCTTAGCGTTATCCATATTATTCTAGTGTTTTACAAAGTCGCTCATTGAGCGATGCAGGCTTATTGACCAAATCCTCGTCCCTCTAGTTTACAACTTAGCATGCTCACCAGCAAGGGTTTTGTCACTTGACGTACCTGTAGAAAAAGGTAAGGGTTTATAGCTTCTGAGAGATTAGTGTTAAGTTGGCGGGAAGGCAAGCTCGACAAGGCCAGCGCAAACGGAATGACTTTTGCCAACATTGTGTCATAACATTGACCTATACAGGTATTCCGGCCAGGGCTTTGGCTGATCTAATTGCCATTTCCCTATGCGGCTGAAACTTCGAAAACTCATATAGCATCATCTTGCAGGCTTGTCCTGAGCCACCTCCGTGCGTGGCCGAATGCAGGATTGACCCTGAACCCCAGGAGATGTTCTCAATCAGCCTTACGATGCGAATCCTGTGCTCAGCCGGAACCTCGTCAACCCCTTTAAGGAATCTCTCCAGATAATGTGCAATCTCTGGGTTTTTCATCTCCTTCTCGCCAGGGCTGCAGGCCAAAATGCCGCCGGTTATGTCCTCCGCCAGTCTAATTAGATCAAATACCGCCTTAGACGCATAATACTTGGTATTATTGGCCAGTACAGGGTCAGAGACCCACCCTGCGTGAGGAAGTTCAAACCCCCTTACAGCAGCGGCAATACCACATGAATACATAGTTTCAGTTATCGCTATCATGTCCGCTATTTTGTCTTTGACGTGTGCCACCTTGTCCAGACCATTATACTCAGCCATCAACTGCACCGCCGCAGTCAGGACATCAGCCCAACCAGCTTTGCAGCCGCCTGTGGTCGGCCGATGTGATGCACCAAAGAGGCCAACCACCTCATCAGGATATTCCACCTCACCGCACATAAACACGCGCTCCCAGGGAACGAACACATTATCGAATATGGCTATGCATTCATGAACCCCGTACTTGATGTTTCCCAGGTCTATTTCTACGCCTTCTTTTCGGCGATCATCCTGAGATTGCCTGACTGAGACATGAATGATTCCCTTGGCGTTGCCGGGCACGGCACAGGCTACTGCATAGGCTTCATCACCCGGGCGATGGGTGGTGCTGGGAAGAACCAGTTTCTCATGGGAGAACGCTGCCCCCGTCTGGTGCAATTTCGCCCCTCTTAGCACTATGCCATCCTTTCTCTTCTCCACCACTCTCAGATACATATCAGGGTCGGGCTGCTTGTGGGCGGGTATCCTCCGATTGCCCTTTGGGTCGGTTATCGCCGGACAAGCCAGAAGGTCGTTTTTCTGCATGTATTTCAACCATTCGACAAAATTATGGTGATAAGAGGTCCCATGTTTGCTATCTATTTTGTGAGTAATATGAAGCATGGGAGCATATGAATTCTGAATGCACCTAAAGGAGCACATGCCCAGGCTCCGGTTGCAATAGCGAGTTATGTTGACCTTGGCAACGAGATCATCCACACTTTGAGGCACATGTTGAAAAAGTGATATGGGCTCGCCGGTCAAATGAGACGTCGTAATTACCCTGTCTTTAACCTCCGGGTCATGGGCAAAATCATAGGTGGCAGCCACAGCATTCGCCGCCGCTCTAACTGAAGGGTGCTCCAAGGCATTATTTATCTTACCTCCGTCGATATAGAGCGAAAAATTCATCGCCTTAATGCTTTCCAAGTACTCCTTGCCAGTCTTCATCATCTACCTCCTTTGAAAACGGTTTTCGTATTATAACATTAACCCGACAGCTCTGGACAAACGATAGTGTTAAAGAAAGTTTAGCGACAATCCTTTTTCAATGTAGTTGCGACCCTTTAGGGTCACCTTTCACACCCAGTGCTACAGAAAAATCCCCGATTTTTCTGGGCAAAGCGAGGCTAAAGCCTCGCCGCTACATTAGTAAACAACCTCAATTTGAAAGAGCGTTTAGTAACCATGCTTGTCATCCTGAGTCCTTGATCTGTCATTCTGAGCGAAGCGAAGAATCTCGCCGCGGATAAGCTTCGTGACGGAGGAATCTAGACCCTT
>Ga0315274_10016046_pt1 | contig 10593 bp, 7 predicted proteins | sample YL17G02_20_MG_FD_203700 | JGI IMG/M metagenome (GOLD analysis project Ga0315274, IMG submission 203700) | Sediment microbial communities from Yellowstone Lake, YNP, Wyoming, USA - YL17G02_20 | ecosystem: Environmental > Aquatic > Freshwater > Lake > Sediment | place: USA: Wyoming | collected...
CCGGCTGCAAGCCGCGCAAGAGGAACCTCGACGAGCTCGACGAACTGGAGCGCAAGCGCATCGGGCTGTGGTATCCGCGCAATCAACTCTACTATCCCGACGGAGAACCATTCAAAGAAAAGCAGCGTTACGAGTCGCTTGACCAGCTCTTTACCCGGCGGAATTTGCGGGCCGTGGCGATGATTTGGGATGCGATCCAAGCCGAACCGAGTTCGCAACTGCGGAAGTTTCTGGAAGGCGCCTTCACCTCAATGGTGCATCTCTGCACGCGGATGATGCCGGTGGGCAATCCCGCACCGTCGAACCACTACACGTTCTTCAGTTCGCCAGGCTGGACGCAACACAGCTACTGGTCGGCAGCGCAGTTCATGGAGCAGAACGTCTGGGACAAGTTCGAGAGCGCCGTCACCGGCCATCAGGGCCTCATCAACGCCAAGAACGAATCCAACGAGTCGTTGCGCGACGTGAAGCTGACGGACGACTGGCGCAAGGTGCTCGACGGCGAGGCGGACATCGCGGTGGTCACGGACGACTGCGTCGAGTTGATGAAGCGGATGCCGGAGGAGTCCGTAGACTTCATTTTCACCGACCCGCCCTACGACGCCTCGGTGCAGTATGGCGAGCTGTCTTATCTTTGGAACGCCTGGCTGAGAGAAGACTTTCGCTACACCGAACGGATCGTGGCGCACGAGATCGTCCGCAACGAACGGCAGAAGAAGCCGTTCGAGGTCTATCACGCGCTGCTAAACAACAGCTTCCAGGGTTTCTACCGCGTATTGCGCCCTGAGCGGCATCTGACGCTGACGTTCCACAACCCGACGTTCAAGGTGCGCAACGCCACAGTCCACGCCGGCGTTTTCGCCGGCTTCGACTACGAACACGTCCATCACCAGCCGCTGGGGCAGGTGTCAGCCAAGGCGATGCTCCAGCCGTTCGGCAGCGCGCAGGGCGACTTCTACCTGCGCTTCGCGAAGACGGCCCAGCCCGCGCGGCAGATGGAGGAAATCACCGAGGAGCGTTTCCGGCGCATTGTCATCGAGACGTGCCGCAAAGTGATTGCCGACCGCGCTGAGCCCACGCCTTACACGATCCTCATCAACCAAGTGGACCCTGTGCTGGCCAAGCGCGGCTTGTTTGGCACACTGCAAACGGGCCTCGATGTGAAGACCGTGTTGGAGGAGAGCGTCGGCACGGAGTTTGAACTGGTGGACGCGAAGCTCGGCGCCGCCGCCGGCAAACTCTGGTGGTTTGCGGACAAGACCTTCGCGGCACGTCTGGAAGCGGTGCCGCTGACGGAGCGCGTGGAAGCGACCGTCTTCCGCTGCTTGCACGAGAAAGGCCGCGTGACCTTCACGGAAGTCTGGGACACCGTCGCGCGGGAGTTTCCGAATTCGCTGACCTCCGACAGCACGAGCATTAGCGAGGCGTTGGAACTCTACGGCCGCAAAGTCGCGGGTGGCGCGTGGATGCTTCGTGACGAAATCAGGCTGCGCCTGACCAGCCACAGCGAATTGATCGCGATGCTGGCCAAGATCGGCCGGCAGCGCGGCCACGACATCTGGATCGGCCAGCGCGAGCAGCGCGAACTGGCCGGCGGTCTTGCCGAATCGGTGCGGTTGCGCGATCTGGTGACAGTCAAGCCAGCGGTCCTCGCCAGCGTGACCAATCTGCGGCCGGTGCTCGACGTGGATTTGCTGTGGCTGCGCGGCGACGAGGTCGTGCGCGCCTTCGAAGTCGAGTGCACCACCACCATGACCCGCGGCCTGCAACGCGGCTCTAACCTGCCCACTGGCATTCCGAAGACGATGGTCATTCCCGAAGAACGTGAGCGGGACTTCGAACGCAAGATGAGGTCGCCTTTGTTCAGCCAGCATTTCGAACACGAAAACTGGGCGCTGCTTTTCTTCGACGCCTTCCGTCAGGCATTCACCAAGACCAAGGCGCACACGTCTGTCGAGTCGCTCTTGGGCAAAAAAAAAAGCGCGGTACCGGGCGACGCGCACCCAATTCCCCAAGAGAATCAAGGATTCCTAAGTTTCAGCTGCGATGAAGCCGCCATCGGCATGATCGCTGAACGGCCTCCCTCAGACGAGCAGCAGCAGTAGAACGTCGCTGCTGGCTCCTCAGTGCGTTGATCAACTCATTCACGTTGTTGGTGACTGCCTTCCCAATCTGATGCGCCGCCCGCTTCGCTGCTGCGTTCTTGGCAGAGCGTGACGGATCGAAAAAGAAGCCCGGTTTCCCGAGGCGGCTTCCTTTGACTTGGCAGCGGCGTTCGGGAGAACGCCGCTGACTTCAGCCGTGCTCTCCCGAGCGCGGCCACGTTGGCGTTACTTCTTCTTCGCCGGTTTCTTGGCAGCCTTGGCGGCTTCCTCTTCGAGCGCGGCTTGCGCGGCGGCGAGGCGGGCAACAGGCACGCGGAACGGCGAGCAGCTCACGTAGGTGCGGCCCAGCTTGTGGCAGAACTTCACCGAGTCAGGGTCGCCCCCGTGTTCACCGCAGATGCCCAGCTTGATGTTCGGCCGGGTGCTCTCCGGCCCTTCGCGACGGCGATCTTCATGAGTTCGCCGACGCCGACCTGGTCGACCGAGGCGAATGGTGGCCGTCCGCAAGGACTTCTTCTTCACGATTTCCAACTCGGCCTACGCCGGGAGGAACGAGCCGGAGTCGTCGCGGCTCATGCCCAGGCACGTCTGCGTGAGGTCGTTCGTGCCGAAGCTGAAGAACTCGGCGGTCTGCGCGATCTCGTCCGCGGTGAGCGCACCGCGCGGCACTTCGATCATCGTGCCGACGAGGTAGTTGAGCTTCACCTTTTGCTCGGCCATGACTTCCTGGGCGACGCGATGGACGACTTCGGCCTAGAGGTCGAACTCCTTCTTGAACCCGACGAGCGGGATCATGACTTCGGGCTTCACCTTGATGCCGGCCTTCTGCACATCGGCGGCGGCTTCAAAGACGGCGCGGGCCTGCATCTCGGAGATTTCGCTATAGACGATGCCGAGACGGCAGCCGCGGAAGCCCAGCATCGGATTGAACTCGTGCAGTTCCTTCACGCGCTGTTTGATCTTCGCGACGGGCACGCCCATCTTCTTGGCGAGGTCCTGCTGCGCCTTCTCCTCGTGCGGGAGGAACTCGTGCAGCGGCGGGTCGAGGAAGCAAATGGTGGCCGGGTAGCCCTTCAGCGCCTTGAAGATGCCGACGAAGTCTTCCTTCTGGTAGGCCAGGAGCTTGGCGAGGATCAGCGTAGCAAGGCGACCGTGAAGCTCTCTCCCTCCTCGATTAGCCGAGGCTCAGTGCCGTTGAACGCCTTCATCCCGGCGATGATCTTTCGAGGGATTCCCATCCCCATGTGCTCTAGGTAGCCGTAGTCCCGCATCACGTCCTTGATCAACTGATTTCTCGCGGCACGGCAGCCCGCCATCATGCGCTCCGGGGTTATGCCGTTTGGCAATCGGCCGGGTGAAGTCACTTCGATCCGGTCGCTGAAGATGGAGAGCTGAATGTCGGTTGCGGAGAGAAGATAGTCGCGGTGGATAAGTGCATTCACGATCGCTTCTCGAAACACTGTGCTGGGGAATGTCTCGCGAACAACGCGTTGAATTCCGTTCTCCAGAACGGTGTCATCTGGAACGTGACGGTGGAGGAATTCCGTGGCGGCATCGACGAGACCAAAATAGGGAGCGCCAGTCTCCGAGAGCAGTGGAACCATCGCTCCTCGGAACTGCTTCCGTTCTCGAGCGGCGTAGTCAGGAGCCGTGTCGGGGTAGCAGACGGCATCGATGCCAGCCTGTGGCAAGAAGCGGTTGGGTTGCTTGCCGAATAGGAGAAGGCCTGCAACGGTGCAGGACAGCCGGGTTGCTCCGGCAGCCATCACTTCCGTGTTCCCAAGGAGCTGCTTCCAACCGACCTCATCATCGTCTTCGGGATGTGGCTGCTTGCGAATCCGGCCGAAGTAATCCTTTAGGCGTCGCAGATCGAGCGCCTCAAAACCGGCACCCGACACCGGCCGCGTCTCGAGCCGGAACATTCCCCGTTGCTGGAATAGCCGCTCAAGTTCTTCCTGGCTCGCCTCCCGGCTCCGCGTGCCGGCACGGATGTAGTAGGTGCGGTGGTTCTTTTGCCAGACATGATGCACCGTCCATCCGCGCTCGATCTGGACAACCGCGACGCTCCTGCCGGCATCCACATCTTGGATGATTTCAAAGTAAGGGATGAGTTCAGGGCGAACCAAGTCGCAACAGACATTCATCACCCACAGTTCCAGATCCGGGCGCTGGATCCCGGAAACCGTTCCGTCATCTTCAACCCCCAGCAGCACCTTTCCACCCTGGAGGTTCGCCAGCGCGACGATTTCCTCGGCCAGCCCTCGCGTATCGATATCGTCACGCTTGAACTCGACACCCGAGTTCTCACCGTTGCGGATCATTTCAAGAAGTTCGGTCTTGGTCATGGTTGCTCAATAGCCGTATTTCAGACGGCGAATTTCGAACGCCTCCCGGCCCCCTTCCAGCACTTCGCCAATGCTGTCCCGGACCAGTTCGCAGTCGATGGAGCCGAGCCATTCGGGAGGAATCGCCGCGTGGCCCGAGCCGTCCGGTTTCAATGTCGCCACCAGTTCCGCATCTCCAAGCACGGGAATGTTGGCGTTGTGGGTCGCAAATATGAACTGCCGCCGCTCCTTCTCCTCGCGGATCTTCGGCACGACACCCTCCGTGATGAAGCGGTTGTCCAAGTCATCCTCCGGTTGGTCCACGACGAGCGGCGCATCGGATTCGAGCAGCAGAAGGAGCAACACGGCGGTCGCCTTCTGTCCAGTGGAAAGGTTCTCCAAGTCCTGCCAGATCGGAGGCTGGCCATCACCGGCGAGATTGAGTTGAAGACTGGTTGGAGTTGGAAACTCCAGTTCCTCTATCTTCAGGAAGGTTTCCTCGGTGGCTTTCGCGATTCGATCCGCTTGGGTTTGGGTCAGTCCAAAGGACTCCATGAGTCGCATAGTGCCGCCGCGACAGGCCGTGACGAATTCCGGCAGTGAGAAACCATCCGGACTGGAGAGCCGTTCTTTGGTCGCCTGAAGTTGACCGCCTACCTCGTCGCGGAGCAAATCGAACAACGGGTCGCGCTGGCTACCTGGTACTACGTTCACGCGAACGACCCCGTCAAGCTTCCTGGTCACCTTCTTCGCTGCGCGTTCAAGGCTCCGCGCAAACTCAGCCTTGGCCTCCTCCCATTCCAGCAAGAGCGAGCTTCGCTCCTGGAGCGCAGACTCCAAGCCCTTCGCGAGAGCCTGCCGTCGCCCCGAAAGCGGCTGGAGATCCTCGATTTGCCTGCGGAGCCGCACGAATTCCGTCGCATCCAGCTTACTCACGGTCTTCTGGACCTCGCGCAGGATACGCTCAATCTCGGCGGCGGACGCCACTTTCCGCTTCTGCCATTCGTTCTCGATCGCAGCGATTCCTCCCTGCGCTTCGTCGATCGCCCGTTCCAGCGAGCGCAGGGCCGCTTCCGCGTCCCGGTTAAACTTCTCCAGAATAGCGTCACCGCGACGCAGGATGGGGCCTCCAGGCAATCCGCTGAGGGCCTCCGCGCTCAGGAATTGCCGATCAATCGGCAGGCTGTCCCGCCACTGCGCGACTAACTCCTGAAACGGCTCCAACCGCTCGCGGATGGTTGCGACAATTCTCTCCTCCCGAACCAGGAGCGTTTGCGACTTCAACTTCTCCTCGAGGCCAGCTTCTTGAAAACGCTTCAGCGTCTCTTGGAGCGCCGGCAAAGCCGCCAGCTTCTCGTCCGCCAAGCCGATTTCCTTGCGGATTTCCAGTATCCGAATGCGCGAGATCTCCAACTTGCGACGAATCTCGGCTTTGCGGTTTTCCAGCGCGGCATCCCCCTCGCGAAAACGGCGCAACAAGCCTGTCAGCTTTTCCGGACTTCTCGCGAGTTCCGCGATCTCGTGTTGCCCATAGATTTCGATCCCGGGCAGGATATCTTGTGGACGAAGATTCAGGATGCTGCCTGCCTGGTCCTTCACGACGGGTGGATTCGGTATCGTGCGTTCAATCCAGTAGTGTTTTTCCGCCAGCCGATGGGAGCGCACCAGCAGCCGGATGCGTGTGGCGCTCCGAAGGGCCTGTTGAACAATGCCGGTGTGATTCTTCTGGGCATCCAGTCCGATGGGGGAAAGGCCGAGCGTGTAACGAATGCTTTCCACGAGCGTGGACTTGCCGACACCACGGCCTCCAATGAGAACGTTCAAGTTCCCATTGAATCGAAGCTCGCTGCCGTCCAGGAAGCCGCCTTGCCAACCGAGGTAAACCAATTGTGAGTGCGGGGCCCATTCGGAATCACCCACGAGCCGAACCCGCGTCCTTGGGTCAATGAACCCCTGTCGAAGTCCCTCGACCCCAACCTTCGACATCTTGATGAGCGTGACAGCCCCCGGCTTGGCCATGTCTGCTACTGAGGAAACGTCCTGGGCGTTAACGACGGCCAACATTCGCTGGCGGTGGTGGTTTGCGTCCACATTCTCCAGGATGTCGCGGAACTCCTGGGGTGTATCCTCAGGACGTCCGGGAATCGAACAGGCGATCAGAGCTTCGTGCCGCCAGACTCTTGTCCGAGTCTGGCCCTTGAGAACCCGCAACAACCCCTTTTCCATCGTCACGTGCGCCGCGATGCAAATCACACTCCAGCGTGCAGCCTCCGTGAGCAACTCCTCGCAGTCATACTTGCCGGAAGGAGACGGTTCAGTGTCCGAGTGGACCCCGCAGTCGTGTATTTTTGCTTCGATTTGGTCTGGGGTGGTTCCCGGTTCAAACAGGCAGAGAAAATGAACGCCGTCCTTGGTTTCGGCTTCGAAGCCGGGAAACACAGTCAATCCGGCGGCTTGGGCAGCTTGGATCAGGGAGGCTGACTCACGAATGCGGTAGTGGTCGGTCACACCGATGACTTCGACGCCCGAGGCTGCACACGCTTCGACAATCAACCGGTTGTACTCGTCCTCGTTTGCGCATGGTAACGGCTTTGAATGACGCTTCAGATACGTAAACGGATTGACTTGAAGCGCACAGCGGTAGAACCGTGCGCCGTTCGGCAGTGACAGGATTTGCTGAAGCGTTTTGTCTGACGGCATAACTGTGACCTAACGATGGACCTGTGATACGCCGTCTTCGGTTCTGAGACAACTCCATAAGCGACAAAAGGCCGTCCGGCTCTGAACCGGACGGCCCTGTAGAAATCCCTTTCCGCCGGACTTACTTTTTCTTCGCCGGCTTGGCGGCCTTGGCGGCTTCTTCCTTGAGCGCGGCTTGCGCAGCGGCGAGGCGCGTCACCGGCACGCGGAACGGCGAGCAAATCACGTAGGTCAAGCCGATCTTGTGGCAGAACTTCACCGAGTTCGGGTCGCCCCCGTGCTCGCCGCAGATGCCCAGCTTGATGCCAGGACGGGTCTGGTTGCCCTTCTCGACGGCGATCTGCATGAGTTTGGCCGACACCCGCTTGGTCAATCGAGGCAAACGGGTTGGTCTTGCAGATCTCCAATTCCGCATACGGCGGCAGGAAGCTGCCGGAGTCGTCGCGGCTCATGCCCAACGCGGTCTGCGTGAGGTCGTTCGTGCCGAAGCTGAAGAACTCGGCGGTCTGCGCGATCTCGTCCGCCGTGAGGGCGCCGCGCGGCACTTCGATCATCGTGCCGACCAGGTGGCTGAGCTTCACCTTTTGCTCGGCCATGACTTCCTGGGCGACGCGATGGACGACTTCGGCCTGGAGGTCGAGTTCCTTCTTGAACCCGACGAGCGAGATCATGACTTCGGGCTTCACCTTGATGCCGGCCTTCTGCACATCGGCGACAGCGCCGTGACGGCGAAGACGAATGGACGCTTGACACCCGCGGGCCTGAATTTGAACCTGCTCTCGTGAACTCAGTCGGGAAGGCTCTACTCAACCAGTGCCGGTCGCCAAGAGCCCCATTCCGGTTTCCGATCTTATCGCCCTGTAGGATCAGCCACCTCTGCCGGGTCTGATTCAAACCGCCATGCTGACTCAGACGCACACCAGAATCCGGAATGTCTCAGCCCATGAAAACGAGCCCTCAACCAGCTATGAACCGCACCTCTCTCCGCCCGCGCCACCGACTTCTACCGGCGTCGTTGGCTTTTCTGGTCACGCTGGCTTGTGCCTTCACCGGCGCCGCCAGTGCGGAAACCCAGCCTGCTCCTGTCCCGTTCTCTGAGATTGGGGCCAAGGCCACAGCCGAGGGCGCGCGCCTGTGCTGCGGCTTCCAGAAGCTGGACGGCCACGCCACACCCGAAGGGCTCTGGCTCGAATCCACCGAGCCGGGCGCCGCAGGCAAACTCCGCCTCGTTGCCAAGGCTGTGGGCCGCGAGGGCGTGGTGGATGGCTGGGCGATGCCTCTATTGGCCGATGCTGATTCGGACAGCTTACTCACGCCAGCGCTCTTCCCCGCTGCGGAAGACGGTGGCCGCTGGGCGGGTGAGGGAACGCTCGTTCGCACTGGTACCGTCTCGGTGGAGAGCCAGCTCGTGCGGTTCACGCGTCCCGGCGTTACGGAGGAATACTCCGTGAGCATGGACGGTGTGCGCCAGGACTTTGTGATTGCGGAGCGACCGGCCGGCGCGGGGGATTTGCGCGTGGAACTGGCGCTGAGCGGCGCGCGGGCCATGGCGGCGGCTTACGGCACCAAGCTCACGCTGGACGGCTCGGGGCGGGCGCTGGCGTACAGCCGGCTGCGGGTGGCGGACGCCACGGGCCACGAACTTACGGCGCGCTTGGAAGTGCTCTCGGCCGACCGGTTGGCTTTGCTCGTGGCCGATGCCAACGCCACCTACCCTGTGCGCATTGATCCTACCTTCAGCGATGCCGACTGGGTCAGCTTGAATCCAGGCATACCGGGCGCCAATGGCCGGGTTTTGGCCTTCGCCGTGGACGGCAGTGGCAATGTGTATGTCGGCGGCCAATTCACCTTCATTGGAACGGTATCGGCCAACAACGTTGCCAAATGGAACGGCAGCACCTGGTCGCCTTTGGGCTCGGGGACGTACAGCACCGTCTATGCGCTGGCCGTGAGCGGTACCAATCTTTACGCCGCCGGAAGCGTCAACACACCGAGCGGGGACTCGGCCAACTACATTGCCAAGTGGGACGGCACCTCCTGGTCGGCGCTGAGTTCGGGCATGAACAACTACGTCTGGGCGCTGGCCGTGAGCGGGACCAATCTTTATGCGGGAGGAGTCTTCACCAGGGCCGGCGCAGTGCTGGCCAACCGCATCGCCAAATGGGACGGCAGCACTTGGTCGGCCTTGGGCTCAGGGATGAACAACGGCGTTTCTGCGCTGGCGGTGATCGGGACCGATCTCTACGCCGGGGGAGGCTTCACCACGACAGGCGGGGCGCCGGCCAACTACATTACCAAATGGGACGGCAGCGCCTGGTCGGCCTTGGGCTCGGGGATGAACAACGGCGTTTCTGCGCTGGCGGTGATCGGGACCGATCTCTACGCCGGGGGAACCTTCACCACAGCGGGCGGGGTAGCCGCCAACTACCTTGCCGCATGGAACGGCAACACCTGGTCCGCCCTGGGTTCGGGGATGAACGACAGGGTCAATGCTCTAGCCGTGATCGGGACCGATCTCTACGCCGCGGAATACGTATTCACGTTTGGCGTAGGGACGTCCAACCGCGTCGCCAAATGGGACGGCAGTTCCTGGTCCGCCGTAGGCTCAGGGATGAACGGGAAGGTCTCTGCCTTGGCCGCGAGTGGGACCAATCTATTCGCCGGGGGAGAATTCACCACAGCGGGCGGGGTGGCGGCCAGCTACATTGGCAGATGGGACGGGAGCGCCTGGTCGGCCTTGGGTTCCGGGATCGGCGGCGGCCCACGTCCTCATGTCTCTACGCTCGTGATGATCGGGACCGATCTCTACGCCGGGGGATACTTCACCCCGGCTGCTGGTGCGCCGCTCAGTTGCATCGCCAAATGGAATGGCAACACATGGTCGGGCTTGGGTTCGGGGATGGAATTGGATGTTGATGCCCTGGCGGTGATCGGGACCGATCTCTACGTCGGGGGAGGCTTTACCGCGGCGGGCGGGGTGCCGGCCAACCGCATCGCCAAATGGGACGGCAGCGCGTGGTCGGCCTTGGGAACGGGGATGAACTACAGCGTCTGGGCATTGGCGGTGGCCGGCGCGGACATATACGCGGGAGGTTTTTTCACTTCGGCAGGCGCAAGCGGGACCAATCACGTCGCCAAGTGGGATGGCAGCACGTGGTCGGCCTTGGGCTCGGGGATGAACAGCTCCGTGCATGCGCTTGCGCTCAGCCGAACCAATCTCTATGCCGGGGGCGAGTTCACCACGGCCGATGCCCTGCCGGCCAACCGGGTTGCCAGATGGGACGGCAGCGCCTGGTCCCCCTTGGGTTCAGGGATAAACGGCACCGTCCTGGCGTTGGCGGTGGTTGGCGGGGACCTGTACGCCGGGGGACACTTCACCACAGCGGGCGGGCTGCCGGCCAACCGCATTGCCAGATGGGACGGCAGCTCTTGGTCCTCCTTGGGTTCGGGGACGGACTTTATCG
>Ga0315274_10016049_pt1 | contig 10592 bp, 9 predicted proteins | sample YL17G02_20_MG_FD_203700 | JGI IMG/M metagenome (GOLD analysis project Ga0315274, IMG submission 203700) | Sediment microbial communities from Yellowstone Lake, YNP, Wyoming, USA - YL17G02_20 | ecosystem: Environmental > Aquatic > Freshwater > Lake > Sediment | place: USA: Wyoming | collected...
TGGAAGATCCGGCTTTCCGGTTAGTCGATAACCGCGGATTCATCAAGCGGCGCGGGCTTAACGGCCATGTCCAGGAAAAAATCGAAGCCGGGCCCGAAGCCAACCTTCCGGCCGGAGTGCCCCTCGTCGCCGAGCCGGAACATTTCCTCAATCCGGACACGTCGGCCGCCCTTCCGATCGCCTTGGAGTTCGTCCCGCCCGATTCCCCCCTCGCTTCGCTGACCCTTTCCTCGCTCGAAACGCTCTGGAACCAGGCTTGGACGGGCGGCGGTTACGGCCGTTATCATTTCACGTCCGAGCCCGACTCGGCCGGGCCTTGGCCGTTCCCGTCGCTTTTCGTCGCTCGGGCCGCCGTCGAGACCGGCGATTTCGCGAACGTTCGGCGCATCTTGGAGTGGTTGAGTACGGTGGCCGGGGCGAAAGCGGGCGCCTGGTTCGAATTCTACGGGAAACGGATCGCCCCGCCGTTTCCCCAAGTCGGGATCATCCCCTGGACGTGGGCGGAAATGGTCCTGCTTCTGGTCCACCACATCCTCGGGCTGAGGCCGGAAGAGAACGGGATCCGGATCCGGCCGCGCCTCCTGCCCGGGATGGGTCGGGTGCGGGCGAGCTTCCCGGTCCGCCGCGGCCGGATCGAAATCGATTTCAAAGGGACCGTTTCCGGAAACGAGCGCTTTTTTCCCTATCCAGGGACGGATGAAGTCCTCCGTTTCGAACTTGCCTAAAGACTCATGCAGAACAAGAAAATCGTCCTTCTCGTGGCGACCGTGGCGGCGTTCCTGGCGCCGTTCATGTCGGCTTCGATCAACATCGCCCTGCCCGCCATCGGCGGGGAATTCCGGATGACGGCCGTTGCCCTCGGCTGGGTGGCGACGGCCTATATTCTCGCCGCCGCGGCCTGTCTCGTCCCGTTCGGCAAAATCGCCGACATCGCCGGCCGGAAAAGAATCTTCGGGGCGGGGAGTCTCGTTTACGCCCTGTCGTCGGGCCTCGCCGCGGTCGCGCCCTCGGGAGAGGTGCTGATCGCTTCCCGCGTCCTCCAGGGCATCGGGAGCGCGATGATTTTCAGCACCGGGATGGCCATGTTGACGGCCGCCTTCCCGCCCGGCGAGCGGGGAAAGGTTCTGGGAATCAACACGGCCTCCACGTATTTAGGGCTTTCCCTGGGCCCCGTCCTGGGTGGTTTTCTCACCGAGAGTCTTGGTTGGCGGAGCGTCTTTGTTGTCAATGCCGCCTTGGGGATTTTCCTCGTCGCCCTGGTCCTTGGGAAACTCAAGGGCGAGTGGGCGGAAGCGAAAGGGGATCGATTCGACGCCGTCGGCGCCGTTCTCATGGCCGCCGGGCTTGTCGCCCTGATGTTCGGCCTGGGACGGCTGCCTGCCGTCGTCGGGATCGCCTTTGTCACCGCGGGCATCGTCCTGATCGTCGGATTTATCGGTTGGGAGGCGCGGTTTCCATCTCCGCTCCTCGACCTGAACTTATTTCGCCGCAATACCGCCTTCGCCTTCTCCAACCTGGCGGCCTTGATCAATTACAGCGCCACGTTCGCCGTCGGATTCCTTCTCAGCCTTTATCTTCAATACATTAAAGGCTTGAGGCCCCGTGAGGCGGGCCTCCTCCTGATCGCCCAGCCGGTGATGATGGCGATCTTTTCGCCGCTCGCCGGAAAGCGTTCGGACCGGATCGAACCGCGCATTTTAGCGTCGACGGGAATGGCGATCTCCGCGGCGGGGCTTTTCCTCCTCGCTCTCCTGGGGCGGGAAACCGCCCTAGCCTTCGTCGGCGCGGCGCTGATCGTTCTGGGCTTTGGGTTCGCCCTCTTCTCCTCTCCCAATACCAACGCGGTCATGAGCTCGGTGGAAAAGAAGGACTACGGCGTCGCCTCGGCCACCTTGGGGACGATGCGGCTGACCGGCCAAATGCTAAGCATGGGAACGGCCATGCTGATCTTCGCTCTGTTTATCGGGCGGGTGCCCATCACGCCCGCCGTCTTCCCCCAATATTTGGCCGCGTTGCGGACAGCTTTCTTGATCTTTGGTGGGCTCTGCGCCCTCGGTGTCTTCGCCTCCCATGCTCGCGGCAAACTCTCCAGAGGGAATCAGACCTCCGTCAAGCCTTGAAAATCCGGTTGAACGAATAAGAGAGAACGTTTCTCTCTTGGACTTCGAGAAACGTTCTCTTTTCTCCTCCTTGGGGTATAATGAGGTTCGTCTTAAAGGAATTGTCCGATGTGTAGGTTTGACCCCGTCTTTTGGATCGAAAAGCTGGGGCTGGCGCCCCATCCAGAAGGCGGATTCTATCGCGAGGTGTATCGGGCGCCGGAAACCATCCCCCGGGCCGGTCTTCCCGAGCGTTTTAAAGGCCCGCGGGCGTTTTCGACCTCAATTTATTTTCTCCTCCGGGCGGACGAGGTCTCCAGCTTTCACCGCCTTCAGGCCGACGAAATCTGGCATTTCTACGAAGGGCGTCCTCTCCTCCTCCATATTCTCGATCATGATGGGTCGCCCCGGGCGATCCGGCTCGGCCGGGACGCCGCGGCGGGGGAGAAATACCAGGCGATCGCCCCGGCAGGGTGCTGGTTCGGGGCCGAAGTCGTCGCGCCGGAGGGTTTCAGCCTGGTCGGCTGCACCCTCGCCCCGGGATTCGATTTCGCCGACTTCGAACTCGCCGGCCGAAGCGACCTCCTCGCCGCCTTCCCCGGGCAGGCCGAGCTCATCCGCCGGTTGACAAAGCCGGATTGAATCCCTATAATTTTAGTAGGAATTAAATCTCGAGAGACTGACTGAACGAAAGGACAAAAGATGCACCCCCGCCAAATCAAAGACAACATCTATGCCGTCGGGGCCGTGGATTGGGACCGAAAGATATTCGACGCCCTGATACCCCTGCCTGACGGGACGAGCTATAACTCTTATCTCATCCGGGCGAGCGGGAAGACCGTCCTGCTGGACACGGTCGATCCCCCTAAAGCGGACATTCTGTTCGAGAATCTCAAGTCCGTCGAGAGGATCGACACCATCATCGCTCATCACGGCGAGCAGGACCACTCCGGGTGCCTGCCCGCGGCGCTGGCCCGCTATCCCATGGCCCAAGTCGTCTGCTCGTCCAAAGCCAAGGGAATCCTCATCGACCACCTCCATCTCGCGCCCGAGAAGATCACGGCCGTCGAGGATGGGGAGGTCCTTTCCCTCGGCGACGTGACCTTGGAGTTCGTTTATACTCCCTGGGTCCATTGGCCCGAGACGATGTCTACCTTCGCCCGCGAGAGCGGCGTGCTTTTCAGCTGCGATTTCTTCGGCTCGCACCTGGCCCAGTCCGGCCTTTTCGTCAAGGACGAGGACTCCGTCTATGAAGCTGCCAAACGGTACTTCGCCGAGATCATGATGCCTTTCCGGGCGAACATCAAGAAAAACTTGGAACGGATCAAGGATCTCCCGATCGCGATGATCGCCCCCAGCCATGGACCGATCCATCCGCGGCCGGCTTTCATTTTGGACGCTTACCGTGACTGGATCAGCGACACTCCGAAGAACAGCGCCGTCGTCGCCTACACGACGATGCACGGCAGCACAGAGCTTCTGGTCGAGCATCTGGTCACAGCCTTAGCCGAGCGTGGCGTCACGGCCTGCCAGTTCAACGTCGCCGAAGGCGATATCGGTAAGCTGGCGATCAACCTGGTCGACGCGGCGACGATCGTCATCGGCTCTCCGACCGTTCACGTCGGCCTTCATCCGAAAATCGCCTATGCGGCCTTCCTGGCCAACGCTCTCCGGCCGAAAGCCAAGTTCGCCGCGGTCATCGGCTCATACGGCTGGGCGACGAAGATGCCCGAGCAGCTCCTCGGTTTGGTGCCCAACCTCAAGCTCGAGGTCCTCCCCGGCGTCGTGGTCAAGGGGATGCCGCGGGAGGAGGATTATCGCGCCGTCGAAGCCCTCGCCGAAACGATCGCCCGCAAGCACAAGGAGCTCGGCCTCAGATAGGGCGGCCGAATTCCAGGACGGCGGCGACGATATCGTCCCGGGTCAAGGACGTCCCGTCCTGGGGCGAATCGATGATCCGGTAATTGAAGAAAGGGCAGTTCCCCTCGTACCAAGGAAGGCCTGGGGGGCGGCCCGCTGCGGCGCGGCGTTGATGCTCGCGGTCATTGAGGATTGTCCCTAATCCCCGGAGGTTGACGCCCAGAGCGGGGTTCACGCCCAGAATATAGCGACCTGGACCGAAGCTCGTCATCAGAAAGCCAAAACCCCGCCCCCCCGGGGCTTCGGAGCGATCGCGCCCGGCCCACTCCTTCAGGAGAAAACTGCGCGGGTTGGCGACGAGAAGCCCGTCCACGACCTTGCGGCCTCGCCCGTCTGTCGTCGGTAGCGAAAGGACGATTTTCCGGGCGCGGATTAAGTCGTCGAGGTATTCCTGATAATCCCGCTCGACCTTGACGATCGCCCGTTCGTATCGGTCCACGCCGGCGAAGAGCGCCCGGTTCTCCAGGATATCGCGGCCTTCCGCGGTCCGGGCGTAGAGAAAGCGCATGAATTTGAGCCCCTCGGCCACGCGGTCGGCGTTGACCTCGTCCTCGCTTTTCTTCGCCCCGGCGAACAGAGCCCGGAGAATGGCGTAGGGCGTTCCCGAAAGGTCGATCGTCTTGGGCAGAGACGCCGAATCGACGAGCTTTGTATATGCCCCGATCTTGTCCATAATCGCATCGACGCGGCCGGTCTCGAGCAGCTTTTGGGCCAAGAAGATCGAGGCCAGGGCGTCGAAGTCGGGCAGGCGGTGGGTGACGAACGTCACCGTCTCGGCGTTCGCCTCGTCCGGCCCCGCCGGTTTGAGGTGGTCCAGGACGAGCCCCGGGTATTTGACGACGAGCGACGCGGCGCATTCCGGCTCGGCGTCGGGATGGTGATGGTCGATGACGCCGGGGACGGTTTTCATCCCGACGTCGAGGACGAGCCGTCCGGGCTCGGGCTCGAACCGCTCGCCGTAGGGGGCGAACGCATATTGGGTCACAGGCCGGCACCTCTTTCGGTCGCCTTCAGGTGACTTGTTCCCATCGCGACAGCCGGGTTTTCAGATATGATATTTTCTCCTCGAATTTTTCGGCCTGGCGAAGGACAACTGCTTCGGCTTCCTCCCAGGACAGGGATTTGACCTCTTCGACATAGGCCGCCGTCCTCCCGAAATAGAGCGACGACATGATGTTGACCAACCGCCGGCGGTTCCGCGACCAATTCTGGAAGGTGAAGGCAAATCGTAGGTCCGGCGGTCCAGAAGAGTATCGTCCAAGTCGGAAAATACGACGAACTTCATCGGCCGGCTTTCTTGTTCATATCATCCCTTCGTCGGCGCGCCCGCAAAGCAAGAATCCTTCCCGAGGCTTCTCGCCGGGACTTCGAGCGCGATGAATAAGCTGATTTTGATCGATATCCGGAGATCTGGTTGAATTCTAAAGAAAACAAGTTCATTCGTCAATGGACGCGAGCTTAGGCGCCCTCAGTTCTTTTCCGGTCGAATTCCTTCATGGTCGGGTATTCCTTGAAGAACGATTTCGTCGTCCGGGCGACGACGCCCGATAAGACGGCAAGGGCGATCAAGTTCGGGAGGGCCATGAACGCATTAGCGATGTCGCCCAGATAGAAAACGAGTTCGAGCGAGACCAACGCTCCGATGAATACGAGGGCGGTGAAGATCAGCCGATAAGGCATCGTACTGCGGTTTCCAAATAGATAACGGACGCATTGTTCGCCGTAGTAACACCAGCCGATCAGCGTGGAATATCCAAACAGGAACGAGGATATGGCGACAATGATCCCTCCGGCGATCGGAATGCTCTTGGAGAACGAGGCGGCCGTCATGGCCGATCCGTTAAGCCCGCTCATCCATAGGCCCGAGGTCAGGTTGATCAAGGCGGACAGCGAACAGACCAGAATCGTGTCGATGAACACTTCGCCCAGTCCGATCAAGCCCTGGTGGACGGGAGAGGGCGTCTGGGCGGCCGCGTGGGCGATCGGGGCTGAGCCTAAGCCCGCTTCGTTGGACAGAAGGCCGCGCCTTACGCCCATTTGCATAGCCTGTCGGACCGAGGCGCCCAGGAATCCGCCGGCGGCGGCCGCCGGAGAGAAAGCGTTCTGGAAAATCAGACCAAAGGCCGCGGGCAAGATTTTGATGTTTATGATCAAGATGACGATCCCCGTCCCGAAGTAAAGAAGAATCATCGTTGGGACGATCTTTTCCGTCACCGCCCCGATGCGTTTGATGCCGCCGAGAATGACCAGGGCGGTCAGGATGGTGATGACGACCGCCGTAACGATTTTGGGAATCCCCAGCTCGCTGTTCAGGGCGAGGGTCATCTGATTGGCTTGCATCATGTTCCCCGTCCCGAACAGGGCGGCAAAAGTGCCGCACACGGCGAAGGCGCCGGCCAGAAAGACGCCGAAACGTTTGTTCCGGATACCGTTCTTGATATAGTACATCGGGCCTCCGGCGATGGCGCCGTCGGCGTAATGCTCCCGGAATTTGACCCCGAGCAGAGCCTCGGAATACTTCGTCGCCATGCCGAGGAAACCGCAGATCCACATCCAGAAAATCGAACCCGGTCCGCCGACGACGAGGGCCGTGGCGACACCCCCGATGTTCCCGTTTCCGACCGTGGCGGCCAAGGCTGTGGTCAGCGCGGCAAAGGGAGAGACATCGCCGTCCTTGCTCTTTTTGCCCTTACCCAGAAAGCCGGAAAAGATAAGCTTCCAAGCCGCGCCCAACCTGCGAAACTGGACGAAACCCGTCCGAATCGACAACCACAGGCCAATGGCCAGTAAGACGAAAAGCATGAAAGACCAGATCTGAGACGCCGTTTTGTCCATGAATTGAGCCAGTTGATCGATCAGGGATGACATCGATATTCTCCTTTTACGGGAATCCGTTTTGGTCCGATCCAAACCCGATCCAATGATCTACGCATTTTTTTATGCGGAATTTCAATAATTTTGTCGATGAGTTTTCGATGATCTTGGAGGAAAGAGATGATGCTTTGAAACGTTTCGAACAGACGAATATCTCAGTGAACATCAAGAGAAGAAGACATAATTTGAGGGGGCCCTCAAAGGAGGTTCCATTGAGCGAGGATTTTTGCGGCGATGAATAAAAGTCCTGCGAAAATTAAAAGTTGCAGCGTATATCGGCGCCAATGGCTAAGCGAGGCCCGCTCGCCGTTCACCGTTTCTCCCATAAAATATTTGATATCGATAAATCGGACTCCAACGAGGCTTATGGTCACAAGGATATAGATTAAATAGACAGCAAACGTGGCCTTTCGCATAACGATGTAGATACCGCAAAATAATAAAGTTGCAATCCCGCCGACCATCCAAAACAACCGAGCCAGAACAGGCAGACAGCCACTTTGCCCTTCGGATTGTTCAGGATCCGGTTGTTTAGGAAGTGTTTTGTTTTGAACGGTCATCTCCGCCTCCATATCCGCGTTCCCTGAGAACGCTCGCCTTAGGGCAATAAAATAATAATGCCCTTGGTCGATATGGATGGCGGCCCGACCATCCCAATGAATATTGCCTGTGTGACGAAGCCGTTAGTCACACACCCGAATACATTTTATCTTGACACGATTATTTTTTCAAGATCTGGGTGAGCTCGGCGTCCGGAGGCAATGCGCCAAGAACGTCCAGACCCGGTCGACGTCGGCGAACCGATAGCGGGCCCGCGTTTTTCTTCGGAGACCGACGTGGATGGTGACGGCGTTCCGGCCCAACGCCCCGAACGCGTCCTCGTCCGTCTGATCGTCCCCGATAAAGATCCGCAATACCCCCGATTCCCGCGGGAGCCGGCTCATGAGTTTACGGATCCCCATCCCCTTGTGCCAATCGATGTTAGGCCGGATCTCGAAAACCTTCTTGCCTTCGTTGACGATCCAAGTCCCGGCTGTTCGGCGAATCTCTTCGTCGATCATTCTTCTCAAAGGCTCCACGAGGGCGGGGTCCATGCGCCGGAAATGGACGCTTCCCGTAAGGCCTTTGTCTTCGACGAACCGCCGGGGGAGTCGTTCGGTCCTGGACGCGATCCTTTTCAGCAGCCCGCCGAGGGCAGGCTGCGCTTTTTTCGCCAGGGGATGGATCCAGGTTCGCCCGTCCCACGCCGCTTCCAAACCGTGATTCCCGATGTAGGCCAGTCCTTCGACGCCGACGCGCCGGCGGATGTCGGAGAGCGATCGTCCCGAGACGATGCAGACGAACATTCGCTCGCTCAAGGTTTCCAAGAAGCGCTTTCTCCGGGGAGAAAGCACGGCCCGATCGGGATGCGTCTCGATCGGGACGAGCGTCCCGTCGTAATCCAAAAAGAGGAGGAGGCGCCGACCGGGCGCGATCATCGCCAGGATCTCTTTCATAGGCGGATGACGTCCTCTTGTTCATAGAGCGAGAGGAAAAGCAGCAGATAATCCCTGATGTGGCGGGTGATCAGAAAATTGTTCTTGATATGTTCTCGCCCGCTCAGCCCGAGCTTCTCCGCGTATTGGGGCGCGTTCAACAGCTGCTTGATGTAATAAGCGGTTCCCTCGATGGAATGGCTCAGAATACCCGAATATTTGTGGGCGATCTGAAGCGGAATCCCCCCCACCGCCGAGGCGATGACGGGCTTGGCTTTCCACAGGGCTTCCGCGACGGTCAGGCCGAAACCTTCCTTCAAAGATTTTTGGAGGATGACATTCGAGGCTCTTTGGAGGGCGTTGATCTCGATATCGCTGCCCGGCGGCAGGAAGAGGACAAAAATATCCGGATCGTCCGCGGCCTCCTCTTTGACCTCGGCCAGCACCTTCAAGCCCTCGGGATCGTCGGTTGCCCCCCCGCCCGCCAGGACCAGCTGACAATCGACGTGCTCCTTGACCAGCTTGTAGGCCCGAATGACTCCGACGGGATCCTTCAAGTAATCGAAGCGGGAGATTTGGGCGACGATCGGCCGGTCCCTGTTTAATCCGAACCGCTCGCAAACGGAATCGATGAGATCGTCCGGAAGGTCCTTATTCTTGTCGCTTAACGGGTCGATGGACGGCGAGATGAGGACCTGTCGGATGGCCAAGGGCCGGGAAAACGCGGGAGCCGAGAAGACCGCCGCGTCATAGGATTCGACGAACGTTCGTAGAAATTCCCAGACGTCAGGCTGAGGATTAGTGAAATCGATGTGGCATCGCCAGATCCACTTTCCGCCCCGCGAATGCTTCTCCTCGACCAGGGCAACGGGCTGAGGATCGTGGACGAACGTGATCTCGGCGCCGCGAAGGACTTCCTTCGCGTTCTGCCGGTTGACCTCGATGAGATAATCCAGATCTCCCGGGCCGAACGTCTCCGGGACGCCGTGCAGGGCATTATGGATCTTTTTCGTCAGGGTGAAAAACCGTTCGTTCCCCCTGATGACGTCCCAGGAGACATCGACGGCAAGGTCATGGAGGAGCGGCAGCATCCGGCTCAGGATCTCGGCCACTCCGCCGCCGACGGCCGTGGAATTGATGTTCTGAACGGCCTTCCCCCGAAGCCGTTCGGCCAACAGATACAGCTCTTCGATGGCGCTCGAGCCCACGATCGGAGCGTAGGCGCTAATCTTTGACATATTCGCCCACTTTCTGAACGATCATTTCACGCAAGCCCTCCAAAGTGAAGTTATAGGGATCCAGACGGGAGATAGCGCGGGCCAGCTTCGTTTCGCCCAGGTCCTCGAACCAGTCGGAGAAGTCGTTATCCCCCTTCTCCAGCCGCAAACGGGCTTCAAAGACGTGAAAATAGATGGAGTCGATGCTGACCTTCTGGACGATCTCCCGGAATTCGCTCAGGCTTCGGGCTTCGTAGGCCGTCGGCAGGATGAACGTCCGGCACGACATGAAATATAATTCCTCTCCTTCCTGGCACTCCCCGTTCCGTCCGTTCCGCTCCGCGAGGGCCGTTCTCAAAATGTCGAGGAAAGCCGCGCGGAGACTACCGATGCTGCGGAACTTGACGGTATCGACGCTGGCCAACCGTTCTCCCAGTGCGGCATGGCCCAAGGCGTTGGTCACCCAGAAAGCGAAGTCGTTCGGAGGTTCGGGAGACAGATAATGATGCTGCTGGATGAACCGGTGGGTATGATAATAAATGGAGCTTCCCGGAATCTCCCCCAGGCCGATCAACAATTCCCGGGCATTCTTGGCCTGCCGTCCCAAGAGTTCGACGAGATTAAGACGCGTCAGGAAATGAAATGGTCTGGCCATGGTCTCACAACAACCTTTTCATCTCGTTGATGATCTTGCCCGCCCAACGGTAGACATTGTTTTCCCTCACGGTATCCCTCATCCGTCTCATCCGTTCGGCCTGCTCCTCCGGCGGCATCTCGATCGCCTTTTTAATGGCGTCGGCGAACTGCTCCGTGGCGATCGGGTTAACCAGGATGGCTTGTTTCAGCTCGCGCGATGAGCCGGTGAACTGGCTGAGGATGAGCGTTCCTCTCTCGTCGATCCGGGAGGATACGAATTCCTTGGCCACGAGATTCATGCCGTCATGAATCGAGCTGACGATGCAGAGATCGGCCGCCCGGTAATACAGCAGGAGATCGTCCAAACCCAG
>Ga0315274_10016051_pt1 | contig 10591 bp, 6 predicted proteins | sample YL17G02_20_MG_FD_203700 | JGI IMG/M metagenome (GOLD analysis project Ga0315274, IMG submission 203700) | Sediment microbial communities from Yellowstone Lake, YNP, Wyoming, USA - YL17G02_20 | ecosystem: Environmental > Aquatic > Freshwater > Lake > Sediment | place: USA: Wyoming | collected...
CGCATGGCTCGGGTTCTGGGCCGTGCTCGTCCCGCCGTCCCCGAAGCTCCACAACCACGAGGTCGGGCTGCCCGTTGAGGTGTCCGTGAACGCCACGGACTGGCTCACCGCCGGCGAGGCCGGGCTGTAACTGAAAGAGGATGTCAGCGTGTTCGCAGGCGCAACAAGAACAATCTGACTGATATCATCCTGGCCGGACGTATTCATAATGGTCAGAGAAACATTAAAGGATCCTGCCGACGCAAAAACATGGCTCGGATTCTGGGATATGCTCGTCCCGCCGTCTCCGAAGTTCCACTGCCATAGAGAGGGACTGCCCACCGAGGTGTCCGTAAACTGCACTGCCTGGCTGGCGGTCGGTGAAAGCGGGCTATAGGTGAAAGAGGCTGTCAACGCCGCCACGACCGTCACGGTCCGCGTCGCCGTGTTGGAGCCGGAGCTGTTTGTGGCGGTCAATGTCACCGTCTTCGAGCCCGCCGTAGTGAAGGCGTGGCTGGGATTCTGAGCCGTGCTCGAGGTTCCATCGCTGAAGTTCCATTGCCAGGAAGTCGGATTCCCCGTGGAGGTGTCCGTGAACTGGACCGCCTGCCCTGTTGCCGGAGAGGCCGGGCTGAAGCTGAAGGACGCCACAAGGGCAGCAGCCACGGTCACGGTCTGGGTCACCATGTTGGAGCCTGAGTTATTCGTGACGGTCAAAGTCACCGTCTTCGATCCCGCCATAGTGAAGGCGTGGCCGGGGTTTTGGGCCGTACTGGTTGTTCCATCGCCGAAATTCCACTGCCAGGAGGTTGGCGTCCCCGTCGAAGTGTCGGTAAACTGGACCGCCTGCCCTGCTACCGGAGATGAGGGGTTGTATGCAAAGGACGCAACTAAAGAGGATACGGAAGTAACGGCGATACTCCGACTGCCTTGTTTAGAGCCGGAGTTATTTCTAGCAATCAAGGTCACCAGGTATGACGATGGCGAAGCAAAAGGATGGTTCGGGTTCTTCACAGTGCTCGTTGTCCCATCGCCGAAGTCCCACTGCCAGGATGTCGGGTCTCCCGAAGTGGTATCCGCAAACTGCACGACCTGCCCCACCGTCGGAGAGACGGGGCTGAACACGAAGGTCGCAGGTTCGGCTGCAGGAATGACGGTCATGGTCCGGATTGTTTGCTTAGAGCTACTGCTGTTTCTGGCGATCAGTGTGATTTTCTTGAATCCTGTTTTTACATAAGCGTGTCTCGGATTCTGCTCGATGCTCGTTGTCCCATCGCCGAAATCCCACTGCCAGGATGTCGGGGCCCCGGTTGAGGTGTTCATGAACTGCACGGCCTGCCCTTCGGTGGGAATTGAAGGGGCGTAGTGAAAGGACGCTCTGACACTGCTTGCCCGCCTTGCAGCGAGCCTTGAAAGCAGGCTCTGGGATGCCAGCTGCATGGGCAGCGCCTGGAAGTAAAATGCAAATATCAAAAGGGTGGAAGAGACCATTAATATTCGGCGTCTAGATTTCGGATTTATGATCATAGTTTGCTCCTCTGACGTTTTCATAAACATTGGGGCTGTCATGCCTTGCGAATTATGAATGGCAAACGACCGGGTTGAATCACCCCAAAAGGGGATTCCAAAGGGGATATCAGGCGGAATGTGGCTAGCTGATGGCTGTTGTGCGTAGTTTGACTATTTCCGCCTCTACCAGCGGGCAAACTTTCGGCTTCTTAGGGGGTCGGGTTATCGTTTTCCTTGTTGTAGACGAAAAATCGTCCTGGATCAAGAAGGGCAGGGCCTTCCTTCGACCTGTTCGTGAACGCGACGCACTGCGCTCTTCGGCAAGACCGTATGAAGAAGTCCGGTTACCGGGTCAATCTCTAAAGAGGTCGTCCAGGTTCCCGGAGATAAAGTAGGAGTCCCATCTAGCTTTGGCCGGGATGTTGCTCACGAAACCGCTCACATCGGGGCCGATCGGAGGCCACTGGAGAGAGCCGAAGAAGCCGGGCTTAGCGCCATAAAGCAGGCTATTGGGAATTACGTGAGATGATATGCTGCCATCCCATACCACGGCGTGGTTGTAGTGATCGTAATTGCCGTGCCGGATGAGCGTTGAGGCGACTTTTGTATCCGGGAGGGGAGCCGTCCAGTTCGTCCAGTCCGTTTCCGGCACAAGATGGGAATTCCCCGGATTTGGGAATCCTAGGACATAGATAAATCCCTCATCATGGCCGAAGTCTGCTGGGGCTTCATATGCGTTTGGAGTCCACGAAGCATCTCCGATGACGTTCCCTACGACGCTGTGGTAATAACTTCCTCGGCATAGGTCAACGATTCGCCTTTCGTTGGCGTAGAAGGTATTAACCCCGTGGATGTTGTTCCTGAACAGGACCTGGTGCGAGGTGCTTCCGTGATAGCCGTCGTTCTGCCATTTCTCGGCCATGTTCCCTTCCCAAAGGTCCATGAATCCGTGAGGACCGTGGTTGGCGATCAACGGGACCTGCCATGGGTGAGACAGCCCGTCTCGGCACAGATCCTTAAAATAATTGTAGGTGACCGCGCATCCGGACGCGGATTCGCAAAGTACGCCGGGGCCCGTTCGATATACGATGTTGTCTTCAACGAGACAGCTGGACGCTCCATAGTACAGGGTTATTCCATATCCTTCAGCTTGACCAGGGTAGCCGTAAGCGTGATGGACATAGGTCTTTCTGACTTCGCATTGGGAACAATCCTGCAAAACGATGTGCCCAACCGTTGTTCCACCGTTCTTGACTTCGACTTTATGGATCCAACATCTATCCCCGCCCCTCAGTTGAATCGAGTCGGAATCACCTGTATCGATGGTCAATCCTTCGATCCCGCACTGAGAGGCGCAGACGGACGCAGCCCGGACGCCGGGATTGAAAGAGGCATTGAGGGAATACGGAAGAGGCGGAGTAAAACTGACATTGTTCCCGGAAACGCCTGTGATCCTGGCGGTGAAACGCAGATTCCTGGTCCCCATCCAGTTGCCGGACCTGTGCCACACAAGGCTGTAATCATCATTCTGGTCGATCTGGACAAGATTACCAACACTATAAGTTGATGCTGGTGTTGACGCGAGGGTGACGCTCGTTGATCCCTTGGTGTATCCGGAGGACAAATAAATGTACGACGTAAAGCTGGGCGAATCGGAGCTTATCGCCATTCTGCCGGACGTGATGATTGACGTTCTTCCCGGTCCGGCGCCGCGCAAAGTCACGCCGCTCTTGCTCCCGAAGGTAATGGTCCCGGTCAGCTGATAGACTCCGGCGCTCAGAAGGACGACCTGCCCGGACGGGCACGCCGAAATGGCGTTATTGATTTGAGTATGGGAGCTCCCCGGGTTGAGCGTCGTATAGATCGTCCCCCGAGATGGTATCCCGCCGGGTACTCCCGCGTAAGACCAGTCGATGAGCCTTTCTGCCGGTATGACATCCACAGTCGTGACGCTGATCGTCCGGCTAATGCTGTTGGATCCCGAGTTGTTCATGACGGTCAGCGTCACCGTTTTGGACCCGGCCGTCGCGAATGTATGGCTCGGGTTCTGGGAGGTGCTCGTCCCGCCGTCTCCGAAGTTCCACTGCCACGCAGTCGGGCCCCCCGTCGACGTGTCCGTGAATGCCACAGACTGCCCCGGCGCCGGCAAGGCCGGGCTGTACGTAAAGGATGCTGTAAGCGCCCCCCCCACTGTCACGGTCCGGGTCGTGCTGTTGGAGCCAGAGCCGTTGGTCGCCGTCAGGGTTACCGTCTTGGACCCCGCCGTCGTGAACGCATGGCTCGGATTCCGGGACGTGCTCGTCCCCCCATCGCCGAAGTTCCACTGCCACGAGGTCGGGCTCCCCGTCGATGTGTCCGTGAACGCCACAGACTGCCCCAACGTCGGCGAGGCCGGACTGAAGGTGAAGGACGCCACGGGCGCGTTCCCAACGGTAACCGTCCGGTTCACGCTATTGGATCCCGAGCTATTCGTGGCGGTCAGGATCACCGCATATGCTCCCGAGGCCGCAAAAGAGTGACTCGGATTTTGGGTCGTGCTCGTCCCGCCGTCCCCGAAGCTCCATTGCCACGAGGTCGGGCTCCCTGTTGACGTGTCTGTGAACTGTACCGCTTGCCCCACCGCCGGAGAGGCCGGATTGAAGCTGAAGGAAGCCGTAAGTCTGGGATTTTCATTATTTGAAAGGGCACAGCAGAACGCCAAAAACGGAATTATCAGGATCGCCGAAAGATGGTATGGGAGCTTTCGATCCCTTTTTGGTCCGTTCATCGCTTCATCGTCCTCCCTGAGTGTACCATCATGGTTGGGCTATATCCTCTTAGGCCAACCTCCATTTTATCATAGCCAACTACTCCGGGTCACGAATCCCCATCATTCCCCCCTGTAAACGGGATTTATGGGGACTATTAATCTTTTATATAGCAACCCCTCCTGAACTCCTCCTTCCTCTGGCAGAGACACGAGAGGACCCCTTGTCACATTCGAAAAGAGACCCGCATGGCCGAGCTTTCGGCTTTACGAAGGAAAATATTCTTTATATAATTAACAGCGAAATGTCGTTATTGATCCCTCATGATTAACGGGATGGCATGCTGATCATCAATGCCGACGATTTTGGCAGAAACGGAGCCGCGACGGACTCTACCATCGCCTGTCACGGGCAGCAATCTATCACTTCTGCAAGCGCTATGGTATTCATGGCCGATTCTCGTCGAGCTTCTGAATTGGCCGCATTTGCCGGATTAGAAACGGGCCTTCATCTCAATTTCACCCAGCCGCTTGATGGCCCGGATATCGCGCCCCGGATCAAAGAACATCATGTCACTGTCTCTCGCTACCTCTGCCGAGGCAAATGGGCCCAAATATTTTACAATCCCTTTCTGCACAATAGCTTCGACTACATATTCAAGGCGCAAGACGAGGAGTATCGCCGGCTATATGGCAAGGAACCCGCACAGATCGACGGCCACTCGCATATGCATCTATGCATGAACATGATCATCGGTCATATCATTCCACCCGGCAAGAAGATCAGAAGGAGCTTTACGTTCCGCCGCGGTGAAAAGAGTTTTTTTAATAGATTCTATCGACGCCAGATCGATAAGTGGGCGACTCGACATCATATTTCTACTGATTCGTTTTTCAGCATCGAACCCGTTTCTGACCGAAGTCGGGTGGAAAAGATCGTCCATTTGGCTTTATCTTCCGATGTGGAATTGATGGTGCACCCGGCGGAAGCTAGACAATTTGAATATTTGATGAGCTCCGAGTTTCTTTATTTAATTCAAGACGTCCCTAAAGGCAGCTATCGAATGTTGGCCTGAGCGAGGCGGCCGGCTGCGTATTTTAATAGATTGAAGGGAAAAAGAAGACCGGCTAAAAGATCTCCTTCACGGTTGATACCAGCAGTGATAGCGGCTTAAACCCCTTAAATAGGACATATATAGCACTTAAGTACATCAATAAATAAACGACAGATCCTAGAGCTATTCTGGCTAATAAGCTGAGTTGAGAATAGAATAAACTGGGACCTGCAAGCACGTGGAAAATGAGCCAGTAGATTGCTCCTGCCGAGAAAGAGGCCATCCAATATTTCCAGATTATTGAAAAATAGAAAGACACTTTTATCTTCATGGGCCTTCCCGCGTAATGTAACGCGGGAACCAACAGAACGTAGAATAGGGACGAGTAAGCTATGGCAACTCCTATGGGGCCATACTTCAGTCCGATGGTGTAAGCCAGTGCAGAAGCTATGAGCACACCTATGCTCCATTTTAACAATCTGTCTGGTCTTCCCAGTGAAATGTGAAGCCATGTGCTCGTGTTATAAATCACGAATACGCCGATAGCCGGGCCTAACGCGACGAAGATATCGCCCGCCGTGCTCCAGTTCTTGCCAAGCAGAAAAATAATGATGTCCTTTCCAATCAGAGTCAATAAGATACTCCCAGGAAAGCCGACGAAGGAAAGAATCGCGAGAGATTTTTCAAAGTAACCCAAATACCGCTTAGGATCATTTCTGAGACGGCTCAATGCCGCAACGCCAACTCCAGAAAGCCCTATTGTCAGTTGATTCGGCAATAAAGATGAAAGCTGATTAGCCCTGTCATAATGACCGAGAGGGGCTTTTCCAAACGCCTTACCGATGAGGATTCTGTCGAGGTTATTTCTAATATAACTTAATAAATAGTTACCATAGGTTTTTAATCCAAAAGCCAGTAAAGGTCTTATGCTTGGTCCCTTTCCAGGCAGGCTTGGAAGCCATCGGCAAAAAAGCCAAGCTAACAATGCTGTGAGCAACGCGAGAGAGATCCGTCTCGAGACAAGAGACCAATATCCATAGCCCTGGATCGCCATAATGATCCCTAAGCCTGTGCTCAAAAGAGCAGCGCCAACCTGGACCATTGAATAGATCTTGAATTTCATGTTTCTAGTGAGCAAGGCCAGGTGACAGGTAGAGAGGCCGCCAAAAAGAATCGAAAATGCCAGCGCGACGGATATTTTTCTTAATTGCGGCTCTTTATAGAACCAAACGATAACCGGTGAGATGGCGATAAACCCTAATGTCAAAGCCGACATAATTAGCAGATTCACCCAAAAAAGCCTGCTCATTTGATTTTGAGTAATATCTTCGCTTTGGACGACGGCTTCCGTAAACCCGTTGAGCCCGAAATTTTGAATGAGTAGACTGAATGTCACGACCATGGTTACTAAGCCAAAATCCTCCGGGACTAGCAAGCGGGCCATGATGATCGTCCCGATCGTCTGTATGGTGTAGTTCGCCGTCTGCGCAAAAACAGAAAAGCCAGCGCCGACAATGATCTTTTTCCTGATCCCTTGCTGAAGATCGTTTGATTTTATTATGGACTGTCTATTTAGTTTATTGTTGCTCTTATCGGACATTCATAAATACCCAATTCGTTTCAATTCCCGGACTTCTCTATTGCAGGTAACAATACCATAACTAAGAGCAGATTTTCTACCAAATGAACCCGCACGATGCCTGGGCAAGGCGTTTCTCTTAGCGCTTTTTCCCAAGGCCGATGGTATGGGTACCCTGTCAAGCCAGCCAGGACGCAACGCGGTAAGGGGCTTTATGGCACCGCTTCTCGCCTTTCCTCCAGGTTATCGAGCCACTCGAGGCAAGAGAAAACCAACAGAAAACACATCGCTCTAATTCCGATATGTCCGAATGTCCCTGGCTGCCATACCTGTAAAATGATATTGCTTTTTAATTATTGTTTTATATAATTGTAAAGATATAAGATAAAGTTAGAGAGGTTTTTTCGTGAAATTAAAAAAAGCGGATCTTATCGCAAGAAACTACAAGCTCATTATGATGACATTTGAGATATTTTGGATTCTCGTCTTTTTATTAGATAGAGTCATTAGGGCCAATAATGTCGATATTCCCCAATTCATATATGTTAATTTTTAGACCGATTTACCTAGCATCGCGATAATTATGATGTCTGAAAAACGCCATAAAAAGAATATTCGTCTTCAGAGGCTCGCTGTTGTTTTATTTACCATCTCATTTTGTTTATTGATATTGGAGGCGGGATTAAGGCTAAGCGGAAGACAGCCTTCAAATATGGCTGATGGTATTTCCGCTCAAAATGGAGAATCCTTTAGACTGAAGCCAAACATTAAAAAGACAATCAACTATCCCGCCTTTTCCTACACGGTCTATACGGACGAGTATGGCTTCAGGGATAGTTCTTCCGGTAACAGACCACTGGCCAACAAGGAATTTTACGCGTTTCTTGGCGCTTCTGACGTGTTCGGAAATGGTGTTGAATATGAAGACTCCTTTGTTGGGCTTTTTTCCAAGTATGCGCATCAAAAAGGCATTGAGGTCCTAAACCTCGCCGTTGGAGGCCACTATTTTCTGGACCAGGAAAACATGCTTAGGGATTTCATTAAAACGACAAAACTTAAACCCTCTCTCATCGCATTTTGTGTCAATGAGCTCCACATCCCCAAATTCGATAAAGTTAACAATAATATAATCGTAAAAGGCGGATATGTATTTAATAAAACATCTTGGCGGGCCGCCTATATCCGCCTGATGATCGGCAATCTATCTTCGGCCTATTGCTTTTTCCGCGATGGGGTCAGAAGAATACAGGAAAAATGGCTTGGGTATGAATTGAACGACAAATCGCCGGAATTTCTCCAAATGTACGCAAAAAAAGGCAGAATGCATGATCCCGGCAATGTCAAGAAATTCGAGGAGTACTTGAATGAATTTAAAAATTTCTGTGAAGAAAACGATATGAAACTCGTTTATGTTTATATACCGGTTTCTGATAATTTCAGACTGGACAAAATACTGCTGCAGATCGGGGAAAATCCTGATGACTTCGATTCATCGTATTATGAGAAGATGATGAAATCATATTGTGAGAAAGAGAATATTAAACTCATCAACCTAAGGCCTGTCCTGCGGCCCTACTACGATTCTGGAAAAGAACTTCGCTTTAAGCTAGACCCTCATTATAACGTATTTGGGAATCAGATTATCGGTGAATATCTAGTTAAAGAAATGTTCTGAATCAACGCATTTCATTTTAGATAAACAGTACCTTTCGGAAATAGCATAGGGAATGTCTTCCCTATTAAGAAAATACTGAAAAATGGGTTGTTAGCGCGAAACGGTTTTCATCCTCTTTTTTTATCAACCAGAACCTAAGGACACCAAAGAGCTTGAAGAATTTTACGTGAGCGATCCTCTTAAAGCCAAGGCTGCTAAATAAGCCTATGGATGCTTTGTTCCAGATCGCAATCTGACAACACATGCTCACAAAATTATTTTCTTTGAGCTCTGATAGTAATTTTGACAATAAATACTTGGCAACATTATTTTTTCGGTGCTCCCGTAATACATAAATGTGATATAATACGGAAACTCTCTTTGGAAGATCCACAATCATCCTATAATCATCTATATACACCCTATTAAAGCCTACCTTTGAATACGCGATTATAACATCGTCAATCTTCGCGTTCGCAAAGTAATGTTTTTCCTTAAGCCCGATTCTTATTTCCTTTTCATTGTACATCCAAGGTTCAACGAAGCTCTTTAGCCAATCAATTGTTTCACTCGCGTTATGCAGTGATAAATCAATCGTTAGGTTGATATCTAGCTCAGGAATATCGTCCAGGAGGTTCCTCCGATACCAATATGCTTCGTTACGCTCATATATTGAAAACCGGACAATCTTTTTTATGGTTCGTTTTATCTTCTTTAGGACCGTTGCATGCATGTGATTTTTGTACTATATGACCAGGAGAGTGTCAAGCTCATGAACCTGTCCGACATGGCAGAGCATTTCGGTCAGAGTTCCTTATTCTTCGCCTCCCATGTCCGCGCGGCCAAGATAATCAAGCAGACAACGATGCTGGCAAGAGAGCTTCACTTCACGGGTTATTCTCTCCTAAGTCCGAGAAGGGCAAAGCCAGATTTCTAAGCCGAAACCTCCCTCTGTTGGAGCGGCCTCATTCAGGCTGCGCGTGCCGATATATGAATAGACCCTTGGCGCTCATGTTCGAGCCAAGGATCAGGGAGACGGCGAGGGTGGGCTGACCGTCAAAGTTGCCCGCTTGGTCGTACTCCGGTAAACGGCAGAGATTCTCGCTGAGATGTTACCAGCCACAGGGCTCGTCGTCACCGTAAATATAGCCGTGGTCGCGTTTGCCACTACCGTCACGCTGGCCGGCACCTGGGCCGCCGCGTTGTTACTCGATAGCGTCACCACCGCCCCGCCAGCGGGCGCTGGACCGCTCAGCGTCACCATCCCTGTGGACGGGTTGCCACCCAGTACCGACGCAGGATTTAGACTCACGGATGTCAGGGCAGCTGCCGTTACCGTTAAGGTGGCATTCCGCGTGACCCCGTGGTAAAGCGCCGAAATCGTCACCGAAACATTAGCCGCCACAGGGCTCGTCGTCACCGTAAATATAGCCGTGATCGCGTTTGCCGCCACCGTCACGCTGGCCGGCACCTGGGCCGCCGCGTTGTTACTCGACAGTGTCACTACCGCACCGCCCACCGGGGCCCGTCCGCTCAGCGTCACTGTCCCTGTTGACGGGTTCCCACCCAGCACCGACGTCGGGCTCCGACTGATTGAAATCAGGGTTGCCGCTGTTACCGTCAGCGTAGCAGTCCGCGCAACACCGTTGTAAAGCGCCGAAATCGTCACCGGATTATCAGCCGCCACCGGGCTGGTGGTCACCGTGAACGTTGCCGTCGTCGCACTCGCCGCCACCGTCACACTGGCCGGCACCTGGGCCGCCGGGTTGCTGTTCGAAAGCGTCATCACCGCCCCACCCGCCGGCGCCCGTCCGCTCAACGTCACTGTCCCTGTTGACAGGCTGCCACCCAGCACCGACGCAGGACTCAGACTCACGGATGTCAGAGTTGCCGCCGTCACCGTCAATGTGGTAGTCCGCGTGACACCGTTGTAAAGCGCCGAGATCGTCACCGGATTATCAGCCGCCACCGGGCTCGTCGTCACTGTGAACGTCGCCGTCGTCGCGCTCTCCGCCACCGTCACACTGGCCGGCACCTGGGCCGCCGCGTTGCCGCTCGAAAGCGTCACC
>Ga0315274_10016052_pt1 | contig 10591 bp, 8 predicted proteins | sample YL17G02_20_MG_FD_203700 | JGI IMG/M metagenome (GOLD analysis project Ga0315274, IMG submission 203700) | Sediment microbial communities from Yellowstone Lake, YNP, Wyoming, USA - YL17G02_20 | ecosystem: Environmental > Aquatic > Freshwater > Lake > Sediment | place: USA: Wyoming | collected...
CTTGGGAACGAGCGCCAGGCGGCTCACCGCTTGACTATGACGTAGTCGCCCATAACCAACGCGTCCATGCCCGTGCTGTAGAAGCAGCGGACCGCATCGGCGGGCGAGTTTACCATCGGCTCGCCCATGACGTTGAAGGAGGTGTTCAAGACCATTGGAACGCCGCGCAATCTCTCGAAGGCCTCGATGAGACGGTAATATCGCGCATCGAGATTCCTGGAAACCGTTTGCACCCGCGCAGTCCCGTTCACGTGCGTAATCGCGGGGACCTTGCTTTGCTGATGCGGCTCCACGGGATACACGAAGAGCATAAAGGGCGAACGGCTGCATCCCGTGAAGAACTCGCCCGCGCGTTCCTCGAGGCAGCTCGGCGCAAACGGGCGGAACTCTTCACGATGCTTGACGTACTTGTTCAGGAGGTCCCGCATGTCGGGCCGCGTGGGATCCGCGAGAATGCTCCGCGCGCCCAACGCTCGCGGGCCGAACTCCGCACGCCCCTGAAACCACCCGACGATCTTGCCTTCAGCGATCAGCGCCGCCGCGCGCTCCACAACGTCGTTTGGCGCGGCATACGGGATCTTCGCGCCATCGAGAAAGGATCGGATCTGCTCGTTCGAGTATTCAGGCCCGAGCCGTGCGTCATCCATGACGAAAGAGCGGGCCGCGCCCGTCAACCTGTGATGCAACTGGAACGCCGCGCCAATGGCGATGCCGTCGTCCCCGGCGGCCGGCTGCACATATATGGAGTCAAAGGGCCCCTCGCGCAACAGTCTTCCGTTCATCGAGCAGTTCAGCGCCACGCCCCCCGCCATGCACAGATGCTTGAGTCCCGTTTCCTTCTGTAAGCGACGGGCAAGACCCAACGCGATCTCCTCGAGAAGCATCTGCGCCGACGCGGCGATATTGCGGTGCCGCTCTTCGACCGGCTCCCCTTTCCTGCGCGGCGGGCCGAATCGATCCATGAACTTCTTCGAGAAATACCCGACTCGCGAGCCGGGCAGATAGTGCGCCACCAGCCACGAGAGATCGACGTCATACCAACCGTCGGTGCGGGCACGGATGATCCGGCGGAAATCGTCGTAGTATGCGGGCTCCCCGTACGCGGCAAGCCCCATGACCTTGTATTCGTCGCTTGCGCGCGCGAAACCGAGGTAGTCGGTAATCGCCGAGTAGAACACGCCGAGTGAGTGAGGGTAGTTCCGGCGGCCCAGCGACCGGATGGACGTCCCCCTTCCCTCGCCCATCCAGGTCGCCGTGAACTCGCCGACGTAGTCGATGGAAAGCAGGGCCGCGTGCTCGAACGGCGACACCAGAAACGCGCTGGCCGCGTGCGCGGGGTGATGCTCCATGAAATGCAGCCGGGTTTTCTTCCCACGCAGACCTCGCATGCCGTACACGTAAAGCGCGTTGTGCGCGGCCTCGTATGCCATGTAGCCGGCCGAGTAAACCGGGCTTCGGAACGTTTGGGAAAGGCGGTAGGAAATCCGCCGGCCTATCCGCAGAAATGGACGCATGTAGCACCCGATGTGATCGACGTCGTCTCTCGTGAGACCGGCGGCGTCCAAGCAGTACTGCACCGCGCGACGGGGCACGCCTCCTTCGTGCTTTACCCGCGAAAGGCGCTCCTCAGCCACCGCCGCCACCAGTTTTCCATCGCAAACCAGCGCCGCGGCGGAATCGTGCGAATACCCGCCTATTCCCAGGATGTTCATCGAGCGCGCATCCCTCGCATCGAACGGGAGGCATTATACAAACGCTCTGGCGGTAGTGCGAAGTGCAAAGTGCGAGGCACGATCCTAGCGCCTGTCTTTTGGGTGGGCACGAACGAGTACGTGGCTTATTTCGTCGGACGCATCGGTGGCAAGCCCGACCCGTCCCTCCCCAGGACATCATGCCGAAGAAAGAATAGCCCAACCCGTCCTGCAACACAAGTGCGCCAGAGGCTGCAGGAAAAGGGGCTGGAGAAAGAGAGGCCGGAGGCGCGGATTGACGGCCTGCGCCACGGCCATGATCGGATTTCTTCACAAGCCCTGAGCGCTCACCCTATGGCCTACTTCCCAATACAGAATGATGAGAAGATTCGCTCCAGTACGTCCTCGGGCGTTGTCTCGCCGGTGATCTCACCGAGGGCGTTGACCGCTTCGCGCAGGTCGATGCTCACAAATTCGGGAGACGCGCCAAAGTTGTCGAGCAGTTGCCCAAGCGAAGCGGCCGCGCGGCGAAGACTGTCTCTCTGATGAGCCCTCGTTATGAGACCCTGGTCCGGGGAGATTGCCGCGCCGCCAAGGAGTAACGCCCCAAGGCGCTTCTCCAATTCCGGCAAACCCTCGCCAGTCAAAGCGGAAACGCGACTCGATCCTTTCATCCATTCCCGCCAGAGATCGGGCGCCTCAACCGTGGGCGCGAGGTCAATCTTGTTGAAAGCGAGCCAAACCGGACGGTCGAGCGCGCGAAGCTCCTCGGCAAGCCGCAGATCTTCTTCCCTAAGCCGCTCCGAGGCGTCCACCACGAACAGGATAATGTCCGCGTTCGTCAGCGCTTTGCGCGCGATCTCGACGCCGATGCGTTCAACCTCGTCGTGCGTTGTTTGCAGGCCCGCTGTATCCGTCAGTCGCACGGCAACCCCGGAGAGCGTTATCAATTCCTCGATGCGATCACGCGTCGTGCCCGGTTGCGGCGACACGATCGCGCGCGCGTCTCTCAGCAGCGCGTTAAACAAGCTCGACTTGCCCACGTTTGGCCGGCCCGCGATGGCCACCGCCGCGCCCTCGCGATACAGACGCCCCGTCTCGGCCGTGGCGAGCAATTCGAGCATGCGTTCGCGCACGCCGATCAGGCTTTGACGCAGCCCTTCATCCACGAGGTCCGGCAGGTCCTCGTCAGGGAAATCCACTGCCGCCTCGATGCGAGCCAGCGTGTCGACGAGCGCGGTTTTCATCTCGTTGATCGCCTTTGAAAGCGCCCCTGACGCGGCCGCAGCAGCAGCGCGCAGACCCGCCTTGGTTCGCGCCTGGATCCGATCGATGACGGCTTCCGCCTGAACGAGATCGATGCGCCCATTCAGGAAAGCGCGCTGCGTGAACTCGCCGGGCTCGGCCAAACGCGCCCCATGAATGAGCGCCTGTTCGAGTACGGCGCCCAACGGTCCCGCGCCGCCGTGGCAGTTGATCTCGACGACGTCCTCGCGCGTGTAACTGTGCGGCGCCCGCATGACGTGCAACAGGACTTCGTCGATCACGTCTCCGTGTTCATCCACGACGTGTCCGTGAAAGACGCGCCTCTTCGACGCGGCAACATCGCGGCCGCTCGTTGAGCGGAACACTCGGCGAACAATCGCAACAGCGTCCTTTCCGCTGAGCCGCATGATGCCAATGCCGCCCTCGCCGGGCGGCGTCGAAATGGCCGCGATCGTGTCATCGAGACCCCGAAGCATAGAGACAACTATCCTTTTCCCAAGCTCGTTCCCAAGTTCAACTTGGGAACGAGCGGACAGGTTCCCGTGTCTTCAGTCTATCTCTTTCAGGCGCGGGTTGCGAGAGTCGCAAAAGTTCACACGGCCAGCACGCCGTTCTCGATATCGCGGATGAGTGACTTGATCAGCGCGATTGACTCGATGGGAAATCCCCATTGGGTGGCTTGCCGTTCGCTGAGCAGGTCGTACAACTGCGGAAGAACGAGCATGTCGCACGCCATCTCGCTCGGCAACGAACGCGCGATGAACGTGTCCTCGTCGAAGGTCTCGAAGAAGCTCTGCAGGCCCCGTTCCGCCGCGCCGCCGACGGCCCCGAAGTCCTGCCCGTAGATGTGCAGCGAACTGCTATAGTCGGCGTAGCTCCCGACACGCGTCTCACGCCCGGATTTTTCCGCGATCTGCCGCGCCAACACCGCCTGCAGGAACGTTATCGCGATAACGTTATCTCCCCACGCCTTGTACAGGTCGCGCGAACGCCACATCGTGTTCATGTTCAGTACGAGGTTCCCCTCGGCGTCCTCCGGACAACGCAATTGCATTTCGCGCAAACATGGAATGTCCTCTTTCAAAAAGGGATCGAGGTTTGGGACCGACGTGGTCGCTACGGCGCGCCGCGTGTACGGCGTGCGGCTGACGCGGTCGATCGCAATCGCGATTTGATCCACCGAAGAGCCATTGGCGTCGGGATGCGCGAACAGCCGCTGGTGATAGGTGTAGGGCCACTCTTGCGTCGACAGCTCGCCGTCAATGGCCGCCTTCAGCTTGTCGAACGGCACGACGCGGTAATCCTTGATGCCCATGATCTCCGCGATATACACCCCGATTTCGCAAAAGGAAACCGGCGGGAACCGGGGCTGTGCGAAGGGGTCTTTCACCTCGATCAATACGCGTGCGTCGCGGCTTGGAGGATCGATGTAGTTCCCGGAGTCATCCTTCCGGTCATATTCAGTCCGGATCGCGAGACCATGCTCCCACACGGCCTTCATGGCCCGGAAATAGGCCTGAGGAACCGATTCCCCCACCACGTGCAACGTCGGTATCCGCCCGCACTCGCCCCTGTTTCCGCTCATGTCAGGCCAGTCCTTCCGTCTTTCACCCTGAATTCGGCAATTGGAGCCAAGGGGGCTTGTCCAACCAATGGACGGAGTGGACGCTATGGACAGAGTGGACAGAACCTCTAAAGCGAATCCTTTTAGTGTCCACATCGTCCACGAGGTCCATGCCGTCCACCATGTCGAAAAGCACCTTCAATCTTAGCTGCCGAACCTGGGTTCATGAGCCGCATCCTACCTGAGTCAGCAGACAAGAAAACATGCCGCTCGTTCCCAAACCGAACTCGGGAACGAGCGGAAAAACACCCCCCATCAGGCCCTAGTTGCAGAGCTCGAAAACGCCGGCCCCACCCATGCCGCCGCCGATGCACATGGTGACCACGCCGTACTTCACGCCGCGCACCTGCATCTCGTGGATGAGTTGCGTCGACAGCTTGGAGCCGGTGCAGCCGAGCGGGTGGCCCAGTGCGATGGCGCCGCCGTTGACGTTGACCTTCTCCGGGTCGAGCTTGAGCTCGCGCATGACAAGCAGACACTGAGGCGCGAACGCCTCGTTGTGCTCAAAGAGGCCGACGTCTTCCACCTTGATGCCGGAGAGCGCGCAGGCTTTCGGAATGGCTTCGAGCTGCGCCGGACCGAGATACTTCGGGGAACCGGCGGCCACGTTGTAGCCGAGCACCTTCGCGAGTGGTTTCACGCCGTACTTCTTCACGGCGTCTTCACTCATGAGACAGACCGCGGACGCGCCATCGCTCATCTGACTGGAGTTGCCGGCGGTGCAGACGCCGTACTTCTTGCCCGGCCCGGCGAAGGCCGGCTTGAGCGCCGCCAGGCCTTCGAGGGTGGTGTCGCGCCGCGGGCCTTCATCGGTGTCGAAGATGATTTTGCCATTGGCGGTTTCGACCTCAAGCGGAACGATCTGTGATTTGAACTTGCCCTTGTCGATGGCCTCGATGGCGCGCATGTTGCTCCGTAGCGCCCACTCGTCGCACTGCTGGCGGGTGATTTTGAAGTCGCGCGCCACGTTGTCCCCGCAATTGCCCATGCTGATATACACCTCTGGGTGTTCGGAGGTCATGACAGAATCCGGTGCGAACTTGACGCCCGTCATGGGGATCAGGCTCATCGATTCGACGCCGCCCGTGATGGCCACGTCGAAATAGCCGCAGCGAATCTTCGCGGCGGCGATGTGCATGGCCTCAAGGCCGGACGAGCAGAACCGGTTGACCGTCAACGCCGGCACGCTTTCAGGCAGGTCCGCGGCGACGCCTATGATGCGGGCGAAGTTCATGCCCTGTTCGCCTTCAGGAAAGGCACAGCCTATGACCATATCATCAATCTTGTCGGCGGAGATCCCAGCGCGAGCCACGGCCTCTTTCACTACAGCAGCTCCCATCCGGATCGGGTTCTCGAGCGCCAATGTGCGCCTGGCTTTGCCAATCGCGGTACGCACCGCGGATACGATGTAAACGTCACGCATGGTTCAAATCCTCCTTCATCACGGATGCCCCGCTCGTTCCCAAGTTCAACTTGGGAACGAGCGGAAAGTCCTTAGTTACGCAGCGGCTTGTTGTTCATCAGCATGTACTGGATGCGTTCTTGGCTCTTCTGCATGCCGCACAGGCTCAGGAACGCCTCGCATTCGAGATCGAGTACGTCCTGTTCGGTGATCGGGGTCCCCGGCATCCGATCGCCGCCCGTGAGAATGTGGGCGATCTTCATGGCGATTACGGCATCGTGCTCCGACGCCCATCCGGACTCGGTCATGTTGTAGAGGCCGGCGCGGAAGGCCGCGCGAACCGGTTCGCCGAGCGCGACCAGGCGCGCGGGCAGCGGCGGCTTGTAGCCGCCTGCAACAAGCCCGCGGCACACCTGTTTCGCGCGCTGCACCTGCTGATCCCAGTTCGCGTGCACGATATCGCTCTCAGCGAGGTGGCCCAACTCGACTAGCTCGGCCCCGCTCGTGCTGACCTTCGCCATGGCAATGCTTTCGAAGGCGCGGCGCACGTAAGGATACGGATTCGCGTCCTGCACGCCCGACGGCACGTAGCTCAGGGCGCGCCTCAGCATCTCCTTGGTGCCGCCCCCGGCGGGGATCACGCCTACGCCCGCTTCGACCAGGCCGCCGTACGTCTCGCCGGCGATGACGGCCTTGGCGCCGTGCATCGCTATCTCGAGGCCGCCGCCGAACGTGTAGTGATGCGGTGCGGTAACCACCGGGCCCCGGCAGAACCGCATTGACATGTTGGCGCCCTGAAAGTCCGTGATCATCTTACGGAGGCTATCCCAGTCATTGCCGTTGATGTACATCAGCACCAGCATCAGGTTCGCACCCGCCGAGAAGTGCGGACCTTGGTTGGCCACGACCATGCCGTCGAACTGGCCCTCATTGACCAGCCGCACGCCTTCGGCCAGCATCTCCACGAGGCCCGGCCCCACGACGTTCATCTTGCAGTGGAACTCGCAGCAGACGATGCCGTCGCCGAGATCGATCAGGCTGGCGTCGTCATTGCGCTTGATTTCCGCGGCCGCGCGGAGGTCGTCAAGGATGATCACGTTCCGCATCGCCTGAACCGGCTTGTATGACTTCGAGGCGAGATCGAAGTAGCATTTCTTTCCGTTCACCGTCTTGTAGAAGGCATCCGCGCCCTTTTCTTTCATCGCAACGGCGATGGGCGGCAGCTTGAGGCCGTCGGCCACCATGCGGTCGCACACGTAGTTGAAGCCTAGGGTGTCCCATGCCTCGAATATGCCCTGCTCCCATGCAAAGCCCCACTTCAACGCGCTGTCGATGTTTGCGATGTCGTCAGCTATCTCCGGGATGCGGTTCGCGGCGTAGATGGCCGCGTTCGCGAAGACCTTCCACAAGAACTTGGAGCCTTTGTCCTCGCTCGCGTGCATGATCTTTACCTTCTCGGCGAGACCCTTCGCTTTCTTGGCCGCGCCGATGCAGTCGAAGAGCGGCTTCACCTGCGGGACGTACTCGATCGTCTTTGTGTCGAGCGAGAGGATGACCGGTTTGCCCTTCTCGTCTCTTTGGTCGGTCTTCTTGAAGAACCCCGAGCCGGACTTCGCGCCGTAGTATCCCTTGTCGAGCATCTTCGTCAGCCAGTCCGGCGAAAACAGCAGGTCCCGCCGCTCGTCGTTCGGGCAGCCGTCGTAGACGTTCGCAACGACGTGCACGAACGTGTCCATGCCCACGAGGTCGCCCGTGCGGAAGGTTGCCGAAGAGGCGTGGCCGATCACCGGCCCGGTAAGTGCGTCAATCTCCTCGAACTTCAGGTCAAACTCGGGCTTGGTCATCTCGTGCATGATGTACGACATCATGAACGTTAGGATGCGGTTTGCGACGAAGTTCGGCGTATCCTTCGCGTATACGATGCCTTTCCCGATCACGTTCTCGCCGAAGTCCGCCATGGCCTCGACAACCTTCGGCAGCGTGTCCGGGCCTCGGATGATCTCGAGGAGTTTCAAGTAGCGCGGGGGATTGAAGAAATGCGTGCCGACGAAATGCCTGCGCATGTCCGCGTCCATCGCGTCCACCATCGAGGCAATCGGAATCCCGCTCGTGTTCGTGCTGACGATCGACCCCTTCGACCGGAACTGCGACACCTTCTCAAACACGGCCTTCTTAATCTTGAGGTCTTCCTTGACGACCTCGCAGATCCAATCGCAGTCCGCGATCTTCGCAAAATCGTCGTCGAAGTTCCCGATCTCGATGAGGTCCACGTTCGACTTCAGGTATACCGGCGACGGCTTGGTCTTTAGGAGCGCGGCCTTGCTGCTCGCCGCAAAACTGTTTCGCTTTTCCCTGTTTCCTTTGTCTTTGTCTGACAGATTCGGAGGCACGATATCCAGCATGAGAGTTGGAATCCCGCAATTGGCAAGATGTGCGGCGATCGCGCCTCCCATGACCCCCGACCCCAAGACAGCAACACGTTTGATTTGCCTCATGGCTTCAGACCTCCTTCCACATTACTGACCCCTGCACTACCATACGAGCTTTTTGGAGAACTTGTCCGCTCGCATGATCTCCAAAAAAACCATCTTACACCCTTTCCGCAAGGCGGTCAAGGCTATGATCCTGCAATGGATCTCCAGCGGCTATCAACAGCCGAGGGCCACTGTTCCACACTCCTCGCGCGGGCTGCCGGAGGAAGAGAGGCTTGAGGCTCTGTCTGACCCGTCCGACGAGTCCGGCAAGTCCGACGGCGAGACGCACCCACACCCATAGCCTGAAGGCTGGAAACGGTAGGTTCCACGGTGCGGCAGCGAACGTTGCACGGAAAACGCGGCATTTGGTATAGTATGCGGCGGTCTCGTGACCTTGGGTTGTGCCGAGTGCTCATATGAGCGACCTCCATCGCGGCACGTTCTGCACGAGGCGCGTCCCCGGCGAGATACGCAGGAGTAATGTGCGCCGGGGCAGACCCTCGAGAGGAAAAGATGTGGTCGAGCGCACGTTCGTGATGATCAAGCCCGACGCGGTGGGTCGCCGCCTCTGCGGCGAGATCATCCGTCGTTACGAGGCCAAAGGACTGCGGCTGGCCGGCATGAAAATGCAGATCATCTCGACGGAACTCGCGAAACGGCACTACGCGGAACACGTAGGCAAGCCGTTTTTCCCGGGGCTCGTGGAGTTCATCACGTCTGGGCCGACGGTCCAGATGGTGTGGGAAGGACTGGAAGCGGTTAGCGCCGTGCGCAAGATGAACGGCGCCACGGATTGCCGCAAGGCCGGCATCGGGACGATCCGAGGCGATTTAGGGTTGAACACGCGGAATAATCTCGTGCATGCGTCGGACTCGATCAAGACCGCGCGGCGCGAGATTGCGCTATACTTCCGCGAGGACGAACTATGGGATTACCCGATGCCCGACGGGCATTGGTTGGTCGATGCCTGAGGCGGCGTCGGCCCTGAGAAGAAGGCAAAGGAGGAGAGCACATGGCGGGTGGACGCAAGGTCCGGCGCGCAAAAATCGCCAAACATAAACGGAAGAAGAAACGTCGCGCCAATCGTCATAAGAACAAGTAGCAGCCGCTGGTCTCGGGCCACCTGTCCGACGAAGGTGAGGGTGTCTTTTCCTTTTGACGCAACAACGCTTATAGTTCCGTCAACCGGTTCCTTCAGGGCTGGCCCCAACGACTGGGGCCGACTCTTTGCGGTGGCGCACAAGACGACGGCCCACGGAGAAAAGTCGATGTCAGATGAAGAGTCCAGGATCTTTGTGGACGAGGATTGGAAAGCAAAGGTCCAACGCGAAAAGGAAGAAGCGAAGAAGGCTGCCGAAGAGCAGCCTGAACAGCCTGTCGAGGAGGCGAAGCCGCCCGAAGGCGCATCCTTCGAGGCGCTCATCTCAAGCTTGACGATGCAGGCCATGGTGGCGCTTGGCGTCATGGCGCCCAAGGATGCCAAGGAGGTCTTGGTTGACCTGACTGAGGCCAAGTACCTCATCGACATGCTGATGATGCTCCGCGACAAAACGAAAGGGAACCTCACGCCCAAGGAGCAGGGGTTCCTCTCCGAAACGCTCGCTGAGCTTCAGCAGGGATATGTGGTGCGTTCACAACAGGTCCAAGAAGCGGCGTTGCGCAATGCCGGCGTGATGCCTCCTGACGTGACGCTCCCGGAGGCCTAAGCAGGGGCATTTTGGATTTTGGATTTTGGATTTTGGATTGTGATTCGGATCTAGAGTCTCAATCACGGCGCCGAAGTCGCGTCGGCATTGTAACGCCGAGAGTCGGCATTGCCACTCCTCGCGGCGTTGCCTAGAGCGATACGAATCCAAAATCGAAAATCCAAAATCCAAAATAGGATGGGTTTGCCATGCCCGCGTATGTGATCGTCGGAATGCAATGGGGAGACGAAGGTAAAGGCAAGGTCGTCGACTACCTCACGCAGTATGCCGACGTGGTGGTCCGCCATCAGGGCGGCAACAATGCCGGCCATACCGTCGTTGTCGACGGCAAGCAGACGGTGCTGCATCTGATCCCGAGCGGCATCCTTCACGGCGGCAAGGTGTGCATTATCGGCAACGGCACCGTGCTGGACCCGGCCGTGCTGATC
>Ga0315274_10016053_pt1 | contig 10591 bp, 10 predicted proteins | sample YL17G02_20_MG_FD_203700 | JGI IMG/M metagenome (GOLD analysis project Ga0315274, IMG submission 203700) | Sediment microbial communities from Yellowstone Lake, YNP, Wyoming, USA - YL17G02_20 | ecosystem: Environmental > Aquatic > Freshwater > Lake > Sediment | place: USA: Wyoming | collected...
CCCCACCCGGCCCAAGTGATCTGCCTGACGGGCGACCTGGGAACCGGCAAGACATCCTTTGTGCAGGGCGTTGGTGAAGGACTGCATGTTGTGGACCGGGTCACAAGTCCGACGTTCACCCTGGTCAACGAGTATAGAGGGGGGCGACTGTGCCTGTACCATGTCGACCTCTTCCGGATCGTCGACGCGAAAGCCGCCTTGCTGTTTGGCCTGGACGATTACCTGTATGGCGATGGGGTATGTGCGATCGAGTGGGCTGAGCGCGTGCGGGACTTGTGGCCTGAAGAGCACCTGGACATCAGCCTGCGCCACATCGACACGACCAAGCGAGGCCTGACCATGCACGGCTATGGCGAACGATATGAGCGATTGCTCCAGCAGTTCAGGCGGAGGGCCTTTGGCGTTTGAGCGATGATGGACAGACCTCTCTTACTGGCGATTGACACAGCGACACGCTTCGCGGGCTTTGCCCTGTTCGACGGGGATATGGTTCTCAGCGAGGTGTACTGGCAGTCGCAAGGTAACCACTCGGTGGACGGGATGCCGGCACTGGTGCGGATGCTCGAGCGACAGGGTTTGGGAGCGCCCGACCTCTCTGTGGTAGGAGTGGCAACCGGGCCGGGGTCGTTTACAGGCCTGCGGATCGGCCTGAGCATGGCCAAGGGGTTGGCGCAAGCGCTGAGGATCCCGATCCTGGGGGTGCCCACGCTGGATATCCTGGCCTTCCAACACGAGGATCAGCGCCGTCCGATATGGGCGGTCATCCAGGCTGGCCGAGGGCGGCTGTGTGCTGCCCGGTATGAGCTGCGGCGAGGGGCGTGGCGTCAGCGTGGTGGGTTCGAGTTGATGACCCTGGATGGCCTGGTTGCCAGGCTGGTCGATCGCTGCCTGGTGTGCGGCGAGCTAACCCGCAAAGAGGCGATCTATATCACCGAGCACGCTCAAGGCGACTTGGTGTTTGCCAGGCCCTGGCAGTCGATGCGCCGCCCGGCTTGCCTGGCCGAATTGGCCTGGCAGCGCTTCCAGAACGGTCAACGTGATGACGTGGCTACCCTGACTCCGGTCTATCTTCACGATCCCCGATCCTAATGACCCAGCCAGCTTTGCCTCGCGTGTTTCCCTTTGATGATGCTTCAGTGCCGTACACGGTCGAGCTGATGCGCGTTGGCGACCTGGACCAGGTGATGGCGATCGAGGATGTCGCATTCCCAGCACCGTGGCCTGCTTCGGCATACCGGCATGAACTGTCTCAGAACGAACTCGCTACCTATCTCGTGCTTCGCGCGCGACCGACCAAGGAGCTGCCACGCTGGCGGAGGGTCGTCCGTTGGCGGAGGCAGGAGCCAGGTGCGATCCTGGCCTATGGCGGCTTCTGGATCATCCTGGAGGAGGCGCACATCAGCACGATCGCTGTCCGCTCCGAATGGCGCGGACGCGGTCTGGGGGAAATGATGCTGGTCGCGTTGATCGATGCGGCGATGCTGCGCGCGGCGACACAGGCAACCCTTGAGGTACGCGTGTCGAACATGGCGGCACAGGGCCTGTACCTCAAGTACTCGTTCCTAGAGGTGGGCCGCCGAAGCAGGTACTATCACGACAACAACGAGAACGCACTGATCATGACGTTGTCTGGCCTGGACAGCACGGCTCTGCAGGCCAGTTACGCACACCTCAAGACGAAGCTGAGACAGCGCATGGCCATACCAGCGGTGAAAGTATAGGAGGCTCCCGTGCCAGGCAAGATGTGGTTGGATGACACCCCGTACATCTGGTTGGAGCGGAATCTGAAACGGCTGGGTGCGACCATGCTCGTCAGCGCGATCTATGACGTGGGCTTGGGCTTGTCCAACCTCCTTTTCCCGTCGTGGTTCAGTGGCCTGTTGGGGATCCCTGTGCCGGAGGATCTGTTCTACCTCCATCTCTGGTCGCTGGCCCATCTGGTATTCGCGTGTTTCTGCATCCTGGCCTGGCTAGACATCAAACGGAACATTCTCATTGCGGCGGGTGCGATTGTGGCTCGGGTGAGCTATGCCCTGTTCATGTTCCTGTCCGTGTGGCTGCTGCATGTTCGGCCAGCGTGGGCCATCCTGGGAGGAGTCAGCCTGGCGTTTGCCGTGGTGCACTATATCCTGCTGCGGCTGAGCGATTTCGGGCTGTGGCAGGTTCTCGTCCAGGCAGGGAACCCACCTGGCATGCGGCGCAAGTAGCATCGGCGACCGGTGCGTGATGACAAGCTGGAGGTGCAGGTGCAGAGGCACGAGAGGTTCCGTTTCAAGACGCTGGACGCATTGAGGGACAGGGCCGCGGAGCTGGGTCTGGATCTCGAGTTCGATGAAGACCTGTCGCCGCTGGCTCGCCGGGTTGCGATCGGCTCGCGGGAAACGCCCAACGCGTTGGCCGTCCATCCGATGGAGGGTTGCGATGGCGAACGTGACGGACGTCCGGGGCTCCTCACCGCCCGACGCTACGAACGCTTTGCACGAGGGGGGGCAGGGCTGCTGTGGTTCGAGGCCACAGCCGTCGAGCACACTGGGCGGGCCAACCCTCGCCAGTTGATGCTAACCCGCCAGACAATGCCCTTTTTCAAGGAGATGCTGGAACACAGCCTCGATCTGGCCCGGGAGGCACATGGCCTTGGGTTTCGTCCCGTCACGGTATTGCAGTTGACATTCTCGGGCCGCTACGCCAAACCAGACGGCCAGCCTGCGCCGGTCATTGCTCACCACGATGGCGTGCTCGACAAGGTGCTGGGAATCCCTCAAGACTACCCTCTGATCTCGGATGCCGATCTGGACGCATTGCAGGATCGATGGGTTGAGGCTGCCCAACTGGCCTGGGAGGCCGGTTTCGACGGCGTAGATATCAAGAGCTGCCATCGCTATCTGCTGTCCGAGCTGTTGGCTGCCCACACGCGCCCCGGCCGATATGGCGGCTCTTTTGACAACCGGACCCGGATCCACTATGCGATTATTGAGCGCATCCGCGAGCAAGTTCCGGACCTGATGGTTACGATGCGCCTGAACGTGTACGACGGACACCCTTACCCATGGGGATGGGGAGTGAGCCAGCAAGATCCGTTGGTGCCCGATCTGCGAGAGCCGATCCGCTTTGTGCGTGGGCTGTACGAGCGTGGTGTGCGCATGATCAATGTCACTGCCGGCAATCCCTATTTCGCGGCGCATATCAACCGCCCATACGACATCCCACTGAGCGGAGGCCAGGTGCCTGACGAGCATCCGCTGGTTGGCGTTGCGCGGATCATTGGCTTGGCCCGGCAGATCAAGCATGCGGTGCCCCAGATGGTGGTGGTGGCGTCTGGCTATAGTTGGCTTCGCCAGTTCTGCGGGCATGCCGCAGCCGCCACCCTACGCCGCATGGACGCGGACCTGGTCGGCTTGGGCAGAGGTGCGTTTGCCTACCCTGATTTCGCCCACGATCTGCTGACCCGCGGAGCGCCGGATCCCAAAAAGTGCTGCATTACCTGCAGTCGGTGTACCCAGATCATGCGCGATGGCGGTCAGTGTGGTTGTGTGATCGTTGACCGTGAGGTGTATGGCCCCATCTACCAGAAAGGTCGGGAAGCCCAGCGCATAGGCCAAGTGACCAGTTGAGATCTGGCTTCTGGGTTTGACACTTGCCTAATGGCCGGAAATGCAGTAAAATGGGGGATGTTGAACGCTCTTTGTCGAGGTGAGTGTGTTATGCCAGTCTATGTCTACCGATGTGATACCTGTGGACTGACCTTCGAGCGACGACAGAGTATGACAGAGCCTACCCTGGTGGATTGCCCAGAGTGCGATGGACATCTGCACCGCGTGATCCAGCCAGTTGGCGTCATGTTCAAAGGTTCTGGTTTCTATGTGACGGATAACCGGAGTCCTTCCTCTACTGCTCTGCCCGGAAAGAAGGAGACAGAGACTCCGAAAGATCAGGATAGCACCGCTTCTAGCGCTGCCCCATCGGGGTCAAAGGCCGACGCCGAGTAAACTCTCGGGCCTGCCAGCAAGCCGATGTCCGATGCCGAATATCGACTGGCATCGGACATTGTCATGTAAAGAGGAAACGATGAAAGCGGCAAAGGTGGTCTTGACACGCGAGCAGGTCTTGCACGTGGCCGAGTTGGCCAAGCTCAAGCTGACGGATGACGAGGTCGGTCTGTTCCAGCATCAGTTGTCAGCGATCCTGGATCACGTAGCGCGGTTGGACGAGCTGGACACAGATGCTATCCCACCGACGGCATCGGTCCTCCCTCTCGCAAATGTCACACGTCCAGATGTCGCGCAAGCCTCCTTTCCCCGGCAGGCGATGCTGGCGAACGCCCCGGCTGTGAAAGACGGGTTTGTGCAGGTCCGGGCCGTCTTGGAAAGCGAATAGCGGTCATCGATTGATGGAGGATCTGGGAGAAGGACCTTGGAGTACTGGGAGCTAACGGCCCAACAGGCTAGTGAGCTGCTGCGCAGCGGCGAGATCTGCTCAGTGGAGCTGACCAGCGCCATTCTGCAGCGGATCCAGGAGGTTGACCCTAGAGTCAGGGCGTACCTGGCTATCCTGGCTGACACCGCATTGGCGCAGGCAGAGGCAGCAGATAGTAGGCGGCGCGCCTTGGGAGATGAGAGCGCGTCCCTGCCTTACCTGGGCGTGCCGATCGCGATCAAGGATGTGATCTGCGTATCCGGTGCACCAACGACATGCGGCTCGAAGATCCTGGAGAACTTTTATTCGCCTTTTGAGGCTACGGTGGTAGACAAGATCCGCGCTGCTGGCCTGGTGATCGTGGGCAAGACCAACCTGGACGAGTTTGCCATGGGGTCTTCGACCGAGAACTCGGCCTACTTTGCGACCCACAATCCGTGGGACCTGGGCCGCGTGCCAGGAGGGTCAAGTGGGGGGAGCGCGGCCGCGGTGGCAGCCAACATGGCTCCGTTGGCTCTCGGGTCCGACACGGGGGGCAGTGTGCGGCAACCGGCGGCGCTGTGTGGCGTTGTGGGGATCAAGCCATCTTACGGGCGGGTAAGCCGGTATGGTCTGGTGGCGTATGCTTCATCGTTGGACCAGATCGGCACCTTGGCTTACGAGGTGACCGATGCTGCCATGCTGCTGTCCATCATTGCCGGGCACGATCCGCGCGACAGCACCTCGGTGCCGGTCGCTGTTCCAGATATGAGCTGGCTGAAGAGTTGGGGATGTCAGCCGGATCTGAGGGGACTGCGCGTGGGTGTGCCGAGGGAGTATTTCGGAGAGGGGCTGCAGCCCGAGGTGGGGGAGCGAGTCACCGCAGCGATTAACCAACTCGCGAACCTGGGGGCGCAGGTGTACGATGTCAGCCTGCCCCACACAGAGTATGCGCTACCGACCTACTATCTCATCGCGCCCGCAGAATGCTCGGCCAACCTGGCGCGCTATGATGGGGTGCGATTCGGGCTGAGCATGCACCACACCGAGTCTGGAGCACAGGAAGCGGGAAGCGACGACATCTGGGAAGCTTACCGCAAGACGCGCGAGCGGGGATTCGGCGCCGAGGTCAAGCGGCGGATTATGTTGGGTGCCTTTGCGCTGTCGGCTGGGTACTATGATGCCTTTTACCTCAAGGCGCAAAAGGTGCGCACTCTGATCAGGCAGGACTTTGACCAGGCATTTGAGAAGGTAGATGTTGTCGTCGGACCCACAGCTCCGACAGCCGCGTTCCGGATCGGCGACAAGATCGACGACCCGCTGCAGATGTACCTCTCTGACGTATACACTCTTTCCGCCAACCTGGCCGGCATCTGCGGGCTTTCGCTGCCCTGCGGGTTCGTCAATGGAGGGCCTGCGGGTCTGCCGGTGGGCCTGCAGATCCAGGGGCCGGCCTGGAAAGAAGAGCAGGTGATCCGCGCTGCCTATGCGTATGAGCAGTCAACACCCTGGCATACCCAGCGACCGGTCCTCTCTGTTTAAGAGAGCGGCTCTTGCGCGTCTTGTCATGTAGGAGAGTGAGTTATGAGGCTGATCATTCCCCTTGCCGGGTTTGGATCTCGGATGCGGCCACACACATGGACCAAGCCCAAGCCGCTGATCAATGTGGCTGGCAAGCCCTTTCTCGGGCATCTGCTGGACAAGTTTGTCCCGCTCAACCTCGATGAGGTGATTATCATCTATGGCTGGCTCGGCGACCAGATCCAGAGGTATGTATCGGCCAGCTATCCGGGCCTGAAAACGCATTTCGTGGAGCAGGCAGAGCTGAAAGGGCAGTCGCACGCGCTCTGGTTGGCGCGCGAGTACCTGCATGGTGATGGGATTGTGGTCTTTGTGGACACCTTTTTCGACATGGACATGAGGGCCCTGGTCGCGCCAACAGGAGATGGAATCGCGTTTATCAAGGAAGTGGAGGATCCCCGGCGCTTTGGGGTCGTCGAACTGGACCAGGAAGGCTATGTGACCCGTTTCATCGAAAAGCCAACGTCGGTGGATAACAAGCAAGTGGTCATTGGCTTTTACTGGGTGCGAGACCTGGAGTGGATGGTTCGGTGCATTGAAAGGCAGATGGCGTCTGGCGAGATGTTCGAAGGCGAGTACTTTCTGACCGATACCTTCCAGGTCATGGTCGGCGAGGGAGCCAGGTTTCGCATCCATGCCGTCGATGTGTGGCAGGACACAGGCAAGCCAGAGACCACGTTGGCCACGAATCGCTATCTGCTGGATCACGGACACGACAACAGTGCCCGCGTCTGCGCCCCGCGGGGAGTCATCGTCCCACCGGTGTACATAGCTCCCGATGTCGTCGTTGAGGATGCTGTGATTGGACCCTATGCCAATGTGGTATCGGGATGCGTGATTCGCCGGGCTATTGTCCGCAACAGCATTGTCGAGGGCGGCGCCCTGGTGGAAGACGTGCACCTGGAGGGATCGCTGATCGGCGAGAAAGCTCAGGTCAAGGGTCAGCCCACGCGGCTCAACATCGGCCATTCGTCAACGGTGGGAGTAGAGTATGCCGTGGATGAGTCGTGGCTATAGTGGAGGTACCGTAGCATGCGCGAATTCCTGTCTCGACGGATGGCACAGATCCCTTCGTCTGCCATACGTCGTTTCTTCGACATCCTGAACGAGTTGGATGATGTCATCTCGCTGGGGATAGGTGAGCCCGATTTCGTCACCCCGGATCATATCTGCCAGGCAGGGATTGCCTCGCTGAATCAGGGCCGTACCCGGTACTCGTCCAATGCGGGCGACATCAGGCTGCGTGAGCTGATCGCCAACAAGCTCAGCGAGTTGTACGGCATTCGGTATGACCCGGAGACGGAAATCGTGGTGACCATTGGGGCCAGCGAGGCTATCCTGGACGCGATGATTGCCGTGCTCGATCCAGGTGACGAGGTGATCATCCCCCAGCCCTGTTTTGTCTCGTACGTGCCGTCAGCCGTCTTTGCTGGGGGGGTGCCAGTGCCGGTAGACACGAGCCTGGACAACGAGTTTGCGGTGACTGCTGATGAGATCGAGGCTCGGATCACACCGCGCACCAAGATGGTTTTCCTCAGTTATCCCAGCAATCCCACGGGTGCGGTTGTATCACGCCAGGAGATGCTCCGGATCAGCCGCGTTGCCCAGGAGCACGACCTGCTCGTGCTGTCAGACGAGATCTATGACCGGCTAGTGTACGACACGGAGCACGTATGCGTAGCTTCGTTGCCAGGCATGTGGGAACGAACACTGCACATCGGGGGTTTTTCCAAGTCGTATGCTATGACCGGGTGGCGGATCGGTTTCATCGCCGGTCCGCGCGAGCTCATGCAGGCTGTGGCCAAAGTGCACCAGTATGCGATCATGTGTGCACCGACCATGGCCCAGTACGCGGCCATGCAAGCGCTGAAAGAGGGCGAGCCAGATGTGCAGCGCATGGTGAGCGAGTACGATCGGCGCCGTCAGTTGATCGTCCGGGGCTTTAACAGCATGGGTTTGCCCACCCTGGAGCCGCGCGGGGCGTTCTACTGCTTCCCCAAGGTCAGTGGACTGCGCATGGGCGATGAAGAGTTTGCTGAGCGGCTTCTTATGGAAGAGCGGGTGGCGCTGGTGCCCGGAAGTGCCTTTGGGGCCACCGGGAAGGGGCATGTGCGAGTTTGTTACGCGGCACCGATCGAACAGATCGAAGAAGCTTTGACGCGCATCAGCCGCTTTGTGGAAAAGCACGCTTGAGGTGAGCAGTCCCGTGTGGAAGGACAGCAGAACCCAGGTCGCGCTCGTGGCGTTGATCGTCGTGCTTTGCTGCTGCGCGGCTGCAGTGGCTGTCGGCATGGTCATAGGATCGGTCCGGATTCCTGGCCTCCGTCGCACACCGATGCCCGTTACCCCTACCGCCTGGACATCCGTGCCGTCACCGTCGGTGACAGCCCCCCTGCCAGCAACGATGACCCTCCTTCCGTCTCGGACGGCCACGGTTGCCCGGCCTGCCACGCCGACTGCCACGGTGCGTCCTTCGCCCCAACCGACTCGGGTCGCCAGCCCGACGCCGACCGCGTCTGTACCGCTGCCCACACGTGGGACCGGGACCTCGACGGAAGAGCGTTTGCGCGCCGCAGAAATGCCCCAACGGGATCTCCGGCTCCTGGCTGAACGACTGAAAGGAATAGGCCCGATCCCGCAGGTCGTTAACGCGACCCCTCACGTATACCGGCTGGGGGATAGCGCCGGGTTCTGGGTGGGAAACGTTGATACTATGGAGCAGTCCTGGGTTACCGCGACATTGCGCTATGTGACTCCACACCTGTACGTGTGGGTCGAGCGGGGCCTTTCCTATGACCAGGCGGGCCTGGCCCGTTCGGCCGAGCAATTTGAGGCGCACACCTACGCCACCAATCGTGCCTTCTTTGGCAGCGAGTGGTCGCCAGGCGTGGATAGCGATGTACACCTGCACCTTCTGCATTCCACTGGCAGGCACATGGGAGACAGCGTGGCCGGGTACTATTCAAGTTCGGATGAGTACTCGCACCTGGCAAATCCCTATTCCAACGAGCGCGAGATGTTCTACGTTGCGCTGGACGGGATGATGTCTCCGGGCACCGACTTTTACGATGGGGTGCTGGCCCACGAGTTCCAGCACATGATCCACTGGGCGAACGACCGCAACGAACAGACCTGGGTCAACGAGGGGTGTTCCGAGCTCGCTGCCTATCTGAACGGGTATGACGCGGGTGGCTTTGAGTGGCTCTTTGTCGCTGATCCCGACGTGCAACTGACGGACTGGGAAGGACAGGGGGAAGCTGGACCTCATTATGGCAGCAGCTACCTGTTCATGGCCTATTTTCTGGGGCGTTTTGGTGAGACGGCACTCAAAAGCGTCATTGCCCAGCCTGCGAATGGCATTGCGGGCTTTGATGTAGTGCTCAAGGACTATGGGCTGGCGTTTGAGGAGGTTTTTGCGGACTGGCTGGTCGCCAACTACCTGGATAACGTCTCCTGGGCCAATCCCGAGTACGGAACACGGTATACGTACCCGGATCACGTGGTCGGGCCGGTGGCCCTCGACATCACACATGCCGAGTATCCCGTGACCCGCCGCAGCACGGTGCACCAGTATGCTGCTGACTATGTCAGGCTGAAGGGAGACGTCGACCTCTCCATCGAGTTCACAGGGACCACGCAGGCACAGTTGGTGCCGGTGGATGCGCACAGCGGCCGGTATGCCTGGTGGTCCAATCGCGGCGATGAGAGCGACGCCACGTTGACGCGGGCGTTGGACCTGAGATCGGTGGACAAGGCCACGCTCCAGGTGTCGATGTGGTATGACATCGAGCAGGACTGGGACTATGCCTACGTCGAGGTGTCGAACGATGGTGGACAGTTGTGGACAATCCTAGCCGGGCCTTCGACGACCACGCACAACCCCAATGGCAATAGCCTGGGTCCCGCCTATACGGGTAATAGCGCAGGCTGGATGGAAGAGACCTTTGACCTGACTCCGTACGCGGGGCGGCAGGTGCTGGTCCGCTTTGAGTATGTGACAGATGATGCGGTGAATCAGGCAGGATGGCTGATCGACGACGTGCGCATTCCAGAGATCGGGTACGCTGAGGACTTGGAGTCTGGCCCGGGAGGGTGGGAAAGTCAGGGTTTCGTGTACAGCGATAACCGGGTCACTCAGCGCTACATGGTCCAGGTAGTCGCCGTGGGCCGAGAGACGCGGGTCTGGCGCATGCCGCTGGATGCGATGCAGCGCGGGCAGGTTGACCTGCGTGGCCTGGGAGAGCAGTTTGACTATGCGGTGCTGGCGGTGTCGGCTTTTGCTCCCGTCACCACCGAGATAGCTCCTTACGAGTATGCGATTCGGCCATTGCAGCGGCAGACCCCACCGAACACCTCTAGCATGCCAGCCCTGGCCGCAATGCAGTGGATGGAGCCCTGATGACCTGTCATCCAGAATCGCTTGCTCTCCAGCAACGCTCGAAGGGCATCCGTCTGGCTGTGGAATGGGTGCTGTGGGTAAGCGTGGGCTGTGCGCTTGTGAGTTGTGTAGCTGGGCCCCGGTCCAAGCCGATGGCAACCGTGAGGCCCACTGCGGAGCCCTTGGTACCGACGCCTCCGAATGCCACGCGGCAGGGTGAGGCTGTTCCTGGTTCGCCTC
>Ga0315274_10016055_pt1 | contig 10589 bp, 10 predicted proteins | sample YL17G02_20_MG_FD_203700 | JGI IMG/M metagenome (GOLD analysis project Ga0315274, IMG submission 203700) | Sediment microbial communities from Yellowstone Lake, YNP, Wyoming, USA - YL17G02_20 | ecosystem: Environmental > Aquatic > Freshwater > Lake > Sediment | place: USA: Wyoming | collected...
CTGATGTCATAACTGTTTCCAATACATTCATATTAAGAAGTTTTATTAAGTACACAAATTATAAACTAAACATTTCTGTAATACACGACATAAACTCAATTGATCAACTCGAAATGTTAATGGAACAGGATACAAAAAAACAAATTATCTCATATAACATTGGAAGAAGGAAAACTTACGATATAGGATTTATTAGAAGTGTGAGAAAAAAATATCACAACCTTAAATTAATATTGTTGGTTAACGAAGGTTGCCTTTTTGAATGTCCCGATCAAAATTTTCATTCGACAACAAATACCTTTGCCAACTTTTTTGGCATCAGTTCGGCATTTCTTTCGAAATTGGATTTATTCTACTGTTATAATCTAAAACCAGAAGAACATTGGAGATTTTTAGCTGGCCAATATATTCCTCCAAAATTTTTAAGGAATTATTACAGTATAATAGATGAGTTTAAATTCTCAAGCAGGTTACTCTTTCCCTCAGAAATATCTGAGATTTTAACACAGTATATCAATGAAGAAGATATTTCTATCAATAAAGCTATCACAACTTCTCAAGGAGGGCGTTTTTTTTCCGTTATATACTGCGTTTCATCAATTAAAGATGTAGATGGCAAAATTAAAAATACAATTAATGATATTTACTCAAAGCCATACCCAGATGATTTTTTTCAAATAAGATCTTCATGTAAGCATGATTGTCATAATTGCAATTATTGTAAAAAAATACTATATGGCGAGGATTCTCGTAAGAGAAGATAATTTTATATTTTTTTGCATATTGAGAAGTTCTTTGGGTATATCAAGTATAATGTTTCAGTCTAGATAAAAGCTCTGAACTTCAATTATTTTTTGTCTTCAAAATTACGTATACTGTAGTTTGTTTAAAACGATATATATTTAACCAATTCTTATAAAATATAATGGATTTTCTTGACCCCATCTTTATATTGATATTGATTTTCGGAAGTGTAACTTCTTACATTGACATCAAATATGGCAAAATAAAGAACATTTCGGTAATTTTGTTGTTGATTGTAGGCCTTTTTGTTAATATTTTTCTCACCAAAACACTTTATACGCCTTCATTGGATCCAAGCTCTTACTTCTTTCAAACCATAACCAATTTTATAATATCAACTATCCTTGGTTTTTCCTTATGGTTTGCAGGTGTGTTTTCAGAAGGCGATGCTAAGCTATTCATGGGGGTTTCCTTGCTGCTACCTGTTTCCTTATACAAATATGGTTACATATCGTTATTTCCAGCTGTAGCCATATTAATCAATACAGTAATTCCAATTGCCATATTTTTTATTCTTAAAGGTTTGGTTAACATAAAAGGGGAGCAAATAAAATCACTGAAAAACATTTTTAATTCTAAAAATTTCATTACAAACATTATATTTTTATTCGGGTTTTCATTTTTACTACAAAACATTTTCTACAATTTAGGATTCGGGGTCAATTTGTTCCTCCAAATGTTCATTCTTTTTATACTAATGGAGGTGTTGAACAAATATATTAAACAAAACATTCTGGCCCTATCGATTATTGTATCTCTCATAGTTATAATTTTCTTTTATACCATAATTTTTTCAGTCCAATTCATTGTACAATTCTTAATTTTGGCCGTGCTATTTCAAATCTTAGTAATCATAGTTTATGCAATTGATTTTTCTTTTGGTAAAGAGGTAAAAATTAACCAATTGAAACCAGGTATGGTGGTTGGTGACAAGCTTGTTAGAGTAAAAGATGGTTATATAATGTACAAAACGCCATTTTTGAGTTTGTTTGATATTTTTCACTCCATTAGAGATAATTATTCAGAAAACTTAATCCGTAAGTTGAGCAAACAAGGAAGATTATAACGCTGTTTAATGAAATTGAAAGGAAAATATTGGTGATGATGAGTGAATAAATATAATTTGATATCCCTCACAATGGATTTTTCTTCTTTTTTAATAAGAAGTGATGCTGGAAAAGATATAGACAGGGTAATCCTTTTTGGCAGTGTTGTTCGTGGTGATTTTGATGACGAAAGCGATATTGACATTTTTGTGGATACAAAGAAAAGGATAGAACCAGACATAAATAAAGTTTTGAAGATATTCGAGTCTTCTGAGATAAGCGAAAAATGGCGATTAAAAGGAGTTAAAAATTCACTTTCAATTAAAGTTGGCGATTTGGAAAAATGGGAGTTGAGAAGATCTGTCATATCAGATGGTATAATTTTATATGGCAAGTATAAGGAGATGCCAAAGAATGTTAAATACTATTTGCTATTAAGATTGAATTTTAGTGGAATGAAAAGAAATAGGAAAATTGGCGTTTGGAGAAAAATGTATGGGTATAAACAGCGGGTAGGTTCCAAGAAATACGTGTCGCATGGATTATTAGCAGATGTTAATGGTAAAAAAATAGATAAGGGAGTAATTGTTGTGCCAGTTGAACATAAAGATAAAATTATGAATTTCTTCAAAAAACACAAAATTAAATATAATATAAATGAAATATGGTCTGACACAATTTAATTTCTTTATTTGTGAATTTTGATTTTGCCGGCTTGCGCGAGCATTCAATTGCTACCACGCCAGTGGTTGTGTATAGGATTAAGGATGAGGTGGCAGCGGAGCAGTGTAAAATATAAATTCATAAAGGATAAAATTTCTCTACAGTTTCTAAGTATAAATATTTTTAATTGTATAAAATCTACTATGCAAAAAACAAATAGAAGAGAATGGGGAAGTGACGTACTATATGCTGCTAGAAATGCTATTTTGGCAGAAATAGCTGTAAATTCTGGAGTTTTATCACTTGGTCAAGCAATAAAACCTGTAATGGCTGACGAAGGAGTTTTGTACTGCCCACCAGCTGTGATTGGAACTCAATTAGATGGAGGTTATACTGATTTAAGTAAACTCAAAAGAACTCCTGAAGGTATTGAAAGACAAGATTTGCAGATGGCTCATGAATATAATGATGGCGTTGAAATTATTTTTACTGAAAATACCGATCTTCAATTTGATGCAGACCATTATACTGGAACAGGCGAAGTGAAGGGTTTTGTAAAACATAGTGGGAATAGACTAAAAGGTATCATTGATTGCCTAAATCAGAAAAAAATCTCTTACATCCCAAACGCTAAAGGTTTAACACATAATTTTGATTTCATTGGTGTATGTATTGATAGAAATGGTGATGGTGGTGGTGCACCACGAGAAGACGATCAAAATTATATGAATATGTACTGGTAGGGTCAAGTTGTCTCAGCAATATCTCAGGGTACGGGAGAAGATTGGTCTGAAAGAGGAAATGTAACTTCGGATACAGTATATTCTCTAAAAGGTCTGAATGATCCATTTTCAACTGATCCTCATGTTACAGTCGAGTTTGATATACCATTAATGCAGGATGAAATAGGATTTGGTATGGATGTAAGAAATGTAGTTGACGGGACGTGGATATCATACCCCCCGGGGTTCAATGCTTGGAAGCCTGATACATGGATAAAACTTAAAAAGTTAAAAGGAGCCGCGTATGCATTGCCTGATATGGGAAATACAAACATACCAAAATGGGCTGTGCCTGCAGGTGCAGTTGCTTTAACTACTCTTATATTAAGTCTTTATAATAAAAATAAAAAATAATTCTCTTTATTTCTCGTAAAAATATGCATGAAAAAATCTTTTAACTATATAATCCGATTTGACACTGTGCAATAAAATGTCGCGTGACGCTCTAACCAGTGTTGCAAAATCATCGAAGCTTTTTATTTTTTTTAATCTGCTCACTATTGTGTATGGCCGGAGATAAAAAAGCGCATCCATTCTTATTATCATTCGCATTATGTCTTTGTCCGTCAAACCATTTGGCGCAAGAATAGGCACATGTTTTATCTCTCCACTAGCGTATTTCTCCCAAATATCTTTTTTTATTTTACCTTCTCTAACAGAATTTTCAAAAACACTTGTAGCTGGTAGCAAAAAATTTGGATTGGGATAAATAAAATCAGCATTAAGTTTTAATGGATAGTCAAAAGTTTTTTTAATATCCTCCATAGTATCATTAGGATGACCAAATATCAGAAAAGCAGCAGATTTTATTCCAATCTCATTACAGAGTTTGAATGCTTGGTTGACTACGTTATTACTAACAGTTCTACTTTTGATTTGTTGCCTAATTTTTTCTGATCCGCTCTCCACACCAAATCCAATTGTTCTACAACCTGCCCTATGCATAATCTTTAGCAACCTTCTGTTGACAAGATCGCACCTAGTCTCACACAACCATTTTAAATCAATCCCCTCTTTTATCATGGTTTTGCATAATTCTATTGTCCGTCTCTCGTCAAGTGTAAAATTTTCATCTGTAAAAAGTATCGAACCAACCTTGTATTCTTCTTTCAAAATTTTTATCTCTTCAACAATTTTCTTCACAGATTTAAATCTTACCAGTCTGCCAGATAATTTCGGCACATTGCAAAAATCACAGCTGTATGGGCAACCTCGGCTAACCAAAGCAGTACTAAATCTCATGCTAATATGCGGCAATTTGTATTTTTTCATCTCCAGCAAATGATACGCAGGAAGCGGCAGAGCATCTAAATCCTTTACAACCTTACCTCTTACAACCCTTTTCTCTTTTTTCCCTTGCATTATACTCTTAACCATCTTTGGGAATGTAATCTCTCCCTCACCCACAAACCCATGATCAAACATCTTGAACTTCTTCACAAAATCCGGACAGAGCGTGACATGCGGACCGCCTAAAACAATCTTCGCATCGATATCATTTTCCTTGAAATAATTAGCATATACGACTGCATCTCTTATGTGGTTGCTGAATGCAGTAATTCCGATAATACTGGGGTTTTCCTTTGACAAAATTTGCATTACTTTTTCTTTTGATAGATAGTCAATTGTTAAATCTAGAATTTTTACATCAATTCCTTGCTCTTCCAAAGTCGAAGCAATATGTAAAACTCCCTGTGGCTGCACACGAAGGGTAAAGTTAAAATTAGGTGGCATTGTCAATAACACTACGTCAGTCATAACAATTCAAATTTGCTTCTCATGAATAAATCACTTTGTTTTTAATGTCAATCTAAAGTTTTATATACAACTTACCCGAATTTTTAAATATGCAGAAGTTAGTTATGATTCCCCCTTTAATTATTATGGCTATTATTGTAATTGTTTTCTACATTACGTTAATACAAAGAAATCCGGTTATAGAAAAATATACTCCATATATTACATATATGACGAGTAGCGTAGAAAATAAAGTATATCCGAACTATAAATATTGGATCATGGATGTAAATCCACCCAATGTTAACACAGAAATAATAGAATATATGTCAGCTGACGAAAATGGTTATTGTTCTCCTTGTTTTACACGTGCATATTTTATAAAAGCAATTCCAGATATTGGTTATTGGTATAGTTACGTCGTAAATAGTTATACAGATGGTTTAAAAAGTGCAGCTAAATATAAAATAGAAAAAAACTTACTACCACACACAGAACATCTTAATCCATTCTATTACTACTTTACTTTTAACAATATTACTGGAATTGTTAACGATGTGCAAGTTTATCTGGAGCCGTCAGAATCAACAATTAGTAAAATGTCATCAGAAGAAGCTAAAAGTATAAAGAATATGGTTGAAGATATTAATGTATCGAGCAACTACCCAACACTTTCAGATAAAAATGAATATTGCTTCTCATTTCATCCTTGGCAAATTTCTCATAACGTATACAACATAACAGTACCGCATAAAATTATTAATTATACGATTGACGACAAGAATGTGTGCAACATTTCTTTAGATAGCATTGGGAATAAAATAACTGTTCTAGCGGATTGTAAAGTATATACAGTTGACTTGTGCCCTAGTGTAAACTGGAAACCAAGCGACCCCACACATCCATGGGAAGGAGTTCCTATAGATTTGTATGCGTCCCTTGGAAAGAGTTATTCAGATGCTTTAAAGCAGCCATTAGATTGTGTTTATCCTAAAGTGGAAATTTGCTATAATTAAAAAAACTTACAACAACACTATTTTTATAAATATTTATAAAAATCCATATAGTTATAGTTTATGATTAACACTAAACCGGAAGAAATAAAAATCGAAGTAACGCCTCAATGTAACCTCTCTTGTAAATTCTGCTTTAATAAAAACACATATTTAATTTCTGGAAAAAGGCAAACCCAACAACTGACTACAAACGAATGGATAAAAGCAATTGACAAGATAGTTGAAGCTGGCATACCTACTATAAGATTTACTGGTGGAGAACCTTTAGTTAGAAAAGATATTTTTGATTTGTTTTTATACGCTAAATTAAAAGGATTATATGTTAAACTTAACACAAATGGAATTTTAATAAATAAAAATAATGTAAATATTTTAGAAAGATGTGTAGATGAAGTTTTGATTCCACTTCATACTAGCAACGCTAAAAGTGAGAAGATATTAACTGGAAGAAGTTCCTTTAAAAAAAAATTGGAAGCCATAAAATTATTATCAAAATCAAAAATTAAATTGAGAATTGATACATGCCCAACTAAAAATACAATAAAAAATCTAGAAAAAATCCATGAATTTATAAAAACGTTCAATCTAGATTGGTTTTTAGAGAGACCAATACCCAACAAAGATTTTATGTATCCTATAAACAATTCAGATGTGAAGTTGTTAGTTGAAAAAATAATCAAAATTAACAAAAAATATGATAAAAATTATTATATATCTGGACTTCCCCTCTGCTCTTATGACCCAGAAAAAACCAAGTTAATTTCTATTGGTGGTCAATATTGCGGTCCTTTCTCCATTTTAGTAATAGATCCAAATGGTATGGTTAAACCTTGTTATTCTATAAATGAAAATTTAGGAAACATTTTTAGTTCTGACATATTTGAATTATGGAACCATGAATTTTGTAAAAAACTAAGGAGTTTTAATCATGACTTTTTTCCGCAAACATGTGTCGAGTGTGATTATTTGAAAAACTGTATGGGTGGTTGTAGATTCTCTGCCAAATTAGTTAATGGTTCGTATGCTTCTATGGACCCATTAGCTAATCCGGAAAAATATATTCTTTGACATTTTTTCGCTTTAATTTAACAGATAGAATTAGCGTGTTTAGCTAGTTCGATAATTTCATTTTTGGACAAGTGCCTTGTTTTTATAACACAGTTCCAACCATTATAATCTCTAAAATCATTTGATAAAATCAAATTCTCCTTTTCCATGATATTTCTAATTTTTGTTCCCGGGTAGGGCGTTAAGGTAAAAAAAGTTTTATGTCTAAAGTCCACTTCTTGTGCAAATTCAATTGTTTCCAAAACAGTTTTTTTATTATCATCAGGAAACCCTATCATAAAAAGACCCATGGATTCTATACCCGCATCTTTTAATTTTTTTACATTTTTTCTTACAAGATTTTTTGTTAATCCAATTTTTCCAATACTGTTTAAAATTTTTTCATCCCCCGTTTCTATTCCTAAAATTACTTCCTTACAGCCGGCTTTTTGTATAGAATTGATAATATCATCATCTAATAAATCCACTCTAGTTTCACATACCCACTCTATATTAATTTTATTTTTTACTATTTTTTTTGACATTTCAACAATTCTGTTTTTATAGAAAGTGAATATAGGATCTCTAAAAACAATCTTCTTAATTCCAAATGAAGTAATTTCATTCAATTCATCAATTACATTTTGAATACTCCTAAAACGGCATTTTTCTCCCATTGTTATGGGATAAGGACAATAAATGCATCCATAATGGCATCCTCTGCTAGATAAGATATTGAAAAATTTCTTTCCGATATCCATTCTGTTGTACAATTTTAAATTGTACAAAGAATAAGCTGGAAAATTTAGACTATTTAGATTTTTAACAATTGAATATAATTTTTTATCATTAATTTTTTTACCTATTTCAATATTTTCAATTATTTTTGAAATAATATTTTCTGGTTCCCCCAAAATCACAATGTCTATATCATTTATGTAAATATGTCTTTCCTTTAAAAATTTGCATATCGCTCCAAACAATATGACTTTTATTTTTGGGGTTATTGATTTTAATTTTCTACAAAAAGTAAGATCTGATAGAACTGAAACGATAGTAGTTTCAACACATAATATATCAACATTTTCATTGACTATAGACTTTACTATTTTTTCAAAAGATATTTTTTCTAATGGCGCATCAATTATTTTAACAGAATGTCCTTTTGATATAAGTGAGCTTGCTATATAACCAATAGTTAATGGTGGTGAGGAAAATTTTTTATCAGCCTCTATACCAAATCCTCCAGCAAAATCAGAATTTATAATCTTTTCAAAAGGAGGTTTCAATACCCAAATGTTCATTCCAAACTACCCTTTTAAAATAATATATATCAATTTAGTTAAACCTTTTTAAAATGAAATATTACGTATAAATAATAAAAACACAATTCAATTTTTAGATAGATATGGTAGACGTAGTTCTAATCTTCATGCTACCTAATTTTAATTACAATATAAAATTTCAACCACAAGGCGTATTGTATCTTGCTGCTGCTCTTGAGAAAGAAAATGTTGATGTAAAAATTCTTGACATGACGATTAATTTTTGGTCTAAAGAAAAAACTTTAAAATTTCTGTTAAAAGAAAAACCCAAGATTGTTGGAATTGGAGCTATGAGTAACCAACTTAGAGATGCGGTAGTATATGCCAAATACTTCAAAGACAATGGTTTGCAGAGTAAAATTGTACTTGGCGGTCCACACGTAACGCTCTGTCCAGATTTTGTCAAGAAGTTCAAGATGTTTGATTATGGGTTTGTAGGTGAAGGTGAGTTAACATTTCCTAAAATGGTTAATGATCTGATTAGGGGGAAGAAGGTGAAGAAGATTGTTTACGGAAAGAAAGTTGAGAATTTGGATAGTCTGCCTTTGCCTGCGTATCATTTGTTGGAAATGAAAAAATACAGAATGCCACATACAAGTAAAATCTTTTCCACAATGATAACAACTAGAGGATGCCCATACAGCTGTGATTTTTGCAATGTGCCGAAATTATCTGGAAGAAATGTGAGGTTCAAGTCAGCGAATACGGTTGTAGAAGAGGTTAGATTGCTAAATGAAAAATTTGGTATTGAATGGATAATGTTCACTGATGAGAATTTTACAATTTATGAAAAGCGTGTAGCCAAGATCTGTCATCTAATAAAAAAAGAAAGAATTGATGTAGAATGGATGTGTGAAACTAGAAATGATCTTGTTAATAGAAAACTTCTTAGTACGATGTATAAAGCAGGATGTAGAGGAATAGGTTTTGGGGTAGAAACAGGTGCAGAGAGTGTTAGGAAAAAAGTTAAAGGCACATCACCAACCGATAAAACCATAATTAGATCGTTTAATTTGTGTAATGAGATTGGCATAAAAGCTATTGCTTTTCTTATGTTTGGTTATCCGGGCGAGACAAAAGAAGATATGAAAAAAACATCTTCTTTTCCCCACTTGATAAATGCTGATTCAATTTTTTCCAACCCTAATTTTTTCCTACCCAAAACACCTATTTTTGAAAAATCTGTTAGAGATGGTTTAATCAAGAAAAATATGTGGAATAAATATGCGAGTGGTGATATGCGACATGTGCCAATATATTTGCCTAATGGTATGACGCACAAAGAGTTATTAAAAATAATTAATAATTGTGATACAAAATTTTATTTAAGACCTTCTAGTTTATCCAAGCGTTTGAAAATTAATAATTTTAACGACTTGAGACTCTTGGTTAGGAATTCTAAAGATTTTCTTGTTGAATTTAATGATTTTGCTGATCATGTGTTTAAGTCAGATTATCAAATAAAGAGATTTTTATATCCTTATTATAGAAAAAGATAATTTATTATAATTTTCTTGTAATTACAATGAAATGTCCTGGATAAAATGATTTCTTGTTTATTATTTTAAACCCATTTCTTTCCAGTTCTTTATAAAATTCGTTTTCTTTGTACATTTCATCAAGATTGTGTTTGAATATTTTATTCAAAAAATTACCAAAAAGTGTCTGAAATGATTTTACTGAAAAATCATCTACGATGAATTCCCCCCCCGGTTTTAACACTCGTCTAACTTCTTTTATACACAATCTCCAGTTTTTTAAATGGTGTATCATTGTGAATTCTAAAACAGCGTCGAATTCATTATTTTTAAAATTCAATCTTGTTGCGTCTCCAATTCTGAATATCGTATTGGTGTCTTTATTTTTTATTTTAGCAATTTCAATTGATTTTTTATCAAAATCTATTGCATATATTATATTTGGAGAAAAATGTTTTGTTATAAGTTTTGTACCAATACCAGTTCCACAACCCATTTCTAACAATTTCTTTTTTGGTTCAATAAAGGAATATTTTTTGATATAATTTATTTCAATCATTTCCTGAATTAATCCCCTTATAGGATTGTTTACAAATAAAAATTCAGCTTTATTGAATGACATAATTGAAAGATTGTTTTTTAAAGGATTTTATCTTTTAATCTTATTCCAATACTCCACATTCTTTATACA
>Ga0315274_10016056_pt1 | contig 10589 bp, 8 predicted proteins | sample YL17G02_20_MG_FD_203700 | JGI IMG/M metagenome (GOLD analysis project Ga0315274, IMG submission 203700) | Sediment microbial communities from Yellowstone Lake, YNP, Wyoming, USA - YL17G02_20 | ecosystem: Environmental > Aquatic > Freshwater > Lake > Sediment | place: USA: Wyoming | collected...
TTTCCTGCTTATTGCATGCAAAAGAAGGTTACTCTCAGCTTTAATGATGAAATCTATGCGGCTTTTAAAAAATACTGCGATGAGAACGCGATAAAGCTTTCTGGAAGATTGGAATTAGCTATGAAAGATATTCTTAAAAACTCTGGAATCGATATAAAAACAGCAAAAAAGAGGGCAAAATGAGAAAACTGAACTTAATCATCACCTTTAGCATAATCTTCATTATTTTTGGCTCATTTTTTGCTTTAGCAGCAGAGCTCGACTTGAAAATCACAGCAAAACTCAATGGATTTGACACTGACTTTTATGCGCAGACAGACCCTGATTCTGCTGTAAACTTTGATTCTTATGATTTTGAGCAGAGAAGCTTTCCTTCAGGAAATTATTCATTTCTTCTCTCTAATATTGGCACAAAAAATCTCACTATAGACTCGTGGTCGAAAACTGACAGGACGCTTTATCTTGTTTACAGAATAAATCCTAACTCAACAGGAACTTTAAATTTAACTTGGAATTCAAGTGTTTTTGGAGCAGGAACAGAAACTTTTGACGCTATACTTGCGGATTACGGAAATGACAGCACTTACAATAGCTCTAATATTGTTTCAACAATAAATATGGAGCAGAACTCAAGCTATGAAGCCAATATTACAAATTCAACATACAGGTATCTTACAATGACTGTTGATTATATTGCGCCTTCAGGACCTTCCGAACCAGAAGAAGAATGTCAGCCCGATTGTTCTTGTGCTTCTGACACCTGTACAGGAATCACTTGTTCGGATGGATGTGATGGGGATTGTTCCGGAACAAAACAGCCAGATTGTTCTGGAAGAACTTGCGGAACTAGTCCAAATGGATGTGGAAGCTGCGGACCCACCTGCCAGCTTAATTATGTTTGTTCTAATCAAGGACAATGCGAAAAAGAAAAATGCAGTTTTGCAAATCCCTGTGAAGATGAAGAATGCATCGATAATAGATGTGAAAATAATACTTGTGTTCCTTACCAGCTTTTTAGTTCCTGCGATGACAATAATAAATGCACCTTGAATGATCAGTGCAGCGAAGGGAGCTGCCAGGCTGGCGCAAGAAAAGAATGCCCAATTGGCCAGACATGCAATCCCGAAACAGGAAATTGCGAAGAAGGAAAGATTATCCCTATAGATGAGCTTCCCGAAGATATTCAAGAAACATTAAGAAATCTTGGATGCACTAATTCTAGAATTATTTGCGGAGAATATTCTGCATGCGAAGGACAATATGATGCTAATATGCTTATAACAGAATCAAGTGTAATAGGACTTCAGACAAGAATATGCATCGATAAAAAAGAATGCGTGCCTTCTTTTACACAAACGCAAAATTGCTCTTTGAAGCAGGAAGTAACAGTTGAAACCAAAATATGGTGCGGAGAAGAGTATACTGAAATAAAAGATGCAACAACAGGAAAAGTTCTTTCAAGGCTCAAACAAACAAGCGGCGGAAAATCAGTAAGCATTGATATTAGCGCTGCAGGAGAGGGCTATTGTTATTATTGCTATGACGGCATAAAGAATTATGATGAAGAAGGGCTTGACTGCGGAGGAAGCTGCAGTTCTTGCGAGACGCGAACAGTGGAATATCCTGCGCCAGTATATAATATGATTAATCTTCTGCTTTCTACAGGCGCTTTCTTGTTCTTCTTAATCTGCTTTATCCTGGTAAGCGCAGATCTATACCTTTTCATAAAGGATATCTTCCTGCTTAGAAGACTTGGGGGCAAATACGAGTATTGGAACAAGAAAGGCTATGATGTAGAAGCGATTGATAATAATTTGCATAAAATGGAAAAAGCATACGAATATAAATTAAAACATCATCACCATAAAACCTAAACAATGAGGAATAGAGCATTAATAGAAAGATATAAAAGCGAAATTTTGCTTATTTAAAAACAAAAAACCAACACTACTATGTTCAAAAAGAGGAAGATTAAAAAAGAAACAGTCAAAAAGTTTGCCGTTTACGAAGGCGGAATAAAACGGCTTGCTGAGCTGAAAAAAGAGCTTGACAGGCTCGATACCCGCAAATTCAAGCGCGAGGATAAGCTAATCAGGAAAAAGCTGAAAGAAGTTTCCATGATTCCTGAAATAGAGGAAGATATCCGAAGGCTTAAGCTTAAAATAGCCGGCGTTGATGTTAATTTCTTAGAATCCCAGATAGACAAGAAGCAGGACCGAAAATTAAGAAAGCTTGCTTTTGAAGAAAGGGCTATCGAAGAAAACCTGCCTAAATTAAGCCATAGGCTGCAAAAAATAAAAAAAGAAGCAGAGAAAGCAGAAATTCTTGCCAGAAGAAAAGAGCTGACAAAAAAAGAAAAGGGCAATGTCAGGGACATTCCTCTGATTGAAAGAACATTAGGGGAAATTGGGGGCGAACAAAAATGGCTTGAAGAAAGTGTTCCAAAACTCCAGAGAAAGACAAGCTTTCTAAGCAGATTATTCGGGAAAGAAGAATCTGAACTAGGTTCCTTAAAGAGAAAAGTTTCTGAAGCTAAAAATGCAGAGCAAAAGCTTCGGGAAAAAACAATCCCGAAACTTCAGAGAAAAACAAGCTTCCTTGGCGAGCTTATGCAAAAAAATGAGTTTGATATTGATAATCTGGAGAATAGATACGATAAGGACAGGCTAGAATTCAATGACAAGCTTACGCTAGAGCTTGCGGAGTCAAAAAGGATGATTGAAGACAGCAAATATGCTATGAAACAGCAGATGATGGAGACTCTTGCAGAAACCCTGAAAAATCTAAACAAGGAAAAGATAGAATCTGACAAAAAACTTCTTGAAGAAATTAAAAAGATTGAGGGCAAGATTGACTCTGAGAAAAAAGACATAAATGAGAACATTGCCCAGAAAATGGCCCAGCTTAAGGGCAGGATTGAAGAAAGAGAGAGCATGGAAAAATTCAAGCCTGCTGAAAAAGCTCCCGAGATGAAAATTTTGGAAAAGCCGGCGGTAAAACCTGCTGAAAAACCCGCTCCAAAACTGCCAGAACTTCCAAAAATACTCCACTTTCCAAAATTTCCAAAAATGAAAAAAGCAGATATCCAGAAATTAGAGCATTTCAGAGAAAAAGAGCTTGGCTTCAAGCCTCTTCCTGAACTTCCTCCATTAGCACATTTGAAAGAACCTTCGAAATTGCCCCATTTTGAGCCGATTCATGTCAGCTTGCACGCGCATTTTCCAAAACTTCCAGAGCTTCCTGAAAAAGCTATTAAAAGAGAGGTTGAAAGAGGGCAGATTATTGAAAGGCCGAGAATTAGTGAAATGCCTAGAAGGCATGCGGGAACTCTTAAAATTGAGCATCTTAATCTTCCAAGGCCTATGGGGCTGCCCGAAATCATGCCAAGAGAGCCGAGAGCAGAGGCATTGTTGAAATCGGGCGTAATTCATAAAAGAATTCCTAAAAAAGCATTTGTTGAACAAGAAGACTTTTTCTCTCTTATTGAAAATTTAGACAGCTTCAAAGATGCCAGCCTTAGCATACAGGATGAAATTTCAAGAGACATTCATGAAAAAACCCGGCTGGATAATGAGCTTGCCAAGTGTTTTGCCAATCTGGATAAGATAAAAGCAAACTTCGGAAAAATCAATGAAGTTTTTTCCAAAAATTCTTAAAAATAAGGGCTCCCCCGTCGATTTTATAATCTTTCTAAAATGAAAATTTGGCTTAATAGGCTTTAAAATACCTATTTTTTAGGAGAAAGCTTTTTAAAGCGCCTTTTCATTTTATAACTACATTGAAGAAAATTTGGCAAAATTTTCTTGGCGTTTATTAAATAAACAACCCTTAATTAGGGAAAACTAGGCAAAAAACAAAATATGGCAGAAGAAAAGAAAGCATACAGCGCAGAAAACATCAAGATTCTTGAAGGCTTAGAAGGAGTAAGAAGAAGGCCTTCAATGTATGTAGGAAGCACGGGAAAAGACGGATTGCATCATCTGGTTTATGAAATTGTTGATAATTCTGTTGATGAGGCTCTGGCGGGATATTGCAAAAATATAATTATAACTATTAACGGGGATGGAAGCGTGACTGTTATTGATGACGGAAGGGGCATTCCTGTTGAAACTAGCAAGCAGTACAAGAAAAGCGCAATGGAGATTGTCTTCACAAAGCTTCATGCTGGCGGAAAATTCGATAAAGACTCTTATAAAATTTCAGGAGGGCTTCATGGAGTTGGAGCTTCTGTTGTAAACGCGCTTTCGAGCAAGCTTATTGCCCGAGTTAGGAGAGATGGAAAAATTTACGAGCAGGTCTATAAGCGAGGAAATTCTCAGAGTGATGTAAAAACTGTAGGAAAATGCGAAAAAGATGAGACGGGAACAGAGGTTATATTTTTTCCAGATTCAGAAATATTTTCAACGCTTGTTTTTGATTTTGCTGTTCTCAAGAAACGATTCCAGGAAATGGCTTTCCTTAATGCCGGACTTAAAATTATTCTGCAAGAACAGGCAAGCGGAAAAAAAGAAGAATTTTATTATGCTGGCGGATTAATAGAGTTTATCCAGCATATAACCCACTCAAAAAGTCCATTGCACAAGCCAGTTTATTTCAAGAAACAGGTAGATACTACTATCATTGAAGTTGCAATGCAATACACTGAGTCTTATAATGAAAATATTTTTGGTTTTGTGAACACAATTAATACAACAGAAGGCGGAACGCATCTTTCTGGGTTTAAATCTGCTCTTACCGGAGTTATTAATGATTATGCCAAGAAAAAAGGGATGCTGAAAGATGTTTATATAGAAGGCGATGATACGCGAGAGGGGATAACTGCTATAATCAGCTTGAAACTCGCTCAGCCTCAATTTGAAGGCCAGACAAAAACAAAACTCGGAAATTCTGAAATAAAAGGAATAGTAGATTCTGCTGTTACAAGCGCTTTAAGCGAATTCTTTGAAGAGAATCCTCCGATTGCTAATAAAATAGTGCAAAAAGTCATATCCTCTGCGAAAGCAAGAGAGGCTGCTAAAAAAGCCAGAGATTTAGTAAGGAGAAAATCCGCGCTCGGATTTTCAGGATTGCCTGGAAAGCTTGCTGACTGCTCTTCCAAAAAGTTTGAAAAAACCGAGTTATATATTGTAGAAGGAGATAGTGCATCTGGCTCTGGAAAAATGGCTCGGGACAAGGAATTTCAGGCTATTCTTCCCTTAAAAGGAAAGATTATGAATGTGGAAAAAGCAAATCCGGCAAAGGCTCTGTCAAGTGAGGAAGTTATTAATCTCATAACAGCAGTAGGAACAGGCGTAAAGGAAAATTTTCAGCAGGATAAATTAAGATACAATAAAGTTATACTTATGTGCGATGCAGATGTAGATGGACAGCATATTACTACTTTGCTACTCACTTTCTTTTTTAGGTATATGCCCCAATTAATAGAAAACGGCAATGTTTACATTGCTGTTGCTCCGTTATTTAGAATTAGAAAAGGAAAAGATTTTTATGTTTACTCTGAGGATGAGAAAGAGAAAAAAGTGCGCGAGTTGGGCGGAAAAGCAGACGTTCAGAGATTCAAGGGATTAGGGGAGATGAATCCGGCACAATTATGGGACACTACAATGAATCCTAAGACAAGAATATTAAAGAAAGTAACAATAGAAGATGCCGTTATGGCTGATGAGACTTTTAGCATGCTTATGGGCGATGAAGTAGGCCCAAGAAGAGAATTCATAACTAAAAATGCGCATATCGCGGAGATTGATATTTAAAAATGGCATATACATTAAAACAATTTATGAATTTGAGTCCTGAAGAGCTAAGAAAAATGTTTGATAGACCTATTGGAAAATGTGCTTATGATAAATGCGGAAAAATTGTAACAAGCTTGCAAGAACACAGAGTAACTCCCGGAGGGGTATATCATACTGATTGTTATTTTGAAGCTTGGGGCGATGAAGTAGAACAGCATCCAATTGGAGCAGGCAGAATTGGAGTTATGGGAAGCAATTTAACTGAAAGCGATTTGGAGGTAGCAGCTAGTGCTTAAAATATAAACAACAAATAAACAATTCAAAAATCTACGAGCCCTTCGGGTTCAACATAGAAGATTTTTGAAACTCAGAAAATTAAGAATTTTCTGATTGTTATTTTTGTAAACAAAAACAACATGACACCAAAAAAACCAGAAACAAACGGAGAAGAAAACGGAAACACTGAAGAAGAACAAAAGAAAAAGCTGAAAGCAGGCTTAGAAGAGGAAGAAAAAGCTGAAGAAGTTCTTGATGATAAAGAGTATGAAGCAGAAGTTCTTGAAAAAGAGACTATTAATCTTAAGGATTTGGATGAAGACAGGCAGATTGGCGCTGAAATCTCCACTGAAATGAAGCGCTCGTATATAGATTACGCGATGTCTGTTATTGTTTCGAGAGCTCTTCCAAGCGCTGAAGATGGATTGAAGCCTGTTCACAGAAGAATTCTTTATGCAATGAAATTAATGGGGCTTGAAAAAGGAATGACAAAGAAGTGCGCAAGAATTGTTGGAGATACTATGGGTAAATTCCATCCTCATGGAGATATGGCAATCTATGATGCTCTTGTAAGAATGGCGCAGGATTTTAGCTTGAGATATCCTCTGATCCATGGACAGGGAAATTTTGGTAGCATTGATGCAGACAATGCTGCTGCATCAAGATATACCGAAGCAAAATTAGCTAAGATGGCTGTAGAATTACTTGCAGATATAGAAAAGGAAACTGTAAAATTTATACCTAATTTTGATAATTCTGTAGATGAGCCAATTGTTCTTCCTGGAAAAGTTCCAAACCTGATTGTTAATGGAAGCTCGGGAATCGCTGTTGGAATGACTACAAATATTCCTCCGCATAATATGATAGAAGTTTGCGATGCTATTTCATCATTGATTGACAAGCCGGCTATGACTACTGATGAACTTATGGAAATAATAAAGGGCCCTGACTTTCCTACTGGCGGAGTTATTGTTGCTGAGAATCTTAAGGCTCTTTATGACACTGGGCGAGGCGGGTTTGTTGTTAGGGGAAAAGTTACAACAGAAGAAGGTGAAAAAGACAGAGATTCTATAATTATTACCGAAATTCCTTATCAGGTAAACAAATCTGAATTAGTAAAGCAAATCGCCGCACTTATAACAGAAAAAAAGCTTCCGGATGTTTCAGATATTCGCGATGAATCGGCAAGAGGGAAAGTAAGAGTTGTAATAGAATTAAAGAAAGGAGCTGACTCAAAGTTTACAATAAACAGATTGTATAAATCAACTAATCTTCAGACAAAATTTGACGCAGTGATGATAGCTCTTGTTAATGGGGTTCCTCAATTGATGCCTCTTAAGCAGATTCTTCAAGTCTATGTTGATTACAGAAGAAAAATAATAAGAGCAAGAACAAAGTTTGAATTAAAAGAAGCAGAAGATAGGGAGCATATTGTTCAGGGATTATTAATCTGCCTTAAGAATCTTGATGATATTGTTGCTGTTATTAAGAAAAGCAGGGAAGGCGTAGCAGAAGTTTTGATGGATAAGTTCAAGCTTTCTAAGAAGCAGGCAGAAGCCATACTCGAAATGAAGTTGAGGCAGTTGACTGCCTTAGAGCATGAAAAGTTAAAGAAAGAAGAAGAGGAACTAAAGGCAAAAATAAAAGAGCTCAAGGAAATTCTTGGCGATGAGAAGCTGATATTAAAATTAATCAAGAAAGATCTTAGCGACTTGAAGCGGGAGTTTGGGGACGAAAGAAGGACAAAGCTTATCGCGGGAATAAAAGAATTAACAGAGAAAGAGCTTGTAAAGAAAGAAGATGCCGTCATAAGCATCACAGACAAGGGATACATCAAAAGAATGCCTTACAAAGCCTACAGGGAGCAGAAGCGCGGAGGAAAAGGAGTCATAGGCGCTGATTTGAGTACTGGAGATTTTGTAAAGCAGGTAATTTCATGCTCTACTCATGATTATCTGCTTTTGTTTACACAGAGGGGCAGGGTTTTCTGGCTAAAAGCTTACCAAGTTCCTGAAATTCAGAGATATGGAAGAGGACAGGCAATTGTAAACTTGCTCAGCTTGAAAGATGACAATGTAACTTCGGTTATTCCTGTAAAAGAATTCAAGAACGGATTCTTATTCTTAGCGACAAAGCTTGGAATTGTAAAGAAAATGAAGCTGGAAATGTTTGCTAATGCAAGAGCAAGCGGTGTAAGGGCAATAAATCTTCCATTAGACAATACAGACACTCTTATTGACGTTAGTGTAATAAACGGAAAACAAGAAGTTATGCTGACAACAGCAGAAGGGCAGGCAATAAGATTCAACTCTGATGAAGTAAGAGATATGGGAAGAGCAAGTTATGGCGTTACAGGAATAAAACTGGAAAAAGGAGACGAGGTTGTGTCTTTGGTTGTTGTAAAAGATCCGAAAAATGAGACTGTGCTTACTGTAACGCAGGATGGCTATGGGAAGAGAAGCATTGTTGAAGATTATAGAGTCACAGGAAGAGCATGCAAAGGAGTCATTAACCTTAAAATCACAGGCAAGAACGGCAAAGTTGTCAGAACAATAAGCGTTGTAAACGGCGACCAGATTCTAGTTTCTACTCAGAAAGGAATAATGATAAAGACTCCTGTAAAAGATATTCGAGTCATGGGAAGAGCCACTCAAGGAGTCCGTGTTATAAGGCTTAGCGAAGGCGATAAAGTTTCAGATGTTGCTGTTCTCAGCAAAGAAGAGGAAGGCGAAACTTCTGCTCCTGCTTCACAATAATTCTTTTAAAGCCTCATACTTATTTATTCTTTATGCGAATAGCAATACCGATAATTGCACCAACTGTTGATGAAGCAAGAAGAGATATGGATCTTGCATTAAAGCAAGGCGCAGATATTCTTGAATTAAGGTTTGATTATCTGGGAAGACAAGAACAAAAACCAAGAAATATAAAAACACTTTTGAATCATAGTGATCTTCCAATAATATACACAAACAGGCATATTTCTCAGGCAGGACTAGACGCTCGAGCAGGATTTAAGGGCTCTGAAGAAGAAAGAGAAGAGCTTTGCCAGGCTGCAGCTTAGTTAAATCCAAGATTTATAGACACAGAATTTGGCTATGATTTAGACTGGACGGGAGACTCGATACATATACTTTCTTATCACGGCTTTCATGGAACGCCCTCTGGCAGAAAACTAAGAGGTATAGCTAAATCAATGGCTAAGTCAGTAAAGTATACCTGCCCGGGTATAATAAAAATCGCCACAAAGGCAATTAATTATAGAGATAGCCAAACAATGCTAGATTTTACAGACGATATGATAAAATATCGCGGTGGGCCAAGGAGCATTCAATTTATTGGAATTTGTATGGGTCGTTGTGGAATTCCTACAAGAGTGCTTGGCTCAGTTTATGGAAGTTATTTGACTTTTGCTTCTCTTGATAACAAGGCTTCGGCTCCTGGACAGCTTACAGTAAAAGAATTAAAAGAAGCCGAGAGACTTTTGCAGCTGAATGCTTAGATAGATTTATAATTATAAAAAACCCCTATTTGCCATGCAAAAGAGGAACCATATAACATTCGGAGCAATTTTTGTGGTTGCGCTTATCTTTATCCTGGGGTGCTTTGGCATAAACTGGATTAGTTTCAGCGTTTCTTCTATTTTTTCCATAGCTGTTGTGACTATTTTTTACTCTCTTTTTCCGGATATAGACCATAAAAACTCCACAATAACCTGGTGGTTTTTTGGGATTGGAGTAGTTGGAATTGTTTTAGGGATACTGGAAATCGCTTATGGCTTGAATTTTATAAGCCCTATTAAACTAATGTCTCTTTCTTGTCTATTGCTTGTTTTTACCTATCTTGCCGCGACTCTTTTCGACCATAGGGGATTTATTCATAGCATCTCCGCAGGGCTTATTGCTGCTTTTCCCTTGCTTTTTATTTTTCACAGCTTTGCTTATTACATCATCGGCTATGTCGCATGGCATTCACATCTGATTGGGGATGGTTATCTAATAAAACTAAAATAAGAATGAAAGGAGGAAAATAAAAATGAACTTCAATAAAGAACAATGGATTGGGATTGCATTGCTCATAGCGGCAATTTTCATGTTTATCCCAATTCCTTTCATGGATGAAAGAATGATTTCAGCGCTAATCGTTGTGATAATCGGCTTTTGGAAATTGTTATTTAAATAAAAAACTTAACAATTACTACAACAATTCAGCAAGCCCGATTAATCGCCAGTGCCCGCCAATATTTCTGGCAAGGCCGATATTCTCAGATTTTATAGGCACAATAGGAATTCTCAGACGAACTTCTGCTGAATTATCTTTTGGATTTATAGTCTTAATCATCCCTACGGTTATTGCTGTATTCACGCTGAGCATTATCAGTTCGCTTGGCTTTAATTGCTCAACTTTTATAGCTTCTTTTGCACCAAAAACTTCAGAAAAAAGCTTGAATTTTATTTTTATCTTGTCTGTGATATCCGGCAGCTCCCCGCTCCTGCTCGCTACACATCCTGCAAGAAGATCTGCTCTCGTTAAAATATTATCAAGCTCTGTTTCCATTGCTAAACTGCCTCCAGGAGT
>Ga0315274_10016057_pt1 | contig 10588 bp, 11 predicted proteins | sample YL17G02_20_MG_FD_203700 | JGI IMG/M metagenome (GOLD analysis project Ga0315274, IMG submission 203700) | Sediment microbial communities from Yellowstone Lake, YNP, Wyoming, USA - YL17G02_20 | ecosystem: Environmental > Aquatic > Freshwater > Lake > Sediment | place: USA: Wyoming | collected...
GCAGCGACATCCCCGACGATTCGCTCAGATTAAACACCATCGCGACCGATTGCGTCACGAGTGCAGGATCGCTCAGTGCGGCAAGGTCAACCCACCACACGCCGTCTTGGCGCGCAAGATCAGTGGCGACTTGTAACGCGAGCCGCGTTTTGCCGCAACCGCCCGCACCCGTGAGCGTCAGCAACCGCGTGGTTGTGAGTAATCGCTTGACCTCCGCCATCTCGTTCTGCCGCCCGACAAAACTGGTGAGCGGGATGGGCAAGTTCCCGAGCACCTCGGCTTTGGCTTGGGCGAGTTTTCCGTCGCGGATGCTCTCGTACAACGCGGTCGTTTCGCGCGATGGCTCGACCTTCAACTCTTGCTTCAACAAACGCCGACACGTTTCGTACTGCGCGAGCGCGGCATTGCGCTGTCCACTGTAAGCGAGCGCGCGCATTAATTGCTGATACGCGTGTTCGTCCCACGGTTCGAGTTCGAGTTGCTGGCGCGCGTAGGTCTGCGCGTGGTCGTACTCGCCGCGTTCTTCCAAGCGCGCGGTCAAATCGCGCAGCGCGCGCAAAACCTGCTGACCGATTTGCTCGCGCCGGAGCAGTAGCCACTCTTCAAACGGCGCGCTGTCGCACGAGAAACCATCGAGAAGTTTGCCACGACAGATTGCTGTTGCTTGCAGACCTGACAGGTTTCCAAGACCTGTCAGGTCTACCGAATAGTCACTCGCCGCGTTGAACTGGATTGTGTCGCGCGTGATGAGCAAAAAGGGCGGATCAGCGCGATGATCGCCGATGGCTTGGCGGAGATTGGAGAGCGCGAGGCGCAAGTTGCGCAGCGCATCGCGATTGGGGAAATCGGACCACAGCAAACCTGCCAACGTCTCGCGCGAATGAGGACGATCATTTTCGACGGCAAGGTACGCGAGGAGGGCACGAACTTTGTTCGATTCAAAGCCCGTGATCGGTTCACCGTCCAACGTTGCCTGAAACGCTCCCAGCAAAGAAAGCGCGAGATGCGGCATGACCCACCTCCTCCGAGTCGAGCGCAAACTGGCTTGACAAGCAATCGAATTATACCGCAACATCAAAGATTCCTCAATTCCCTACGTTCTCCCTACGTTCTCCCTACGTTCATCTGATATAGTCAAGCCGAAAGTGAGATTGCATTTTTCGGCACGTTTTTCCCCGTCATGCCGTTTGCAGTCCGTCGAGAGACGGCTCCGATTGCAGCCGAACAAACAAAAGGAAAGGAAGTGGTGCCCATTGCTTGTGCTGAGATGCTGCGAATCTGCTACTCAATTCTAATCAATGAAGAAAGGAGACTTTGATGGAACGCAACACTCGTGGGGTCGTCCTCACGCTGATAGCCCTGATCATGCTGGGCCTGGCTACGTACTCTCCCGCTGCCGCCCAAAAGTTTTCGGAATGGTCACCGCCGGTCAACCTCGGCCCAGCAATTAATACGCAGTCTTGGGATTTTGCGCCAGCGATTTCCAAGAAGGGGCTCAGTCTCTACATTGCCTCCAACCGCCCAGGAGGTTCTGGCGGTTACGATATTTGGGTCTCTCAGCGCGCCACACTCGACGATCCTTGGGGTCCGCCGGTGAACCTGGGACCGAACATCAACACCGGTTACGGTGACTCCACGCCGAATGTTTCACGCGACGGGCACTGGATGTTCTTCGCAAGTAATCGTCCTGGGGGTTTTGGCAACTACGACATTTGGGGTTCCTGGCGCACTCACACGGATGACGACTTCGGTTGGCAGCTGCCGGTGAACCTCGGCGCGGGAGTCAACTCCGCAGCACTCGAATACACCCCCCACTACTTCGAGAACGAAGACGTAGGGATTCCGGAACTCTTTTTGATGAGTAACCAGCCGGGTGGACTTGGTGGGAACGATATCTATGTCAGTGCTCGCGCCTCTAATGGCTCGTTCGATCCGGCTGTCCTGGTCCGCGAACTCAGTAGCTCGCAGGAAGACGGAGGTCCCAGCCTCCGGCATGATGGGCGGGAGATATTCATCGAATCGAACCGTCCTGGTGGAGTCGGCGGCCGGGATCTGTGGGTTTCGACGCGGGAGACGACGCTTCATGCATGGACGACTCCAGTCAACCTGACGGCAGTCAACAGCGTGGGCGAAGAAGCACGCTCAGCCATGTCCTCCGATGGTCTGACACTCTTCTTCGCTTCCTACCGCCCTGGCGTTATCGGAGGGCTCGACCTGTACATGACTGTGCGCACGAAGCTCCGAGGACAGTAAGGGTTTGCAAAACAATAACCTGGCAGCCTTGCGAAGGTTGATCTCGTATTCGACTTGGGATTTCAAGTCAACCTTCGCAAGGTTCGCAAGGAGGAGAAAATGAAAACGAAATTACTCTTGTTGTGCGCGCTCGCGCTCTACGCCATCGCGCTCGGCGCGTGCGCCGCGCCGCCACCGACGGCAACGCCCGTGCCGCCACCCGACCCTGCGTCGCTGATCAAGTCCCTGTCAGACGCGCTCAATGCTGGAAACGTAGATGCGGTGATGGCTTTCTTCGCGGATGACGCGACTCAAACCCAAACGCCCCCGCCATCGGGTACGTCGGGCGTGCGGACTGGCAAGGAACAGATCCGTGGTTTTTTCCAGGGTATGATCGCCGACAAATTTAGCGGCGAGTTGAGCAACCTGAAGGTGACAGGCGACAAAATCACCTACACCAGCACATTTTCCACAGACACCTATCGGAAGCTGGGCGTCGCTCCATTGGTTGTGGTGGAGGAAGCCGTGTTTGAGAGGGGCAAGATCAAGTCTCAAACAATAACCGTGACGCCAGAGTCGCTTGCGAAGATCCAAGCCGCGATGGCGGCGGCACAAGCCAAGTCGGCGCCAACGCCGACACCTTCCAAGACAGGTAGCAATCAAGTGCTCCTGATCGCGTACGAAAAATCTTCGAGGAACATGGAGCTCGCGCTGACCAAAGAAGTTGGCGTAATGACCAGCATGCTTGAAAGAGCCGGCTTTGAGGTGGTCGTCGCTTCAGTTTCAGGTCAGCCCATTACCGGGGGTGCCGCAACTCTAAAACCCGACTTGAAATTGGCAGATGTCAAAGTAGAAGACTATGCCGGTTTCATACTACCCTGCATGGGTGGAGATGTAACTCTCCCTGAAGCTGTCGAGATTGTAAGAAAAGCGGTAACCCTCGGAAAGCCGGTAGCCGCTCAACTTGGCAGCGTTATCTTCACATTAGCAAAAGCCGGTGTTTTGAGTGGCAAACAATTCGCGATACTTTCCGGTTATAAGAAGTACATTCCCGACGGCATTTACAAAGGTGCAGGCGTCGTTCAAGATGGCAATCTGATCACTTCGGGGGTTTGCCCCAACATGGCCAGAGAGGGTCTTCCGGACACAACCGCAGAGTTAACCCAGAAGTTCATCGCTTTACTTACATCCGCCCGCTGAGTTTTTGACGGCGCTCGATTTGTACTCCAGACGCACGCACGGGGAACGCGCGCACGCCGACCACGCCACGTACGCGGTTTTGCGACGCGGCGGGTTGGCGACAAGTTCGGACGATTGGCTGACGAACCGCGATTAAAGACCCTTCGGGTCTCGGAGATCCGAAGGGTCTGCCACTGGAAACCGCGATGACAACCCAGGAACCGCGTTATTTCGCATATATGCTCCGCCTGTGGCAAGTGCGCGACAATGAAGAAATGATTTGGCGCGCCTCGCTCGAGGACGCGCGCACCGGCGCGCGGCGCGGTTTTGCGTCGCTCGAAATGCTGTTCGCGTTTTTGCGAGAGCAGACGCGTTCTGCAACCCAGAACCAGGAACAGGCGGAAAAGATTGCTCAATGACTCGAGCGCAGACCCGCGTTCTAGAGAACGAGTCGCACGCTTTCCCGCAAAACGAAATTCGATGTATAATTCGTTTCGTGACAGTTGTTCCCACTCTCCAATTCGAACGCAGCTTTTGGTCGCGCGGACGCGTGCACGTCGCCGGCATTGACGAAGCCGGACGCGGCGCGTGGGCGGGTCCCGTCGTCGCGGGCGCGGTGATTCTGCCGCGTGTTCATCGCATCAAAGCATGGTGGCTGAACGCCGCGCTGCGCGATCTGGCGCACGCGCGCGATTCCAAACTTCTCTCGCCCGCGCAGCGCGACGCACTCTTCGAACCGATTCGCGCGTGCGCGCTCGCCGCCGCGACCGGCTGCGCGACGAACGAAGAAATCGACGCGCTCGGCATTGTCCCCGCGACGCGGCTCGCGATGCAGCGCGCGCTTGCCGCGCTGACGGTTGCGCCGGACGCGTTGCTACTTGATGCGCTCCGACTCCCCGCGATTCCTCTGCCGCAAAAAGCGATCATTCACGGCGATCAGGTTTCGCTTTCGATTGCGTGCGCGTCCATTCTCGCCAAAGTGACGCGGGATCGCATGATGATCGAATTGGACACGCAATTGCCCGGCTACGCGTTCGCGCGCCACAAAGGGTACGGCACTGCCGCGCATCAAGCCGCGCTGCAAACGCTCGGCGTGTCGCGCGTCCATCGCGTTTCGTTCGCGCCGGTGAAAGCAAGACAAGGAGACACGGTGACACGGTGACAAAGAGACAGGGAGACTTGGTGTTAATCACCTTGTCTCCCTGTCCCCTTATCTCCTTGTCCGTATTAAATCGCCGCCGGATCGCGCAAGAACCGCAACAGCGTCAAAATCATGATTTTGAAATCAAGCCACAGTGACCAGTGCTCGATGTAGTACAAATCGTACTTGGTGCGTTCCCAGATCGAGGTATCGCCGCGCAAACCGTTTGCCTGCGCCCAGCCGGTGATACCGGCTTTCAATTGATGACGCTCCATATAGCGCGGAATTTGTTGGCGAAATTGATCGACAAACCAGGGGCGCTCGGGTCGCGGACCGACCAGACTCATGTGCCCCAAGAAAACATTGACAAAGTTCGGCAACTCGTCCAGCGAATATGTGCGTAAATACGCGCCGACGCGCGTGCGGCGCGGGTCGTTCGCCCTGGCCCACACTGGACCTGTTTCCGCTTCCGCGTCTTCGCGCATCGAGCGAAACTTGAAGCAAGGAAAGGGACGCGCGTCCAGCCCCATGCGTTCCTGCCAATACATCGCCGGTCCCCGCGAATCGAGTTTGACGAGCAGCGCGATGAGCATCAACAGCGGCGAAATGAAGACTAACACAATCGCGCTGAGGATTACATCCACGACGCGTTTCGCGCTCAGCCGCCAGCCGCGCAGCGCGATATCGCGCATCGTCAACAGCGGCAAGCCGTTCAGATCGCCAACGTTCACTTCCGCCGCCATGATTTGGAACACGTCGGGGAAAACCTTGATGCTGACGCGCCCGTCCTCGCAGCGCGCGATGATCGAAAGCAAATCTTGATGTGACGCTTCAGGCAGCGCGACGATCACTTCGTCAATCTTGTGCTGGCGCACGATCTCGCCCAGTTGTTCCACTTTGCCCAGCACCGGCAAGCCGAGCACCTTTTGACCCGCGCGCGCATCGTCCAGAAATCCGATGGGACGATAACCGAGTTGCGGCGAGACGCGAATTTTCTCCAGAATCGTATGCCCGGCTTCGTCCGCGCCCACGATGAGCAAGCGCGATTCGTCCCAGCCGCGCCGATACATCGCGGAACGAAAGGTGTGATGCGCCACGCGCCCTAACCCGACCAGCCCAACCGCCGCCGCCCAAAAGTAAACGATCATCGTGCGCGGATAATCAATTTCGGTGCGATAGACGAAGGTGGTGAACGCCATCCCGACGATGACGCTGATCGAAACCGCCGACGCGACCGAGTACGATTCGTCCAGGCGCGTAATGCCGCGATTCAAATGATACAGCCGGTAAAAAAAGAAAACGACGACGAGCGCGATCACGCTCAAGCCCATCATGCCGACATAGTACGCGAAGGGTGGAATGACTTGATTCGGGGTGGCTTCGCGCGGACGCAGGAGATACGCCAGCACGAACGCGAGGCAGGTCATCGCCGCGTCTACGGCGAGCAGCGAGACCGCGAAAAAGAGTTGCGCGTAGCGTTTCATCTAAAGATGACCTCGGTCACGGATCAATCTCCCCGGCGTTCGGCGCGGGCGGCAAGGGTTGCCTCATCTCGCGCACGAGTTTCAGCCCGCCTTTCATCACCAGTCCCAGCATAATCAAGGCGCGCAATGGCAGCGCCGTTTTAGCGGCGTAATGTTTCTTGTAAAAAATGTAACCCGCGCGCCAGAATTCGTACGGTGCGCGCTCCGAATGACGACTCGCCGCGCGCTTGTAATGCAAAACCTGGACGGCGGGATTGTAGTATACTTTCCAGCCGCGTTTCTTGATGCGCAGCGCAAGGTCGAGGTCTTCGCCGTACATAAAATACGATTCGTCGAGGAGACCGGCTTGCCGCAGCGTTTCCGTCCGCAGCATCATAAACGCGCCGACGACCGAATCTACTTCAGCCACCTGATTCTCGTCGAGAAAAGCCATCTCATAGCGCGCGAACTGTTTGCTCTTGGGAAAGCGATCATCTAAACCGAGGACGTGATAGATCGAAAGTTCTGGTGAGGGAAAACTGCGCCGGCACGCGTTGTCGAGTTTACCGTCCGCCATCACCAATTTGGGTCCCGCGACGCCAGCCTCCGGATGGGCGGCGAAAAACGCGAGCATTTGTGCCAGCGCGTCCGGCGGCAGCACGGTATCGGGATTGAGCAGCAGCGCGAAGGGTGGCGGCGGATCGAGCGCGAGGATTCTCCGGAGCGCGAGGTTGTTGGCATACGCATAACCGCCGTTGATCGGGCTCTCGATTGACTGCACGCGCGGAAAATCGGCGCGCACCATCGCCGCGCTGCCATCCGACGAGCCGTTGTCGACGACAAAGGTGACAAACGAAACACCGCGGCTGGCTTCCAGCGATTTCAAACAATCGCGCAGGCGGTCACGGGTGTTGTAATTGACGACGACGATCCCAATGTCACTCACGTTGACGATTCTAGCACAAGTTGGCACAACTACCAAACGATCGAACTATTCAACGATCAAACGAATGCCGGTGACGTACGAATCGTAATCCCAGCCCGAAGCGTAAATTTGGAGCGAGGTGATAAAAAACGGTCGCGGGTCGAGCGTCTCCAGCAAGTTGCCGCTTTCGTACGGAATCCAAACGCCGAGCGCGACCAGTTCGCCATTATGGGTCGGATTGTTCGTGACGTTCTGAACATAGAATCCATGCACCCATTCCGCTTCACTGCCGTAGACGTCGCGATATTTTAAGCGCAAAATCAGCGGATACTCGGAACTGAGAATGCCGCCGCCGGACAAGTTGTGATACTGCACGTGCAGGTCCGCTTGCAGCCGCAGCGAACGATAATCGGAAACCTCGCGGTTGATTGGCTGAAGGATACCGGCGATCGCGCTCGTCTGATTCGAGCCCGTCCGCTCGATCCGGAGGGTCGCGCGATTATCCAACAGCGGATTGCTCAAGCGACCGACGGGCGCGCCGGGGGTATTCGGAATTTCGATCTGATCGTTCCAGCCGCGCGAACGCGGATCCATAAAATCGCCATTGACGACCAAATCTTGCGCGGCGGACATCGGCGCGAGCGGCGCTTCGGACTGCCGCGCCAGCGTGCGTTGACTGCGTCCGACCTTCACCGTCCGGCTTTGCGCGGTCACCGTCGCCGTCCCGTCGCGCACGGCAACCTGGGTCGTGTCACTGCTGATTTCAATCGCGTAACTCCCTTCGGTGAGCGTAGTGACGAGTTGCGACGTGGAAACTTGAAACACGCGCGGGCGGGGGGGTTCGCTCCCCTGGGGCACTTGTTGCGCCGCGCCCACGCGGATGCGACCGCGCGTTTGATCGAGGATGATCGAAATCGGCTCGACGCCCCAGGGGAAAGTCGCGACGCGCATCTGGCGCAAGAAGATCTGCGTGCTGGGGAAGAGGATCGTCGTACTGCCGTCGAGGAAAGTGAGAATGCCGCGCGAATTCTCGTCCGTTTCGATCGCGGTGCCTTCGGGCAATTGCACCGTCTTGGTCACCGCGATCGGCGCGGCGGTGCCCGGCTCGCGGACGCGCACGGTCCCGCCGATTACTTCGAGCGTGGCAAGTTGCGGCGTGGTCGCGTGTTCGAGATAATATTGGACGCCCCAAGGCACGACCGCGCAGAGGACGAGGAAGGCGCAGAACGCGCCCCACAGCACCAACCACGCCGCGCGTTCCGGTCTGCGATTCTTCATGCGCGTTCGACCTGATTCGGCGCGCGCGCGGCGCGCTCAAAAGCGGATTTCAAAGCGATGATATTCCCCCGTGGAGGCGCTCCACTGCGCGTCCACGTTTTCCACAACGGCGGACGGGGGACCGACGCGCACCGCGTCCAACCAGCGTTCAAGCGCGCCGCGCGTGCCCTCGGCGACGAATTCCACCGAGCCGTCAGAACGATTGCGCACGTAACCGACGAGACCCCATTCCGCCGCGCGGCGCTGCGCGAACCAGCGAAAGTTGACACCCTGAACGATCCCGGTGACAATGCCGTGCAGGCGAGCGACTGAAGCATCTACCATACTTGATTTCGATTGCCGATTTTCGATTTGCGATTGAGCAATCGAAAATCACAAATCGAAAATCGAAAATTCCAAGCGCTATTATACCATTTCTGAACGGAGAGACAAATAACGATGCTGACGATGGACGAAGCGAAAACGTACTACGCGGGTGCGGAGAGCGCGCACGATTTCGATCACGTCCGGCGCGTCCTCGCGCTCGCGGAACGCCTGGCGCGTGCGGAGGGCGCGGACATTGAACTCGTGCGCGCGGCGGCGCTCTTGCACGATCTGACGCGCGCGGAGGAAGATGCCGGACGCGGAGGCGATCACGCGCAGACCGCCGCCGCGCGCGCGCGCGAAATTCTGCTCGCACGCGGCGTTGCGCCGGGAAGAGTGGATGCGGTCGCGCACGCGATTGCCGCGCATCGCTTCCGCGGCACCACGGCGCCGCAAACGCTCGAAGCGAAGATCCTATTCGACGCGGACAAACTCGATTCGATTGGCGCGATTGGGGTTGCGCGCGCGTACGCGATTTCCGGCGTACTCAAGCAACGCCTGTGGAGCGCGGCTGCGCCGGACGCGGTGGCAACGCGCGATCAGCACAATTCGGATCACACCGCCGCTGCGGAATTCGTCGTCAAGTTGAGCAAGGTGCGCGAACGGATTTACACGGCGAGCGCGCGCCAAATCGCGGAGGAACGCCATGCCTTTATGGTGGAGTTTTTTGCGAGGTTGGAACGCGAAGTGCGGGGAGAGATTTAGGCAATAGGCAGTCCCCAACCTCAGAAACGTGCCGCGCCTTGATCGCGCAATTGTCCGGTTTTCTGGACGGCGAACTCGACGCGGCGCTGTACGAAAAAATCGAACGACATCTCGCGACCTGTTCCTACTGCCGCGCCATTGCCGATACGACCCAGACGATGCTTGCGCTGTATCACGGCGCGCGCGAGGACGTGCCGCGCTCCGCGCACGCGCATCTCCTTCAAGTGTTGGGACTTTGTTCAATCTCGCCGAGAGGACAACCCAGCATGCCGATTCCGGCTGACCCGCACGCCATCGAACCGATCGCGCGCGTGTGCGACTAGCGCGCTGGTCAATCGCATAAGCGCGTGCATTGAAACACGGAGGGGCGGGGTAGCCCCGCCCCATTTTACCGGAGACCTACTAGAAACTGGCGACCGCGTCAACGCTGCTGTCGTACAGTTCAAAGACCACCAAGAGTCCCGCCAATTCAAATGCTTTCTTGACTTTGCCCGACATGGCTGCCAACCGCAAGTCGCCTCGATTAAAGCGGCGAACTTGCTTGAGCCCGGAAAGCAGCGCGCGCAAACCTGCACTGCTCATGAAATCGGCTTCCGACAAATCCACGACGATGCGATAGCGTCCATTGTCAGTGATTTTTTGCAGCGCTTTTTCAAGCAGCGGCGCGGTGCTCGAGTCCACCCGTCCATCCACGGCGACGAGATCGACGCGCTTGTATTCTTTGGTGGTCACTTTGACTGGCATACATCCTCCCCTGGATTTGAACTGGCTCGATTATAACACACGAACGTGTTCACGACAAGGGTCACTACGCTGGTGATTACCCAAAAGTCGGTTATGTCATTTCGAGACGCGGTTTTTGCGTCGAGAAATCTCGTTTTCAGCGATGGAGATTTCTCGCTCCGCTCGAAATGACAATTATCGTAATCACCAGTCACTGCGCGCGTTTTTCGTTCGCCAGCGCGACAATCAATTTGGCGAGCAGCGCGGTGCGCGGCACGATTGAACCGGCATCCACATATTCTTCAATGGCGTTGTGTCCTCTGCCGCCGACGGGTCCCAAGCCGTCCAACGTCGGCACGCCGAGCGCCGCGGTGTAATTCCCGTCCGATGCGCCGCCGGTAGCGACGTCTTCGATTTCAAATCCCAGTTCGCGCGCCGCGCATTTTGCCAACTCGACGAGCCGCGCGATGGCTGGCGTCTTCTCCATCGGCGGATTACCGATACTGCCACCTAGTTCCGCCGTCGTGCCCGGCACAACCTCGCGCGCGAGAATTTCGCGCATCGCCTGTTCGAGCGGTG
>Ga0315274_10016059_pt1 | contig 10588 bp, 6 predicted proteins | sample YL17G02_20_MG_FD_203700 | JGI IMG/M metagenome (GOLD analysis project Ga0315274, IMG submission 203700) | Sediment microbial communities from Yellowstone Lake, YNP, Wyoming, USA - YL17G02_20 | ecosystem: Environmental > Aquatic > Freshwater > Lake > Sediment | place: USA: Wyoming | collected...
GCGTTCACACCTGCGAGCGCGAAGGCGAAGATGATCGGCATAGTCCTCAAGGCATTACGCGTCTATCAGTGGTCCAAGAACCTGTTGGTTTTTGCGGCATTGATCTTTGCGCAGCAACTCCAGTATCCCAACCAAGTGCTCAAGAGCCTTATCGCTTTCGCGGCGTTCTGCGCCGCGTCGAGCACGATGTACCTCTTCAACGACCTCATTGACGTTGAGAGCGACCGCATGCATCCGGAGAAACGGACCCGGCCTCTTGCCAGCGGCGCACTGAGCTACGGGGCCGCGGCCGCCATGGTCATCCTTTTGCTCGTGGCCAGTCTCGGCCTGGGTGCGGCCCTTGGCGCAAGCTTCCTCTGTGCCGTTCTCTTCTATCTTGCGCTGACTGCGCTGTACACGGTGGCCTTGAAGAAGGTCGCGATCGTGGACGTCCTTGCCATCGCGATTGGCTTTGTGGTGCGGGCGATGGCCGGCGCGGTCGCGCTCAACGTGGCCTTCTCGAACTGGCTGGTCGTTTGCACGTTGTTCCTTTCGCTCTTCCTTGCCATCAGCAAGCGGCGCCACGAGATGCTCAGCCTTACGGATGACGCGGCGAACCACCGCGAGGTCCTGGGCCACTACACGGTTCCCTATCTCGATGCCCTCATCCTGCTCGTAGCGGGGTCGACGCTGATTACCTATACCATCTATACCTGTTCGCCCGAGGTCGTCGGCCGGCTCGGAACGGACAAGTTGTACCTCACAATGCCTTTTGTCGTGTATGGGCTGTTCCGGTATCTGTATCTCGTGCGGACGGACGCCGAGGGCGGCGATCCCGGCAGCACGCTGTTGAAAGATGGGCCCATCAGGATCACCGTTCTGCTTTGGGGCGTGACTTGCGTGTTCATCATATACTGGAAAGCGATCATCAAATCCGTGGGCCTTCTGTAGGCCCGAAATCATTTCGGACCTACACGAGGAGGTGGTATCGAAGTGAGTAACAAGGTCGCGCGTGACGTCATGGAACAGGTTGCCGCCATCATCCTCGGAGGCGGCCGCGGCACGCGACTATATCCGCTTACGGCCATGCGCGCAAAGCCCGCCGTACCCCTCCTCGGACGTTACCGGCTCGTCGACATTCCCCTCAGCCTGTGCATCCACGCGGGGGTAAAACGCATCGTGCTGCTGACACAGTTCAACAGCGCCTCCCTGCATCGCCACATCCAGAACAGTTACAAGTTCGACCATTTCTCGAAGGGATTCGTCGAGATACTGGCCGCCGAACAGACCATGGAAAGCGGCGATTGGTATCAGGGGACGGCGGACGCCGTGCGCAAGCAACTCCGCCACATTCGCGATCTGAATGCCGAGCACTATCTCATCCTCTCCGGCGACCATCTTTACAGCATGGACTACCGCGCGCTCATGCAGACCCATCTCGAGAACAATGCCGATATTACCGTGTCGACATTGCCGGTCCCGGCGGAGGCCGCGCAGGGATTCGGCATCATGAACGTTTACAAGAATGGGCGCATCCGGCAGTTCGTCGAGAAGCCGTCCACGAAAGAGCAACTGGCCGGCCTTGTCACGCCACCTCATCTTCTTGCCCGATTCGGCATCCGCTCGTCCGCTCGTTCCCAAGTTTCCGCCGCTCGTTCCCAAGTTGAACTTGGGAACGAGCGGCCCTCTTATCTGGCGTCGATGGGCGTTTACCTTTGCCGGGCGAAGGTCCTCGAGGAAATCCTCGAGGCGCGCACCGAATGGATTGATTTTGGGAAGCACGTCATCCCGAATTCCCTCCGCGAGCACCGCGTGTATGCTCACTTGTACGAGGGCTTTTGGGAGGACATCGGAACGGTCCGGTCCTACTACGAGGCGCACATGCGCATGGTCTCGCCGAACCTGCTGCTGCCCGTGTTCGACCCGCGTTACATCATATACACGCACCCGCGCTACCTGCCCGGCTCGCGTTTCCAGGACGTCCGCATTATCGACTCGGTGATCTGCGAGGGTTGCAGATTGAGAAAGGCGACCATCAAGAATTCCGTGGTCGGCATACGAAGCATCGTCCGCGCTGGCGCGCGCATCGAGCGGAGCGTCCTGATGGGCGCGGACTATCTCGAAGACGAGGCGGGTGAGGGCAAGCCCATGCCCCTCGGGATCGGAGAAAACACCACGATTGTCAATGCCATCATCGACAAAAACGCGCGCATCGGAAAGGATGTCATCATCCGCGGATCCGACAAGCTCCGCGCGGATGACGGAACGGGGTACGCCATCCGGGACGGAATCGTGGTCATCCTGAAAAACGCCATCATCCCCGACGGCACGCGGATCGGTTAGTGCGTTGAGTCAGAATTGAGGCATCTTAATGAAGCGATGGCTTCGGCGGCGCTTGAGAAGCTTGAGCACGAACTGTGGGCCGTATTCCCCCTTCAAAGGGGGAATACGGCATGATCGAGGCCCTTGCCATAAGTTGCCAACAGGATGAATCACCACACTAGAAGGGGGATCTATGCGCCGCTCGGAGACCAAGGAGTTCCGCTGGATTGAAGGGCTGGCGCTGCTCCTTGCGTGCATCGCCATTCAGCTCATCACCGAGGTCATGACGCAATGGGGGACCTACTTCTACTCGCCGCCGGAGGGAGCGGCGGATCGGCTGTTCGTGCCCATCGCGCTTGCGGGCACCATGTTCGCGATCACGTATGTCTTCTCGGCCTTCGCGGACCCGTTGTGGGCGCTATGGTCGGATAAGACGCCGACACGTCCGGGACGCTGGAGACTCCTTCCGATAGCAGGCCGGCGGCGCCCGTTCATCTTCTGGGGTTCGTTCGGCGTGACCGTGACCGGCATTCTGTTCTGGTATCCGCCGGTGAACAACATCTCGACGGCCAATTTCATTTACGCGACGGCGATCCTTTGCATTCACTGGGGCATCTTCACCTCGATGTGTTCAATCCCGTTCAATGCGCTCGCGCCGGAGATCGCGCGCAGCGACGAGGCACGAGTCAAGATCGGGACCTGGATTGCCGCCGGGATGATCCTCGGGCTCGCCATCGCCGAGATTGCGCCGGGAATCCTGGTGGAAGCATTTGACCCCTCTCGGACGCGAGTCGGCCCCGCCAACGCTGCGAAGGCCCTCGCCACGGTAGAGGCCGAGCATACTCTCGGCCCCCTTCTGCACCCCTCCGAATGGCTGTTCGGGAACCCGTCGGGCGAGACCTCCGACATCTTCTCGGCCTTCAAGGCCTATCAGCGAAACTCCGTCACTCCCGTCGGGTTCCAGCGGACGGCGATTCTCTTCTCCATCGTCGCTTTCTTGTTCTTCCAATTCACCGTGTGGACCGTCCGCGAACGGTATCAGTCGACAGAGACGTCGATGACCACGCCTCCGCTCAAAGTTATTGCACAGGCCCTCTCCAATCGCGTGTTCATTCGTTACATTGCGATCTTCTTCCTGTTCAACCTCGGCTACCTCGGTGTGCAGCGCGTCTTGCCGTATTGGGCTACCATCGGGTTGCGCGGATCGACGAGCACGGTTTCCGTCCTGATGCTGCCCTACATCGGCGCAGCGATGGCCGCCCTTGCTTTCACCGGCGTACTTGCGAAGTACGTCCCGATCAAGTGGCTGCTGTTCGCCGCCCTTGCCATCATCACGACGGGCCTGCCCACGATGTACGTCATCCCGAACCTCGCCGTCGATGCGTCGGTCAAGACCGTGCTCGGCGCCATTCTGTTCGCCTACTGTGGCATAGGACAGGGCATGCAGTACATCCTGATGACGCCTATGATCGGGCAGATCATCGACCTCGATGAGGCGAAATCCGGCGAGCGCCGCGAAGCCGTGTACCAAAGCGTCACCGGTTTGGCGTGGAAGGGGTCGCAGGCATTGTCCGTCTACGTCGCCACGCTCACAATGAGCATCTTCGGGAATTCCGTCGACAACCCTACCGGCATCTACCTGGTAGGCCCGATTGCGGCCCTCTTCGGCCTCCTCGGCCTGGCCGTCTGCTGGACGTATCCCGTGCTTCGCGTCGGCAAACAGCCTTCACAAAACGCGGAGTGCGGAATGTAGATTGCGGAATGCGCAAGATCGATGGGACGGTTAGACCGTGCAATCGGCCGGGACATGGGTACGGAATCATTCCGCACTCCGCATTCGACATTCCGCATTCGATCAGGCGGGTTTCGGCGCTTCGCTCACGGGGGGCCTGGGCGTATCGACCTGCCCGGGGGCCTTCATCGTGCACCGCCCTTCGAAGAGAACGCCATCGGCAATGCTCACGCGCGGCGCGGTGATGTCCCCGACGAGCCGGGCCTTGGTTGTGACCTCAATGCGGTCCTGCGCGAAGACGTTTCCGGTGACTTCGCCCCCAATGACGACTTGACCCGCGGTGAGGTCGGCTTTCACGCGGCCGGTCTCATGGATAACGATGGTGTCATCGCTCTGGACGTGGCCCGCAACGTCCCCTTCGATCCGGATCGTGCCCTTGCACCTGATTTCACCCTTGATCTCCGTGCCCGGACCGATAATCGTGACGACTTTTGTCTCGCTGAAACCCTTCTTTCTCTGGTCAAGCATACCCAAGGCCTCGTTTGAGAAAAGCGGAATGCGAACGCCAAAACGCAGAATTCAGAATACAGAATTCAGAATACAGAATGCAACACGGCCACACACCTCGCAAAACGGCCTCTGGATGCTGCACCCTTCTGTATTCTGAATTCTGTATTCTGAATTCCCCGTTAGTCTTTCAGATACTTCGCGGGGTCGACGGGATTACCCTTCACGTGGACCTCATAATGGACGTGGGGACCGGTGCTCCTGCCCGTGGAGCCCAAAGCGCCTATGACCTGTTTGCGGTCGACGGTTTCGCCTTTCCTGACGCTACGCGAGGCGAGATGGCCATACCACGTCTCGACTCCGTTGCCGTGATCGATCTTGATGAGGTTGCCGAGTCCGCCCCCGTCAAAGCCGGAGTAAACCACCACGCCCGCGGCCGTGCCATGGATGTCGGACCCATACGGAGCGCTGATGTCCGCGCCGTCATGGTGTTCGATCCGGCGACCGTACGGATCCTTACGGAACCCGAAGGGCGAGCTAAGGTCTCGGTTCCGGGCGAAGGTGGGCCAGATCGATGGAACACGCGCCACCTGCTGCTCACGCGCCTTCAGACCGCGGACGAGCTCCTTGAGGCTTTCGGTTCGCAGGTTTATTTCCTGAATTATCAGATCGGCTGATGGCTGAGACAGGCCATAGATCACGCTCGGGGATGAGATGGCCTCTTCCGTTTCCTCGTAGGCTACGAGTCCGAGCGAACCCTGGCCGCCGCCCTTCCCGCCGACCGCCGGCGTCAGGCCCATATCTTTAAGTGAGGTCCGCGGCGTGAGACCGGTCATCGCGCGGGCTTGGTCCTCGAGGTCCTTGAGGTCGCTCAAACGGGCCGTAATGGCGGCATCCCGCGCCTCGTACTCGGCCCGAATGCGCTTCTCGAGTTCGATGCGTTCCTGGGGCGTGAATTCGCCCTCTTTGACCGCCGAGAACTGCTTCGCATACTGGACTTCAAGGTCGCGTTTGGTCTGATGGAGACGCGCCACTTCCTTCACGAAGGTCTGGTGGCGTTTGAAGAAGAAAGACGTGGTAAAGGAGAGTGTAACGAGCAACGCTACGACAAGCCAAACCTGATAGGCGCTCAGGTTCAGCGTTCGTGAACTTCCCCGGTCATGCGGGATCAGCATCACGGTCCATTTCTTCATCAGAACTAGACTCCCAGGATGCTTCCGTTAGGGCAGGGGCGGTTCTTGACAGTGGCGTTTCATCGAAGCCGCCACATAAATGCCACCCCGCTGGCAACGGAACCTTCTCCGCTCGTCAGATATCAGCGTGACCACGTGTAAGGATGTCATGCCGCTTTGCCCTGCGGTATGGCTCCCTAACATTCCCTAGAACGCCGGAGAAAGCTCCCACCGAACACGAGCGGACTATAGCATGGCCCTACGCCAAAGTCAACCAAGAAAAGGGGTATTTCGGACCTTTAGGTCGGATTTCCGGCACCTTCGGAATTTGCCTCGATCCGATGCCGCAGCCGATGCCGCCTGGGTCCGGATTGCTTGAGGAGAGTGTCATGCCATCGTCTCGTGAAGGCGTAGGTCTGTAGGGACCGAGTGAGGGGTGGGAGAATGATCATCTCGAACAACGAAGTTCCACCGTCTGCATCATAGCGCGCACGGTAAGCGCTTTTCCGCAACATATGGTGTCCCGAGATGGATCTTGTACAAGTTATTGATAGGTATTGAGATCCAGCAAACGCCTCAACCTGCGGAGAAAAAGTTCTTTACAAATCACTAACCGGCATCTATAATCGGTTCCCCAATGGGGTTCCGAAAGGGACGGATTCAGCGCCTCACGAGTGTGAACTTAGTCGCGTTTTGCGTTATAACCTATTTGTAATAAATGACTTGCGTCGTTTGGCCGTCTCTGTACTGGATGGTGGTCGAGAGGACTGAGCGTGGAGTTCGTAAAGCCTAAGATCTTCTTGGCCGGAGAGACCAGGATCGTCGAGGAAGGCCTGCAATCATACCTGAATCATGTCGGCGTGCCGGGCTGGCAAACGGATGCGCCGAGCGACGCGGAGCGGCTCTGCGAAGTCTTCGGGCGGCTATGCTATCGCTCGTTCGAGCCCGGGTTGAACCCGAACGTGACAAAGGTGCGGCAAGGCAACGCGAAGTACCTCGCGCATATCCTCGAGGTGGGTCACGGAAGCGTAATCGAGCACGCGGCGGTGAACTTCATCTTCGCGGACGTGAGCCGCGTGTTTACCCACGAACTCGTGCGCCACCGCGCGGGCACGGCCATCTCGCAGGAATCGCTGCGGTTCGTGCGGCTCGATGCGCTGTCGGCGTACGTTCCGACGCACATCCGCGAGAACGAGCAGGGAATGGCGGTATTCGTCAAGACGTTCGAACAGCTCGAGCAGGTACAGAAAACCCTGGCGGAGATCTACAAGGTGGAGTCCGCCGGATCCTTCGAGTTGAAAAAGAAACTGACCTCGGCATTCCGCCGGGTGGCGCCGGCGGGCGTCGCCACGACCATCGGCTGGTCCTGCAATTTCCGGACGTTGCGCCACGTGATCGAACGGCGGACGGACCCTGCCGCGGAAGAGGAGATCCGCGTCGTCTTCGCGATGGTGTATGATGTCGTAAAGGATCGGTATCCGAACCTCTTCGCCGATTACACCGTGACAGAGGTGGACGGGATTCCTTGGGTCAGAACGGAACACGGAAAAGTGTGAAGGAGGCAGTGGAGAAATAACATGTTTCGCGTGAGAGAGCAGTTCACACTTGCTGAAGGTTTCCTTGCGAAGTACAAAGGGCGCCAACCGAACTGGGGGCCCCTCGGCTACGTGACGTACAAGCGGACCTACGCACGGGTCGTGCCCGGCGAGGGAAATCGCACCGAAGAGTTCTGGGAGACGCTTCGGCGCGTCGTCGAAGGCTGCTATACAATCCAGCTCAATCAATGCCGGAGCCTCACGCTGCCGTGGAATATGGACAAGGCGCAGCGCTCGGCCCAGGAGATGTTCCGGCTGATATGGGATTTCAAGTTCCTGCCGCCGGGACGCGGCCTGTGGATGATGGGCACGGACTATATCTGGGAACGGGGCTCGGCGGCGTTGAACAACTGCGCGTTCGTGTCGACGGAGGAGGTCGAGGTCAGCTTCAGCGAGCCGTTCTGCTTCCTGATGGACATGTCCATGCTCGGCGTGGGCGTCGCGTTCGACACAAAGGGCGCCGGCAAGGTCCTCATACACAAGCCGGAGGTGGTCGACGAGACGTTTGCGGTCGAGGACTCGAAAGAGGGCTGGTGCGACGTGGTCCGGCAGGTGCTCGAATCATATGCGGGCACGCGGCAGCGTCCGGCGCACATTGACTATTCGCAGATCCGGCCCATGGGCGCACCAATCAAGACGTTCGGCGGGATTGCGCCCGGCCCCAGGCCTCTTATGGAATGCATCGACAACATCGACAAGGTGCTCGAACCGTGCATCGGCCAGCGGATATCGTCGACGGACATCACGGATCTCATGAACGTGATTGGGAAATGCGTCGTGTCCGGCGGCGTGCGCCGCACCGCCGAACTTGCGTTGGGCACGCCGGAGGATGAGGAATACCTCAAGCTCAAGGACCCGAATCTCTATCCCGAGCAGCTCAAACTCTGGCGCTGGGCCTCCAACAACAGCATTTCCGCGGAGGAGGGCATGGACTACCGCGAGGTCGGCGCGCAGACGGCGAAGAACGGCGAACCGGGGTACTTCTGGCGCGAAAACGCGCGGGCGTACGGCCGGTTCAAGGACGGCGCGAACTGGGTCGACGCGAAGGTCGCCGGCACGAACCCGTGCGCCGAGCAGAGCCTCGAATCCTACGAGATCTGCAACCTCGTCGAGACCTTCCCGTCGCTGCATGAGTCGTTCGACGAGTACCAGCGCACGCTGAAGTTCGCGTATCTATACGCGAAGACCGTGACGCTCGTGCCGACGCATAACGAGCGCACGAATGCCATCATGCTCCGGAACCGCCGGATCGGCCTGTCGCAATCGGGCATCATCGAGTCGTTCGAGAAGCACGGACGGCGGACGCATTTCGACTGGTGCGACAAGGGCTACCAGTACGTCTGCAAACTGGACAAGATTTACTCGCAGTGGCTGTGTATTCCCGAGAGCATCAAGAAGACCAGCGTCAAGCCCAGCGGCACCGTCTCGCTGTTGCCCGGAGTCACGCCGGGGATTCACTACCCGCATTCGCAGTATTACTTCCGGACGATCCGTCTCGATAGGACCAGTCCGCTGGTCGAGCCCATTCGCCGCGCCGGATACCGCATCGAGGAGTCCGTCTACGGCGACAACACGCTCGTGGTGTACTTCCCCGTCGAGCACAAGGCCTTCGAGAGATCGAAATTCGACGTCTCGATATGGGAGCAGGTCGAGAACATCGCCCAGATGCAGTACTACTGGTCCGACAACCAGGTCAGCGCCACGGTAACGTTCAAGGCCGAGGAGGCCGGGGACATTCCCCGCATCCTCGAGTTGTACGAGACGCGGCTGAAATCCATCAGTTTCCTGCCGCTCCAGGACCACAACTATCCCCAGGCGCCCTATCAGACTATTAGCGGCGAGGCGTACATGCGCGCCGCGGCCAAGCTGCGTCCACCCAATTTCAACACGCTTAACACGAAGGAAGAGCAGGACGTCTTCTGCGACGGCGACAAATGCGAGGTAACCCTCGAGCCCGAACACTTCCCCGAACCACAGGAACTCCCGTTCGAGCACGACACCAACCGCGAACCCGCTGAGGTCGTGCCTTGATTTGGCGGATAACCGAATTGGGACTTTTCTTTATCCAGAACAAGAAAAGGATCTTTGCGATCTTTGCGTCTTTGCGCGAGAATTTGAGGGTCTCGCAAAGACGCAAAGATCGCAAAGAAACGGGTACTGAAATGCCATAAAGCGGACATAGCTTACGTTCCTCATTCCACATTCCGCATTCCGCATTCGCCATTTTGCTCTTTTTCCCCTTGAACTCTCCCTCCACCCATGCTATTCTGCCACTCGTTGTTGCAGTACAGTCGAATTGATGGTGCCATTTCTGCGACTCGGGGCGCGTGCCAAATACACCGAGAAGCGAAACCGCGGACGGAGTCTGCGTTACTGTCCTCGATCCCGTCCGCCACAAAGGGGCTGCAAATGGGCAAGTCGACGTACGCTTTGACGGTTTGCATGGCATCTGTGTTCCTTCTCATCCCCAAATCCAGCCTGGCGGCAGAAGTAGTAGTATTCCCCGATCCCGGCCTCGATGCCGCCGTCCGCCAAGCCATCAACAAACCCGCCGGCGACATCCTCGACACCGACCTCGTCGGTGTGGGCTTCACGTTCCTTTCCGCTTGGTCCCGCGGCATTTCGGACCTGACGGGCCTCGAGCACTGCACCGATCTCACGTGGCTCAGCCTTTGGTTGAACCGGATCGCCGACCTGACGCCGCTCGCCAGCCTCACCAGCCTCACGTACCTCGACCTTGAACACAACCAGATCGCCGACCTGGCGCCGCTCGCGGGCCTGACCAGCCTCACGTACCTCGACCTTCGCTACAGCCAGATCGCCGACCTGGCACCCCTCGCCGGCCTCACCGGCCTCACGTACCTCGACCTTGGCAAGAACCAGATCGCCGACGTGGCGCCGCTTGCGGGCCTCACCAGTCTCACCTTTCTCGACCTTTGGAAGAACTTCCAGATCGCGGACGTGGCACCGCTCGCGGGCCTCACCAGCCTCTCGTCGCTCAACCTTTTCGAGAACCAGATCGCCGATGTAGCGCCGCTGGCGGGCCTGACCAGCCTCACGTACCTCAACCTTACCGTAAACCAGATTGCCGACCTGGCCCCGCTCGCAGGCCTCACCAATCTCACGGGACTCAGCCTTGGCGCGAACCAGATCGCGGACCTGGCGCCACTCTCGGGCCTCACCAGCCTCGAGTGGCTCAACCTTTGCGAGAACCAGATCGCGGATTTGGCGCCGCTCGCGGGCCTCACCAATCTCACGGGACTCAACCTTGACGCGAACCA
>Ga0315274_10016060_pt1 | contig 10587 bp, 11 predicted proteins | sample YL17G02_20_MG_FD_203700 | JGI IMG/M metagenome (GOLD analysis project Ga0315274, IMG submission 203700) | Sediment microbial communities from Yellowstone Lake, YNP, Wyoming, USA - YL17G02_20 | ecosystem: Environmental > Aquatic > Freshwater > Lake > Sediment | place: USA: Wyoming | collected...
TATCGCTTGGCACCCATGTGGTACAGATCAGTATATAGATTTGCCGATGGTAGCTCCGTTGAAACCATACCGACCTATCATTTTCCCGGATCTATGGGCTATCTGTTTACGTTTAGCAACGGGAAGACACTTTTCTATTCTGGAGATTTGAACGTATCAGCGTCTTATCTTGCTGAAAAACTCGGCTTTCTCGAGGGAAGCGCCTTTTCATTTGATCTTGGTAAGCCATTTGTTGACTACGGCCTCATTGAGGCAGCGTTTGTAGGCAGAAAAATCGGCTCTGCGAACGGCAACGTTCAAGACCTAGGCCAAGCTATCGAAAACAGCGTGATTGCCGGGCGTAACCATCTACTGCTCACGCCGCCGAGCGATTATGGTTACTTTTTGTTCCTGCACCTTTATGACACGTTAATCTCAAAATCAACACGAAAAGTAAGCGTGAGTCTGTTCTTAGACCATCAAATCATCAAGCAACTCGAGATCATTGAATGGCGAATGAAAAGGAAGCAATCCGGATCACTCGACGATGCCCTACTTAAATTTCTAGAAAAGCGCACCACACTGGCAGAGAGTGTCCGAGTGCTCGACTTCACCTCAAACACTGAAAGCAATCTGATACAACTCAATAGGCGTAATATCCGCGCAGTTTTTATTCTTGATGATCAACAGTTTCTTGATCCCAAGTATCTGCCGCCTTCCGCTTTCGCTCTTATGAAGCAGCCAGGCTTAGATATCTCACGTCTTGGCAAGGCGGCAACGAAGCCAACAACAGATGATTCGTTTAGCGAGAGCCCAATAACAGATTTCGATGGCAATGTGTGGCTTTTGCATTCGTCAGAGAAAATACTGATGGACTACCTTTTAAAAGGGAGGCAACGTTACGAACAAGTGTATCTGTTTCATAATTTCAAGGTCAGACTTGAGAGATTTGTGAAACAATTGCGGCAATCTGGCTATAGTGGCAGGATTGTTCCACTGTAGTCGGGCGTCACACAACACGCGGTTGCATCCGACTTACCCTTCGCGCTCCGCTTCGATTCGCGCTCGGCCAAGCGGCTGAACAGCAACTTGCGACGGAAGTGCCTTGAATAATGCTCTTGGTAACGGATGTATTCAACCATGAATCAGATTAGAAGGTTCTTGACCCGGCGCCTGTTCTCATGCGGGACAGAAACTTCGCTTGCAAGCTGTCAGATTTGATGATTTCGGACATTTGTATGGTAGCCAGTGACCACGGCCTACCCTTGAAGCGAGGATCGGTCCCCTTCGGGGGTGGTGGGACTGACGCTGCCGCATTCGCGGCTGCCGGTATCAAGGCTACCTCTATCATTGGAATGCCCACTTCTATCATCAGCAAGGGTCATCTGTACCACACTTCGAAAGATACGGTAGAGCATATCGAGGCCGCTGCGGTAAGGGCGGTTCTTAAACTCGCGGCGGGGTACATTAGGCACGTTGACAACCAGGCAGGAGAGCCTGCAAGTGGATAAGCTGACAGCTTCGAGACCGTCTGGCTTGGGGAGATGCGGTTCTTGAACGTCGGACCTGGGCCGGGGCTGAATCGGCGCTGCAGCTCAGAAGATATGGGGCGCGTCGTAAGGGGGAGGGAGACTTTCTTGCGGCCATGATTGTTTCCTTCGGCAATCCAGTAATCAAAAGTCATGATATATCGCAATCCTGCGGCGGACAACTTATTGACATCTTCCGAATCATGATGATAATCTTCAATTATGTTAGCTGGGGAATATTTTAAACAAGTTCTCGTTTCACAGTCTTATAGGGCACATGAAGCGGTATCCGGGTTGTTATATGAATCAACATAAATATTGTTTATCCGGCCGCAAACGGTCGTATGAACAGGGCGGCGGATGACCATCCGCCGCCCTGTTGGGGCAAGAAAAGGGGACATCTTGGAATTGTTTGACAAGAAGAAACTGCCAGAGATTGAAGCAGCAGGGCATTTCGTAATAACCATTGCTAAGGATGTGCAAGAACACTGGTCATCCATCGTTGCGGAGCTCAACGAAATATTCAAATCTGACGACTCTATATCCGATGATGAATATACGGGATTTGAGTTCACATTGGCAGTTATTTCGACTCAAATCCAAGCGCTCAACAATCTTCTCCCCAAAGATCAAGCAGACCGTATCCGTGAATACATCCTTCAATGTATTTCCTCACCCGAGTTAGGTTCATATCCGCGAGACACTATCGCCGAATATCAGAACGCATGGGACGAATCGATAAGTCAAGGAGAACCACCTTTCTTTGGGGTGGCTTCTGTGCTGTACGACAAACTTGAATGCAAGGACAAAGTCGAATTGGAAAATGCGAAATTCAAGAGTCCCCTCATGCTTATGGCCCTTTCCGAAAAAACGGTAAAGTTTGCTGGATCTTGGTGGAGGGACGTAACTCAGAAATTTAAACTTGTGCGATAATAAAGGCATGGACAATGATGGGGATTCCGAAATACTCGATTCCTGCCGGCTATGGGCATCTTTAGGTTGCTTGGAGATTATAGATGGCTACGCTTAATGAGTATTTTAAGAAAGACTTCAGTCGGTTCATGACCGTGGCTCAGGAGCATACGTGCGTGCACCAGGCGACGGGCGCGAGTACGAATCTAATCGTGCGCGTACATTCCGACTTTGAAGCGTGTTCAAAGTTCGGCTCTATTTATATCCCGTCCGGCGCCCCAGCTAAGGACATTGTCCTCTACTTCATCAACGATATCTCTCAATTGCTAAAGGTTAATGACGGAGTATTAGTTATTAGCGGTTTTGGTCGCTTCGAGATGGAAACATCCTCGGAACAATTAGCCTTTACCGGCAGGCTCTTCATTTATACAGAAGACGAATTGGATTGTGAATCCTTAAATGAAATAAAAACATTCTCAGCATCAAAAGGTATGCATTTGGTCTTTAGAAGCAAGACATATAGCGAGGAGCGAAATCGTTATGAACGCCCCGTGGCTTTTATCTCCCACGATTCACGTGATAAAGCCACGGTTGCCGAACCAATTGCCGTAGGGCTTCAAAAACTCATGTGTCCGGTCTGGTATGACCAGTTCGCTCTTAAGGTGGGCGATTCGCTTAGAGAATCTATTGAGAGAGGCATTAAAGAAGCAAATACATGCATTCTGATCCTATCCAAGAATTTTTTCTCAAACAATGGCTGGACAAAAGCGGAGTTTGACTCTATATATACAAAAGAAATCATTGAGAAAAAGCGAGTAATGCTACCCGTTTGGGTAGATATCAGTAAGGAAGAGGTGTATGAATACTCGCCTCGTCTCGCCGACCGAGTGGGCGTGAATTTCAGCGGGACTGCCCCCCGAAAATTGGACCAGGGGGGGTGATAGAGTTGGCGTTTGTGGCGGATAGGCCTCCGCCTTCGCGTGTTCTTGAGCAGGCCGCCCTGCCGGCGGCCGAGGAGAGCGGGGAATATTCTTGATACGTTCGACGGCGCCAAACCCCGATTTTCAAATCGGGGTAAAAGCGCCGCTCAGTATTAACCCTGAGCATACCCCGGGCTTCAGCCCGGGGAGTCGAATGGGTTGATTATTCGTGATCACGAGGAGCGGAAGTCTATCGTCCTTTAGCCGGTGTGGCGGGATTTCTTATCCGGATATGATCTGCGAGCGTGGTTTTTGCGGCTATTGACATCGCCGCCCGGCCGGGGGTACCGTTCCGCCATGGACTGGGGGGCAAGTTCAATGCCGGGAAGGGGAATTCAGCTCGCTCGGAAAAAGCAAATCCTTATCCTTAAACGACCTTAGGAGAGCACGATGAACCAAGCCTCACTCGGCATCCCCGTCCTCGATCTAATCATCATCGTCGTTTATATGCTCGGCATCCTGGCCGTCGGCATCCTCTCGACCCGGGGCCTGGGACAGACGGCCAGCGGCTACTTCCTGGCCGGCCGGTCCCTACGTTGGGGCATGGTCGGCTCGGCCATGTTCGCCGCCAACATCTCGACCATCCACTTCGTCGGCCTGGCCGCCTCGGGCTATTCGGACGGTCTCGTCTGGGGCAACTTTGAGTGGATGGCGACCTTCACCCTCGTCCTCCTCGGCCTGGTCTTTGCCCCGTTCTATTTCCGGAGCCGGATCTCCACCCTGCCCGAGTTCCTCGAGAAGCGCTACGGGCCCGGGGCCCGGGTCATGCTGGCCTTCATGGCCATCCTGGCCGCGCTGTTCATCCATATCGGGATGAGCCTCTACGCCGGCGCGGCGGTCTTCCGGCAGTTCTTCGGCATCGATGTCGTCACCTCGATCGTCATCATCTCGGTCGTCACCGGGATCTACACCATCCTGGGCGGGTTCAAGGCGGTGGTCGTCACGGAGTCCATCCAGTCGGTCATCCTGATCGTCGGGGCCATCATCGTCACGGCCTTTGCCGTCCTGGCCCTGCCGGGGCACGGCATCCACTCCCTGGCGCAATTCAAGGCGGCCGTCAAGCCCGATCAGCTCAGTATGCTCCAAACCCGCAGCGCGGCCGGGCTAAACTGGTACGCCATCCTCCTCGGTTATCCCATCCTCGGGATCTGGTACTGGTGCACCGACCAGACCATCGTCCAGAGGGTGCTCGGGTCCCGGACCGAGAAGGATGCCCAATACGGGGCGCTCTTCGCCGGGCTGATCAAGATCCTGCCCGTCTTCATCCTGGTCTTCCCGGGCGTCGTGGGCTACGTCCTGTTCCGCGACGTCATCGGAGCGGACGCCAACCAGACGCTGCCCGTTCTGCTGGTCCGTCTCATCCCCACGGGCTTCAAGGGGATCATCGCGGCCGGCCTTCTGGCCGCTCTCATGAGCACCATCGCGGCCGCGCTCAACAGCTCGGCAACGCTGGTGGCCGTCGATATCGTCAAGCGGATCAAGCCGGAGACATCCGACCGGGCCCAGGTCAGGATCGGACAGATTTCCACGATCGCCGTCATGCTCCTGGCCATGGCCTGGTCGACCCAGGGCGGGCGATACACGAGCATCTTCGAGGCCATTAATACCATCGCCAGCTATCTCGCCCCGCCGATCACGGCCGTCTTCCTGTGGGGCGTATTCTGGAAGCGGGGCACGCGCCAGGCCGCCCTGACGACTCTTGTCGCGGGCTTCCTTATCGGCGTCGTCTCCTTCCTCGTCGACCTGCCCGTCTTCGGCACCGAAAAGGTCATCACCCACGGGCTCGGCATCCCCTTCATGATGCAGGCCTGGTGGATGTTCTGCCTGGGCAGCCTGATCTTTGCCGTTGTCAGCCTGCTGACGCCGAGGCCTGATCCCGAGAAGGTCGCCGCCTTGATCTGGAGCAGCCCGGCCGCCGTCCTGGCCCACGGCCGAATCCGGGGCCTGAGCGACCCGAGGATCCTCGCCGGGGGTCTTCTGACGCTCCTGGCCGTCCTGTATATAATCTTCCACTGAGGCCGCCCTCCGCGGCCGGGGAGTTGAGGCATGAAACAAGCCGTCATGACCAGCCCGGGGGTCATCGAGTTCCGGGACGTTCCGGTGCCCAAGCCCGGGCCCGACGAGGTCATGATCCGCGTCCGGAGGATCGGGGTCTGCGGCTCCGATATCCACGTCCGTCACGGGCGCCATCCAGAGGTTCATCAAGAGGATCGGGATGGGGATCAGGCTCCGGGACCTGCGGGTGCCCAAGGCCGAGCTTGAGGCGCTGGCCCGGCAGTCGCTGGTCCTGCCCGACTTCAAGAACCACCCACGCTTGGCCACGCTGGCCAACGTCGAGGCCATCCTCGACCGAAGCCATTGAGGGCCGCTTCCGCCGCACCTAGGGCGGCGGCCGGCCGCGCCCTCATGAGGCGTCCGCCGGGATTCTCGTCGTGCGCCGGGCCGTCCCGTCGCCCGCGAAGGAGGAGACCATGACTCGACGTATCCCTCTCGCCATCATCCTGTCCCTCGCGTTCGCAGCGGCCGTCATTACGCCGTTCAACCCCGGCCTCCGCGCCGAGGTCCGGGCTTCTTGGGTGTCCGCCATCAAAGCTCAGGATAGGCTCGAACCCGAATTCGATCCGGCGACGCGGCTGTGGTACAACCACCCCGCCGACAAATGGGAGAACGCCCTGCCGGTCGGCAACGGCCGGCTCGGGGCCATGGTCTTCGGCAAGACCGACGACGAGGAGATCCGGCTCAACGAGGAGACATACTGGTCCGGCGGGCCGTATTCGACGGTCGTCAAGGGCGGATACCGGCCCTGCCCGAGATCCAAAAACTCGTCTTCGAGGGCAACTACAAGCTCGCCCATATCCTCTTCGGCCGGCACCTGATGGGTTATTGATAGGAATTTCCTTTTTGCGTTCGGCCTGAAAGCGCCGGCCGCGCGCTCAGGATCAACCCTTCCCATCACGGAAGGAGAATATCCCGGCCCGGAGCGGATGTCAACATCTCGAAATCGACCCGGCCTGACTGCCGGCGGGCGGATTTTCGGGCGGTGCGGCCAAGGAAGCGGCTCAAAGAGGTCAAGCCACTCCCCTCTTCCTAAGTGCCGCTATTCGTACTCCCCGCTCTCCCCGGCCGCCATCAGCTCGACCTGCTCGAAGGCATGAGCGGGCGGGGGTTTCTCGGCCGCGAATGTCAACTCCAGGTGACGGATGATCCGGTCGACGACCTCAGGCTCGGTTAGGAAGGCCACGACCTTCATCCGGCTGCACTCATGGAAGCCACGAGTACTGCAAGGCTGCCGCACTTCGGGCAGCGCTTCGCAGTCCTCAATGAGGCTTCCGAATCAGGGCAGGTCATCGGATCCACCTCATAGACCTTCCGGATCATGGCAGCGCTTCGCAGTCCTCAATGAGGCTTCCGAATCAGGGCAGGTCATCGGATCCACCTCATAGACCTTCCGGATCATGGCAGCGCTTCACCGTCCTCATGAGCCGGTAACGGCTCATGAGGGCGAACCCGCAGCGGGGGTTTCCGCAGTCAAGAAACCTCTCGACCACCTTCTTGACGATCGGCCGGAAAAAGCCATGCTCCCGCTCGAAACGACTCTCATAATCCGTCAAGAACCTGTCGAAATGATGGAAGAGTACCCGGTAAAGGACCGTCCGCTCCGGATGTCGAGGGCGATAGACTCCCGCCATGGCGGGAGGAAAACCTCAAGAACCGGGCCAAGCTCATGGATCGGGCCGCCTTTCCCTGGAAAAAGGCGGCGCGGCCGGCCCGGATAGCGGGAATTCGGATGGAAATCATCAACTGGCGTTGACGCTAGATCATCCAAAAGGAACCTGAAGGATCAACCAACGCCGAGCCCAAACGGGAACATATTGGGATTGCCCCTATTCTGGGGATTTTTTTGCCTTTTTGGCGGCATCTGCGCTAACTATCACGGTTTCTGCCATTGCAAATATGGCCAAGCAAACAAGTGCAAGGTTGGCATGCAGCCGCAGGATTAAAGCAGATTTTTTTTCTTTAAAAGAATTTTCCGGGGACCTTTCCCGGTTTCAATCAGCAATTCGACGGCTTTGACGGAATTGTCATTCAGAAGAAGCCATAATTGCTGATGAAGTTCGGGGGTTACTTTTTGGGAATTGAATTCCAGGACCCGGTCAGCGACCTGGATACCCGCGCGATCCGCCGGCGATTTTTGCCAAATGCCCCGGACCCGCAAATGTTTGTCGGCAGTTTCCTCGAGTTGCAGCCCGGTAGAGAACAAATGATTTAAACCTGGATATCGCGTCTTGGGGATAAGCAATATTTCTCCATGCAAATAATCGATTTTCATGAGATAGCGCGATAGGAAGTCACCGCCCAGCAAAGGGACTGACAATAAGGCTGGAAGTTCCGCAAAAACCGTCATGATGTTGCTTATAGTCAGCCCATCCGCATTAAAAGACTCCAAGCGAGCCAGGAAATTATCGGGAGATGTAGCCCCGGGCCATCTGACAATCACGCCTTGCGCTTTCAGGGTGTTCTTTTGTTTTAAAACCGCGGTCCTTTCGAGTTCTTTCAGCGACAGCACCAAGGCATATGGCTGCCCCGTATCGATCATGGCTTCCACCTCGATATTGCCATTCAGTCTGCATTGGATCATCGGCGCATGGTTGACCGGGTGCTTGGCGAATTTAAAAAAGTATCCCGCCGGGTTGCTTTTCTTATCCGAAGCCAGCGCTTCCGTGTCCGTGGATAAAATCAGCTGCTGTTTTTCATAGTCAATGGTCACGATATAATCTTCCAGGAGATCGGAGCCGATGATCCCGCTCACGTCTATTCCATACGTGCTTCTGAACTTTTTTAAATCAAAGTTGGTCAATACAAATACTTTTTCGACCGCATGGTCGCCCAGGTACAAAGTATTGATTTTGGCCTGAGGCCCGAGTTGTTTCAACTTCAATTCATCTGCCAATGTTTTGTCAATGACAGTAACCCCCCCGGTATCCAGAACAAAATTAAAAAATTCCTTTGCATCGTTGATCCTGCATTTCACTATGATTATATAATCCAGAAGCTCGAAAGGAATCACCGACACTTTTGCGATTTTCTCTGTTTCGGCCGGCAGACAGAAAGCAAACCATCCCATAGCCACGATTAAAAAAAACCGTACCGACATTTTTTTCATCTTGTCCCCTTTTTCAGAATTTTCTCTAAACGATTGAAACGGTTCAAGAAAATTATTTTCGAATTATATTTCATCACATTTAATCATAAGCAGCGGCCGGAGGAATGCGGCATGTCATGAAGAGAACAGCGTTTCATGGGCGAGGATGAGCTTGGCCTGAATGGGCACTCCATAGGGACACGCCTTGACGCAGGCCCCGTCGCAGTCGGAACAGGAAGCCGCGTTGCGTGATTTCAGAACGGCATATTCAGCCAAGGCCGTCCTCTCTTGCATCTTGGCCTTGAAATAGTAGACATAGCGCATGATCGAGTTGACCGGGATGCCTCGCGGGCAAGCGGACTCGCACATCCCGCAGGCATGACGACAGTAAAACTCGCTCGATAATTCCCGGTAATCCGCGAGCATCGCCTCATCACCGGATTTCAGCTTATGCCCGGACAGGGCAATGGAATCATCCAGGTCTTTGAAGGAATTCAGGCTCGGGCAAACGCAATGAACGTCCTTATTGTCCAAGCAGAATGTGATGGCCGCTTCGCGCGTCTGCTCGGGGGTTGAAAGATGATGCTTCTCCAGAAAGGCCCTCGTCGCGGCGGCGCGCTCTTCCGCGAGCTTGAAGAGTTCCTTGACCGCGTCGGGCAACGGCTTGCCCTCGGTGTTGTACCTGTCGGTCAAACTCTTCATGGCTTCCCGGTCGCCCTGGGTGTAGAGGGAGGGGTCCGATTTCATGATCGTCGTCCCCATATTCTTCGCTTTGCAGGCCGCCAGGATCCTTTCCCCCATATCCTTCATCAGGAAGTTATAGACGAAAAGCCCCACATCAAAACGGCCATCCTCGGCGGCGGCCAGGAAGACCTTATCCATGGGTTCATCGAAAGGGACCGACTGAAGGTTGAAATCCGCGCCATGGTTTGACAGGCCGGAAAACCTGACCCGCCCCTCCGCCTTGAGCTCCCTGATCGCCTCGTGATAGGGCTCGTGTTTCACCTCGGCCAGACTGCATAGGTGAATCATGAAACAGTCCGCGTAGCCCGTTTTCATCCTCTCCAGGCACTTCCGGAACCGTTCTTTGATGCCGTCCTTGTCCTTCGGTTGCCTGGAGCCCAACCATATCTTTGTGGTGATGAAAAGCGATCTTCGATCGCGGTTTATTATGGCTTCCCCGATCGTGCGCTCGGAAGCGCCTCTCTCATAGCTTTCCGCCGTATCGATGTAATTGACGCCCCGGTCAAGAGCGGCGCTGAGGACATTCGCGTTGTTCAAGTAGCCGGCGCCAAAGCCGATATCCGAGACCTTGAATCCCGTTCGGCCCAACATCCGATACTCGTTGACCTTCGCCTCGACGTCCGCCGGCATGGCAGCCTGTCGGAGGAAACGTTTGGCCAGCCTCAGGCCCGGTACCGACGCCAACGAGAATCCGATAAATCCCCGTCGGCTCAGGGTTTTCTCGGTCGTCTTATGGTTTTTCATTTCCCCAGTTTGTAAGCGGCGACCCGGCAGTCGGTGAATGTCGGGAAAACCGCCATGTTCTTGGCCGGCGCGTAGGTGAAATCGGCGATATTCATCCGGAGCGCGGTGGTATCGAGGATCGTCTCCACCCGGCCGTCGGGCGAGACGCGAAAGAGGCGCCCTTCGTTGTGGGACACGAGGAGGTTGCCCTCCCGGTCCGATTCGAGGCCGTCGATCGTGCCCTGTCCGAGGTTGGCCAGGACCGAAATGTCCTTTGTCGCCAGGTCCACCGCCTTCAAGCAGCCGTCGCCGTTGGTTCCGACGATGAGTTTTCCTTGGAGGACATGGATTCCGTTAGGAGCGAGAATGGAAGGATGGTTCAGCCATTCCTCGGCTCGACCGCCGGAAATTTTGTAGATGCAGTTCTTCCTCGAGTCGGAAATGAAAAGATCTCCGTTGTCGGCGACGGCGATGTCATTGGGAAATCCGGCTCCCGGCAGGGCGATCCGGTTGACGATCTTGGCCGAAGAGATGTCGATTTCGGCCAATCCGGCCCGCTCGACAGCGTATAGCCGCC
>Ga0315274_10016063_pt1 | contig 10585 bp, 6 predicted proteins | sample YL17G02_20_MG_FD_203700 | JGI IMG/M metagenome (GOLD analysis project Ga0315274, IMG submission 203700) | Sediment microbial communities from Yellowstone Lake, YNP, Wyoming, USA - YL17G02_20 | ecosystem: Environmental > Aquatic > Freshwater > Lake > Sediment | place: USA: Wyoming | collected...
GCGAAGGCGGGAATAACCACGCTGCCGCCGCGCCGCGCCGTCTGGGTGATGATGCGCGCCAGTTGCGGGTGCGGGTCCTGGGCCGGGTGCAGGCGGTTGCCGTAGGTGGATTCCAGCAGCAGGTAGTCGGTGTCGGGCGGTGCCGACGGACCGCCTGTCTCCGAGTGCGGCCGGCCCATGTCCCCGGTGAACAGCACCACCCGCCCAGCGGCGCGTAATTCGATGAAGCTCGACCCCAGAATATGTCCGGCCCGGATAAAACGGCAGGTGATGCCCGACTGCAGCTCAACCGCCTGATTGAAGGGCGCCTCGCGCAGCAGGGCCAGCGAGGCGATGGCCTGCTCCTCGGTATACAGCGGCAGCGCCGGATCGTGTTTGGAAAAGCCTTTATAGTTGGCGTGCTCGGCGTCTTCTTCTTGCAGATGGCCGGAGTCGGGCAGCAGGATGCGCGCCAGCTCCGCGGTACCGGAACTGCAGTAGGCCGGGCCGCGAAAGCCGCTCTCCGCCAGCCGCGGCAGCCAGCCGCAATGGTCCAGGTGGGCGTGCGTCAGCGCCACCCATTCCAGGTTCGGCGCCGGAACCGGCAGCGCTTCCCAGTTCTTTTCGCGCCATTGCTTCGGCCCCTGGAACAGGCCGCAGTCCACCAGCAGTTCGCGCTCGCCGTCGAATCGGACCAGGTGCTTGGATCCGGTAACGGTTCCGGCTGCCCCTAAGAATTGGATGCTGAGCATGGTTATGAGTTAAGAGTTATGAGTTATGAATTATGAATGGCCCAGGGCCTCAGGCCCATTCCGAATTCATAACTCATAATTCATAATTGCTTTCACGCTTTGCCGGGGATGAACTGGCCCAGATAGCGAAGCGCGAGCCGGAACCCCTGCTTTTGCCCCTCGGTGATATCGGGGGCTCTATTGGGGTAGTCGAACATCGGGTCTTCGTGCTCGATGTCGATGCCTCCCGAGTAGTTGGCTTCCAGAAGGACCGTCATCAGCTCCGCCCATTTGACGCGGCCGAAACCGGGCAGCCGGTACCGCCACCATCCCTCGCCGGTGATCCCGCGCTTCTGAAGCACCGGCTCGATGATCTCCGTGTCCTTCCCGTGGACGTGATAGATGCGGTCCCGGAACTGGCGGGCGGGGGCCACCGAATCGATGAACTGCCGGACGAAATGGGAGGGATCGTATTCCAGGCCGAGCCAGCGGGACGGCAAGGCCTCGAAAATGCGCTCGAGATTCTCGGGCGTGGTGGCGAAATTCTGGCCCGGGTAGTTTTCCAGCGCAATGTACACCTTGTGCTTGTCGGCCAGTTCCAGGTAGGGCGTGAAGGCGCGCTTCAGGGCTTCGAGATTGGCCTCGATCTTGGCGTCCCTGATCAGGCCGGTGTGCGCGCCGATCACCTTCACGCCGGTGTCGCCGGCGAAGGCGATCAACTGGCGGAAATAGGCCTGGTTGCGCTCGGCGGCCTCCGCGGTCGGCCCCAGGTGGTTGAAGGTGCAGCCGTAAGCGGAAACGGTGATGCCCAGCGAGGATGCCTTCTTGATCACCTGGCCGGCTTCCGCGGCCGAGACCTTGGTGGGGTCCAGCCGGCTGCCCGGCCCGGCCTGAAGCTGCACCGACTCGCAGCCGATTTGCGCGGCCGTCTCCAGGTTCTTTTCTGTATATGACATCAGGATCCCGAGTTTGGGGAAGACCCGGGGTGGGCGCTGTGCGAAAAGCTGTGGGGCGGCTGCGGCCGCCAACCCCAGCCTCAAGAAGTCACGTTTCGTCAGTTTCATTGTCGTCTGCCCGCCAACATGGTTTTTGTTGCCTACCCGGCCCATTGTACACGCTCGGCCGACGGCAACAAAGGACCAGCGCTCGGGGCGGCAGATTCCCCCGATGCCACAGATTATCTTGGCAATCGGCGAAATCCGCGGCCCCGGGATCCCACGAGGCAAATCGCCGTTGGGGCCGCGGCTGTGCTGGGAAGTCTTGCCCATGATTCAAGATTGGCCGTTTGCCAGGTCTGGAAATCCAGTGAGTGGTTCTGGTAGACTTGCACGTCCGCTATTCGACTTTTGACGCGAGGGTACCGCCCTGCCTGCGTTTTGCCCATCCTGTTATAGTAGCCACACCGGAAGAAGCCACCGGCGGGGGTGGGAGCGCCTCATCCCTTTCTTGCGCGCTCACCGCTGTCAGGACTGTAAACGGCGTTTCCTGGGACGTCCCACCCCGCCGTTTGCGATCTGTCCTCGTTGCGGTTCCTCCACTTTGCAGGCGGTTTCCCGCCGTAAAGTGCCGGGAACGGTGGCCAACCGGTTGCGGTTGCTGTTCGGGGGCCATAGCTATCGTTGCCCCGAGTGCCGCATGCGTTTTGCTGCCTGGCGGCCAATCCGCAAGACTGCCCCGACAGCGCCGGAACCGGACCAGGAACGGGCGCCGGCCTCCCCGTCGCGATAGAAAGAATTGCAGAATCCAACTGCCCGCCGCGCAGCATGTAGGGGCGGGCCTATGTGGTGGCGCGCAGCAGAGGGCCAGGCTTGTCCGGGCCACGCTGGGCCGTGTCGCGGCCCCGAAACGGGGCGACCGCGCAAAGTCGCCTATACATCGGCCGGACCTGGTTCGTCACTTTGCTAAAATATAAACTTCGATGTCGCTTCTGGACCAACTGAATGAGTGCCAGCGGGAGGCGGTCACCGCGATCGAGGGCCCCCTTCTGGTGCTGGCCGGGGCCGGCAGCGGCAAGACCCGGGCGATTACCTACCGCGTGGCCTACCTGATCGACTACCTCGGGGTGGAGTCGGAACACATTCTGGCCGTGACCTTCACCAACAAGGCCGCACAGGAGATGCAGCAGCGGGTGCAGTGCCTGCTGGGGAAGTGCGCCGGCAAAATGCCGTGGATCTCCACCTTCCACTCGCTGTGCGTGCGCCTGCTGCGGCGCGACGGCGCGGCCGCCGGCCTTTCCCGCGACTTCGCCATTTATGCCGAGGACGAGCAGTTGACGCTGGTGCGCCGGGTCATGAAGGAACTGGGCCTGGACGAGTTCTCCCTGCAGCCGCGGGCGGTGCTGTCCCGTATCAGCCACGCCAAGAACCACGGCATCAGCCCGCGCACGTTCTACCAGGCGGCGGCGGATCAGCGCGCTGAGCAGTTGGCCGTCGTCTTCGAACGCTACCAGGCAGCCCTGCGACGCGCCAACGCGCTGGATTTCGACGACCTGCTGCTGGAGGCCGTGCGCCTGCTCCAAACCAGCCAGGAAACGGCCGCCAGGTACAACACGCGCTTCCGGCATATCCTGGTCGATGAATACCAGGACACCAACCGGGTGCAGTACGAGCTGATCCGGCTGCTCACCCAGGTGAACCGCAACCTGTGCGTGGTGGGCGACGAGGACCAGTCGATTTATGGCTGGCGCGGCGCCGATATCCGCAACATCCTGGAGTTCGAGAAGGATTTTCCTGAGGCGCGCATCATCCGCCTGGAGCAAAACTACCGCTCCACGAAGAACGTACTGGCGGCGGCCAGCTCCGTGGTGGCGCACAATACCGCGCGCAAGGGCAAGACGCTCTGGACGCGGAACGAACAGGGGCCGCTCATCGGCTTTTACGAGGCGCCTGACGCCGAGAATGAAGGGCTGTTCACCGCCGACTGCATCGCCCGCTACCTGCGGGAAACGCCGGATGGCCGCGCCGCCGTGCTCTACCGCACCAACTCGCAATCGCGCCAGTTCGAAGAGGGCATGCGGCGCTACGGGCTCAAGTACCACATGGTGGGCGGTTTCAGCTTCTACGAACGGGCCGAGGTGAAGGACCTGCTGGCCTACCTGAAGTTCGCGCGCAATCCGCAGGACACGCTCAGCCTGCTGCGCATCCTCAACACCCCGCCGCGCGGCATCGGAGAAAAGACGGTCGAGCAACTGGAGGTGTACGCGCTCAAGAGCAACGTGGCGCTGTGGGAGGGGATCGAAGGGGTGCTGGGCGCCGGCACGTTGCCGCCGCGCGCGCATTCGGCGGTCAGCGGGTTCCGGCGGCTGGGCGAGGACCTGGTGGCGCTGGCCCAGGCGGGCGCGCCGGCCGCCGACCTGTTGCGCGCCGTGCTGGATCGCACCGACTACAGCAAGTTGCTCCAGGAGGAGGACAGCCCGGAGGCCGTCAGCCGCCTCGAAAACATTCAGGAATTGATGAACGCCGCCCAGGACAGCCTGGAGCGCGGCGAAGCGCTGGCCGACTTCCTGGATCACGCCGCGCTGGTGTCGGAAGCCGACGACTACGACGAGCGCGCCCAGGTCACCTTGATGACGCTGCATTCCGCCAAGGGGCTGGAATTCCCGGTGGTCTTCATCGCGGGCATGGAGGAAGGGCTGTTTCCGCACAGCCGCTCGATTCATACCTCCCTCGGCATCGAAGAGGAGCGGCGGCTCTGCTATGTCGGCATGACCCGCGCCCAGGATCGGCTGATCCTGACCCGCGCCCAGTACCGCCGTCACTACGGCTCTGCCATGCAGGACTCCAGCGAGCCCTCCAGGTTTCTGGCCGAGGTCCCTCCGGAGCTGGTGGAGCACCTGGGCCGGGCGCCCCAGCCGCGCCAGCGCCAGGCCTACGCCGGCGAGACTCACAACTCGATGGAGAACATCGCCGAATTTTTCGCTAAGCGCGGGGTCGCCTTCCCGGTAAAATCGTCGGGGGCCGAGATCCAGGTGCGTCCCTCGGACGAAGGCCTGCGCGCCGGCCAGCGCGTCCGCCACCCCAAGTTCGGCATCGGTACCGTGCTGCGCCGCGAGGGCGACGGCGACGATGCCAAACTCACCGTGTCCTTCCCCGGCTTCGGCCTGAAGAAGATGGTGGCCAGGTACGCCGGTTTGGAGCGCCTGTGATTCACCACAAAGACACCAAGGGCACAAAGATCACGAAGGGCGGTCCTTTGTGTGCTTTGTGTTCTTTGTGGCTTTGTGGTGAACTAGACTGTTTATGAACACGAAAAACCTGCCCAGAGAAGAACGCAAGAAAGCCAAACGGGTGGCGCGCAAGAAGCAGCCGCCCAAACCCAAATCAACCGCCGACCGCGGCTCCCAGAAGCGCAAGATGAAGAAGAAGGGCCCGGGCGACCCGAAGCGGCGGTAAGGGAATCTCGGATCGCGGAATGCGGGCCGCAAACGCGCTTGAGTTTGTGCTCCGTATTCCGCACTCCGCATTCCACATTCCGCAATGTCATCGCAACTGTTTCGCACCAAGTCGATCGACCGGCTGATCGCGCACTCCCAGGAGCCCCAGCACCGGCTGAAGAAGACGCTGGGGCCGTGGAGCCTGGTGGCGCTGGGTATCGGCGCGGTCATAGGGTCCGGCATCTTCATCCTGACAGGGACGGCGGCGGCCGGCGAGACCTTCCAGTACAAGTCGATCCTCCATGCGCCGGTGCTGGACCTGCTGCAGCACGGCGGCCAGGCGCTGGCCTTACACGGGCGGCCGGGCGCCGGCCCGGCCATCGCCCTGTCGTTCCTGCTGACGGCCATCGCCTGCGGCTTCGCCGCGCTCTGCTACGCCGAGCTGGCCTCCATGATTCCCATCGCCGGCAGCGCCTACACTTACTCCTACGCCACGCTGGGGGAGATCTTCGCCTGGATCATCGGCTGGGACCTCATCCTGGAATACGCGGTCAGCAACGTGGCCGTGGCGGTCGGCTTTTCCGGCTATTTCAACAGCATCCTGCAGGGCTTCGGCATCGTCTTGCCGCAGAAGCTGAGCGCCCCGGTGTGGGAGGCGGGGCAATTCACGGGCGCCTGGTTCAACCTGCCTGCCTTCCTGGTGGTCGCGGTGCTGAGCACGCTGCTGGTGCTGGGCATCCGCGAGAGCGCGAAGGCCAACAACGTCATGGTGCTGATCAAGATCGCCGCCATCGTGATTTTCTGCCTGGCGGGGGCCAGATTCATCGCCGTCGAGAACTGGAAGCCGTTCGCCCCGAACGGGTTCCAGGGCGTGCTGACCGGCTCTGCCATCGTCTTCTTCACCTACATCGGGTTCGATTCCGTCTCGACGGCGGCCGAGGAGTGCCGCAACCCGCAGCGCGATGTGCCCTTCGGCATCATCGTCTCGCTGATCGTCTGCACGCTGCTGTACGTCTCGGTGGCGGTGGTGCTGACCGGCATGCAGCACTGGACGAAGTTGAGCAACCAAGCCCCGGTGGCCAACGCGCTGCGCGAGCTGGGCGCCAACCTGTGGGTTCAGCGGGCCATCGTGGCCGGCGCGCTGATGGGGATGGTTTCGTCGATCCTGGTCTTTCAGCTCGGCCAGGCGCGCATCTGGTTCGCGATGTCGCGCGACCGGCTCTTTCCCGGCATCTTCAGCCGCGTGCACGCGCGCTTCAAGACGCCGCACGTCAGCACCTGGATCGCGGGGCTGGTGGTGGGGCTGCCGGCGGGCATCTGGGGCATCGGCGATTCGGCCGACCTCGCCAACATCGGCACGCTGTTCGCCTTCGTGCTGGTTTCGGCCGGCGTGATGGTGCTGCGCCGCACCCAGCCCCATCGCCCGCGCGCCTTCCGCGTTCCGCTCGGTCACATCCTGCCGCTGTTTTCGATTGCCTGCTGCCTGGTGCTGATGCTCGGCCTGCCGCTGGTCACCTGGTTGCGCTTTTTCGTCTGGCTGGCCATCGGCCTGGTCATCTATTTCACGTACAGCCGCAGGCGTAGCGAGCTGGCCGTCGAACCTCCGGCCCCGCGCTGAAAGCGGAACGCGGTCGCTCATGGCCGCTGTGCAGCACTCAGAAACCATGAAGACCGCCAAGGCTGCGACTGTGCCGCGAGGTCGCCGCGGCGACCGAGCGGTAGCAAGCCGAGGCACCGCTCCCTTGTCCGCCGCGGCGGACGGCACAGTTGGCGCGGCGGCCGCCGGCCCAGGTTCGGGGGGGCGCCTGTTGGCAAGGGTGGTTCCCCCGCGCCGCACTGCGTTATGAAGAGAAACGCGTCTGTTATATAATGGGCGCGGTGAAGTATCGGGAAGCGGGTGTTTTCAACGATCTAGGGGGGAGTACCAGGTCGATGTGGTCGCGGTGCGTGGTTTTCGGCATCGCCGTCAGCCTGCTCGGGCTGTCGGCGTGGGGAACGCAGATTACGTATTACATTGACGAGCGCGGTCGTCGTGTATACATCAACGTCGAAGAACCGCCCAAGAAGGCCGAGCCGGCGTCCGCAGCCAAGAAGAACAGCACCCGGCACAGTGTACTGGTGAAACGCGATCCGCGCACCGGCAAAATGGTGCCCGTAGCGGCTCCGCCCGATCCCAAGGAAACCGCGCCGGCTATGGCGGCCCAGGCAGCCGGCGGCGCCAGCGTTCCCGCTCCCCTAGCCGCCGCCGCCGCGGCGCCAGCCCGGCCGCGAAACGAGGCGCAGCCCGCTGCGGGCGCACCCAGGCAGGGCGCAGACAAATCCGTGGACGAGATTATCGACGGGGCGGCCGAGAAACATGCCGTCGATCCCCACCTGGTGCGGGCCATCGTGAAAGTCGAATCGAATTTCAACCCGGGGGCCGTTTCCCGCAAGGGCGCCATGGGGTTGATGCAGCTTATCCCCCAGACGGCCCGCCGCCTCGGCGTCAGCGACATCTTCGATCCGCAGGAGAACGTGGACGCCGGCGTGCGCTACCTGAAGTACCTGCTGGCGCTGTACAACGGCAACCTGCGGCTTTCACTGGCCGCCTACAACGCCGGCGAGAAGGCGGTGGACCGGCACAGCGGCATCCCCCCCTATCCCGAAACACGGCAGTACGTGAACAAGATTTCTTCGCTGTACGGCAGCGGATACATTGTGAACCCCTTCGGGTTGTCGGTCTCGATCCCGGCCAGGCGGCCACAGCCCGACCGCTGGGGCATCATGAAGCGGCTCGACGAGCACGGAAGAGTGCACTTCAGCAATACCGAGGGCTGGTAGAAATTGCGGATTTCGGATTGCGGATTGCGGATTTGAAGCGGCCGGTGAGACTCCCTTCTCGATCCGCAGTTTGCAGTCCGCAATCCGAAATTGAGGTGGCGAGTGGTGACACTCCCCACGGGGAATCACTTGAGCGTGAGCGACAGGGGGGCCATGGGGCGCCACAGGGTGGCGGCCGTTCTTCTGCTTTTTCCGCTTCTTGCTTTCGGCGCGACTCCCCGCAATCCTGAGCAGGCCCGGGCCGAGTTCCAGAAGGCCGAGCAACTGCGCGCCGAGCTGGAGAAGAAGCCGGAGGCCGGGCGCGAAGCGGGCGCGTATCTGGCCGCCGTCCGCGCCTATGATCGCGTGGTACGGCTGGGCCCCGCCACTTCCCAGGCGCCGAGCAGCTTGATCGCTGCCGCGCGGTTGCTGGCGGAGATGGGGCGGCTGTTCGACGAAGCGAAGCGGCTGGAAGCATCCGCCGAGAAATACCGCTTCCTGATCAAGGAATACCCGCGCAGCAAGCTGGTCAAGGAAGCCAAGCAGGAACTGGCGGCGCTGGAACAGCAGGAACCGAGCCGCCAGCGCCAGGGGGCGGCTCAAGCCGCCACAGCCGCCAAGCCGACCGCCGAGCGGGCCACCGGCAACGAAGCCTCAACGCCCGCTGGCGGCGCGCTGCTTGGGGAGCGCCCGTCGAAAATCGTCGAGATCATTAACATCCGCCATTGGGCCACGCCCAGTTACACCCGGGTGGTCATCGAGCTGAGTGGGCCGGTACAGTACCAGGCGGCCCGCATCGCCAATCCCGATCGCATTTTCTTCGACCTGCACGGCGCCCGGCTGGCGGCCTCGCTGCGGCAGCTCGCCGTGCCTGGCGGCGAGGGACTGCTGAAACGCGTGCGGGTGGCGCAGAACCAGACCGGCATTGCGCGCGTGGTTCTGGAGGTCGGCGCGGTGGCCAACTACTCGGCCTTCGTGCTGCCGGATCCGTACCGGCTGGTGATCGACATCAACGGCGGGTCACCCCGTCCGGCCGCCGCGCCGGCGGCCGTGGCTTCGGCCAAGCCGCCCGCCTCCGCAGGTGAGCAGGCCGCGCCCGCCGAAACGGCGCCGGAAAAGCAAGAGGCCAACGCCGCCATGGCTGCCGCCGAGGCGCCCAGCAGCAAGCCGGTCTTCGAGCGGGTGACGCCCACGCCGCGGGCCGCCGAGATCCGGCAAGCCGGGGGGCCACGTGGCACAGCCGCTCCACCGCAAGACAAGCAAGCCAGGGCGGCCGAGAAGTCGGCGGCGAAATCCGAGGCACCGGCGCCGCCGCGCGCCGCCCAGCCCGCCAGCGACGGCCATCGCTCGCTGATCCGCGCGCTGGGCCTCAAAATCGGCCGTATTGTGATCGACCCGGGGCACGGCGGGCACGATACCGGAACCATCGGCCCCACCGGCCTCATGGAAAAGGACCTGGTGCTCGACGTGGCCAAGCGGCTGGGCGCCATGCTGGAGGACCGCCTGGGTGGCGAGGTGATTTTCACCCGCGCCGACGACACCTTCATTCCGCTGGAGAGCAGGACGGCGCTGGCCAACCAGAAGCAGGCGGACTTGTTTATCTCCATCCACGCCAACTCCAGCCGCAGCTCCAGCGCCCGCGGCGTCGAAACGTATTACCTGAACTTCACCAGCTCGCCCGACGCCCTGGAGGTGGCGGCGCGCGAGAATGCCGTCTCGGAAAAATCGATTCACGAGCTGCAAGACCTGGTGAAGAAAATCACGCTGAAGGAAAAACTGGACGAATCGCGCGAGTTCGCCGCCAACGTTCAGAAGTCGCTGTACGCCACCATGTCCCGCGGCAACGCCAGCCTGCGCAACCGCGGCGTGAAAAAGGCGCCTTTCGTGGTTTTGATCGGCGCCAACATGCCCTCCATCCTGGCCGAGATTTCTTTCGTCAGCAATCCCTCCGACGAACGCCTCCTGCGCAAGCCCGAGTATCGCGACAAGATCGCGGATGCGCTCTATCGGGGCATCCAGAAATACGCCAACTCTCTCTCCGGTGTGAAAGTCGCCCACAGCCGCACCAGCGAGTAATCGGCTGCCGGGCTGTCGGCTGGAAACTCCGCAACCGAGGCGCGGCTGGGTGCATGCCGCGTCCCGGCGGGCCGGGGGACAGGCCGGGAGGCATGCCACCACAGAGATTTTTCAGGGCTGCAGCCGATTCCCTGGACCTGAAGCTAATCTATACTGGGGGGCGCGCAATTTCAGCCGGAGGTAAGGCTATGCTCGGCTTTTCCAACCGCCGTCGTTTTCTTGCGGCATCGGCCGCCGGTCTGGGCGCCGTCTCCGCCGCCGCACAGACATCCGCGAAACCAGAATCGCCGGCCAGGCTGCCGGCGCCGGGGGGCAAGCTCGCGCTGCTCGGGGGCGCGCCGGTTCGCAAGCAAAAGTTCCCCTCCTGGCCGAACTTCGGCGCTTCCGACGAGAAGGCGCTGCTCGACGTGCTGCACTCGCGCCTGTGGTGCCGCATGGTCGCCAAGGCAACGTCGAACCGGTTCGAGGAAGCGTTCGCCAAGATGCTCGGCGCGAAACACCTGATCGCGGTGAACAGCGGCACCATGGCCCTGGTGGCCTCGCTGCACGTGCTCGGCGTGGGTCCGGGCGACGAGGTGATCGTGCCCGTTTACACCTTCGGCGCCACGGTCAACTGCGTCTTCATGAC
>Ga0315274_10016066_pt1 | contig 10585 bp, 11 predicted proteins | sample YL17G02_20_MG_FD_203700 | JGI IMG/M metagenome (GOLD analysis project Ga0315274, IMG submission 203700) | Sediment microbial communities from Yellowstone Lake, YNP, Wyoming, USA - YL17G02_20 | ecosystem: Environmental > Aquatic > Freshwater > Lake > Sediment | place: USA: Wyoming | collected...
TCAAATCCCTCCTTCCCTCCCTGTACAAAAGGGAGGAATTCCCCTCTTTGGAAAAGAGGGGTTAGGGGAGATTTTCGGATGAATGTGTCTTCTCAATTATGGACTCATTAGTAAATTAAGAATATGCACATAATATAGGGAATGTCCCTCCATTTATGCCAAGCCCACGCCGAATCCAGCCGCCTCGAATATCGGTGTCGCCATCACCCCGATGAACTGCATGAAGCTCTTGCAGCGGAGGGCTGGGAATAATGGAGTGTCCATCTCGGGCAAATCTTTTATCATTTTTGGATAGACCTCTTTACCCATTAAATCATCCTCCCTCATTTTTTTAAACCACCTTCAAATGATGCAAATCCTTTTTGTTGGAATTCTACTATATTGAGCGTCATAAATATTTGCGCATCTAAAAATTTTATCCTCTTTAATTGTCATTCCGGGCTTGACCCGGAATCCAGTCTTTGAATTTCGGTCTTAGAATTTCTGGATTCCCGCTGGAGTTTATCCCGTACTTGATACGGGGCGGGAATGACACCACATGCGCAATTTATTATGTCGTTATGTATAAATAATGGAAGACCGGTCAACGAAAGGGGATATTCTAATCGTAAAGATGGCAAGTCACCCAGTGGTTTGTCTCGATCTCTCTGAACTGCGGTATTTCTGTGGAACAGATATCCATTTTATGTCGACAGCGGGGATGAAAATGGCATCCCGAAGGCGGTTGGATAGGACTGGGGATATCCCCTTCCAAAATGATCCTTTTCCGGCTGAGAGTGGGATCGGGTATAGGGTTTGCGGAGAGCAACGCCTGAGTATAGGGATGTTTTGGGATGCGGTAGAGATCAATATTTTGAGCTAATTCGACGATGCGGCCCAGGTACATCACAGCCACCCGATTGCTGATATGCTTTACAACAGAAAGATCGTGAGCGATAAAAAGATAGGTGAGTTGAAACTCTCCCTGGAGCTCTTCTAAGAGATTCAGCACCTGAGCCTGTATGGAGACATCGAGGGCAGAGACAGGTTCGTCGGCAACGATCAACTTCGGATTTAACGCCAAGGCCCTTGCAATGGCAATCCGTTGACGTTGGCCGCCGCTGAATTCATGGGGGTAACGATTGAAGTGCTCAGGTCTCAAACCAACAACTTCCATCAATTTAAGGACTCGATCTTCCCTCTCTTTCTTATTGCCCACACGGTGGACGATCAAGGGTTCTCCAATAATCAAACCTACCTTCTTTCTTGGATTTAAAGAGGAGTACGGGTCCTGAAAAATAATCTGCATCTGCCGTCTTAGTTGGCGAATACGTTTAGAATCATAGCGAACAATGTCCTGACCTTCAAAAAAAATCTGTCCTTCTGAGGGCTCCTCCAAGCGAAGAATCAGTCGACCTAAGGTGGATTTTCCACATCCTGATTCACCAACCAAGCCTAGAGTTTCACCTTTTCGGATAAAGAGATCCACTCCATCCACTGCCCTGACATAAGCCTTCTCACGGAAGAAGAAATGGCTGTGGGTGGGAAAATATTTTTTTAAACCTCTGACTTCAATGAGAGGGCCATTATTACTCATACAACCAGCAACGCACGCGATGTCCTCGAACGATTTCAATCAGGGGCGGTTCTTCTTTATCGCACTTTTCTAAAGTGTATTTGCACCGATCGTTGAATTTACAACCTCTGGGAAGGATTAAAAGCGAAGGAACTAAGCCAGGAATCGGTTCCAGTTTTTTCTTCCTTGTGTCATCCTCATCCATTCGGGAAATCGAGCGCAGCAGTCCTTGGGTATAAGGATGCTTGGGATTGGTAAAGATCGCATGAACGCTCGTATACTCAAAGATGCGGCCAGCATACATCACTGCCACATTCTGAGCAGTCTCTGCGATCACCCCTAAGTTATGAGTGATCAGGATGACGGACATGGATTTTTCTTCTTTTAATCTGGCTATCAGTTCCAAAATCTGAGCCTGGATGGTCACATCAAGGGCTGTGGTGGGTTCGTCGGCTATCATCAGTTTAGGACTACACGCCATGGCCATGGCGATCATCACGCGTTGCCGCATCCCTCCACTTAATTGGTGCGGATATTCCTTGACACGGTGCTCGGGCGAAGGGATACCCACTTTTCTCAGCATCTCTACGGAGCGCTCCCATGCCTCTTTCCGAGACAACCCTTCATGCATGTATAAGACTTCTGATATCTGGTCCCCGATCTGAAAGACTGGATCCAATGAGGTCATGGGTTCCTGAAAGATCATGGAAATGGAACGACCACGAATTTTTCGCATTTCAGCCTCTGAAAGTGAGAGTAGGTCGATGCCATCGAAGAAGATTTCTCCCTTGACGATTTTGCCCGGGGGGAAAGGAATGAGCCTCATGATGGAAAGGGCTGTGACACTCTTGCCGCAGCCTGATTCTCCTACAATACCGAGGGTTTCGCCATCCCTCAACTCCAGGTCCACACCATCCACAGCCTTGGCCACACCTTCATCCAGAAAGAACTCTGTGTGGAGGTCTCGGATCCTCAGGAGAAAATGATTCTCGCCTTCCATAAAAAATCTTTTTTCATCCCAATGCACTGAAAGAATAAGGGATAGATACCAAAATGGTAATTCTTTTATAAAATATTGACAAGTCTTATTTAATAAAATAATATTGTGACTCTTCACAAATATCTTCATGGATTGGAGCCATTCATTGAAAATAAAGGTAATTATTCCTGTCAGCACGGACAAATGGGATGCCAATGTCGAGGCGGATTACAAAAAGTTAAAGCGACCTGAAACAGTGATCGAATTTGTTCATCTTAAGCATGGCCCAGAGGCCATCCAATCCGAATATGATGAGGCGAATGTGACGCCCTTCGTCCTCGAGCAAGTTACTCGTGCAGTAACCCATCATCATGATGTGATCATTATCTACTGTTTTTCAGATCCAGCCCTATCTGCTGCAAGGGAAATTTCAACCATCCCAGTTTTAGGGATTGGAGAATCATCACAGCTTTTTGCCATGGGCTTAGCCGATCGGATTGGAATACTTGCAACCTTGGAGCAAAGTATACCTAAGATCAGGCGAAAGTTGGCGGCCAGGGGATTTTCAAGCCGGTTTCATTCAATCCATGCCCTAAACATACCCGTCCTTGATTATGACCAACCTGGAAAGGTTCTAAAGAGGGCTCTTGAGGTTGGAAGTTTTATGGTGAAACAAGATGGAGCAGAAGCCCTCATATTGGGATGCGGATCTCTCTTTAACGTAAAGGAGCACCTCCAGGAAGCCCTCTCCGTCCCTGTGGTGGCACCAGGAGAAGTTGCCCTTAAACATGCTGAAATGCTTTTTGACTTAGGACTTTCCCAGAGCAAAAAGTCTTTTATGACACCTTTGCCAGTAAGAGTTCATTAGCTAAAGGCAACCTTGATGAATTCAATAGAACGTAAAAAGATCGAAAGTGCTGTGATTCAGATGTCCAAGGTCAACATGGGCGTCAAACCAGGGGAGAAGATCTTAATCCTGTCCGATATCCCTACAAAAAAGGAATGGAAAAACAAGACCTTGGACGAAATCGCCAAGATGCTTTCTGTGACCTTTCTTGGAAAAACCATTGCGGGAATCGCCCGAGATGCCTTTCATTCATGTACGGTCGATTTTTATCCCTATTTAAGCCTTGGAAAGTCAGGAGTAGAACCGACCGAGACGATGGCCCAAGCCATGAAAAAATATCATGTGATACTCGCTATCAACTCATTCTCCATCACGCACACTGAGGCCCGTGAGGCAGCATCGAAAGCAGGGGCGAGAGTGGCTACGATGGGGGGGGCTATTCCTGAGATGTTTTATCCTGATGGTTCTATTTCTGTTGATTATCTCGAAGTGGAAAAAGAGACGAAATTGATTGCGGGCTTCCTTACCCGAGCAAGTGAGGCCAGGGTGTTATCAAACTCGGGTACGGACCTCACCCTTATCCTGAAAAATCGCAAAGGGAGAGAAGATACTGGAATCAATGTGAGACCAGGGCAGTGGAGCAATCTCCCAGCAGGCGAAGCCTATATTGCTCCAGTTGAAGGAACTGCCGACGGAGAATTAGTCATTGAAAAGGGATGGTTTCCAAATCTCAGAGAAGATATGGTGATCACCTTTAAAAAAGGCGAGGTTCAGGAAATTCGAGGAGGAGGTAATGTAAATGAAATGATCAGCCGTATCCTTGGCCTTGGACCTCAACAGAAGAGAAATAAAGAACGATGCAACCTCGCAGAACTGGGTATTGGGACAAATCCCAAGGCCAGGCGGACCGATATCACCATTGAGGCTGAAAAGATCAAAGGGACGATCCATATCGGCATTGGGGACAATTCTCATATGGGTGGAAAAGTGGTGGCCGATTACCACCAAGATTTTGTCGTTTCAAAACCCGATCTTTCTTTAGATGGCAAAAAAATAATGGACAAAGGAATATGGATTAAAAAATAGAGGAGCGACGAATGGAGTTATCTCTTGGAACCGAAATGAGGGATGAATACCTGAGTTGGGAGTTGGGAGCCAGTGCTCGAAAACTGGTTGAAGAGGTGATGCTCACCAAACCAGGAGAAAACGTTGTGATCACAGCAGACACTTCCAGCGACATGAGGGTGGTTAACATTACAGCCAATGCTGTATTTGCTGCTGGAGCCGTTCCTACCGTCGTCCTCTATCCTACGCAGAAAACAGCGGTCATGGAACCTCCTCCCCCTGTTGCAGGTGCCATTCGGCATGCAGATGTATGGATCGAGTATGCGGTCGCCTATCTCCTTCATACCCAGGCGTATAAAGAGGCCTTGAAGAACGGGGCTCGCTACATCTGTCTCACGGGAATGGATGCCATGATGATGGTCAAAACCATTGGTAAGGTCCAATATGATAAACTTCTCAAGTTGGGAAGGCTTCTCTGCGAGATTGTGCAAAAGGCAGACAAAGTAGAGGTCTATAGTCCGGCAGGAACCCATCTCGTCGCTTTCAATCAGGGAAGAAGAACCCGCCAGTCTGGCAAATTGGCCGACACCAAGGGTGAACCCATCATGTTAGGAGGACAGATCTCCTGGTGCCCAATGGAAGAGACGATCAATGGAAAGTTGGTTTTTGATGGCGCTCTGTGGCCCCCGGCCGAACTTGGGAAACTGAAAAATCCTGTAAAGCTGACCGTCAAAAATGGAGTAGTGACAGAAGTTCATGGAGGTGCTGAAGCAAAGGTCTTTGAGCAGTGGCTCGCAAACTTCAAAGATCCAAACATGTACCGGATCGCTCACTACTCTCTCGGGTTCAATCCTGGTGTGACTCAGCCAACGGGTAGAATTGTCGAAGACGAACGAATCTTTGGTTGCCTCGAACTGGGAATAGGAAGCCAGGGAGCCCAGATCATGGGTAAGACATGGTCAGCGGCATCGCATACGGATGGGGTGATTTTAAATCCTACTATTTTACTGGATGGGGTCGCAATGGAAAAGGACGGGGTCTATCAGCTTGAACCCCTGATCGAAGCCTGCAGGGAGCTCGGAGCCCCAGGCTATTAAAAGAATCTTTTAGAAAGGAGGAGATTATGAAAAGAGGCTGGATATTTTGGGTTGGGGTCTTGATGTTATCTTTTTTATGGTTAACTAACAGTGGCACCTCTTATGCTCAGACAGGGGAGGTGCTTCGAGTGGCTTTCACAGCAGATGCACGTTCTCTTGATCCTGGCATTACCACTCGTGACTACACAGGATATGCCGTCATTGGAGGGTTATACGATTTCTTGGTTCAGTATGATCTTCAAGGCAATAAAGACGGAACGTTCACCACAGATACGACCAAATTTGTGCCCATGTTGGCGGAACGATGGGAACACAATCCAGACATGTCTGAATGGACATTCTATTTGAGAAAGGATGCCAAGTTTCATAGTGGAAAGCCAGTGAATGCCCAGGCAGTAAAATATACCTTTGGACGTTATATCAAGATAAAATCTGCTGCCAATACTGTCCTCTGGTTAGCCAAGGTCACAGAGCAAGGGATGGAAGTGGTGGATGATTACACCATCAAATTCAAATTGCAGGGTCCCAACCCTCTATTTCTCGATTATCTTCAGATGCTGAACCTGGGGATTCAGGATCCTGAGGCGATCGAGGCACATGGCGGTATCACTCCAGAAAAACCCAATGAATGGGTTTCCAAGAACGACGTCGGCTCTGGTCCTTTTAAACTGGTATCGTGGAAGCCGGGCGTGGAGATCATTTTAGAACGGAATGAGGATTACTGGGGACCCAAGGCAAAGTCAAAGAGGGTAGTCTATAAGATCATCCCTGAAGATTCTACCCGTGAGATGCTTCTGACGAAGGGAGAGATTGATGTGATGTGGCTCCCACCTGCAAAGGATTATACAATGCTCAACAAGAATAAAAATTTGAAAGTGGTGGGAGTCCCGAGCATTCGAACCACTTATATCGATATGAACCGAAACATGGCTCCCTTTGATAATATCCTCGTTAGAAAGGCCCTCTGTTATTCTTTTCCATACGAAGCTGTCATTAAGAACGTCCTGTATGGGCGAGCCGTTCAAATGACAAGCCCTGTTCCAAAAGGTGCACCCAGCCATACCAGCGAATATTTTGTTTACAAGCATGACCTAAAGAAGGCCAAAGAACTTCTAAAAGAAGCCGGGTATCCAAATGGGTTCTCTTTCACCTTCCAACTGGGTGAAGGCAGGATTGCCAACAATAAGGAGATTGCGGTGACTTGGCAGGCAGAATTGAAGAAGATAGGGGTCAACATGGATATTGATGTCCTTCCTCAGGCAGCTTTCCTTGAAAAGTTGAATTCCAAGAAAATCCCGATCTTCATGATTGCCTGGACCTCCTTTGTCACCGATCCTTTCTATCAACTCTTATTTCTCACAGGGTCGAAGAGTTTTTGCAACTATGCAGATATCAAAGATGCGACGCTGGATGGATGGATTGAAAAGGCTGTCCCTGAAGTGAACAGAGAAAAGCGTTATGCTATCTCGAAGGAAGTCCAGAAATATGTCACAGGACAGGCTCTTTGGATCTATATGTTCCAGCCCCTCTTCGACACGGCGATGAGAAAAAAAGTTCAAGGATTCTGTTCCAATCCGGATGACCAGTTTCATGTCAAAACCGTTTATGTAGAAAAATAACCTCTAATCCCCCCACCCCTTTAAAAAGGGGTGGGGGGATTTTTAATCCTCAGGTTTCCCAAGACCTATCATCATTACCATGAGCATTTGGCGATACTTCTTACGACGCATCCTCTCCACCATCCCCACAATATTCGGTGCTCTGGTGATCATGTTCGTACTGACTCGCGTTCTTCCAGGAGACTCTGTCCTGATGGTACTCGGTCCAGCACATTCCTCTCCCGAAAACATCGAGAATATGCGCAAGGTCATGGGGCTGGATCGTCCCATCCCTGTTCAGTTCGTTCGCTACATGGGACAACTGTTGAAAGGAGACCTTGGATTCTCTTGGCACACTGGCCATCCGGTGAGTCAGGAATTGTTCATGCGGTTTCCTGCCACTTTTGAACTGACGACGGTATCCCTCCTCCTCATGATCATCTTTGGTTTCCCATTAGGAGTGATTGCCGGTTATTACCGGAATAAAGCTCCGGATAACATCATCAACGGCGTCACCGTCATGGGGATCTCTATGCCCACATTCTGGCTCGGCTTGCTGCTCATCTATATTTTCTTTTACAAACTTGGAATTGCACCACCGCCCATGGGAAGACTTTCTTCTGATGTGAATGTTCCCCCCACAGTCACAGGTCTGCTCCTAATGGATACGCTTTTGAACAAAGATATTCTTTCTTTTCTAAACGCCATTCAACAGTTGATTCTTCCAGGGATCACCTTGGCCTTTTTTAATCTGGCGATCATCGTGCGAACGCTAAAAGCTGATATCATCGATACGTTGAGTGAGGATTTTATCCGGACTGCCCGTGCCATGGGAATCAGCCAAAAGAGAATTTTATTTAAGCATGCTTTAAGAAATGCCTTGCTACCCACTATCACTATGATCGGGACCATTTATGGCTCTTTATTGGGAGGAGCTGTTCTTACAGAAGTCGTCTTTTCATGGCCAGGGCTTGGGATGTATGCGGTCGAATCCATCCAGTGGCTTGATTATGCAGGACTTCAAGGGTTTATCATCTTCTACGTGTTTATTTTTACCATGGTGAACCTGCTGGTAGACATCTCCTATAGGGTGATCGACCCGAGAGTGCAACTGGACTAATGCGGAATGAAATGGCAAAAAATATAAAGTATCATGATACCGAGTCTCTCGGTTACAAACTCCATCTCTTCATTAAAAATAAACTGGCTTTAGTGGGATTAATCGTTCTCATTTTCATATTTGGATTAGTCATTTTGGGCCCCACCTTCTCCCCTTATGACCCTTTAGCCATCGATTTCTCGGTGAAACTCACCCCTCCTTCTAAGGAACATCTCCTGGGAACCGACAATTTCGGAAGAGACCTCATGAGTCGCATCTTCAGTGGAGCCCGCTATACCTTGCTGGCTGCCTTTATCTCTGTCTTGATCGGTTTGACCATCGGAACACCCCTTGGGGTGATCTCCGGATATTTCGGAAAAAAGACAGACCTCATCCTCATGCGAATCATGGACATCCTTCTGGCCTTTCCGCCATTAATCCTTGCCATGGCGATCGTCTCTGGCCTTGGACCCTCTCTGGTGAATGCCTCAATCGCCATTGGAATATCCTATGTTCCCCACTTCGCTCGGCTGATACGCAGCCGTGCTGTCAATGTCAAAAGAATGGATTATGTACAGGCAGCAATCTCCATTGGATCATCCAGAATACGCATCCTGTTCTCGGATGTATTTCCAAATTGCCTCACCCCTGTCATCGTGCAGGCTACAGTTTATACGGGTTATGGAATTCTTTGGGTGGCAGGTCTAAGCTTTATCGGGTTGGGGGCCAGACTCCCAACCCCTGAATGGGGGCTCATGATCGCTGAAGGTCGCCAATATATCGTCAGTGGGGAGTGGTGGATCACTCTATTCCCAGGTATTTTCATCATGCTGGGAGTGACAGGCTTTACGCTCATCGGGGATGGACTCCGAGAAGTCCTCAATCCCAAACTGAGAGTCCAATGAGAGATTCCACACCTTTTTAAAGATCTTTACCATTTTAAAGAAGATGGATTAAGGCAAGATGGTCTTCTATAAAGGCGTCGTTTACGATTTCTCTATTCTTATAGGCGATGAATTTGATGCCAGCCGATTTAGCAGTTTGTTGATCTACCTCAGAATCTCCTACAAAAACAGTCTCCTCTTTATTCAAATTTAATTTTTGGACGATCTTCTCGATCGATTCAGGATGAGGTTTAGGGTTTTTGACATCGAGAGCTGTGACGACCATATCAAAAAAAGGCCACAGATGAAACCGCTCCATGATGTGCTTCATCGATGTCGTTCTATTCGTATTGATGACTCTGATGATCCCGTTGGCCTTTAATAGATTTAGGATTTGAAGGAGATGGGGTTCCATCTTTAAGTATACAATATATTCTCTCAAATCAATCTGTTTTAATGATTCTAAAGCCCTTTTTTCTAACCCATTTTCTTGTCCGAAAATAAAGTGGAGGGCTTCATAGACTGTGTGAGAATGAACATATTTTATCTCCTCTTCTTTCAAAGGGATTCTACCGACCGCAGAACAGAGATCATTATATAATCTCATGTTCGCCTCGATGGAATCGAAGAGAACCCCATCACAGTCGTAGATCACACAACGGATCTTCCATTCAACCTTTTGAGTATTCATAGGCCCCTATCTTCTCAGATTAAATAAATGTAAACCTAAAGGATCATTTCCTGGCTGACGGGCAGAAACCCTTCCTTGACCTCACCATCAATGTAGTGAAAGACCCGGGCCTCACCATTTCTCTGGATGAGATAAAGGCAATCGTTGGTCTGCTCGATCTTCAGGACCCTCTCAAGCGGATACTCCAAAAGCATCCCGATCAGGAATCGATTGACCACCTTGTGACCGACGATCAGGATCTCCTGGCCTCTATGATTCTGTAGAACTTCCTCCATGAAGGGTTTCACCCGATTTGCCACATCGGCATAATTTTCTGCTCCAGGGATGCGGTAGGTAAACCGGTTCTCCTTGAACCGCTCCCATTCATTCTTTACCACCTCATCAAAATGATAAAGATTTCTCCCTTCCAGAATCCCGAAGGCGATCTCATCCAACTCAGACTGTCTTTGAATTGGAAGGCTGAGATATTGAGCAATGGGTTGAGCAGTGAGAATCGATCTCTGCAGGGTGCTGGTGTAAATGGCAGAGATAGGTCGCTCTTTAAGTTGCTCGAGCAAAGCTAAGCTCTGGTCATGGCCCTTTGGGCTGAGTCCAGGATCGCTTCGACCCTGTATCCGTCCTTCCACATTCCAGGTCGTCTCCCCATGCCTCGCAATATAAATATTGATCAATTGCTTAAAGCTCCTTTTCCGTCACCATCCAAAAAAATCCGATTTGTTCATTGTCCCTTAACTTCAAAATAATTACAGTTTAAAATTTTCCCCTCCTCA
>Ga0315274_10016069_pt1 | contig 10584 bp, 12 predicted proteins | sample YL17G02_20_MG_FD_203700 | JGI IMG/M metagenome (GOLD analysis project Ga0315274, IMG submission 203700) | Sediment microbial communities from Yellowstone Lake, YNP, Wyoming, USA - YL17G02_20 | ecosystem: Environmental > Aquatic > Freshwater > Lake > Sediment | place: USA: Wyoming | collected...
GCCCGCACGGGTCGCGCCGTCGCCCGTGCACGTGAGCCGAGTATAGCGGAGGGGTCTCCGGGGGCCGGCGGTGAGTGCGCCGGGGCAGGCGGTCCGGGAACCGCGGCGGGGGCGGCGGCGGGCTGCAAGGGCGGCGGTGGGCTGCGAGGCCTGGCGTCCCAGCAGGCTCCCGTATCACCCCCAGCAGTAGCGGACGGGGTTCGGAGGCTCGGGCTGTTCCCAGGCGCCTCATCCGTCGGCGTTTCCGGCCCGTCCGGGACCGAATCCGGGGCCGCCGTGAGTCGGCGCGAGCCACGGGAGTCGATGCAGGGCTCGGATGGCCCACCCGAGAACCCGCCTGCGCTCATCGGCGTGCCGAAGCCCTGTCGGGTAATGGCAGGAGTGATACCGCGACCGTTAGGCTGGCGCCATGCTCCGACCTTCACGAGCCGACGCCACCGCAACCCTCGGCTCCCGGACCACGGCGGCGGCGGCCACCGACAGCCTCGCCGCGCTCACCGACGAGATCGTCGCGTGCCGCTCGTGCCCGCGCCTGGTCGCCTGGCGCGAGGCGTCGGCGGCGAACCCGCCGGCCCGCTTCCGCGGGGAGACGTATCACGCTCGCCCCGTTCCCGGCTTCGGCGATCCGGACGCGCGCATTCTCCTGCTCGGCCTCGCTCCGGCGAAGGACGGCGGCAACCGGACCGGACGGGTCTTCACCGGCGACCGGAGCGGCGACTTCCTCTTCGCGGCCCTTCATCGTGTCGGGCTGGCCAACCAGCCCACCTCCAAACGCGCCGACGACGGGCTCCAGCTCCACGGCGCCTTCGTCGCCGCCGCCGTCCGCTGCGCGCCGCCCGACAACAAGCCGCTCCCCGACGAGCGACACCGCTGCGCTCCGTTCCTGCACCGCGAGCTGGCCCTCCTGGTGGAGCTGCGCGTCGTCGTGGCCCTCGGCGCGTTCGCCTGGGAGGCGGCCCTGCGCGCCGTCGAGGCCACCCGCGGCGCCCTCCCGCGCCCCCTGCCCCGCTTCGGCCACGGCGCCGAGGCGGCGGTCGGCCCGTACGCGCTCGTCGGCACGTACCACCCGAGCCAGCAGAACACGTTCACCGGCCGGCTGACCCCGGAGATGCTGGACGCGGTGCTGCGGCGGGCCCGCGCGCTGTCCTAGCTCCGGGGCGCGGCGGCGCGCATCGCTTCGGCCGGCCGGCGCCCCGGCCGCGCCCCGCGCCCCCCGCTCCCCACGCGGCCGCACGGCCCCGCGACCCGCGCTCGCGCGAATCCGCGCTCCCTCGTGCCGCACAGGCCAACCAGCCCTGCTCCCCGTGACTCTCGGCCCATGCGTGCATAAGTGCTCCAAACATATATACTGTCGTTGAATATATGATCTCGACGCACTTAAGCGAGCGAGACGCCGTTCGAGCAACGGGGAGGAGGCTGATGCACATGCTGGGCTCGGCCGACGAGATCGACGAGATCCAGGCCTCGCTGCTGCGCGCGCTCGCGAGCGCTCACCGCCTGCGGATCATCCACAGGTTGGGAATCGGGCCCTGCGAGGTCAACGAGCTTGCCCGCGACCTCGGCCTCAGCCAGTCGTCTGCATCGCAGCACCTGGCCGCGATGCGCGCAGTCGGGCTCGTCGACGCGGTCCGCGACGGACGCACCGCGCGCTACGCCCTGTCCGACCCCGAGATCCTGGCCGCCTGCGGCCTGATGCGCGGCGCGCTCGTCCGGCGGCTCTCCCGGCTGGGCGACCTGGCCGCCGCTGCGCGCTTGCCGGGCGACGAGGCCATCCCCGTGAGCAAGGTGGGCCACCCGTGAGCGACACCCTGTCGATCGTCCTCTTCTCGGGCACCGAGGACAAGCTCCACGCCGCCGGCACCCTGGCCGTCGGGGCCGCCGCGATGGATCGCCCGGTCAACATCCTGCTCATGTACTGGGCCCTGGACGCCTTCCGCGCGGACCGCATCACGAAGGACCACGGACTGTCCTACGACGCGGCCCGACCGCGGTTCAACGAACCGGTCGAGCGCGTCGGCAACATCCCCTGGCTGGAGACGTTCCGCCAGGCCAAGGAGATCGGGGAGGTGACCATCCTCGCCTGCTCCGGCTCGCTGCAGGTCCTCGGCATCGACGTCTCGTCGATGGATCCGCTCGTGGATTCGTCGGGCGGCATCGCCACGTTCCTCATGGCCGCCGAGGGCGGCCAGATCCTCTTCATCTGAGGGCGCCCCTGCGCCACATCCCCGAAAGGAGCGCACACCCGTGACCGCAACCATGACCGAGCTCGAGAGCATCACCGCCGCGAAGGTCGTCGACGCCCGGGGGGCCGCCTGCCCCGGCCCGCTGCTCGAGGCCAAGAAGGGCATGCCCGGCGTGCCGGTCGGATCCGTCATGGAGATCTGGTCGAGCGACCCGGTCACGAAGAGCGACATCGCCGCCTGGTCCGGCAAGGTCGGGCACGAGTTCCTCGGCGTCCTCGTCGCGGACGGCTACGACCGGGTCCTCGTCCGCCGCCAGAAGTAGTCCCCCCGGATGGCCCCGGCGGGGTGCCGCTCGCGCGGCCCTCGCCGGCCTCCCCGGATCAACGGAGCACGCGTCCGATGCCCGCTCCCACCGTCACCGAGCCCCAGGCACCGCCCCGGGCCTTCGAGCCCCGGATCCTCGTCTTCTCGACGAACAACATCTCGGATCCGGGCATCGACCTTGCCGGCAGCTCGCACATGCATTACTCGCCCGGCGTGATGGTCATGGGGATGCCGTGCACGAGCGGGATCAAGCCGGCCTGGATCGCCTATGCGATCGAGCAGGGGTTCGACGGCGTCTTCATCGCCTCGGACGGCGACGAGTGCGCCCTCCTGCCCGACTGCGCGGAGCGCTCGTCGCACATCGTGGCCCGGGCGCAGGAGATGCTCAAGGCAGCCGGCCACGTTCCGGGGCGGCTGAAGCTGGCGGCCATCTGCTCCGTCTGCGCGGAGCCCTTCACCAAGCACGTCGAGCAGTTCGCGAAGGCGCTGGTCCACCTCGGACCATCGGGGGTTCGGTAAGCCATGGATTACGACGTGCTCGTCGTCGGCAGCGGAATCGGGGGGATGGAGTCCGCCCTGAAGCTCGGCGACATGGGTTTCACGGTCCTCGTCGTGGAGAAGGAGGCGAGCGTGGGCGGGAAGATGATCCTGCTCAGCAAGGTCTTCCCCACCCTCGACTGCGCCAGCTGCATCTCCACCCCCAAGATGGCCGCCACCATCCACCACCCGAACATCACGGCACTCACCTACAGCGAGGTCGAGGGGATCGAGGGCAACGGCGACGGCGGCTTCCGCGCCCGGATCCGGCGCAAGGCCCGCTACGTCGACGAGGTGAGCTGCACCGGATGCCAGAAGTGCGAGACGGCCTGCACGGTGGCGGTGCCCGACCAGTTCAACGCGGACCTGGTGGCGCGCCGCGCAGCCTACATCGCGTTTCCCCAGGCCGTGCCCAAGAAGGCCGTCATCGATCGCGGCGGAAGCTCGCCCTGCTCCTTCGCCTGTCCCGCCGGCATCCAGGCGCACGGCTACGTGTCGCTCATCCGGAGCGGCGAGTACGAGAAGGCCTTCCAGCTGGTCCTGGAGGCGACACCCCTCGCCGGCACCCTCGGGCGGGCCTGCTACGCCCCCTGCGAGGGCGAGTGCACGCGGGCCGAGCTGGAGGGGACCCTTCCCATCCGGCGCCTCAAGCGCTTCGCCGACGACTGGCACCACGAGCACTTCGACGGCCCGGGCGTGAGCGTGCCCCCGCCCAACGGCAGGCGCGTCGCGGTGATCGGCTCCGGACCGGCCGGCCTGACGGCCGCCTGGCAGCTCGCCCTGAAGGGCTACGGCGTCAAGATCTTCGAGGCGGCGCCCGAGCCGGGCGGCTTCCTGCGCCTGGCGATCCCGGCTTACCGCCTCCCGGCCGACGTCGTGGCCAGGGACATCAGGAACGTCACGGACGTCGGCGTGGAGATCGCCACGAGAAGCCCGGTCGGGGACCTCGCGGCGCTGCGCGGCGACGGGTTCGACGCGGTCCTGGTGGCCACCGGCACGCCGCGCTCGACGAGCCTCGGCGTTTCGGGCGAGGAGCGCGCGGGCGTGGTCGGCGGCGTCGAGTTCCTGCGGGCGGTGCGCCTGGGCGAAGAGCCCGGCCTCGAAGGCCGGCGGGTCGTGGTCGTCGGCGGCGGGAACGTGGCGATGGACGCCGCCCGAACCGCCCGGCGCCTCGGCGCCGCCAGCGTGACCGTCGCCTACCGGCGGGGTCGCGAGGAGATGCCGGCCCACCGCCCGGAGGTGGACGACGCGGAGCGCGAGGGCGTCCGGTTCAGCTTCCTGGTGGCACCCGCCGAGGTGGCGGCCGATGCCAGCGGGGCCGTGGGCGGCCTGCGCTGCACGAAGATGGCCCTGGGCGCGCCCGACCAGTCGGGCCGGCGCCGCCCCGAGCCGATCCCGGGCAGCGAGTTCGTGCTCGACTGCGACGCCCTGATCGTGGCGATCGGCATGGCCCCCGACACCCGGGCCTTCGCGAACCTCGTCCCGGCCAACGGGAACGGGACGTTGCGGGCCGACCCGGAGACCCTGCGGACCGGCGTGGACGGCATCTTCGCGGCGGGCGACGTCGTGACCGGCCCCACCGACATCACCCGCGCCGTCGGCGAGGGCGGGCGGGCCGCCTTCATGATCGATCGCTGGCTCAGCGGCGGGGCGATGTCCGGCTTCGACGACCGCCTCCCGGTCGTGGACAGGCAGGGGGTCCTGGCCCGCCAGCGGGCCTACGCGCTGCGCATCGCGGCGCCGGCACCATCGGCCTCCGACCCGGCCCCGCGCGACTTCGACGAGATCGAGCCGCCGATGACCGGCGCGGAGGCCCACGAGGGCGCCGCGCGCTGCCTGGACTGCGCCGTCTGCTCCGAGTGCGAGGAGTGCGTGAAGGCCTGCCCGGTGCCCGACTGCATCGACCTGCACGCGCGCGACCAGGAGCTCGACGTGGAGATCGGGGCCGTGGTCGTCGCGACGGGCTTCAACCTGTTCGCGGCCGATCTCAAGCCAGAGTACGGCTACGGCGTCTTTCGGAACGTGATCACGGGCATGCAGATGGATCGCCTGCTGGCCCCGACCCGCCCCTTCAACACGATCCTTCGCCCGGGTGACGGCAAGGTCCCCGAGCGCATCGCCTACGTCATGTGCACGGGCTCCCGCGACGAGACCGTGGGCAACCCGCTCTGCTCGCGGTTCTGCTGCATGTACTCCATCAAGCAGAACCAGCTGCTCATGGGCGCCCTGCCGCTCGCCGACGTGACCGTCCACTACATGGACATGCGCGCGGCCGGCAAGCGCTACGACGAGTTCTTCGAGCAGGCCCGCGCAATGGGCGCCACCTACGTCAAGGGGCGGGTGGCGAAGATCACCGAGAAGGACGACGGCAACCTCGTCCTCCGCTACGAGGACATCGAGAACGGCGGCACGCTCGTGGAGGCCGAGTACGACCTCGTCGTGCTCGCCGTCGGCGTGCAGCCCAACAGCGACGCCCAGGCGCTCTTCCCCGAGGGTGCCCTCTCGCTCGACGAGTTCCGCTACGTCGCCGAGGTCGAGGAGGACGTCGATCCCGGTCGGACGAGCATCTCCGGCGTCTACGTCGCCGGCGCCGCGTCCGGGGCCAAGGACATCGCCGAGTCGATCCTGCACGCCGGCGCGACGGTGGCCCAGGTGGCGGCCTACCTGGAGCGATCGCGCCTCGAGAAGGTGGCGCTGCCGGCATGAGCGACGCACCGCGCCGCGCCGACGGGACCCCCGCCGAAGGGCGGCGGATCGGCGTCTACGTCTGCCATTGCGGCGGCAACATCTCCGACTACGTCGACGTCGAGAAGGTGGTCGCCGCCGCCCAGGGCGAGGGCGACGTCGTCGTCGCCCGCTCGGCGATGTTCACCTGCTCGGACGCGACCCAGCAGGACATGATCGCGGACATCGAGAAGCACGGGCTCGACGGGCTCGTGGTCGCCTCGTGCTCGCCGAAGCTGCACACGTACACCTTCCGCGGGGTGGCATTCCGGGCCGGGATGAACCCCTACGAGTACACCCAGGTCAACATCCGGGAGCAGTGCTCGTGGGTGCACCGAGACGACGAGGCCGCGGCGACCGACAAGGCGGTCGGCCTCGTCCGGGCGGGGATCTCACGGACGCGCCTGACGTCGCCCCTCGACCCGATCGTCGTGGAGACGACGCCGAAGACGTTGGTCATCGGCGGCGGCGTCGCCGGTCTGCGGGCCGCGATCGGCCTCGCCGACATCGGCCTCCAGGTCGTCGTCGTGGAGCGCGAGATCGCCCTGGGCGGCTGGGTCGGACGGTTCGGCGCGATGTACCCGCACGGGAAGAACGGCCGCGAGCTGATCGCCGGGCTGGTGGCCGAGGTCAAGCGCCGCCCGGCCATCACGGTCCTCACCTCGGCCGAGGTGGTGGGCAAGTCCGGCAGCTTCGGCAACTACGTCGCCGACATCCGGGTCGGCGGACCGGGCGCCGGCTCCATCCAGGTCCTCGTCGGCTCGATCGTGGTGGCCACCGGCTTCGACGCCTACCAGCCGGAGGCCGGCGAGCTCGGCTACGGGATCGACGGCGTGGTCACACTGGCGGAGTACCGGGACCTCATCGATGCGGCGTCCGGGCCGCTCGTCCACCGCGGCAGGCCCGTCCGCAGCATCGCCTACATCTACTGCGTCGGCAGCCGCCAGGCTCCCGACGGGAACGGCGCCAACGAGTACTGCTCGCGCTACTGCTGCACGGCGGCCGTCCACGCCTCGATCGAGACGGGGAAGCTGGACAACACGATCCGCCAGTTCCACCTGTATCGCGACATGCGGACCTACGGGAAGTACGAGACGCTCTACACGGAGTCGCGCAAGAAGGGGTCCGTCTACCTGCGCTTCCCCGACGACAGCCCGCCGGCAGTCGCCGTCGGGCCCCGCGGCGGCCTGGTGGTCACCCTTCGCGACCTGCTGACGGCCGGCGAGGAGGTCGCCATCCCGGCCGACCTCGTCGTGCTGGTGACCGGCATGGTCCCCCGCAAGAACGACGAGCTGGTCGGCACGCTCAAGCTCCCGATCGGCGGCGACGGGTTCTTCAACGAGATCCATCCGAAGCTCCGCCCGGTGGAGACCGTGGTCGACGGGGTCCTGATCGCGGGCGCCTGCCAGGGGCCCAAGAGCTCCGCGGAGAGCGTGACCTCCGGCCTGGCGGCCGTGACCCAGAGCGCGGCCGTCCTGCGCAAGGGCTTTGCCGAGCTCGATCCGCTGGTCGCGGTCGTCGCCACCGATGCCTGCACCGCCTGCGGGAAATGCCTGGCTGCATGCCCGTACGGTGCCATCGGGATGACCGCGCTCGACGGCCGCGATGTCGCGGCGATCAGCGAGACCGGCTGCAAGGGCTGCGGCGGCTGCGTCCCGATCTGCCCCGACGACGCGATCGATCTCCGCGGCTACACCGATGCCCAGATCCGGGCCCAGATCGACAGCCTGCTGGAGGTTCCGGTCGGATGAGCACGACGAGCCGCGACGTCCGGGAGATCGTGCGCGAGGAGCCGGTCATGCGGGCCCGGATCCTCGAGGTGCTGCAGGCCGGGCCGGCCACCGTGCCGGAGATCGCGGCCGCCATCGGCAGACCCACCCACGAGGTCGTCTTCTGGGTGATGGGCATGCGCCGCTTCGGCTGGCTGAGCGAGGTCAAGGGATCGGCCGGGGACGGCTACTTCCGCTACCAGGTCGAGGAGCGAGCATGACCGCGCTGGCCGACGTCGGCCTCTATCCGGAGCTGCAGAAGTACGGCGCGGCGGACATGAGCGCGTGCTTCAGCTGCGGCACCTGCACCGCCATCTGCCCGCTCTCCGAGAACGACGCCACGTTTCCCCGCCGGATGATCCGCTATGCCCAGGTCGGGATGAAGGACGCCCTGCTCTCCAGCAAGGAGCTGTGGAGCTGCTTCCACTGCGGCGAGTGCTCCGAGAGCTGCCCCACGGACGCAGACCCGGGCGAGTTCATGGCGGCCGCCCGGCGCTATGCGATCGCCAGCTACGACCGCACCGGGATCGCCCGCCTCATATACCTCCAGCCGGCCCTGGGCACGCTGTTCGCGGTCCTCCTGGCCGCCTTCTTCGCCGTCTTCATGTACGCCGGCCGGGGCCCGCAGAGCACCGAGTCGCTGGCCATCTTCACGTTCATCCCCGCCGAGCTCATCCACGACACGGGGATCGTGGTGATGATCCTCGTCCTGCTCGCCGGGCTCGCCGGCGTCGCCCGCATGGCACGTGCCATCGGACGCCGGGAAGGCGTGGGCTGGCGAAGCGTCTTCGGCGACCGGGCGGCGCTCGCGCGGTCCGGCCGGGCGCTGTGGAGCTCGCTGGGGCGCGAATCCCTGGGCCAGGTGCGCTACCGCAGGGAATGCGCGTCGGAGGCCCAGACCGTCGCCTGGTACCGGCGCCGCTGGTTCGTCCACGCGGTCACCATCTGGGGGTTCCTTGGGCTCCTGTTCGCCACCGGCCTCGACTACGGGCTGGCCATCCTCGGGATCAAGGAGACGGGGACGCCGGTGCCGATCTGGTACCCGGTGCGCCTCCTCGGGACCGTGGCCGGGCTCATGCTCGTCTACGGCACCACGGTCATGATCATCGACCGCGTCCGCGCCGCCAATCGATCGGTGGCCCGGTCTGCGCCGGCCGACTGGACGCTCCTGGCCCTGCTCTGGATCACGGGGCTGACCGGCTTCGGGCTGGAGCTCGCGCTCTACCTGCCCGAGCCGCCCGCGTGGGGCTACTGGGTCTTCCTGCTCCACGTCGCGATCGCGATGGAGCTGGTCCTGCTGGCCCCGTTCATGAAGCTCGCCCACGCCGTCTACCGGCCGGTCGCGCTCTTCTTCGTGGCACTTGCCCGGGAGCCCCGCGAGGGGGCCCCGGAAACCAATGGCTGAGACAGCGCCGAGGAGGTTCCGATGACGCCCACCCTGCCGCGCGTGACCCACGAGCACCACGAGCGACTCATGCAGCACGTCGACGAGATGCCGGCCGTCGGGAAGATGATCCTGACCGCGCCGATGGAGGAGCTCCGCCCGCGCCTCGCGGAGCTGGACGGCTGGCTGACCGAGCTCCTGATCCCCCACCTGGAGGCAGCCGAGAAGACCCTCTATCCGGAGCTCGAGCGGATGCTCCAGAACCGGCATTCCATGGCGCCGATGCGCCGCGAGCACGTCGAGATCCGGCGCCTGGTGGCCGAGTTCTCGCGCCTGGTGAAGGCTCTCGGCGACCAGCGACCCAAGATCGGCAAGACCGTGGCCCTGCGACGCGTCCTGTATCGGCTCTACGCGCTTCTGGAGATCCATCTCGTCGAGGAGGAGGTCTACGTCCCGATCATCAACCACGGCGTGAGCGACGAGGCTGCCGAGGTGATGGCGGCGGCCCTCAACCACTCGGGGATCCCGGAAGCCTGACGCGGGTCGCGCGACAGGCGCCTTGTCGTCCGACGGGCGCGGCGTGCGCCGGGCGGGCGTGGCGTACGCCGGGCGGCTATCCTCCGGAGACATATGGGTGCCTCGCGCAAGCAGATGATCTCGGAGACCGAGGAGACCGCCGGGACGGCGACGGACGCCCTGGCGTCCGACCGCGATGCGTCGGGGGTCCCGGTCCACCGGGGCTGGGCACCGATCGGCGGCCGCCATCGCTGGATGGAGCCGTTCGTGCTCGTCGTCCTGGCCACGACCGGCGCCCACGGGTACGCCATCACCGGCGAGCTCGAAGAGATGGGCATCACCGGCGGCCCGGTCGACATCGGCCAGGTCTACCGGACGCTGCGCGACCTCGAGGAGTCGGGGCACGTGACGTCGGCCTGGTCGACGGCGCCCGTCGGCCCGCAACGCCGCGAGTACGAGCTGACGGCCGCGGGATACGCCCTGCTCGACGAGTGGGCCGCGGTCATGAAGGAGCGAGCGCGCCTCGTCGGGGAGTTCGACGGGCGCTATCTCGACGCCGTGACCGGTCCCCGGCGCCCCCGAGCCTGACCCTCCGTTACAACGGCTCCGCCATGGCGTGCTCGATGCCCCGGGCCAGCTCGTCCTTCTCCGCGTCCGTGAGGTTGTGGTCCAGCACCCGCAGGTAGAGCTCCTCCTCGGCCAGGTGAACCCGGAGCAGCGCGTGGAGCCGGTAGAGCGCCCGGCGCAGGCCCATCGCCTCGGCCGCGCCCAGGCGGCCGCTGGTGACCAGCTCGTGGTACTGGCCCGTGGAGTCGATCAGCCGCCGGAGCTCCGCGTGCTCCCGGCGCATGGGGGCCATCGAGTGGCGCCCCTCCATGAGCCGGTCCAGCTCGCCGTAGAGCGTGGCCTCGATCGCCTCCATGTGCGGCAGGAGCTGCCCGACGATGAAGCGGTGCTCCGCCTCGCACTGCTCCAGGAAGTCGGGCGTGATCCCGTCGTCGATCATGTCGGCCAGCCGGGCCAGGTGCTCGACGTGCGGGATGAGCCGATCGTGGTGCTCGTGGCTGGCCTGGGCGAGGGGATCCATGCAAGCGGGATCGTACCCCGCGCCCACGGCGGTCGGGCATCATCCGCGGCACGAGCGAGA
>Ga0315274_10016070_pt1 | contig 10583 bp, 7 predicted proteins | sample YL17G02_20_MG_FD_203700 | JGI IMG/M metagenome (GOLD analysis project Ga0315274, IMG submission 203700) | Sediment microbial communities from Yellowstone Lake, YNP, Wyoming, USA - YL17G02_20 | ecosystem: Environmental > Aquatic > Freshwater > Lake > Sediment | place: USA: Wyoming | collected...
GACGGAACGCTCTCGGCCGACTTGGCGCTAGATGCCGCGACTCGCGGCCGCATCGCCGCACGCCTCCGCCCGATGCCCGACCGGGCGCGGGAACTCAGGCGCGCGGCCAGCGCCGCCGGACGCCTTTACCCCAGGGACGCATGGGAACTGCCGCTCATCGGCACCTGGAAAGGCGGCACGCTCAGCCTCTACCTCCGCGAGATGCACGAGTACTGGGGCGACGCACCGGTCCGCGACATCGGCCTCATCGCGTCCGAGGGACGATTCTCTGTGCCGCTCCAGACCGCAGGCAGCGCCGGCGTCCTGGAGGTTACGGGCGTGTACTTTGAGTTCGTGCCGGAGGAGGAACACGGTTCGCCTCGCGCCACGGCCCTCTCGGCCCACGAGACGGAGGTGGGGCGGCGGTACTTCATCGTCTTGACCACGCCGGGCGGCCTCGTGCGGTACGACATCGGCGACGTCGTGAAGGTCGTCGGTCGCACGGGCGCCGCCCCCGTCATCGAGTTCCTCAATAAGGGTGAACATATCTCGAATCTTACCGGCGAGAAGATCACCGAGTTCCAGGTCACAAGCGCCGTGAACGACGTCCTCGCCCGCCTGGGCCTGCCGGTCCGGAGTTACTGCCTTGCCCCTGCGTGGGGCGAGGTCCCCTCGTACAGCCTCCTCGTCGAGGAGGGGGACGTGCCGGCCGCGCGGGCGGCGGAACTGGCATCCGCGGTTGACTTTGCCCTGCGGGAGCGTAACATCGAGTATGAGACGAAGCGTTCAAGCGGCCGCCTGCGGGCCGTCCGCGTCAAGACGCTCCCGGCGGGAGCATGGGTCGCATTCGACGCCAAGGCCATCGCCGCCCGCGGCGGACGCGTGGAACAGTACAAGCACAAGTTCCTCGTCAACGAGATCGATTTCGAGAAACGGTTCGACGTTCGCGCCGCCTACGCGCCGCCGAACGAAGCCTAGCGCATCGAGCCGCGGGTGTAAACCCGCGGGTACATGGTAACAACGAAAGATGTCCCCATGCGTTTGAAGGTAATAGCCTGCGAAGTCGTCGCCCGCGAACTCTACTGGTGCGCCGCCCGCGCCCGCCATGCCGCCGACATCACCGTCCTGCCCCAGGGGCTCCACGATAACAGCGAGACTTGCCGCGCGCGGCTCCAGGACTTGATCGACGCGGCCCGCCCCGACCGGTACGACGCCGTCCTCCTCGGCTACGGCCTGTGCAATAACAGCCTGGCAGGCGTCCGCGCCGGGCCGATCCCGATGGCCGTGCTGCGGGCCCACGATTGCATCACGCTCCTCTTGGGCTCGAAGGAGCGGTACGCAGCGCTTTTCGGCGAGTGCCCCGGGACATACTGGTTTTCGAGCGGCTGGCTGGAATGCCGCGAGAAGCGGGGCGAGCGGTTCGAGCCGCGCCAGAACAGCGGACTCGGGCCGACGTACCGCGGGTCGGACTACTCGGCCCTCGTCGCCAAGTTCGGCGAGGATAATGCGAAATATCTCGCAGAGTTTATGAGCCACTGGGAGGACCATTATACCCGCGGGGCGCTCATCCGGTTCGACTTCGACCGCCACCTGGGCCTGGAAGACCGGGTCCGCGAAATCTGCCGCGAGAAAGCATGGCAGTTCGCATCCGTCCCCGGCGACCTCGCGCTAATCCAGGGCGGCCTCGACGGCGACTGGGACGACGCCAGGTTCCTCGTCCTCCAGTGCGGCCAGGCGGTCCGCCCGTGTTACAATAATGAGATACTGGCGGCCGAGCCGGCCGCATGCGCGTGCGGCGGCTGCGCACAAGCGGAATCGCAACCATGACCCAGTTGCTCGACATCGTCCGGCTGCTCGGACTCAGGAAGGCCATCCGGACAAAGCGCGGCATCGACAAGGCCCTTCGCCACGTCCGCGGCTACGCCGTCTGCTCGTGCCTGTGGGCGATGCTGGAGACGGGCACGCTCGATGAGATCCTGTCTTCCACCTCGGTTCCGATGGAGCGTCTGCTCGGCGACGGCCGCCTCGACCGGCACGTCCTGGAGAGCATCCTGTCGTACCTGGACGGCATCGGCCTCGTGCGGGCCGAGGGCGGCCATGTTCGCGCAACCGCGAAACTCCGGCGCCTCATGGCCGAGCCGCGAGGGCTCTTCGAACTTACGTATGCCTACTCGCCGATATTTGCGAACCTCCGCGACCTCCTGACCGGCAAGGCCCGCTATCCGCGCGACGTCCAGCGCCTCGGCAAGTACGTCGGCCGCGGCTCCGGGCAACTCTGCCGCGCCCTCCCCTACCCCGTCCTGGCCGACATGCTCCGGCGCCGCGGCGCGCGGAAGGTCCTGGACCTGGGCTGCGGAGACCTGGCGTTCCTGTTTTACCTCTGCGAGACCGTGCCGGAGGTCCGCGCCGTCGGCATCGACGTTGACGAGCCGACGGCGGCGTACGCGAAGGAAGTCCTGGCGGCGTCGCCGCTGGCCGGCCGCATCGAGGTCCGCTGCGCCGACATGTTCGACCTCGCCGCCCTCTCCCGCGACATGCCCGACGTGGACGCAATCACGGCCGTCGATACGTATCACGAGTACCTTTCAGGCGGCGACCAGAAGATCGTCGCGCTGCTTCGCTCGCTCCGCCGCTCGTTCCCGAAGGCGCTCCTCTACGTGGGCGAGTTCTGCAAGCAGCCGCACGCCAAACTCCGGCGCCGCCCAACCGCGTTCCTCGAACATCACCTCTACCACGACCTGACGAACCAGACGATCGTCGATGCGGCGGCATGGCGAAGGATGTTCGCCGCGGCCGGCCTCACGATCCTCGAGGAAAAGGTCTTCGACATCGTAGGCCACGGCTACTTCGTCCTCCGATAGGCATGCCATGGCGCGCGTCAGCATCTACCAAGCCGACTATGACCACATTGACGATGCCGTCGAGCGGGCCTTCAACGCCTTCGCGGTGCCCATCGGCGGCCGCTCTTGTCTCGTCAAGCCCAACATCCTCGGCGCGGTCGCCCCCGACCGCCACGTCAACACGCACCCGTCGCTCGTCCGGGCAGTCATCCGCGCACTTGAGCGCCGCAGCGCCGGCCGCATCATGGTCGGCGACAACTCCGGCATGAGCGCCTACGGCTCCAGCGAGCACGCCGCCCGCACCGCCGGAATCCTCGATGTCGCGGGCAACCGGTACGTCAACCTCGGGGCATCGCCCGTCAGGACGGCCGTCACGTCGGCCTTCGCCGCCGACCTCGCTTTCTCGCGAGAGGTGCTGGACGCCGACGTCCTCATCAGCCTTCCGAAGATGAAGACGCACGTGGCCACGCTCATCACCGGGGCCGTCAAGAACAGTTACGGGCACCTGGTGGGCGGGGAGAAGTCGCGGCTCCACCGCGAGGCCGTCGGAGCCGAGAACTTCGCGGCGGCGGTCGTCGATGTGTTCCAGGTCCGCCGGCCGGACCTCTCGATCCTCGATGCGGTGGTGGCGATGGAGGGCCAGGGTCCCTCCGGCGGCCGGCTGCGCGAGGTCGGGCGAATCCTCGCCTCCGATAATGCCGTCGCCCTCGATTCCTGTATGGCCGCCATGATGGGCCTCGCCCCGCGCCGAGTTCCGGTGCTGCGGATCGCCGAGGAGCGCGGCCTCGGCCCGGCAGACCTCGAACAGATCGAGATAGATGGCGCCTTAGAGGTGATCCCCCGGTTCAAGGTCCCCGGCATCGGCATGGGCCTCGGCACGTTTTTCGCACGGATCGGCGCGCACGTCCTCGTGTCGCAGCCGGCCGTGCGGTACCCGAAGTGCGTCCGCTGCGGCTCGTGCGTGAAGGCGTGCCCGGTGACGGCCATCACGATGACCGCGCGCGGGCCGGTGATCGACTACTCCAAGTGCATCCGCTGCTTCTGCTGCCACGAGATGTGCCGGTACGGGGCGATGGATTTGTCGCGGCGGATGCGCATCATCCGGTCCCTGGGGCGCTAGACCTCAAAACAGTGCTTCAGCGCATCATACAGGCTGGAATAGACCTCGAAGTTTCGGTTGAGTTGATGCCATGCGGCCGGGTCCGGGCGGACTTCCTCGAAGCGTATGGTGCGGCGCGCCTCGGCGGCGGCCTCGCGCCAGGAGGGGAAGATGCCGGCCGCAACCCCGCCCAGGAGCGCCGCCCCGAGGGCCGAGGCCTCCGGCCGGTCGGCGAAGAGGTACGGCCGGTCCGCGGCATCGGCGCGGATGCGGCGCCATAGCCCGTTGGCGGTCGCCCCGCCGGCGGCCACGACGCGCTCGACCGGCCGACCCAGGCGCACATCCGTCATCCGCAGAATCTGCCGATGGCCGAAGGCGATCCCCTCAAGGACCGCCCGCGCCATCTCCGGCAGGCCCGTCTCGTGCGTCAGCCCAAAAAAGACCCCTTTGGCCGAGTGGTCATAGACGGGGCTCCGCTCCCCCGCCAGGTACGGCAGGAACACGACGCCCTTCGACCCCGGGGGGGCCTGGGCGGCCAGCGAGAAGAACCGGACGTACCGGAGCGGTCCGCGCCCGATGAACCGCCCGACGAACCAATCGACCGCCGCGCCCGTCGCGTTCATCGGAGCGATGGCTAGCCATGTATGCGCATCCATGTGTGCGATGTTGACCGTCCGCGTCGAGAAGGCGGCCGTCCGCTGAAGCGACAGAAGGCTGTCGGTCGAGCCGCAAGTGGCCGCCAGTTCGTCCTCCTCCGTAAGGCCCATCCCGAGCGCACCGCAGGCCGTGTCGCCGGCCCCGGCGGCCACGGGGGTCCCCGGCTCCAGGCCGAGCGCACGTGCGGCCCGCTCGGAGAGCGGCTCCAGGCGGTCGCCCGGCCAGAGGACCTCCGGCATGATCGGGCGGTCCAGGCCGAGGGCGTCCACCAGCACCCGCACCCAGCCGGACTCGGGCAGCGCGACCGGCTCCTTCAGGAGGGCCTCGCGGTCGATGCCCGGCGGCAGGTCGGCCAGGATCTGTTCGCGCAGGACCGGCTTGTCGGCCGCCATCAGGTCAAGGTACGCCCCGTACGTCAGGTCCTCGGGCCGCCGAAGTTTATCTTCCGGGATTCCGTGAGCGCGGCAGACGCCCCGCAGCCACGCCTCGCCCGAGGCCGTCGCATACAGGCCCGTGAGGCTGGCGCTCGTGGCATCCATGGCGTACCGGTCCGTCAGGCACATTCCGATGTACGTTCCGGCGAGGCCGAGGCGGCGGACCTGGCGAAAGAGCGGCCCCTCGTGCCGCCGCATCCAGAGGAGGCCCGAGAGGGCGATCGTCCCCGGCCGCAGCCGGTTGCCCGTCAGGAGATGCTGGAGGGCCGGGTGCGTGAGCGGCGCCCGCTCGAACTCGGCGACCTCGGCGGCGCTGCGGCAATCGTCGTAGAGGATGGCCGGACGGACCGGCCGACCGGCCACGTCCATCGGGACCAGGGCCGGGAATAGCGTGCTCGTGCCGATGCCGAGGACGCGGGCATCGTCCATGCCTAGCCGGGCGGCTGCCGCGCGGATGCCGCGCCACCACACGCGCTCTTCCGCCTCGCTCGCGCCGGGCGCGGGATGCCGGACCGCCAGCCGCGCCCGGGCGACCCGCGCCTGGGGTGCGCCGCCGCGCCGGTCGGGAAGGAAATGGAGGAGCAGTTTGACGCTGGAGGTGCCGACGTCGATGCCGAGAAGCGCCGGATGTCTCGTGGCCATGACCCGCCCCTGCGCACCGCCGTCCTGCTTGACGCGGGCATTATAGGGCTGGATGCGGCGGGCGGAAGCCAAAAAGAACGGGCGATCCCGGATGACCGGGACCGCCCGCAGCGGAGAGTCGCACGAGGCCTTACGGAACGAGGAACGTATCGCCAGTGGAGCCGGCCGTGATCATCTTTGTGCCCGAGCTATCGTAAGAGGTATCGTCGTCGTAATCCGAGATGGTCGCGTAGTCCTGCGGGTTCTTGACGGTCATGACGCTCTTCTTCTGGAGGACCCAGATGTTGTCCCACTGCGGACCAGCGTATGGATGATCGCGCCACTCGACGTGGCCGTCGAGATAGAGGATGTTCTGACCCTTGAACCTGTGGTTGGGGCTGTTGAGTTCCCAGGCGTTCGAGATGCCCTCGGTCATGTCCTGGTTCCACTTCATGGTTTCTTCCGACTCTTCAAACCTGGGTTTCTGGATGAGCATGGCGTCGGTAGGAAGGTTGCCGGTGCCGCCGCCGCCGCTGGCGGAACAGAAGTCCTTGCGCTGCGGGTTGGCATCGGCCGCCACGGCGAGTTGGCTGGCCTGGCCGGCAGTTTCAGACAGGTAGTACGCGCCTAAGGTGTTCTGGTACGAGTAACTGATGAAGTTCTCGGCGCGGAAGTCGCGGACCTTGGTGTAATCGACGACCGTCTGGTCCCGCAGGTGCCCGGCCGACGGGCACAGGTATATGTCGGGCGTCAGGCCTGCCGCCGAAATCAGGGACCAAAAGCCAGCGGTGTTCGAGTCAACCGGCATGCCCTTGGTGTCCACGGGCGGGATGTCCCACTTGACGTCCGCGCCGCCCGTGACGTCATACCAGTCCGAGCGGGTCTTGCCGACCTCGTTCCACTTTGTGGCATCAGACTGCATGTCCGGCCACTTCTGCCGATGGCCCGTGGCCCACGTGTGGGCGGCCGTTCCGATTTGCTTCAGGTTGTTCTTGCACGCGGCCCTGTTGGCCAGTTCCAGTGCCTGGTACACCGCAGGCAGGAGCAGGGCCGCCAACATCCCGATGATCGTGATGACCACCAGGAGTTCGACGAGCGTAAATCCCTTGCGCTTCATTGTACGTCCTCCGGTTCTTTGGCGCCTCGCGGCGCCGGTCATAAGGAAAATGAAAATGACGACGATTCACTGCCGGATACGAAGGTCCTGTGGAATGGTGTCCTTTGGCCTCCTTTCATCCCCCCGCCCGGGGTAGAAATTCGCTTCAGCCTTGCGACGCTCCGCCCATCCACCGGAATTATGACACACAATCCCCCGCGTGTCAAATGAAAGGTTTGGCGAAGGTTTGGCGAACTTGGGCAAACTGCGACGCCTGCCCCGCCTCAAAAGACTTGTCGCGCATCCTCCGGTCTGATACCTTTCAGCATGCCGTTGTGCTATGATGAGGGAAACGAAAGGGACGCCGTGGACCCAGTATCGCCGGACGAGCAACTTCTCCGCCGCCGCGCCGCCGACGCCGGCCAGGACCACGCCTTCCGCTTCTGGAACGACGTGCCCGAGGAAAGCCGCCGCAGGCTCCTCGCGCAACTGGCCGAGGTTGACTTCGACGAACTCCGGGACCTCGTGGCCGAGCACATCATCGAGCGCCGCCCGTTCCAACTGCCGCCCGACCTGGAGCCCGCGCCGTTCATACCCCTGCCCGTCACGGAGGCCGACCATCGCGAGCGCAGACGCCTGCGCGAACTGGGCGAACAACTGCTTCGGGCCGGCAAGGTTGCGGCCTTCGTGGTCGCCGGCGGCCAGGGCACGCGACTGGGGTACGAGGGGCCGAAGGGGGCGTTCCCGCTCGGACCCGTCTCGGGCCGGACGCTCTTTCAGATCCTCGCCGAAGGAATCCTGGCCGCCGGCCGGACATACCGGGCACAGATCCCCTGGTACATCATGACCAGCAAGGCCAACGACCTGGCGACCCGCGACTTCTTCGAGGCATACAATTACTTCGACTTGCCCCGGAGCGACGTGAAGTTCTTCAGCCAGGGGATGATGCCCGCCGTCGATCTCCGGGGCAAACTTATCCTCGCCGCGCGAGACGAACTCGCCTGGAACCCAGACGGACATGGCGGCTCGGTCCGGGCACTGGCCAGGAGCGGCATGCTTGCCGACATGGCGGCGCGCGGCATAGAGTACATCAGTTATTTCCAGGTCGATAATCCGCTCGTCCCGCCGGTTGACCCCGTGTTCCTGGGGGCGCACGCCGACGCCGCCAGCGACATGTCGAGCAAGATGGCCCGGAAGCGCGAGGCGAAGGAGCGGATCGGAGCGTTCTGCCTCTCGCACGGACGCCTGCACGTCATCGAGTACAGCGACCTGCCGGACGAACTGGCCGAGGCGCGGAACCCCGACGGAAGCCTGCGGTTCGCCGCCGGCAGCATAGCCATCCACATCCTCTCGCGGCGGTTCGTGGAGCGGCTGAACGCCGGCAAGCGGTTCGCCCTGCCCTTCCATCGAGCGGAGAAGAAGATTCCATGCGTTGATGACAGCGGCGCTCTCCGGACGCCCGACAAGCCCAACGGCATCAAGTTCGAGACTTTCGTCTTCGACGCGCTGCCGATGGCCGAGCGCCCGGTGGTCCTGGAAATCGACCGTGCCCGCGAGTTCAGCCCCGTCAAGAACGCCGACGGCCTCGACAGCCCCGCCTCAGCCCGCCGCGACATGGTCCGCCTGGCCGCCCAGTGGCTCGAAGAGGCCGGCGTCGCCGTGCCGCGCGAAAACGCCGGTGAACCGAAGTTCAAGGTCGAGATCAGCCCCCTGGCCGCCCGAACGTCCGACGAACTCAAGGCACTTGTCGCACGGCTGGGCCTGCACAAGGTCGCGCAAGACCTGTACCTCGGCCCCGAAGATGCTTAACCTGCATTTCGAGCCGCGACTGTAAAGTCGCGGGTACCTGGTTACTGGGCATACCCGCGGGCCCGCCTGGGCGAGGTCTTTGCTTCACTTCGACTTACGCCGGCGGCTCGAGCGGCGTTACACAATCAGCATCGCATCGCCATAACTATAAAAGCGATAGCCCGCCCGCACCGCCTCCGCGTATGCCGCAAGGACCCGCTCGCGCCCTGCGAAGGCCGATACGAGCACCAGGAGCGTTGATCGCGGCAGGTGGAAGTTCGTAAGCAGTGCGTCAACAACCTTGAACTCGTACGGGGGCCGGACGAAAAGGTCCGTCCAGCCGGCCATCGGCCGCACACCGCGCTGCCCTGCGGCCGATTCCAGCGCGCGGACGGTCGTGGTGCCGACGGCGACGATCCGCCGCCCGGCCGCGCGGGCGAGGTTGATCCGCTCGGCCGAGTCCGCCGCAATCTCCACGTACTCCTCGTGCATCACATGCTCGGCCAGGCGCTCGGCCCGGATCGGCTGGAACGTCCCGAGGCCGACGTGCAGCGTCACGGTCGCCCGCTCGATCCCGCGGGCCTGGAGGCGCTCGAGCACCTGCGGCGTAAAGTGGAGGCCTGCGGTCGGCGCGGCCACAGCGCCGTCGCGTCGGGCGTAAATCGTTTGGTAATCCTCGCGGTCGGCGGCAATTAGTGGGGCCGCATCGGCCCGGCGGCGGATGTACGGCGGCAACGGCGGACGGCCCACCGAGGCCAGCAGCGCGACAGGCTGCACGCCCGCGGGAGGGCGCATCTGCCAGACGCCTCGCTCGCCACGGGCCACCAGTTCCACCTCGGCCCGCGCATCGCCGGCGGCATCGACCAGGGCAAGCGTCTCGCCGGGGCGGATCCGCCCTCGCCCCGCCAGCAGGACCTCCCACAGGCCGCCCTCAAGCACGCGGAGGAAACACCCCTCGATGCGTGCGCCGCCGGCCCGCCGGGCCGTGAACGCCGCCGGGATCACCCGCGTATCGTTCACCACGAGAAAGTCGTCCGGAGCGAGGAGGTCAGGCAGTTCGTGGAACCGCTGGTGGGCAATCCCGCCCGTCCGGCGGTCGAGAACCATCAGGCGCGAGGCGTCGCGCGGCCGGGCCGGCGCCTGCGCAATGCGGTCGGGCGGCAAGTCATAACCGAAGTCAGAGAGATTCAGTTCGTGTCCTGACACACAATCTCCATTGGAAGGTACCCGCGGGCTCACGCCCGCGGCCCGAAAAGCGGCCGCGGCGACATTGTAGAACACCGCCGCGCGCAGAGCAACGGCGACGTTCCTTGACACCGCTCCCGCGCCGGGAATACAATCGCCCCGACCGAAATGGGCACGCTCCTCCAGAAAGCGATCTGGTTCCTCCAGTACGCCGCCTTGCGGCTCGTGGAGATGCTGCTTCAGTGTTTCCCGATCGAATGGAACCTGACGACGGCCCGCCTGGCGGGGAGCATCCTTTACCGGCTGGACCGCAGGCACCGCGAGCGTGCCCTTGAGAACCTGCGTGCGAGTTGCCCCGGTGCGGCCGAGGAGACGCTGCGGCGCGTGGCCCGGCGCTCGTGCGAGCACCTCATCATGGTGGGGGCCGAGGTGCTGTGCCTCCCGCGGCTGATGCAGTTCAACCGGTTCCTCGAATATGTCGATATCTCGCAGTGCCTCGAGTCGTTCCAGCACATCGCGGGCGGGAAGCCGGCGATCCTCGTGACCGGACACTTCGGCAACTGGGAGATGGTCGGCTACTCGATGGCGGCAATGGGGTTCCCGGCCACATCGGTCGCGCGGCCGCTGGATAATCCGTATCTCAATGCGTACATCCTCAGGCTGCGGGAGCGGACCGGACAGAAAATCCTCTTCAAGGAGGGGATGACCGAGGAGGCGCTGGCCGACCTCAGGCGCGGGCGGCCGCTGGCGTTCATCGCCGACCAGGACGCGGGCCGCCGGGGGTTCTTCGTCAACTTCTTCGGTCGCAAGGCCTCCGCCTATAAGAGCATCGCCTACCTGGCGATGGAGGAGAACATCCCGATCTTCGTCGGCGGCGCGTACCG